>Ga0073928_10000334_pt1 | contig 112234 bp, 92 predicted proteins | sample PaiPotPPA55metaG_FD_76969 | JGI IMG/M metagenome (GOLD analysis project Ga0073928, IMG submission 76969) | Iron sulfur acid spring bacterial and archeal communities from Banff, Canada, to study Microbial Dark Matter (Phase II) - Paint Pots PPA... ... | reverse complement strand
CCTCGTAGCAGAGTTCAACTTCTTTTTCGACCTGCTCCTTGATCTTGTCCATTGAAACGTGGCCGGGGCCTTCGATCATCACTTGCACGTCGTGCTGCCAGGCGATTTTGGTGAGCTCGCCGAGAGTCTTCAATTCGGCGAACTGGGCTTCGTCGCTGGCGTCGGCGACGCAGCCGGGGCGCAGGCCGTCGCCCAGAGAAAAACTGACGTCATACTTCTTGAAAATCTTGCAAATGTCGTCGAAGCGTTCATACAGGAAATTCTGTTTGTGGTTGTAGGCCATCCACTGGGCGAGGATTGCTCCGCCGCGGCTGACGATGCCAGTGATGCGCTTCGAGATCAGAGGCAGGTATTGGATGAGGACGCCGGCGTGGATCGTCATGTAGTCGACGCCTTGCGCGGCTTGCTCTTCGATGACTTCGAGCATCACTTCGGCGTTCAGGTCTTCCACGCGCTTCACGCGCGCAATCGCTTCGTAAATCGGAACCGTGCCAATGGGCACAGGCGAATGTCGCAGAATGGCTTCGCGGATTTCGTGGATGTTGCCGCCGGTGGACAGATCCATCACCGTGTCAGCGCCGTAGTGGACGGCGGTGTGCAGCTTTTTCAGTTCTTCCTTGATTTCGGAGGTGACCGCCGAGTTGCCGATGTTGGCGTTGATCTTGCAGAGCGAGGCCACGCCGATGGCCATGGGCTCGAGCTCCGGATGATTGATATTGGCGGGAATAATCATGCGGCCGCGGGCGACTTCGTCCCGAACGAGTTCAGGCGCGAGCTTTTCTTTGTGGGCGATGTAGCCCATCTCTTCGGTAATCAATCCCTGGCGCGCATAGTGCATCTGAGAGAAATTGCCATCCGGGTTGGTGCGCTTACGTTGCGTCAGCCACTCCGCGCGCGGCTGGGGGACGCTGTAGCCGTTGTTGCCATTGCCGGAATTGCCATTCGAGGAAGTCATATCAGAGCCAGCTTTCATCGTTTCCTTGGGGATTCTGTAGGCTCGATTATATCGGAGGGCGGCGGGAATGGTACATTGTTGCGACCAGCGGAAGCTTAGATTTCCGCGAGCTATTGCATTTGCTCGGCGCACTCTATCGGAGTGCAGCCGCTGGCGCCCTGGGTGCGGATGTTGCCGACCCCATTCTTGAGATGGGTCGCGGCCATGGCGGCCGGATACGCCCAGCAGAGTTTTCGAATTATCTTGTCGCCGGGGATCCGGAGTGTGGCTTCTTCGTTTCGTAGGCGACCAACAACTCGGAGGGATAGATCCCCGCGTATTCGGCGACTAAATGCTGGTCCACGGGAGCGGCCGTGACCCATTTCCTGCGCAACGGTTTTGGCCGCGTTAATCTCTTAAATTTCTCCGATTTCGCCTCGCCGTCTTGTCCGAGGAAACGGCGAAGGCATAAAATCTCGGGTTCTAATGTTTGCGAGACCCGGTTCAGGAGATCGCGCTATGCGTTGCTTTCGTTTGCTGTTTTCTGTTTTGCTCTATTTTGTAATCGGAGCCTGCGCTGTTGCTCAAACCTCTTCCTCTGCATCCACCAAACCTGCTCCCGGCTTTAGCCTCGATAACATTGACAAGACGGCCGATCCTTGTGTGGACTTCTACCAGTACGCCTGCGGCAACTGGATCAAGAATTCGGAGATCCCAGCCGATCAATCGACGTGGGGCAGCTTCACGGAACTGCACGAGAGCAACCTCGAAGTTGAGCACCGCATTCTGGAGAAGGATGCTGCTGGCGGCGCCAGCCGGAGTGCGGTTGACCAGAAAGTTGGAGACCTTTACGGCTCGTGCATGAGCGAGAAGGCGGTGGACGCCAAAGGCATTTCACCGCTCAAGCCGGAACTTGATCGGGTCGCAGCGGTGCAGGGCAAGAGCGCGCTGATCGATGAGTTGGCGCACCTGGATATGATCGGAGCCGGGTCGCTATTCAATTTCTATTCATCATCTGACCTACACAACGCCGATCAGGTGATTGCCTACATCGATCAGGGTGGCCTGACATTGCCGGACAGGGATTACTACGTCAAGGACGACAATGCGAAGATGAAAGAGATGCGGCAGCACCTGGTGGAATACGCCACGCAGGTGTTTACTCTTGACGGACAGACGGCGCAGCAGGCAGCCGATTCGGCGCAAACCGTGCTGCGCATTGAGACGGCGCTGGCCAAGGCCTCGATGGACCGCACGGCTCGCCGCAACCCCAAGAATCGCGACCACAAGATGAGCCGCGACGAGGCGGTGGCACTCGGGCCGGATTTCTACCTGAATCGGTACTTCGCGGGAGTGGGCGCTCCTAACTTCTCTCAGCTCAATGTCACGAATCCTGATTTCTTTAAGCAGGTGAACGGCGTGCTTGAGTCGGAATCGCTGGACTCGCTGAAGACTTATGTGAGCTGGCACGTGCTGAACTCCGCCGCTCCGTGGCTTTCACAACCGTTCGTCGAGGCGAACTTTAAGTTCCAGCAGAATCTTACGGGGCAGAAGGAAATTCAGGCGCGATGGAAGCGATGCGTCAATCTTACCGATCGCGAACTGGGCGAGGCGCTGGGGCAGAAATATGTAGAGGAAACCTTCGGCCCGGATGCCAAGCAGCGCATGGTCAAAATGGTGGACGCGCTCGAGAAGTCGCTGGCGGAAGACGTAAACGATCTCTCCTGGATGAGCGAAGAAACCAAGAAGCAGGCCCTTGCGAAGCTGGAGGCGATTCGCAACAAAATTGGATATCCAGCCGTGTACCGCAACTACAGCTCGGTGGTGATCAAGGCCGACGATCTGTTGGGAAATGTTGAGCGGGCGAATACGTACGAGTCGAAACGCCAGGTTGGCAAGATTGATAAGCCGCTTGATCGCAAGGAATGGGGCATGACTCCGCCCACGGTGAATGCCTACTACAGTCCGTCTTTTAACGAGATCGTGTTCCCGGCGGGAATTCTGCAGCCGCCTTTTTTCGACAAGAATATGGATGACGCCGTTAATTTTGGTGGTATCGGCCTGGTGATTGGACACGAACTTACCCACGGCTTCGACGACCAGGGGCGCAAGTATGACCCGGAGGGAAATCTGCACGACTGGTGGACCGAACAGGACGGCAAGGAATTCGAGAAGCGCGTGAGCTGCGTCGCCGACGAATACTCAAACTTCGTGGCGGTCGATGATCTGAAGCTGAACGGCAGGCTTACACTCGGCGAGAACACTGCCGATAACGGTGGCGCGCGCATCGCGCTGATGGCACTCCAGCATATGATCGCGGATGACAAGACCGGAAAAGAAGGCCAGAAGATTGATGGCTACACGCCCGAGCAGCGCTTTTTCCTCGGATTCGGGCGGGTCTGGTGCGAGAAGCGGCTTCCTGAAACTGCGCGCAACCGAGTGCTCACCGATCCTCATTCGCCGGGAAAATATCGCATCGACGGCGTGGTACAGAACATGCCTGAGTTCCAGAAGGCTTGGGGATGCAAGGCCGGCCAGCCCATGGTGGCCGAGAATGCCTGCCACGTTTGGTAGGCGAAGAAGTTCGTTCCGTTTTGAAAACGGCCCGGCTCCAAGCCGCGCCGTTACGTTCAAGGATTTTAGCTATCGTGCGGTTTCTTCGTACTAGCTTCGGCGAGTTCTTGATGGGCCGAATCTTGGTTTTGTTAACGTTCGCTGAAACTTGCACGTTCGTCATGAGGACGCGAAAGTCCTCATCTATTCCGATTCAATTCTCGCCCACAACAGCTCTTGCTGCAGCCATATTGCAGGCATCGACCACGTGGGCGAGGTCTGCGAACGGGACGTCATCTGCTTTCAGAAGTACCATTCTGCGGCTTCCATCGTTCTGGCCGTGCAGACGCTCCTCTAACTTGTGTTGCAGCGCTTTAAGAGGAGCCGGTTCGTTATCGATTTTCAGAACGGGCAATCCGTGATCATCGCTGAGCTGCAAGACTATGGCTGCGCCCGTCAAGGGCCGCGCAATCCACAATGGGATTCCCGTTGGGGCACCGACGTTCCCCGGCGCCGCTCCGGCTGGTGTCGCCGTCAGCAGAAATACTCTTCGAAAACGATCCGCGCGAGCGGCCTCAAGAACTCGCTTCACGCTGGAAGACGGAGCCCGGCTGTCCACCTTGATATAGAGTTCCTGCTCGCGGTTGCGAGGCCTGCTCTGCATTTCTTGCTGCAAGCTTTCGAGAGTGACTGAATCGACTTCTGCGACACGGTCAGGGTGAATCGCTTCATCCTCAGTCACGTTATGTGACATGCCGCAGATCTCCCGAGGTAAGCTCGACCGCCTTCGACGCACAACCATCGGATTTACCACCAGTGAGCTTGATGGATATGGGCTTCGCAATCACTTGCCCGCTCGCCCGCCACCGTAGGCCTCCTATCCGGTTCTTGTTCATCGGCTCGCGTCTTTGTTCCACGCTTCTCTCAGGCCCCGCCTCGCGACGATTGTTATTTCACCCTTGCGCTTCGCTAACCCTTCACCTCCATCAGGTTGGGTAGAGGACTTACACCTCCAAGCTGTCGAGCCTGCTCGGCACACAAATAAACGGCCCGGCAAAAAATGCGGGGCCATAATCTCGCGTCAAACGCGAATTTTCGCTTCCTAGTAGTTGGCGGCCTGCACGATCAGGTGATCGACGATGTGATGGGCTTCGTCGATGTGATGGATGGCGCGATTGCGCAGACCGCGCACGGACGGATCATCTTCCTCGCGGGCGATGTCATTGTGCGCTTTGTCGAGCAATTCGAGGGCGTGATGAAAGCGACCAGCGCGGTCCATTCGCATATCGACTGGCGGATGATCTCTTAAATCCTTGCCGTCGTCGATCGCGGCCCGCCTGATTTCTTCGATCGCCTTGTCAATCTCTTCAATGGCGTGCTCCTCTTCTTTATCCATGTGATACGTGGCGGCCGGGTTCGCCAGATGAGCGCGGGCGTGGCGCAGGTCGGCGAGGGCATGCAGATAAGCGGGATGTCTTCCCGGCTCGTCGGCAAAGCTGAGCGCGGAGCAGAGGGCGATAAGAAATGCGATTGTGGCGCAATGTCGTAAGGTTTTCATGGTCTCCTCTTTCATGATTTGCGTGTTTATGGGCTACCCAAGGCCTTTCGGCAGATGACCCCCCTTGTAACGAACCCGGGAGTATAAGTTTGGACTCGTCGAATTCTATCCGGGGCCTTCGAGACGAATGAAGTTACCGAGGTACAGGGACTTACTTTGATTACCGGAGCTCCTGCGGCTTATGGCAACTCTTCCGGGGACGCCGTGATAAATGTCACCATCCGGCTAGTGCCTGGCTGGACTAAAGCCTTTGCGGCGTTGTTCGCTGTAACGGTGCAGGGCATCGAGGATGATGGGATAGGCTTCCGTGGGGGGACGTATCTCGTCCACTTCGACAGCTTTGCCTTCGAGCTGTTTGTAGTCCTGGAAGAAGCGCCGCAGCATCAGCAGGCGGTGCGGCGGCATCTCAGAGGCCTGGTGGTAGGAGTTGAATTCGGGATCTTCCGTCGCGATGGCAATGATTTTATGGTCTTGCTTGCCGGCGTCGATCATGGTCATGAGGCCGATGGCGCGGGCGTGGATGATGGTGAGCGGCACCACGGTTTCCTGGCAGAGCACGAGAACGTCGAGCGGATCGTCGTCTTCGGCGAGCGTCTGCGGAATGAAGCCATAGTTTGCGGGATAGTACACGGCTGAGTACAGGACGCGATCAAGCTTGATCAATCCGCTGGCTTTGTCGAGTTCGTACTTCACGCTCGATCCGAAAGGGATCTCGATGACGCAATCGAATTCCTGCGGAAGCTTGTCGCCGGGAGTAACGTCGTGCCAAGGATGAATCATAGGGTTGCTGGAACCATGTCATTCTATCGGAGGAACCCGGCTTCTAGCTCCTGGCTCTCAGCCCTCCGAAAACGCACGCGGAACGTATTCTCCTTCATCACCGAACATCCTTTGGAAAACCACCCTTCATCCCTTCATCTGAGAAGTGCGCAACCTTGCCTCTTGAATCTTGATTCTGGGCTTGGGGAGGCTTAGAGTCATAGAAACAGAGCTCCGGTGGGTGGTTCTCGATGTCCAGTCAAGGCAAGACCTATCTCAAGTTCGGGTCGGCGGTGGTAGTCATTCTGTTTCTGCTGGGTTATCTCGCCTACACCGGCGTGCAGGACAGTAAGAGTTATTACGTTACCATCAGCGAGTTGCACAAGATGGGAAACGGCGCTTATACCAAGCGTCTGCGCGTGGCGGGAAATGTACAACCGGGTTCGATCAAACGGGTGGGAACGCACGTACAGTTTGTGCTGGTGGAGCAGGATCAGTTACTCTCGGTCGATTACACCGGGACTGAGGCGCCTCCCGACACCTTTAAGGACGATTCACAGGCGCTCGCCGACGGCAACTTCGGCCATGACGGAGTCTTTCATGCCAAGGCATTGCAGGCGAAATGCGCGTCGAAATATGCCCCGCAGCAGCCCGGCAACCAGGTGCAGGCCGCACCCGTCAAGGATGTGACGCGGGTTCAACCCGCTGCTCAGCCCGGCGTGGCTTCGAACTGAATCGTTTTTCTTCTGCTGTCGCCCATCTTGATTGCCGTCCACGATTTGCACGGCTACGATTTGCCGTCGACCCTGTTTCGGATTCTGATGTCGAACTTTATCCTGAACTAGGTCCTGAACTTTGTCCTGGATTTGTGCAGACGGCGTCGATCTCCAGTAAACTCATCGCCGGAGTGAAGTTGCTGGTAACTTTCCGACGCCTGTGACCGACGCCGCACCTATCATCACCGTCCGGCAGTTAATCAAGCAGTTCGGCCGCTTTGCCGCGCTGCGCGGAGTGGACGCGGAGTTTGATGCGGGCAAGTTCCACGTCATTCTCGGAGACAATGGAGCGGGGAAGACTACTCTGCTGCGAGCGCTGGCGGGTTTGGCTCATCCCACGCGGGGCACGATTTCGATTCTGGGCAAGAGTCCGCGCGAGACCTGTCGCGAGATTGGTTACATGGCTCACCCGTCGCTGCTCTACGACGAGATGAGCGGACTTGAGAACCTGCGCTATTTCGCACGGCTTTACAACATTGCGGGCGACCACCGCTGTGAGCAGGTGATCCGCGCGGTTGGACTGGATCCCGCCCTGCCGCGGCCGGTCGGCCAGTACTCGCAAGGGATGCGGCAGCGCATGTCGCTGGCACGCGCCATCCTGCACGATCCTAAGATTCTGTTGCTGGATGAACCGTTTTCCAACGTGGATGCGCACTCGGCGCAGGAGATGGTCGGGCTGCTCAAAGGCATGCGGGATGCGGGCAAGACTCTTTTTGTGGTTACACACCAGGCTGCGTTGCTGGAGGGCGTAGCTGATGAATTTGTCTGGATGCAGGCGGGGCAGATTGTCAAACGCACCGATCATTCTTATGCCTATGCCGCGAATGTACCGGCGGGAGAACCGTGAAATCGTTTTGGTACATCACGCTCGCAACCCTATCCAAAGACATCCGCCTGGAATGGCGCTCCAAGGATGCACTAAACGCCATGCTGTTTTTCTCGCTGCTGGTGGTTGTAATATTCGTTTTTTCCTTCGATCCGCTAGCGGAAGAGTCTCGCCATATTGTTGGTGGGCTGGTTTGGGTGGCGTTTTTGTTTGCCGCAGTGGTTGCCCTCAACCAGACCTGGGCGCGCGAACTGCGCAACCAGGTCCTCGACGCCTACCGCGTCTCGCCGGCACCGGGTACGGCGCTGTTTGTGGCGAAGGTGCTGGGCAACTTTGTTTTCGTCAGCCTGCTGGAGGCTCTGATGGCGCCACTGTTCGTGATCTTCTACAACCTGCGCGTCTTAGGTCCGGCATGGCAACTGCTTCCTGTTGCAGTTCTCGGAACCTGGGCCCTGGTAGTGAACGGAACATTCTTCGCGGCAATGTCCGTGCGCACGCGCAGCCGCGAGTTGATGCTGCCGCTGTTGCTGTTTCCTATTTCTATTCCAGCCGTGTTGGGTATGGTCGCGGCCACGACGGCAATTCTCACCGGGGACAATCCCGCTCACTTCTACATCGTGTTGCTTCTCACCTACGACGTGGTGTTTACTACTGCTTGTATCGCATTGTTTGAAACAGTGCTGCAAGCAGAATGAAAAGGGCTTTCCCCATCCTGGCGGTTCTGACGGCGCTTTTTCTGGCTTATGCGTTTTACCAGGCCATGTTCGTTGCGCCAACAGACGCACTGCAGGGCGACGTTTACCGCATCATCTATTATCATGTGCCCTCGGCATGGACGGCTTTTCTGCTGTTTTTTGTCAATTTCGTCGCCTCGGTGCAATACCTCGCCGGCGCGAAACCATCGACGAAGCGTGCGGCGAATTGGATTGTTATTATGGCGGGGGTTGTCGGATTCATCGCACCCTTTATCCCACAGGTGCAACGGCAACTACCCACCGGGATGTATCCCAGTTCCGTTGCGACCACAGCTTTGATCATTGCCGGGCTCTACTTTCTGGTTGGAAAATATTTTCCAGGCCAGAGCCTCGACGTTTTAGCGGTGACCACAGCAGAAGTGGGTGTGGTGTTCTGCACCATCGTTCTGGTCACCGGGCCCATTTGGGCACGGCCGGTTTGGGGCATCTGGTGGGCACCGGGAGATATACGCCTCACCTCGACTCTGGTGTTGTGGCTGATTTATGTAAGCTATCTAGTGCTTCGCCGGTTTTCTGACAGTGCGCAGACACAGAAATTGGCTGCAGTACTGGCGGTCTTTGGCGCGCTGGATGTTCCGCTGGTCTATTTCTCCATTTGGTTTTTCCGCACGCAGCATCCGCAACCGGTGATTGGTGGAGGCGGTTCGATGGATCCGCGGATGCTCCATGTTTTACTGATCAGTTGGATGGCGTTTCTGTGTTTCGCATTTCTCGTGGGCTGGTCGCGATACCGCCTGGAGTGGTTGCGACGCGAAGCGGAGGAAGCGGAGGCGCTTGAATCGTTGTTGGAGCCCGGCGGGCCATCCGCACCCGTTTCGAAGGCTAAAGATCCTTTGAGCAGGGCGGCGCGATGAATTCCATCAAGTTTCTTTATGCCGCCTACATCGCCACCTGGCTCATTCATGGCCTATATCTCGGAAGCCTGGCGCGCCGCTACAGCCGCTTGCGGCAACGCATGAAGGATTTGAGGAAATAAGGGCGGACCTGACGGTACGCTGGCAGCCGGACTTTCAGTTCGGCTCTTTCAACTCCCGCTGCAGCGCGCTGAGAAAATCGGCACTACCGCGGGAACGCACAAATTCGTAATCTTCGATCATCGCCGCGGTTCCAATTCGGAAGGACGGGAGTGGCGATTCCACGCGGATCACGCGGGCGGTAAAGCGCACCCGAACCGCATCCGTCAACGTGATATGGGGCGGAAAGGTAAGAGTGACTTCGCAGGGAGTTCCCGCCGGTAGCGGGCGGTCGAGGTAAAAGAACACTCCTCGCGCGCTTACGTTCTGAGTTTCGGTTTGGAACTCGTTCTCCTGATCCAGGCGAACCAGAGCGGGCAGGCGCATATCGAAGCGTCTCATTGACCGGCGTTCTTGAGCGTCCGGTTGCATCCGTCCTGTAATTTCCGAAAGCATTCTTGTCAACGAAGACCGATACCAGGCCGTACGGATCAACTTCAGGCGGGGAGATGCCACAGCCTCCTCCCCGGCAGGCCGTTGGCTACCATCCAATGTATAGAATTGCCCGCGGTTTGCAAGAGCAAAAAGACTCTCGAACTTATTCGGTAAACGCTCTCGGATCATATTGGGATGCAAGCAATGGCCGTTCCTTCGCGCTCTAGCAGTGACCTGCAGTTTCCTTCACGTCACTTTCGTGCCACCTTCCGGCATCTTTCCCTAACACCCAACGCATCTGACAAATCGCAGCTCACAGACCTGGGCTGAGCGCAAGGGTGAGCTTCGCTTGACTTGGCTATCCACCAGATGATTAAGTAGGTGTTTATTTTCCGCTAGTTTCTAGTGACAAGTCAGCAGCGGGCGGTTTCGTCCGGCGCGGGACAAGTACCGGCTTGCGCGCCGTTTCTACTCTCTCCAAATGATCGGTGTGAACCGGAGGAAATACGTAATGGGAAATGGCCGTGGGTCGGCAAGCAGTTTGGGAGAAGGTTCGGGAAAAAGCAACGCCAGTTGGTTACGGCTCGGCGCCGTGGGCGCGATGATCGCGCTGTTAGCCGCCGGCACTGTACTCCTCGGATTGAGTTCCCGTCGGCACTCCCAGAAGGCTCAGGTTCCCGCTTCTCCGATCCCACGGTCGACAGCTTTTGTCTCCGAAGCCGCTGCGCATGTGAAGCCGGATGCGAAAGCGGTTCTTGGAGGATTGCCGCTGGTCTTCGAGCCGAATCAGGGCCAGGCCAATCCTGAAGTGAGATTTCTGGCATCCGGTGCAGGTTACAGTCTCTTTCTGAATGACAGTGGTGCGGTGCTGGCACTGCAGACTGCTCCCAGATCGGGAACGGCTGTCGGCGAACAATTCGTCCGGATGAAGTTGGGGGGCGCCGATCCGGCGCCAGTGATCTCTGGAACCGGCCGTCTGCCCGGTAAGACCAACTATTTTATCGGCAACGATCCCCACCAGTGGCGCAGCGGCGTTCCGCAGTTCGCCGGGGTTCGCTATGAAAGCGTCTATCCCGGAATCGATCTCGTCTTCTATGGAAATCAAGGCCAATTGGAGTACGACTTCCGCGTCGCCCCCGGCTCCGACCCATCGCGCGCTGAACTGCAGTTTGACGGCGCAAGCCAACTGGAACTGAAAGACGGCGACTTGGTTGTCACCGCAGAAAAGAAAGACAATGCCGTCGTGCGCTTGCGGGCGCCTCAGGTTTACCAGGACCGAGGCGATCACCGCAATAAGATAACGGGACGCTTCGTTCTGCGCGCAGACAACCGCGTCGGTTTCGAGATTGGAGCCTACGACCACAGCCGTGAACTGGTCATCGATCCGGTGCTCCAGTTTTCAACATACTTCGGCGGCAGTGGTACCGAGACATCGCCGTCGGTTGCGGTGAATGGCGACGGCTTCATTTACCTCGCGGGCTCGACCGCGTCGCCGATTGGCAGTTTTCCGCTGAACGGAACGGTTCCAACGACATTGGGCTCAAACCCCAACATCTTCGTCGCGAAGATCAGCCCCGCACAGCCGCCGGCTGTCGTATACCTCACATTCCTCGGGGGCAACGGCGCCGATAGCGAAGTGGGCCTCGCCGTGGATGGAGGCGGCAACGCTTACTTCGCGGGCAACACAACGTCGACCAATTTTCCCACTACCAGCCTGGCGTATCAGACTGGTCCGTTGGCGAAGGGCACGCAGTGTTCCGCCGCTTGCACTTCAGTGTTCGTCAGCGTGCTGAATTCGTTAGGCTCAGCCCTGACTTATTCGTCTTATCTTTCAGGCAATGGCAACGACGTGGCCAGCGGGATGACCATCGACACCAACCGGGATGCGTTCGTCACGGGGACCACGACCTCGAACAACCCGGCCAGCAACGACGTGGTTTTTCCAGCCACTCAGTTGCCGGTGCCGTTTCAAAGTACGCCGCTCTCGAGCATTCAATTTTTCGTCACGAAAATAAATACGACGATTCCCGGAGTGTCCAGCATCGCCTATTCCACCTACTTCGGAGGCAGTACGCCGGCCAATCCGGTGGTAACCGGTGGTGGCATTACGGTGGACACAACCGGGAACGTTTACTTTAGCGGCACCACGAATTTCTTCAACAGCGGTTCCGGGATCAACGGCACCGGCGGTTCGGGGGACTTTCCCATTCTCAACGCGTATCAGCCGTGCCTGGATACGATTCCGCCGGCGAGCGGGCCCGCGGTCTCCAACCCGTGTGTGGCTCCGACCACCACGCCGTTTCCGACCGATGCCTTTATGGTCAAGTTGAATCCCCTGGGGCAAACCGGGGCGCAGCTACTTTTCTCTACCTACTTCGGCGGTACAAATTCGGACAGCAGTACTGCGATTACGATTGATTCCGGCGCGGCCAACATTTACCTGACCGGATCGACAAATTCTTCAGACATCGTGCTGCCCACCGGCACTCTGGCGTTTCAGGGGTGCTTGAATACTCCTCCACCCAATGTCCTGCCATGTCCTGCGCCTACGGCAGCCTTCGACGCCTATGTGGCGCGACTAAGCAACCCCGCACCGAGCACAACGGGAGTGACAAATTTTGTGTTGCTCACGTATTTTTCGTACCTGGGCGGAAGCGGGAACGAGACCGGCACTGCGGTCGCCGTCGACACGGCAAGCGATGCATTGCTTACGGGAATGACCAATTCCAAAAACTTCCCGGTCACCACCGGAGCGATCCAGAGCGTGCTCAACGGCGCTCAGAACGCCTTCTTTGCCCACATTGATACGGCCATTACTACGAACAACAATCAGGTGGGCTCGTCATCCACTTATTTCGGGGGCAATGACACGGACCGCGGTACCAGCATTGCGATCGACCCCAACCTGAATGCTTATTTTGCAGGCGATACTACGTCGAGTACGCTGGAGGTCTTTGATCCGCTGTCTGGGGCGGGGGGATCCACGCAGAACAATTTAAGCAGGGACGCGTTCGTCGTCAAGTTAGGGAGCGCGGCCAGTTTATGCATCAGTTGTACGGCCCCGGTTATTTCTTCGAATGGAACAACCTCGACTCCAACGGTGAGCGCCGGCAACGCCGTCACCATAACCTATACGGTCTCGAACGACGGTCCAGACGTGGCCACCGGTATCATCGTGACCGGACTGGTGCCTACCGGAGTGACTTTCAACAGCGCCAGCGCAGGTTCGGGAACGTGCAGTACGCAGAGCGGCACCACGATTGCCTGCCAGATCCCCACGCTGCAAGCCGGGTCCACGTCGTCAGTTGTTTTCAACGTGACACCGGTCAACCCGGGTACTTTTGAGGCGACGGCCACAATATCCAGCGCAAACGACACAAATACGGCTAACTCCGGACAGAGCGTGGCGAATGCCTCGTTCACCGCCACTGGCTTTTCGGTATCAATTGCGCCTTCCGCCCAAACCGTTGCGGCTGGCCAATCCGCGCAATACACTGTGGTGGTGGCCCCCACGCAGGGGGTCTTCGCGTCGAATGTGTCGCTTAGTTGCAGCGCGCTCCCCGCTGGGGCGGCTTGCAACTTCACAACCAGCACCATCACGTTGAACGGTGGAGCAGGGAGTGCGTCGACTGTCCTGAATTTGTCTACGACCGCGCAACCGACGCCCACGGCTGCAGCTCCATGGCGTGGGCCGCTTTATGCTTTGTGGCTGATGGTTCCAGGGATGGCTTTCCTGGGATTGGGAGCTGAGGGTAAGCGCCGGCGAACCTGGCTGCGCCGGTTCGCGCTCATGCTATTCGTCGCACTAGTTCTTCTGCTGCCCGCCTGCCACAGCGCCAAAACACAACCCACCGTGGCTGGTACTCCGTCGGGGACGTACCCGCTCACGGTTACCGCAAGCTCGGGGTCACTCACTCTGACTGCACCCTTCAGCGTGAGCGTGACGCCGTAAACCGCTTCTGCCGTGGTTACGATTGGCCCCGCCGGTGTTCACGCGGCGACCATGAAAAAGATGTCGATGATCGCAGACCTAACGCGCTGCGCCCAAGAACCGGGCTCACGCGAGTTTTCGGCAGGGCCGCTTATGCGCCGGCAGAAAGTTTGTGATGGCTCTTGGCTTCGGCGATTCCATATTGCCGAATCTTGTAGAGCAGTGCTTTGTAGCTGATCTGCAGAATCGCAGCCGCCTGTTTCCGATTCCAGTTGGTTTGCTCGAGCGCCTGCCGGATGGCTTCCCCTTCAGCTTCGTCCTTGGCGGAGCGAGCCAGCGATTTCAAACCGCCGCCAGCTTCCCCTGCTCTTGTTCCAGAATCTGTCCGCGCGCCGACACCGCCGTTGCCATCGTTGCGAGGCTGCAGTTCGGCAGCAGCCAAATGCTCGTCTCCGAGGATCAGGTAGCGCTTCAAGAAATTATTCAACTCGCGCAAATTTCCCGGCCAACTGTATGCCTGGCAAGCCTCAAGCAGTTGGGGAGAAAGCGGAAGCTGCGGCCGCGCGTAGCGCTCCGCCATGTTGGTCATGAAATGCTTCAGCAGGACCGGAATCTCCTCTTTCCGTTCGCGCAGTGGCGGCAATTGCAGAGTGAAGGCGTTGAGGCGGTAGTAAAGATCTTCGCGCAGGCGCTTGGCGGCGATCGCCTGAGGAATATCAATATTAGTGGCGGCCAGGATGCGAACGTCCACCTTGATCACGCTTCGGCTGCCGAGCCGCGAGAAATGCTGGTCCTGCAGCACGTGGAGTAGTTTGGCTTGCAGCGCCGGCGGCATCTCGCCGATTTCATCGAGCAGGATCGTGCCTTTGTTGCACAATTCAAACTTGCCGGGTTTGGCATGGGTTGCGCCGGTAAATGCACCCGGCTCATAGCCGAACAACTCACTTTCCAGCAGATCGGCGGGAACAGCTGCACAATTTACTTTGAGGAACGTGCGGTGCGCGCGCGGCGACAGCTTGTGAATCAACCGCGCCAGTACTTCTTTTCCGGTACCGCTCTCGCCCAGCAGCAGGACGGGTATATCCACATTCGCGACCAATGCCGCTTGCGAACGGATCTTCCGCATGGCCGGGCTGGCGGCGATGAAAAACATATCATCGGCTACCTCCTCGACCTCGCCGCCCACAACCGTTTTGCCCTGCCCCAGGCATTGGTCGATCACCGCATCCAGTTCTGCCTTCTGAAAGGGTTTGGTCAGGTAGTCCTGCGCTCCAAGGCGCATGGCCTGCACAACTTTCTTGGTGTCGTTGACGCAAGAAAGCATTACAACTTTGACTCCCGGACGCTTCTGACGAAGTTGCTCAAGCGTTTCCAGTCCGTCAATGCCCGGCATCAGCACATCGAGGAGCACGAGGTCCGGCTCCATGCCTTTGTCAACGCGCTGCAGAGCTTCTTCACCCGTGGAAGCTGTCTCCACTTTATAATCGTCGACTTCCAGTAAAGTACGGATATACCGGAGCATGGCCGGTTCGTCATCTACCAGAAGAATTTTAGCTGTCTCTCTCATCGATTCTTTCCCCTGCCAGCAGAAGTTGGGGAGGGCTTGAACGGAATGAGGAATGAAAATTTGCAACCCGCACCGGCATCACTTTCAACCCAGACTTTTCCACCCATGCCTTGCATCAACCGGCGCACAATCGCCAAGCCAAGTCCCATGCCTTCCTGGTTCTCGTTGCCCGGCAGGCGGAAAAAATCATCGAAGACTTCCTGGTGAAACTCCGCCGGAATTCCCGGACCGGTATCCGAGACACTGACTTTTACGGAATTAGGTTGCGAAATATCCTGGCGACGTCTCTCGCCCGACGACGCCGGCAGCGCCGTGGCGCGGCGCTCCCACATGTATGGTTCCGCGTGCAACCAAACGGTTCCGCCCTGCGGAACAAACTTGAAGGAATTTTCCAGCAGGTTGGAGATCACGCGCTCCAGCTTTGGGGAATCGAAGGGAAACACCGGCAGTTTGTCATTGGCTAAGAAGTAAAGCGCCAAACCTTTTCCCTGAAAGCGGGTTGACCACAAACGGCAGACGTCGGAGAGGCAGTCGTTGATGTTGCCTGGCTCGAAGCGCATCATCAGGCCGCCAGTTTCCAAAGCGCTATAGGTCAGAAAATCCTGAATGAACTGTTGCAACCGTTTTCCGCTCGATTGCATGTCGGTCAGCACTTCGCGCTGGCGCTCACTCAACGGTCCCAGTTTTTCGCTCTGCAGTAGTTCGACGTAGCCGTTTAGAATCGCCAGCGGTGTTTTCAAATCATGGGCGGCGGAGCCCAGGGCGTTCGTAGTTCGTTGAAAGCGCTCTTGTAACTCGGAATAGGCTTGGGGCAGATCGGCCGCGTCGGGTATTCCGTCCTGTGCAACCGCAGGCATCGAGGGTCCCGCCGTTTGTTCAAGGGGCGGGGAAGCAAACTCATTCTTTTGCACGGTGGCCATATGGGAAGCGGCGTTCTAAAGGGGGGAATGCACTCAACTGGTTAATGAAGAATGCGTTAACAGCATCGTATGATGCGTCAGATTCCGTGTCAACGGAAAATGCAAGCTGATTACCCAAGTGTGGCAAAAGCTTGCACTTATCGCCCATTGAGAAAGTGAATAACTAACCCGAACGATAGGAGATCCTTCCAAGCCTTGTCCTACGAAAAGGCACGGCTTTTTAGAGCTTTAGGACTCTAACTCCCGGAATTCCCCTTCTCCATTGGTATTTCGTGCACGTTGCTCCGCTGATCCGCCGGTTAACCAGGCTTTTTGGCCCCTAAGATGCTCGAATTTGCGGGTTAACTGGGGAAGGAACGGTGTTTGTTGAGGAAGGACGGGCGGGTGAACGGTAAGGGTCCAGCGGGCGAACGACGGCGGTGGCCGCGATTGCCCCTGGCTATCCCGGTTTTCGTTAGAAGTCGAGCCGACGAGGCTGATAATGAATTTCTGGAGTTCGCCACGGCTCTGAACGTTTCCGCCGGCGGAATGCTGATCGCGGTTCGTCACGCAATCCCCACCGCAGCGCAGGTTTCACTCGAAATTCCGAGCGCCCCTCTGGCCGCATTGGCAGCCATGCCTCCGGTAGCCCGTAGCCTTCGTGCCCGAGTATTGCGAATGCAGCATGCTCAGGGCTTCAACCTGGTTGCTCTGAAGTTTTCTCGACCGCTGATCAATTCTCATCCGCACATCAAGCCGAGGCGACGGAAGCTCATTTCTTCTGTGTGAAAATGTTTTCCTCCACCTTCGGACTGCTCTGCACCGCTAAAGATCTCTTGACAATTACCCGCGGTAATCTCACTTGATCTTTAGTAAGTTGCTTTTCCTCAAGAAGATAGGTTAGCCTCGTGTGAATAGGTGTCCGTTCCCCCCGCGTTTGGTTCTCCGGATGCACAGCAGACCATAACCCGCGTGACGCGGATGCGCGGACAATTATGAGCACCTCAAATCCAGTCAGTTCGTTGATCCAGCCTCTCGGCGAGATGCCACCCGACTCTATCGTTTTCGGCGCCAGTGAGGCCATGCGCGCTCTACGCGAACGGCTCGCCAAAATCGCCGCCGCAAACGTTCCTGTGCTGATCAACGGAGAGAGCGGCACGGGCAAAGACATCATTGCGCGTATGATCCACAGCGCTTCGCCGTGGAAGACGGGTCCCTGGGTGAAGGTGAACTGCCCGGCTATTCCCGGCACACTACTGGAGAGCGAATTATTCGGCTACGAAAAAGGAGCCTTCACCGGCGCCTACGGCACCAAACCTGGCCGCGTCGAGATGGCGCATCGGGGCACGCTGTTCCTCGATGAGATTTCAGAGCTTGACATGGCTCTGCAGTCGAAGCTGCTGCAATTGCTGCAGGACGGCCAGTTCTGCCGCATCGGGGCGCAGGAAGATAAGAAAGTGGAAGTTCGCGTGGTCTGCGCCACCAATCGAAAACTGGAAGAGGAAATCGTCAACGGAAACTTCCGCGCCGACTTGTTTTACCGGATCAACGTCGTGAACCTGCATATGCCGGCGTTACGCGAGCGCGCGGGTGACATTCCGCAACTGGTCAGCTACTTCATCGAATACTACAACCGGAAGTTCAACTCACGCGCCGGCTCGCCTTCCGCTGAATTAATGAGTGCGCTCAAGAAATATCATTGGCCGGGCAACGTTCGCGAGCTGGAAAATCTGATGAAGCGCTATGTGATTCTGGGCACCGAAGAATCGATCTCCGTGGATCTGCGCCCACAGTCGCCGGACTTTTTCAGCGCCGACATTTCTGTTGACGGACCAATCTCGCTGAAAAAAATCACGCGCCAGGCAGTGCATGAACTCGAGCGCAAGATCATCCTGAAAGTTCTGCAGCACCATCACTGGAACCGAAAACAGGCGGCCCGCGCACTCAACATTAGTTATCGCGCCTTGCTCTACAAAATCCGCGACGCCGGCCTGCCCTCCAACCGCGGACCGCGCCGGCCTCAGCCGGAAGATGCGACTCATACTATCCCGGCCGACTGAGCGCGAAAGTCGTTCATCAGGTTTTCGTCCTTGTTCTGCTTTCGTAACCAAGTTCGGCTTTTGTAACCAAGACAAGATTCAAAGACAAGATTCATCTTGGGTGCGGAATGCATCTCTTGTAGGCTGCTGCCTTATCTTGGGCCGAGTCCGAGGCCGCAGTCCACAGAAAAACTCATAATTGGCTTAGAAAGAGAGGGAGAGGGAGCTGGCCCCAGTGGCGAGGTCACTGTGCAAAATACCCATCCAGCTGCGCGCCGTCCCGCGATAACCTACGGCCCGCAGCGGCCGGTCACGGTGAAGCACGTGGGTGCTGGAGCAGCTTTGCTGCAACCGCAACTGAGACTTCCCCATCCGCCGCGATTTTCGGCGGGCGGGCACCACATATTTCGAACCCGACGTTTTTTCCCTTGCCCGTAGGACCGAGCGCTGGGTCCATCTTTTTACAAAGGGTGGGCATTGCGGAATCCCACCCTTCAAAGATCGAAGGGTGTGCCACCCGCGATCTCAGACGGTCACACAAAACGAATGTTGCCCCACTTAGCCGTGCAGCTCCGACAGCGCCTTCCTCGCGTCACTGTTATTGGGACTGATCTTCAATGCACGTTCCAACTGCTGGCGGGCCTGTGCTGGCTGGTTCGCTTTTTGATAAGCGAGTCCCAGATGGTAATGCACGGTGGGATCGTCGGCGCCGCCTTTCTTTTCGTTCAGCCGCAGCGACTCCTGGAACATATCGATCGCCGATTGATACACGCCCTTCTGAAAATACGCCCAGCCCAGCGTGTCGGCCGCATTGGGAGAGTCCGGCATGCCGCGGCGCGCGGTTTGCGCCATGGCGAGGGCCACGTCCACATTGCCGCCCTGCTGCAGCATCACGTAGGCGAGGTTGTTTGAGGCCAGAGGATTATCGGGCTGCAGGTTTAGCACCTGCTGATACATGGCCTTGGCCTGATCCCAGTTGCTCTGTGATTCGTACATCATTCCCGCGAGGATGTAGAACGAAGTTACCTTCGGATGATCCTTGATCGATTGCTGATAGGTGGCGAGAGCCTGGCTGACGGAACCCTCCGCTGCCTGCGTCTGGGCCAACTTCATAAGGGCGTCAGAATTGTTGTTGTCAATCTCAATTGCTTTGTGAAAGGCGATATCGGCGCCGGCAAAATCTTTTTTCTCAAATAGCGCCGTGCCTAACAGGTCATAGAACCCGCTGTTGCTGGGCGACTTTGCGATTTGCGCCCTGGCGGAAGCGATGGCCAGATCAAGCTGCTTTTGCGCGAGATATGCATTCATCACTCCCTGTAGCGCGTCGGTCGAGGCCGGATCGCGGTCGAGCGCCTGCTGATAAAACCTGATGGCCACTGGATATTGTTTTTGCAGTTGGTGAAGGTTGCCCATCTGCACGTAGGGAGCCGGGTTTCCCGGAGCGAGATCGGAGGCTTTGCCCATGTCCTGCTCAGCCTCAGAGTATTTTTGCCGGTTCATCTCCACCAGGGCGCGCGTGAGGTAGCCATCGGGCGCATTGGGCGCGCCGCGTACGATCTGTTCCGCGGTTTGGGCGAGCGCATCGAAGTCTCCTCGACGCACTTCCAGATTGGCCAAAGCTCGTTGCGCGTCGGTAAGATCGGGACGCATGTCGACTGCCTCACGCAATTCCGATTCCGCCCGGCTTCCATCGTGCTGCATGTCAAACGCAAGGCCCAGGTGATAGTGGGCCAGGGCGCTCGTGGAATCGTTCTTGATGGCCCGCTGTAACGAGTCAATTGCGCCGGTAGAGTCGCCTCGGCGGAGCTGCATCTCGCCCCGAAAGACCAGGGCATCTGCTTCACGGGGATTTGCCTTCAGGATTTCGTCATTCAGGTTGGCGGCTTCGTCGAGACGGTTCTTCAGGATCAGAAGCTGCACGTAGTTCTTGTTGACCTGAAGATCTCTGGGATGCTCGTGGTTTAGAGAGCCGTATTCGGCGGTGGCCTGGTCGAGCTCACCGTTGGCGAAATAGAAATCGCCCAGCATACGGTAGCCTTCGGAGTTGTCCCGAAAGTCGTTCTTCGCTTGTTTCAGAAAGGCTTCGGCGTCTGCCTTCTTATTTTCCGTCATCAGCATGCGAACATAGGCGGCGCGCGGAGCCGGATCCTTGGGATCGACACTGATGGCGTGCTTGAATTGCTGCTCCGCCTCGGGCAGGCGGTTGCGCGACTGGTAATAACCTCCCAGAGCGAGTTGAGCATTCATGGCTTTAGGACCAAGCTCAGCCGCCTTCTTGAAGCTGACCTCGGCTTGATCGGGCTGGTTGGCCCGGAGTTGAAGTACGGCCAGGTTCAAATAGGAATCAGAGCGCGCCGGTTCGGCGGCGATCGCTTTCTGCGTCTCCCGCAAAGCCGACTCCAGGTTTCCCTGAGCGGCGTAGAGGTTGGCCCAGGCCAAATGGGTGTCAGGATTGTTGGGCTCTTTCTCGCGCAGCAAGTCCAGGTGAGGTTGGGCCTGCTTGAGGTCGCGGGCAGAGATCAGGAGATTCGCGAGATCTACCTGCGCGGGATAGTTGTCGGGCGCCAGCTCGACCGCGCGGAATAGTTCCTGATAGGCACGGTTGTAATCCTTTAGCTTGAGGTATGCGCCTCCCAACTGGTAGTGCGCTTCGGCGAAGCGGGGATCGAGCTGGAGCGCATTGGCATATTGAATTGCCGATTCCCGGGTCTTGCCCTGGTCGCGATAGCGGTTGCCACTCTCCAGAAACCTCTGCTTACGCACATTGGGATCGCGATTGCAGCCTGTGAACAAAATAGGGATGAGTAACAAGACGAGCAACAAGCGGAGGGCAATGGAACGACTCATGTATTCTCCAGAGAAAAGGCGCGCAGGCGCCCACAGCGAACCGTTAGCCACTACACCAAGGTACTCGAAGAGGGGCATGCAAATAAAGTTACTCGCGTCATGAAAGACTTCGGCTAAAGCGCATCAGGAAGAATTTTCGAAGCTAGGTGATGTCGGAATACCGGGACGAGAGGAAATCTGGGCGCTCCCAGAATTTCGAATAGCACTCCGTGCATACCCAGATGTGGCCGTTGGTGTAGCCGGCGCCGTGACCGGCGTCGGCTTCGGACTCGAATAGGTCCCAGCCGCAAATAAAGCAACGATCTTTCTTCAATCCGCCTTTCACGAGTTCGAAGTTTTCCAAGTCCGCGGCAAGGCCTAAGTCAAAAGAAACTTTGCCGGTCTTCTTTTTTTTAACGATGTCAACATTGGTCCAGGGACGCTTGTCCCAATGCCAGTTGTGCATCCGACAGTGCCGGACGGCCTCGCGTACCAGCTGGGCATTGCGGCGGGTGCCGTGAACTTCGATGGGTGCGGCGAATGCGGATTTCTGTTCGCGGCCGGGAATCGATGGGAAGTGCGACGACCCGAGATGCTCACTCACCGCGTCGGTTAATTGGTGGCGAATGCCAGCGGTGTCGGCTCCGGCCTCTCGCAAAAGTTCGGCGGCGAAGCAGTCCTCCTCTTCGAGCAGTCCCAGAAAAAGATGTTCCGTCCCAATGTGTCTGTGTTCCAGGAGATTGGCTTCGTCTGCCGCGTGTTTTAGGGCGCGCTTGCCCGCGAAACTGAGCGGCAAATCGATAGCGGTCGATATCGAGGTTTTTTTTGGTAAATGATCATCAATTCTTCGGCGGACTGTTTCGAGATTTGTTTTAGGCAGCCAACGATACAGTGCCTTGTTTTCGCGTAGCAAACCGAGCAGCAAATGCTCCGTGTCAATTTCGTTAGAGCCGTACCGGCTGGCTTCGTATCGCGCGAAAAAGATCACGCGACGAGCCTTCTCGGTGTACCGTTCGAACATTTCTTACTCCATGGCCGCCGCTTTCCGGCTGCTACGTTTCCAGTAGAGATATCCCGGCAAGCCGATCAGCACGATTGCAGTACCCCAGAAAGCCTCGGTGGGACGCGTAATGATAGTGTTCAGCGTCCAGGCTGCGCCCACGAGTACGTAGATTGCCGGAAGCCACGGATATCCTGTGCAGCGGTAGGGACGCGGAATATCGGGACGCTTCCAGCGCAGAAGGAACATTCCGATCACGGTGAGCGTGTAGGAGAGCACCATGCCGAACATGACGTAGGTGTAGAGTTGGTCGTAACGGCCGCTAAGGGTGAGAATTCCTGACCAAACCCCTTGTGCGACCAGGGCGAACGCGGGTGTGCGCCACCTGGGGTGAACCTCTGCCATGCGGCGGAAGAAGACGCCATCCACCGCCATGGCGTAGTACACGCGCGGGCTGCTGAGGACGGCACAGGCCAGCGCGCCAAAGCAGGAAATGGCGATCATCGCCGAAAGCCACACTGCGGCTGCGGGCGAGAACAGCGCCACAGCAGCATCATGGGCGATGGTCTCGTGACTGGCAATCTCGCCGATTGGCAGCGCATACACATAGGTCATGTTCATTGCCACATACACGACGCCCACGATCAAAACGCCGAGCACCATCGCCAGAGGCACGTTTCGGCGCGGTTCCTTCACCTCGCCGGCCACCCAGGTGACATAGACCCATCCGTCGTATGCCCAGAAGACAGCGATCAACGCGATACCGAAGGCAGAGAGAAGTTGGCCTGGGCTCATCCCTGTGGTCAGACCGTTTACGGTGCCCCACGGTTGCGCAGTGAAGTGATGCCAATCGCCCTTGCCGATGGCGAAACCCAGAATCACGAATGCTCCGATGGCGCCAAATTTGGCCCAGGTGGCGAGGTTTTGCAGTAACGCACCTCGCCGCAGCCCGACGACATTGATCCAGGTGACGGCCGCAATCATGGTCAGCGCAATTACGTGAGCGCGAGTCAACACGATTCCCGCAACCGACAGCACCACATGCTGCTGCGAAATGCTGGGGATAATTCCACCGAGATATGCGGCTGAGCCTACGGCCAGGGCCGCGATGGAACCGGCGTTGCCAACGCTGAACAGCATCCAGCCGTAGAGGAATGCAAGCAGGTCCCCGTAGGCCTCGCGCAGGTAGACATATTGACCGCCGGAGTCAGGGAACATCGACCCAAGCTCGGCGAATGCAAAACAGGCGCACATGGAAATCACGCCGCCGAGCACCCAGACCACCAGAAAAAGCACAGGGTGCGGCAGAGGTCCGGCAATGTCTTTCGCGGTCAGAAAGATGGAAGAGCCGATAATGCCGCCGACCAGCAGCATCACGGAATCAAGCAGGCTGAGTCCGCGAACTAGAGTAGGTTGAGACAGACTGGGTTGCGAGATAGATGCTGGAGTTTCGGTAGCCGGAGGAGCGAGGACAGGTTCCATTATCCGATTCCGAGTTCGTCGGGAGATTCGAGGGGCGTGCCGCACTGCCTGCAGATGACGGCGGAGCAGTCGCCGCAGGTCAGGGGATCGTTCACTTCTTTGGCGCAGTTCGGGCAGTAGAGGGAAATGGGGCTGGGTTCAGGCTTGGGTGCGGGATTCTGAGGCCGTGCCGCCATGAGGAGAAAAACTGTAGCATATAGAGAGGTGGTGGCGTCTTTTTATTGCATCAAGGCCTAACGAATGCCTTTCTCGATTGCCTTTCAAGAGGAACCTTCGCTCTACCCTTGCGAGGACCGGACGACGCCGGATGCCGGTGGCGTCTTGGTTTTGGGCAACACCAACGAACATTTTATCGCCAGCCTGTACCATTGGAGTAAAGAGGACTATCCGAGACAATGGCGGCACGCCGTCGAGGCGCTGCTCCATGGAAAAGACAGGGCGGCGCTGATCACTGAGTACTTAGGCCCAGAAATCGCGACCCACCTTGAATGGTGGCCGATGTATCTTGCAGGAACACGATTTTCCTCCAAGATCAGCTCCTTTTCTGTAACCAGTTGCCGCGAGCATTTTCGGTCCAGAATGCATTTTCATTCGTGCGCGACCGCGAAACAAAAAACGCGGCAGGAAGGACGATTTCTGAGTGGAGCGTAAGCCTCTCCGACGTCGAAGCATTTGCGCGAAAGGTGCTCCGGTAAAAAGGGCGAGCTATGTCTGACAGGTCACTCACTCCCGACGAAAAATTGCAGCAGGAATTCAACCAGTGGGCCGTTGCCGGCGAAGGCCCGAAGATGGAGCAGCATCATCTCGACATTACGGCAAAGACGATTCGGCGGATGAACCTGCGCCCGGGCGAGCGCGTGCTCGATCTCGGCTGCGGCTCGGGATGGGCCACGCGGCTGCTGGCACGTCTGGTGGGTGAGGGGCCGGACGGCTTCGGCCAGGTGGTCGGACTCGACGTTTCCGACGAGATGATTCGTGAGGCGCGGGCCGCGTCGAAAGATTTCGACAACGTGCTTTATGTCTGGGGATCAGCGCAGCAGATTCCCTGGGAGGAGAATTTTTTCGACAAAGTCTTATCGGTGGAGTCGTTTTATTACTATGCCGACCAGGATCGCGCTCTGATGGAATTGTTTCGGGTGATGGCGCCTCGGGGAAGATTGTTCATCCTGATCAATTTATATACGGACAATCAGTATTCCTTGCAGTGGGTGGACAAGCTAAAGGTGCCGGTGCACGTGCGCTCTGCGGTGGAGTACGTTGAGCTTCTAAAGAAACATGCTTTCGAGAATGTGGAGGCGTGCCGAGTTCCCGATGACACGCCGACGCCGGATGACTACAAGACGAAGTCATTCAATAGTCTTGACGATCTGCGCGCGTTCAAACGCGACGGAGCGTTGCTGCTGATGGCTACGAAACCGGACCTGAGGACACCCGCGCCGGGTTACACGATTTACTAACGTTTTTCGGCCGCGCTGTCAGTCACTGACCTCAGCGGCTAAAGCCGCAATCGACCCTGCGCGGTTACGGCACGACTGAAGTCGTGCCCTTCCACGGCCGTGGTGCCAGCTAAATTTCATCATCGTCGTCTTTATCGCGACGGCTCAAGTCCTTCACCGGGCTCAGGGCGCGCCCATCCGAGGCATGGCGGATTTCAATCCTGCCATTTACGTTCTCCAGTTTGATGCGTGGACCGCCGCTGCCCAGCTCGCCGCGCAAGTCGTGGCCGACGAAGCGATGATGATTCACGTGTAACCCAAAGTCGTTTTCGATTCCGCCGGAAACTGTGCTGGCCTCGATTTCGGCTTTGGAGTCTGAGGGGATGGTTAATTCTACCGATCCGTTGACAGATTTCAATTCGACGGATGAGCCGGAGAGCTGATCGAACCTGGCATCCAAGTGGCCATTGATGGTGGACAGATCAGCGCGGCCGGAGAGATTGTGCGCTTCGAGTCTGCCGTTGATGCAGGAGGCATGCACCTCGCCGGTGACGCCGGTTACATCGAGAGAACCATTGATGAGCTTGATCTCGTCTAGCCTGATCGTGCGCGGCACAGTCAGCGTGTATTCGACGCTGGGGGGATTGTTGCGTGATCCCCAGCGGAAGCTGAGATCGTGGTCACGATACTTGGTGCGAATCGAAAGATAATCCTTGCCAGAGTCGATCTCGATGCGCGCATCGTCGAGCCGGTCTTTTACATCGGCATACTTTACCGCGTCGACCTTAACTTCATTCTGATCCCAAGTGGAGATGTGAACCGCGCCGTTGATGTTATCGAGTTCTACGCGGCCGTCCGGGGTCAGAGCGTAGGTCTGGTGGAACGCCTCAGTGAATGCGCCCTGGTGGTCGGAGGCATGCGCTCCGAGCCCGAGAACGAACAGGGCGGCGATGGTTCCCAGAATGGCCCCCGACCAGGCCGGAAATTGTCGATTGCGGCTCATAAGGCTCCTCCTTAAGGCGTTAGACGAAGCGATTCTCAATTGGTGAGGGGCAGGGAGAAAAAGGCACTGTCCCATACTTGCAAATACGAGAGTTACCTCGGTGATGTTCCTCAACTTGATGCGGCGAAGGACAATGCTATCAAGATCATAAGTGAGGTTGGTTTTGCTGTATGTGTGGAGAAAAGAGAGTTTGCTCCGCGGGCAGAGGACTGTTCTGTCCGGGCTGATTCCTCTTTTGTGCGTCACTTTTTTGCCCTTCACGGTGAGTCTGGCTGCCGCCCAGTCCTCCGATGTAGAAAAGCCTGTGCCGATTCTCAGCGGTAGCGCGGGATACTTCAACTTTGTCACCGCTGGGCAAAACCAAATTGATGGCCAGATCAATCCCGTTCTCCTGGTGCCGCTTGGCGACCGCTGGCTGGTCGAATCGAGGGCGGAGTTCGAAGGCGTGTTTCAGCGCCCTCCCGATGGCGCGGCTTACGGCGGCGCGGTAAGCAAGAATCTTGACTATGCACAAGTGGACTACATCGCGAACCCGTACCTCACCGTAACGATGGGACGGTTTCTTACGCCGTTTGGAATCTTTAATGAACGTCTGTATCCCATCTGGATCCGCAGCCTGCAACAGGATCCCCTGATCCTGCCGTTGTCTGCCGAATCGAGCGACGGCACGATGCTGCGAGGCGGGTTCCCGGCTGGTGCCACTGCCAACCTGAACTATGCCCTCTATATTTCCGCGATAAGTACGGGGCACAACAACTTGGAATCGGATCGCGACGTCGGCGGGCGCGTGAGTGTCTTCCTGCCCAGTGCTCGGGTTGAGGTAGGGGCGTCCTGGCAGAAGCTGTTGCAGGACGAGCGCACGAATTCTTTTGGATTTCATTTTGCGTGGCAGCCGGCGCGGCTACCGCTGAGTGTGCACTCCGAGTTCGCCCGGTCCAGTCGAGGCAGTGGATACTGGGTCGACGGCGCCTATCGCTTGGGCCAGCTGCATTTCTGGCAGAAGGCGATGCGTCGCACAGAAGTGGCAGTGCGGGCGGAACAATTCTTCAGCGGTTCGATCAGTTCGGACGAAGCACAGGCGCTTGGATTGCAGCCTGCGAACACGCGTGAAGGAGAGTTCGGGGTGAACTATTACCTGCTGGACGGGCTCAAGGCAGTGGCGAGTTACGGGCGGCAATTCAGTGCGGCGGGAAATCAGAACCTCTGGACCGTGGGAATTGCCTACCGGTTTCTGATTCCGCTGGGGCGGGCGGGGGTGCAATGAACAGAAGCGCAATGAACAGAAGCACACTGACGAAGAGAATATTAGTTCTGTTCAGCGCGCTCGCTGCCGGCGCACTCATGTGTTCCTCGTTGGCGAATGCAGAAGGTCCCAACGCTAAGAGAGAAGCAGCCAGTTCTTCGCTTGTGCACAGTTACGATGCGGAAACAATGCGCGTACAGGGCGAGTTGCGTTATCACGCAAACTGCAGCCGCTGCCACGCCGCTCCGCGCAAATTTCCCCCGCGCATGATGGCGACGGTTCTGCGGCACATGCGAGTACGTGCCACGGTTACCGACGAAGACATGCGGCTGGTTCTGTTTTACATGTCGCAGTAATTGCTTCTCCAGTAACCCGGAAGTAACTATCTATGACAAGGTCCCTTAGATTTTGTCGTACTCTAGCAGTGACGGCGGTTATTACTCGGCTAGCTGGCTTGCCTTACACGCTCGCGCAGACCAGTGTCGCGCAGGCCCACGTTATCGAGGTGCTGGCTGATAGCGACAGCCGTTACAAGATCGCCGGGGAGCGTACTCCTGAGATTATCGTCAAGGCCGGCGAACCAGTGCTTCTGCGAGTGACGGCTCGCCGGGGCAAATCGTGGAATCGCGATGGATCGATCCACGGCTTCTCTGTGTTGCGGGCGAAGGATCGAACCAAGGTGGAGGGATGGGATCTGTTGTTTAAACCGGGCAAACAGGAATTCCTGCTGAACGCCCCGACCGAGCCGGGCGAATATGTAGTGGTCTGCACCGTGATTTGCAGCGAAGACCATGAAGGCATGCACATGAAGCTCACAGTACTACCTTGAGAAACAGTGCTGCACTCGGACGATGCTACCGCTTGAGAGCGGCCCGAAACAAGGCGCGAGGAGTGGGTATGAAGCGAGCGGCGATTGTTTGTACAGCATGGATTCTGGCAGTAGGCGCCTATGGGCAGAACTCACAAGTCTTCCACGGCGAAATCTCCGACAGCCAGTGTGCGTTGAATGTTCACTCACTCACGCGGTCTCATCAGGAGATGCTCAAATCCAAATCCATGGGCGGGACCGCGAATACTTGCACGATGTACTGCATTGAACATCTGGGAGGCTATTTGGTTCTGTCCTCGGGCAACGATGTGTTCCGGCTTGACCGCTCCGATCTAGTGCACGGTTTCGAAGGACAGAAAGTCAAACTTACCGGCACTCTGAACGCGAAGGTCAAGCAAATCCACGTTTTGAAGGTTGAGTTGGCGGACACGAAGTAGTTGGTTGGACTTCGCGGATGTTGCGCTCCCGGGAAGTCGGCTTTCTCCCCTTTTCGTAGGTCTGAATCAGGGTTCTGAATCGGCAATCCGCTTCTTATCGCCTGCTTCGGTGAGCAAGTAGACTCCCAGGATCGCTATCTCAGGTTCAATCGGACGGCGGTAGCGCGGCAGCGCGAAGACCACGTAAAAAATCGCGGGATATGACAAGATCAGCCAAAACAGCAGCCAGGCGCCTGGTTTGCGCTGGCGTAGAGCGCGTCCGAGCCCCCAGAACATCAAAACCGAACACGCCAGGAACAACGAGTCCTTCACTTCCGCCAGCCACCAGATTTTTGCCAGACGCGGGGGTCCGTTCCAAAAATAGACGAAACGTTTGAGGCAGAGCAGCACAAAGCGCGGGTAATTGGCTTGAATGTATTTCAGGGCCTGCCGTTTTCGCATGTCGATGTAGGCCAACTCACCCACAGCAGTGTATTGGTGCAAGGCGTAAAGGTCTTGCGTGGGGTGGAGATATTGCATCCATGTGCCGTCGGCGCCATTGCCGTTGCCCAAGCGGAGTTCTGCGCCGAAGTTATCGCGAATAAAAATGAATTTCCCAAAGGTGTGATGGTTGCGTACCAGCCAAGGTGTGATGCAGGCGACGAAAATCACTGCGGCCAGTGCCACGCCAGCCAAGGATGGCTTGTGCCGCTTGGCGCGGCGATACCAAGCCCACAGTCCAGAAGCCGGCAGGAACGAGAGCAGCACTGTGCTATTCAGCGCGGCTATGGCCCAGAGCAGGCCGAACCAGAGCCACGGCTTGAGTCCGTCGCGCTCTTCCAAGGTAAGAGTCAACCACAAAATAACGGCTAGCAAGAACGCCGACAGGCTTGTCTCCCAGACCAGGCGCACGCACCAGGATATGACATAAGGCAGAAGAGCCCAGGTCCATGCCGAGCCGATTGCGACCTTTTCGGAGAAAATCGTCCGAGCAATGAGGAAAATCGGGATGCAGGTCAGCGCAGAAAAAAGGCTGTTAATCGTAAGCAGTGCGAAGGCTGACGCCTGCGAATACATGCCGAAGATGCGGAATGCGCCTGCGATGAGATAGGGATAAAAAGGCGGCTCCCAGGCGGTGGGCCCGGTGGGTGCGCCAAAAGGGTCGCTGAACCCGCGACCCGCGGCGATGGCTTCGCCGATGCGGCCCATCTCCCAGCCGAAATTGAAATTATTCTCCGCGCTCTTGAACTTGTAGGTATGGCCGACGATGATCCAGGCCACGCGAAGAAAAAGGGCGATCGCCACCATCCAAAACTGCGATGTGCGGAGATCGCCCCACGCATCGACCAGAAGGGCGAGAATCCGTGAGCGCGCAGGAGCCACGGAGGGTCTGGAATCCATGGAATGATTGTATTTGTAGCCGAGTGGGAGCGGCGGAGCAACTTAACAATGCTTTGCGCCATTTCGCGAGGGTTGAACTGTATAATTGTCCTTCATCATCGGTTTTTTCGCCGAGGGCACATCATGGGCTGGCTGCAGAACAAGTTCGAAAAGAATTTCATGATCAGCACGGTGGACTACGTCTTCAACTGGGCGCGTAAGTCCGCCGTATGGCCGATGACATTTGGCCTGGCTTGCTGTGCGATCGAGATGATCGCTTCGTCCACCGCGAGGTTCGACATCGCACGCTTCGGTTCGGAAGTGTTCCGCCCGAGCCCGCGGCAGAGCGACTTGATGATCGTCGCCGGCACGGTGACGCTGAAGATGGCGCCAGTGGTAAAGCGAATTTACGATCAGATGCCGGATCCGAAGTGGGTGATCTCGATGGGCGCTTGCTCGTCGGTAGGCGGGCCGTTTAATACTTATGCGGTGCTGCAGGGCGTCGACAAGATCGTGCCCACGGATGTTTACGTCACAGGCTGCCCGCCAAGGCCCGAGAATCTTTTCTACGCGCTGCTCAAGCTGCAGGACAAGATCGACACCATGACGCTTGCGAAGAAGCCCACGGAAGTTCGTCTGGATCCGAATATGATGGAAGCGTTTAAGAGGCAAGTAATGATTGCCCAAACGTTGCAGCCGAAATAGCAGGCAGCTTTCGGCGTCAGCAATCCGCAAGATCCAGGTGGGGACAGCCGCCCTCGGCTGTCCGCCGAGCGAAGCTCGGAAATTGTGGTCACGTATGCCGACCTTTACGAAGCTCACCGTTGAATCCGACCTTCCACCCATCGACGAAGCCAAGGAATTTCCGTGCGGCGATAAGACCATCTGCGTCGCCAACGTGAACGGAACCTATAGCGCGATGGACAACGTTTGCCTCCATCGTGGCGGCCCGCTGGGACAGGGAATGATCGAGGGCGGAAAAGTCGTGTGCCCTTGGCACGGGTGGGCGTGGGATACGCAGACTGGAGCGGCCGAGCAGGATCCAAGGATGAAGGTTGCGACGTATCCGCTGAAGATAGAAAACGGCGATGTGCTAGTAGAAATCTAAGCGTTCTCGCCGGTCCTCATCTACCCTAAGAACCGTAAGAACCTACCAGGCTGATTCTCGTATCCCGGAAACACTTCATTCAAATTCTTGTTCCCCATATGGCCCGCGACGGCTTCGCCGAGCACCTGCCGAAAATCCGTAGTCAGTGCTAGATCGCGCCCTTCGTAAAGCTGCGACTGATCGAGGCCCGGCCAGCGTCCGTAAACTTTGCCGCCTTTCACCGGTCCGCCCAGCACGAACATCACGTTGGCGTGGCCGTGATCGGTGCCGCGGTTGCCGTTTTCGCGCGCGGTGCGGCCGAATTCCGACAGGGTGACAACCACCGTGTCTTCGCCGAGATCTCCGAGATCGGTCCAGAATGCGGCGAGCGACTGCGAGAAGTCACGCAGCACGTTCGCGATCTGGCCTTCGGCAGCGCCTTCGTTCACGTGATGGTCCCAGCCGCCGATATCGGCAAACGCCACCTGCACTCCGAGGTTCGCCTTGATGAGTTGGGCGAGCTGGCGCAGGCTGTCACCGAAGCGTCCCTTGGGATAATCGGCGCCGGGCGCGGGTTTATACTTCGACGGATCGGCAGACCTGAGCATGTTAACTGCATCGAAGGTCTCTTCGCCGGTGCCGTGCAGCACGGTGTCGAGCGAGCGGTCGTACATGGCCTCGAAAGTGTTCGCGACCGGAGAAGCTTTCCGATTGCGGCCGCCGACGGAGAAGTCGTTAATATTATTCATGGCGATCGCCGGCTCGCCTCCACTCAAGATGCGCGGGATCGATGGCCCCATGGCGATGGCTTCAAAGGGCGATTTCTGCGGCGGGCGCGGCAGGTTACGTAGCGAACGGTTGAGCCATCCATCTTCGGTTGACTTCACGCCGGGAGTGCCAGCCTCCATAAAATCCTGCGCATCGAAGTGCGAGCGGCTGGGGTCGGGCGATCCGGCGGCGTGCACAATTGCAAGGTGTCGCTCTTGCCAGAGCGGCTGGAATGATGCGAGCGAAGGATGCAGGCCGAAAAATCCATCGAGATCGAGGACCGACTTGCGTGGAATGTTGATGTTGGGGCGCAAAGCATAATACTGGGCTTCGCCGTGAGGGACCACGATGTTGAGACCGTCGGCGGCCCCGCGCTGAAAAATTACGACCAGACGCTTGTTCCGTGTGCTTGGTTCAGTCGCGCCCCATGCGGCGCGAGCCAGAAAGCCGGGCACTGCGGCCGTCCCGATGACGGTGAGTGCACCGCTACGAAGAAAAACGCGTCGAGTCATGGACATAAGAAAAGCTCCTGGCTTTTAGCCTTTAGCTCTTAGCTCGAACCGAACCTAATACGATGATCTCCTGCATCTCACGCTCGCACTTCGGGATTCAAGCTAAGAGCCAAGAGCGAATGGCTAAGAGCTACCTTCTCTGAAACTCCGGCGAGCCTAGTAGCAACCCTGCGATCGTGCTCACATCGGGGCTGCGGGCTGGACCTTGGGGCTGGTGCGATGCTGCCTGGTTGCTTTGCGCCGCTGCCATACCATTGTTTCCAGCCGTTTCAATCTGAGCGGCGATCGAGTCGTGCGTTTGCTGGGATACACCGCCCGCGACCAGACTCATTTCCAGAGTTGCGAGCGTCGCAGACGAATCCGAGGGCACGGAATTTCCCCCCAGCTGGACTGAGTCGACCTTCACGCCCTTGATCTTGCCGCTGGTTAAAGCCAATGCAAAATTCATGCGGTTGAGCAACGCCGAAGAACTCACCCAGGTTTCGGCTTTCATGGAATAACCCGTAGGCGGCTGTGCGCCGTATAGAGGCATGCCCATGGTATAAAGTTGCCGGGTCAAGGGCAGGGCATCCTCCACCTCGGCGCCTGTGGCGCGCACGGTGGAGGCTACGAATTCCAGAGGCGTCTTTACTTTCGCGCGGTAAGTTCCATCGTCCCAAAACTCGGGCGAGTGAAAGAGCACGGTCAGCACTTCGCGGATGTCCCCCTTCTTCTTCAAAAACGTCTTCGCCAGGCGATCGACCAAAGCTTGAGGTGGATTGTCGGAGACAAAGCGCTCCGCGAGCTTCATTGAAATGAAGTGCGCTGTTTGTGGACTCGTCGCCAGCCGGTGAAGCACTTCGAGGCCCTCGCTTTCGCCTTTAGGCTTGATGCGATGGCCGAGCACGAACTTCGGTCCGGGCTCGTGCATCCGTGGTTCGAACTTAAAGCCTCCGCCTTCGGCCGGTTTGTCGATGGTCCATCCCGTAAAAACTTTTGCCACTTCGGTGACGTCTCGTTGCGAGTAACCGCCGTTCACGCTTAGCGTGTGGAGTTCGAGCAGTTCACGCCCATAATTTTCATTGAGGCCCGTGGGGCGCTTGCCCGGATTGGGCCGCGGGCGCGGAGGATAACGCCGACCGTACGGGCCATAGGGATGCAGTGGCAGCCCCAGGGCTTGCGGCGAATTCGGCCCCGCGCTCTGCCAGTTATCCAGATAGAACAACATTGCCGGACTCTTGGCTGTGGCGACGAGCAGCTCCTCGAATTTTCCGAGCGCACGCGGGCGAATTACGTCGCGCTCGTAACTGGTCAGCATGAAGCGGTCGAGTCCCTTCTCCACGAATACGTTGAAATGGTTGAACCAAAAATCCGTCATTACCTCTTCCAGCTGCCGCTGGCTATAGATGGCGCGCAGAAGTTTTGCTTCGGCTAGCTCGCTTGTGACGACTCCGGCCGGGTAGTTCATGGCGAGCAGAATTTCCTTCTGTTTTGGGGTCAGACCCTCCAGAAATTCCTGGCCTTTTCCTCCCCGCAGACATTCCGCAAACGTTACCTGCGCGGATAGGGACATACCGAGAACTTTCTTGAAGCGCTGGTCAGGCGGAAGGCTGGGCAGTTGCTGGACTTCGAGGTCGGTGTAGAGTTGCTCCTCGCGAAGACGCGCCTGCTCTTCTTCCTCGGGCGTTGCCTTCGCCGGAGCATCTGGCGCGGCGGCCGCCATGGTTGTGTCATTTCTGGACGCGGATGTCATAGGATCACCCGCGAACCCGCTCATCGTGGCATTCTCCCTGGTGGTGTTGGCGACATCGGACGATCCATTCGCTGCAAGGCCAGCCACTTCACTGGCTGCGCCAATGGCTTTATCTTCCGCTCTTGCTTTCGCGGCCACTGCTTCTTTACTGTCCTTGCGATCCTGAAGGCGGGCGATCTGTACTTCATAGATCGCGTGTCGCGCGGGATCTGACGGAATCGATCTCTTGCCATTCAACGCTTGCTCGATCTCTTGTGGGTCTGGGAAATCTTCCACAATTTCTTTTGTGCTCATGCGTACGGTGCGGAGCGGCTCCAGGCGAGCACTGAGCGCGCGATCGTCGATCCTTTCAGGATGCAGTTGCAGCTCAATCCATTGGTCAGCGCCTGTCGCCATCACTTGCTGAATATCTCCCGGTCTCGCACCGAAGGTGAGCCGGTTGAGCGCGTGCAGCGCGCGTCTTTGATCGCTGGCGCTGGGAACTTCCTTTTCCTGGCTGCCTTTCTTTGTTGCCAGCAACTGCGGGACGGCACACGCCAGGCTCAGTGAGAGCACAGAAATTGCGAATTTCGTCCAGCCCAGAGGCATGAGGTCTCCCGGAGGGCAACGCTCATTATTATCAACCCAAACCGCGGGAAAAGTTGCTGAATCGGGCGAGTTACAGAGGGGATGGGAGCAGCTGGCAGCATGACCCTCGGGGCAGAGAACGATCCGGCTTTTTGCAATCAGTAGCTGTTACGAGTGGTCGGATGGTCGCTGCCTCAGGTTAGATACATCTTTCCCCGCGAGACTTTATGCTGCAGAGTGGCGGCTAACTGATCCACATCAGCGGGAGCTATGTTAACCGCCATATGGTCGGCCAGGAGAGGAGTTCGATTGCTGCCGACGGCATCACGCCGCACTTGAATCAGGAGGGCCTGCACTACATTGGGATCGTATTTCTGGGGAGTCATGCGAACCAAATCGCTCAGCGCGCTGCCCAGGGAAAGTGATTCGCGATAGGGACGTGTGCTGGTCATGGCATCGAAAGTATCAGCCAGGGCCATGATGCGCACGGGCACAGGCAGGTCTTCGCCGGCAAGAGCATCCGGATAACCGGAGCCGTCGCTGCGCTCGTGATGCCAACGCACCGACTCGTGAATCTTGGGCCAGGGAAACTGCACGCTGCTGACGATCTGATGGCCAACCACGGTGTGGTTGGCCATTTCACGAAATTCCTCGGGATTCAGCGCCCCAGGCTTGCCGAACAGGCGCCGGTCGACGGCGACTTTGCCGATGTCGTGCAGGTATCCTGCGCTGCGCAGCGCGGCCGCTTCGCCGGCATCGAAGCCCATCGCTTCGCCGATCGCAGCGGCATAGCGGCCAACACGCAGAGAGTGGCCATGAATGTTGACATGTTTCACGTCAATCGCAGTCGCGAATGCCTCGAGCGCGGTATCGTAAAAGCCATGCAGCGAAGCCATGAGTCGCAAGTTTTCCGTGACGCGTTGCGCCAGGGTTTGCGTCAGCGCATGATTCTGCACTGCAAGGCCAATGTAGCTGCACAGCAGGTCCATGGCATCTAGTTCGGCTGATTCGTAAGGCGCATCTCCCGGGCGCCGCCCGAGGGCCACAACTCCGGCAAGCTTGCCGGACGCCTTCAATGGCGCCAGGCACTTGAAGAGCTCGGGCGCCACGTTGCCATTGGAGCTGAGAAACATGGAATAGGTGGAAGCGTTCAGAACGATCGGCCCGCGCGCCGCCCTGAGGGCATGAGCGTGCTTGGGCAGTAAAGGAATGAAAGCCGGATCGGGCAGCATGTCGAAGCCTTGTGCCGCCGCCGAAGTCAACATGGTGGGCTTATCGTGGAAGACAAAAAGTGCACCCTCGCGCGCGCCCGCCGCCTCCATCACAGCGGAGAGCATGCGGCGCGATGTGTCTGAGAAGTCGCGCTCTGCCGTTAACTCGGGCCCCAGTTCGGAGAGAGCCTCCACGGTTCGCAACAGCCGGCGGAAGTTGTTGGTCTCCACGGTCAATATGAGCGGCAAGAAAGCAAGCCAAAATGAGCGTACCATGCGGCACCGAATGCGACGAGGAAGGCTTGTTGGTTAGTTTGGTGCAGTGTTGACGCGGCTGAAACGAGTGACGAGGCTGATTCCGGCAGGCCGAAACGGACTCTTAAGAGTGTTCCCAACGCGGCTAGAAGTGCTCGCGCAGTTCCGCGAAGCGGCCCACGATCAGCAGGCGCTGTGGTGGCGGAGCAGCGTTCAATTCTTCATGTTCCAGAATCCAGGTATCGCCATGGGGCACGAACACCGCGTTCAGTCCCACCGCCAGCGCTGGGTTGATGTCAGACTTGGGACTATTGCCGATCATCCAGGTGGAATCGAGTGCGAGATCATGCTTTTCGACCAACGCCTCATAGGCTGCGGGATTTTTCTCCGCCGCGATTTCGGTCGCACTGAAATACTGCTTCAGCCCGGAGCGCTCGATCTTTCCCGTTTGTTCCGGGATGGCACCCTTGGTCACCAGGATGAGCCGATTGCGCGTGGATAGGTGCTGAAGTGTTTGAGAAACTTCCGGCAGAAGCTCGATCGGATGGTCGGACACTGCGTGTGCGACACCGATGATCTGAGCATGCAATTCGGAGGTGATGGGCTGGACGCTGAGTCGCTCAAAAGTATCCACAAGCGCGTGCGAAAAGCTGTGCAAGCCATAGCCGTGCTTCACCACGCATTCGCGCTCCACATCGTTGAGCACGTCCCGCACTTGTTCGGGAGAAAACTCATGATGATTCAGAAACGAAATAAATCGAGCAATGGCTCGCTCGAAATAAATGTTATTTTCCCAGAGCGTGTCGTCAGCGTCGATGAGTAGCGTTTGGGATTGGTGGATTGTGAGCGGCATGCCGGACGAATGCTGAACTCGTTGAAGGTTTCCTATCCAACCCAATCCACGCGCGCCTCGGGACCGATGATGCCCGCCTTGTGACCCATATCGAGCAGGCGCACGACGGCCTCGCGGCCCTCCGAACCGTAGTCAAGGCTCCGTTCGTTGACGTACATGCCGACGAACCGGTCGGCGGTTTGGGCGTCGAGTTCGCGGGCGAACTGCATGGCATAGGACAAGGCTTCCTCGCGGTGATCGAGCGCATACTGAATGCTGTCACGCAGGGCGCCGTTGACCGCGGAGAGCAGAGAGGAGCCAAGCGCACGGCGGATGGCGTTGCCTCCGAGCGGCAGCGGTAGCCCGGTCATCTTCTGCCACCACCGGCCGAGGTCGACGATGCGGTGCAGTCCGGCCTTGTCGTAGGTCAATTGGCCTTCGTGGATGATGAGGCCCGCTTCGTATTTGCCCTCGAGCACTTGCGGAATGATCTCGTCAAACGGCACAACTTCGGTCTGCACTCCGGGAGCAAAAAGCTGCAGCGCAAGATAGGCGGTGGTGAGCGTGCCAGGGACGGCGATGCGTTTCTCCTTGATCTCGCTCTGGGTAAAAGGGCGCGGTGAAACGATCATCGGCCCATACCCTTCGCCTACGCTGCCGCCACATGACATAAGGGCATACAAATCCTGAATATAAGGATAAGCGTGAAACGAAATCGCGGTGACATCGTAGACGCCCTCGCGGGCTTTCTGGTTCAAAGTTTCGATATCGCAGAGAGTGTGACTGAAGCGCAGTCCGGGCACGCGAACTTTGTTGGTAGCCAACCCATAGAACATGAAGGCGTCGTCGGAATCGGGGCTGTGAGCGATTGAAATCTCGCGCACCTGCGACGACTGATTACCGCTCGATTGCTTCGTTTCTTGTTCCGAGACTGTCGTCATTTCTTAACTCCAAACCACTGGTGGGTACCTTCCATGATTTATTTCTGTGCGCGCTGCCATTGTATTGCGAATCCGGCCGCCATCATCACCTTAATTACTTCTGCGAACAGAAACCAATAGAGACCCCAGCGAAATGCTTGTGCGATCGAATGAGTGAGAACCGTGAGCCAAGCGAGCCCTCCCGTGAAAAGCACAATTTCGCCCAGAAGCCCGCCGATCGCGGCGCGAGCGAAAGTCTTGCGCCCGTGTTCAACGACATATCCGGCAATCCATGCAACCAGCGGATAGGCCAGCAGAAATCCCCCGGTGGGGCCAAGTAATTGCGCGATTCCGCCAGGACCAATCGGGTTGAACACCGGAATGCCCATCGCACCTTCGGCAAGATAAAGGGTGAGCGCCGCAAATCCACGTCGACTGCCTAACAGAAGGCCGACCAGCAGAACCCCTAAGTTCTGCAGGGTAAGCGGCACGGGCGTAAAAGGCAGAGGAATCGTGATCCGAGCGCACACCGCGACCAACAGGCTGCCTGCAACCACAAGTGCAATCTGCCTCACGCGCTCGGAAACGAAAGGGCGTTCCCGCTGATTACTCAAACTTTGAACCGCCGGTTTTGCCATGGAGTGCTCTCCGAGTTCAAATGCGAAACGTCACGGCTCAACGTCGCTAGACTGGCGCCCGCGTTCCATCTCGCTGGAAACTCCGTCCTGCATAGCGTGTGCGGCCTGCAAGTGGCGGCGCAACCGGATGTACAACGCGATCGCCACGCACACCACGACCAATGTACTTATACCCAGAATCAGGAACCACCAGATCATCCGCACAACCGAGTAGGATAACAGATGGAATACGGCGAAGGCTTGGATGTGCCTAGGTGGCACTAGCTGGCGTGGGAATTCGTCCCTCGATGCAGGCGGACCATCTGACGGGGATGGCTAGACTGCGACTTTTGCGCTGGCCACCCTCTCTCGCATCATTTCGACTCGCTTGAGCATGAACTTGAATCGCTCGCGTCCAAACTTGGAGCTCATGATTACCTTCTCGATGACGCCGAACATCTCGGGGTCGCCAGCCTTCTCTCTCAGATCCTTGAGAAAGGGATAAACTTTTGCGAACACAATAAACATTTCGCCGCTTACCGCCGGCTGCAGGAACAAGTCAGAGCTCAACGCTCCATGCAACACGAATGACGCAGCCATGCTCCAGTAGCCGGAGACCTGGCGCAGCCAGTTATTCTCCGGCGAGCCTGGGGTAAATGCCACTTTCATGAAATCGTCGGCGTTCTTCGGCCAAAATTGGATGAACCACCAATTGCGCGCCTTGCGCATCTCCGCTTCGCGGCGCAGGTCGTAGAGTTGGAGAATGAGCTGAGCATCGGTCGCGGTCGCTTTTTTGGCCATAACTTCCTCCGTGGAAAGATGTTCCGGATTCTGCGCGGGGACTACGCGCTCGTTGCTGCCGCTTCCGGGGGAGGGGCAGGGCGTTCGTAGTCACACTCTTTGTTTGGACAGGCGATCACCGGTCCTGCCTTAAGGTTTTTCTCGACCAGATATTCGCTGCCGCAACTCGGACATTTTTCAGCAATCGGCTTGTGCGCCGAGGTGAACTTGCACTTTGGATAATTTCCGCAGCCATAGAATGTATTGCCTTTGCGGGCGCGCTTTTCAACAAGTTCACCGTCCTTGCACTCCGGACACTTCACGCCAATGAAATTCTGCTTCACATACTTGCATTCGGGATATCCGCTGCACGCTGTGAACTCGCCGAAGCGTCCGTGACGGATCATCATGTTGCGTCCACATTTCGGGCAGGGCTCGTCGAGCGGAATGTCTGGAACCTTCTTGCCCTGGTCGAGACGCCTCGTAGTTTTGCAATCCGGATAACCCGTACATGCCATGAACTGACCGAAGCGTCCCCGCTTGAGCACCATCACGCGGCCGCAGTTCTCGCAATACTCCTCTTGCGTAGTCTCCTGCACATCGGCCGAATCGAGGTCAGGCAGGTTGATCGGATTTTCCTTGGTGAACTTGCAAGTGTTCGGATCCTCTTTGTCGTAGGTGCTGCAGGCGTAAAACGAGCCATGCTTGCCCCACTTGATCACCAGCGGCGCGCCACAACTCTCGCACTTCTCGTCCGTGGGCTTCTCCATCCGCTTGATGTTCTCCATATGCTTTTCGGCATACTTGAGATCCTTCGTAAACTTTTTGTAAAACTCGGCGAGCGTGTCCGTCCACTTCTCCTTGCCCTCTTCGATCTCGTCGAGCTTTTCTTCCAGGCCGGCAGTGTAGGCCACGTCGAAAATGTCGCGGAAATTTTCCACCAACAGATCGGTGACCACCAGCCCAATCTCGGTCGGCGTAAATTTGCCACCCAACTTCTGCACATACTGCCGCTCTTGAATCGTCGACAGAATCGCCGAGTAAGTCGACGGGCGCCCGATGCCGCGCTCTTCGAGTTCTTTGACCAAAGAGGCTTCGTTGTAGCGCGGCGGCGGTTCGGTGAAATGCTGCTCAGGCTTCAACTCTTTGAGCGTCAGCTTCTGCCCAGCTTCGAGTGCCGGCAGCTTGTGCTTTAGTTCCTCGTCCTCTTCGTCCTTCCCTTCTTTCGATTCTTCATAGACTCGCAGGAAGCCATCGAACTTCAGCACCGATCCGGTTACACGGAACCAAAAGACCTCGTTGCCATTTTTGGCTTTTGCGTCGATGTCCACCGTGGTCTGGTCGAAAACCGCCGGCATGATCTGCGACGCCACAAAGCGCTGCCAAACCAGCTTGTATACCTTGAATTCGTCTTCCTTTAAATACTGCTTGACCTGATCGGGATGACGCATCGCCGATGTTGGCCGGATGGCTTCGTGCGCCGCCTGCGCCTCCTTCTTCTCCTTATATGTGTTCGGTGTCTCGGGCAGGTAAGCCGCTCCATACTCCTTGCCTACGTATTCGCGCACTTCCTGAATCGCCTCGGGCGCCACCCGGGTCGAGTCGGTACGCATGTAGGTAATCAGGCCAACCAGTCCTTCTTCGCCAAGCTCAACGCCTTCGTACAGCCGTTGCGCGATCATCATCGTGCGTTTCACGCTGAAACGAAGTTTGCGGGAGGAGTCCTGCTGCAATTTGCTGGTGGTGAAGGGAGGGGCGGCATTGCGGCGGCGCTCCTTTTTGTCAACCGATCGAACAAGCCAATCAGCCTGCTCGAGAGCGGCACGGATCTTTTCCGCATCCTCGCCGTTCGTGACTTCAATCTTTTCGTCGCCCTTGCCTACAAAACGCGCATCGAAGGCAGGTGGTTTGCCGGCCGCAAGATGTGCGTCGATGGTCCAGTATTCTTTCTTCTCGAACGCTTTGATCTCGCGTTCGCGCTCCACGATTAGTCGAAGAGCAACCGTTTGCACGCGCCCGGCGGAGAGCCCGCGGCGGACTTTATCCCACAGTAGCGGCGAAACCTGATAGCCGACCAGGCGATCGAGGACGCGTCGCGCTTGCTGCGCATCCACCAGATTCTGATCGATGGCGCGGGGATGTTCGAACGCAGCCTGCACCGCGCGCTTCGTAATTTCGTTGAAGGTAACGCGCTGAATCCGCGGGGGAGTTTCCTGTTCGCCCTTCTTCTTCTTTTTCGCCTTCTTCGCGTGGGCGCCGTTGCCGTCGAGCTCACCGGCCAAGTGCGAAGCGATGGCTTCGCCTTCGCGATCCGGGTCAGGAGCCAGATAGATCGCATCCATCCCTCCCGCGAGCTTTTTCAGCTTGGCCAACACTTTCTCTTTGCCGGGGATGACGACGTAGTCGGTCGCAAATTTGTCGTTGGTATCCACCCCGAGCGTGCTCTTCGGGAGATCTTTGACGTGGCCAAGAGAGGCCTCGACCGAAAAGCCCTTACCCAGGTATTTCTGGATAGTTTTGGCCTTGGCCGGCGATTCGACAATGACTAAACTCTTTACCAACGGACCCTCAGTTCTTTAGGAATTGTTTCGAAGCTAGCACGAATGGGACGGCGGCAACAAGTTACCGGTGAAAAGCTCTTGGCTCTTAGCTCTTGGCTTTCAGCCAAAAACTACGCCGCTGCGATCTTTCTAATCTTGCCCGAGAAGGCCGAGAGCATTTTCATAATCCGATCGAGCGAAGTGCTCAGATCGCCGTAATCCTCAGTTTTTAGCAAGCCTAAATCGCGTGCCAACAGAAGATGATAGGAGGGCTCTGCGCCTGACCCCATCGCAATTTGCACAAATCGCGCCATCTCGCCATCAGAGCTCCTGCCACAACCTTCCGCCAAGTTTGCTGCAATCGAGGCCGATGCTCGTTCTGACCTGACTGGTCAGCCCAAAACGCTCTTCCTTGGGAAATACGTGCGTGGTCCTGCAGACCGAGAGCGTTAACTTACGGGCTTCGTCCCAAACTCGCAGATCTTTGTAATTTCTCATGAACGCGACTCCTTTGAACGAAACGATTCGTTCGAGCCAAAGGGCAAAAGCCAAGAGCGAAAAGCTCTTCACAAAATTCTTCCCGGGCATCCGCCTCACTTTGCCGGTCAGCTCCAGCTCGAACAGGGCAGCGAAGATTTCCGACGATGACATTTCCGTTTCGAGGCGCTCCACCAGTTCATCGATGGGCGCGGCTTCGTCGGCTTTCAGCAGGCTCAGGATACGCTTCTCGTGGGGAGGAAGCCCTTCGTCCGGAAATAGAGATGCGGAAGAACCGCCTTCGGATTCAAGCGCGGGGGTGGCGGAGTAAGCGCGAGTTTGACCTCGGGCGACAGGTCTTCCCACATATCTTCCCAGGTTGCGACCAGCTTCGCGCCTTGTTTAATCAAGGTGTTCGGCCCCCACGAATTCTTGTTGGTGACATTTCCCGGCACGGCAAAAACGTCGCGGTTTTGCTCCAGCGCGCAACCCGCCGCGATTCGCGTCCCAGAGTATTCGGCAGCTTCCACGACCAGCACACCTACGGACATTCCGCTCAAGATTCGATTGCGTCTGGGAAAGTTCTGCGGGGCCGCGAATGTTCCAATGGCGAATTCGGATCAGGGCGCCGCCGAGCGCCAGAATCTGCTGCGACAAACGCGAATTCTCTTGCGGGTAGATCACGTCCACGCCTGTGCCAAACACCGCGATGGCTGGCGGTGTCGACTCCGCGGGCCATGCCGCTGATAATGATTAATCCCTGCGCCGCAAGATCGCAGGCTAGACGCTCAGCCATCCCCGCGCCGTAGGGAGTGGGGTGACGCATACCCACCATGGCGATGCCGGGCTGCACCAATACCGCAGGGTTGCCACGAACCTAGAGCCCCCGCGGAGAATCGTAGATTTCCTTCAGGCGCGGCGGATAATAAGGAACCTCGAAACAGAGCTGCGTTACACCCGAGGCCGCAGCTCACGCAATTTCTTCCCGCGCTAGTTCTGCCGACTTTCCCGTGGCAATCAATTGCGCTGAGACGGCCTTGATCCCAGTACTTTCAAGTTCCGTCAGGGAAGCATGGAACACGGCTTCCGCGCCGCCGAAATGTTCCACAAGCTTCCGCGCCTTAGTCGGCCCTAAGCCGGGGGTAAGCGAGATCGCGAGCCACTCCAGAATGTGCGCTGCGGGCGAGGGTGCGGCAGCGGCCGTTGGGCAAATCTAACTCCAATTTGGCAAGGCTGGCGGAATGTCAATTGCCGAGTGCACTGTCAAGAGAAGCCGTCACAAAAGCCCGTCAAAAATGGTCTGCTAAAATCAAATGAGGAATGAGACGTCTGCGCATCTCCGCGATTTCCTACCTCAATACCGCTCCTCTGATGTGGGATTTTGAGCATGGCGAGGCTGGGAGCGAATTCGAAATTGCTTACACGCTACCGTCGGCCTGTGCGCGCGCGCTCGAGGCTGGTACCGCAGATATCGGAATCATTCCTGCAGCGGCTTACGCTTCGGTTCCGGGACTGGTGGTGTTGCCGGGTGTCGCGATTGCCTCGCGGCGTCCGGTCCGCTCGATTCTGCTGGTGAGCAAAGTGCCGGTGGAAAAGATCCGTGCCGTGGCCCTGGATACGTCTTCGATGACCTCGGTAGCGCTGACGAAGGTTCTGTTTGATAAATGGCTGGGCGGTGGCAGGACATTCACGCCGATGGCGCCCAACATTGACCGAATGCTTGCCGAGCACGACGCAGGACTCGTAATCGGAGATCCGGCTCTGCAAGTCGACCGCTCGCGCTACTTTACGCTTGATCTCGCCGAGGAATGGATCCGCTACACCGCCAAACCATTCGTCTTTGCTTTCTGGGCGGTTCGTCAGGAGGCGCTGCGCGAAGCGCCGCAATCACCCGATCTAGCTGCCGTGTTTCAGCGGTCCCGCGACCACGGACTCGAACCTTCCAGCCTCGATACCATTGCTCGCGAATGGGCGCCACGGCTGGCCCTTAAAGAGAGCGATGTGCGCTTCTACCTCACCGAGAATATTTACTACCAACTGGACGGGCCTTGCCTGGAGGGCCTGCGATTGTTCTATCGCTATGCGGCCGAGGTCGGAGCCTTGCCCGTTGCGCCGGAGATTGATTTTGTAGGCGCCGCGAATGCCGCGATTGTTTGATGCAACATTGTTTGATGCAACATGGCATAGCGGAATCCTCAGCGTGCCCTGTAAACTCCTTCAAAACCTGATGCCTCTTCATTTCCACCCGCTGCTTGCCGTTCCCATCTGGCACCGCCTTCGCCGGCTCGGCGGGCCAGGCCTGGTCTTGTTGGGGATTGCCGATAATTCTGTGATCCCGCTCACCGGCAGTATGGATGTTCTGACTATCTGGCTGGCTGCCCGTCATCGCGAGCCATGGCCCTACTATGCCTTCATGGCGACGCTGGGCGCGGTTATCGGCGGCTACATTACGTATGCTCTGGCGCGCAAGGGCGGCAAAGAAACGATGGAGCGCAAGCTCTCGAAAAGAAGAGCCCTACAAGTGTCGAAAACATTCGAACGCTGGGGATTCTTCGCGGTCGCGGTTCCCGCGTTGTTGCCGCCACCGTTTCCTTTCGTTCCATTTCTTCTGGCGGCAGGCGCGATGCAGTATTCGCCTAAAAAATTTCTGGGGGCATTGACCCTCGGTCGCGGTGTTCGCTACTCCATCGGTGCGGGCCTGGGATTTCTTTACGGAAGCCACATCCTGCGCTTCTTCAACCGATACTACAAGCCGGCGATGGCAACACTGATTGGGCTGGCGGTCATCGGCGCCATTCTCACACTGATTCAATACCTTCGTTCCCGGAAGAAGCCACATCGGAGTTGAAGAGGCTACCTCAGGCCGGCAGCGGCTGCTTGTTGTTCTTGCCACCCCACAGGCGCTTGCCCGCCACCATAAACCAGATCGCTTGCCCGAGCACGACAATCCCAAATCCATGCACGTCGAGATTGAGATGGCCGGAGAATAATGCACCCAAAGTAACCGGCCCGAGGAGACAACCATAAATCCCCAACCCGCGACCCAGTTCCCGGCTGCGCCAGATTGAGGCAGACCACAGAAAGATGGCCACGGAAGATGCCGCTACGAAAAGCTGAGCATAGGCCTGGTTCACATAGAAGTTGTAGCGTGAGATCAGGCGCCAGGTCTCAATCGCTTGCGGCGATCCCGCCGAATCGGCAATCCGCCGGAGTAAGACCGGGAAAACTAAACCATTGGCCGCGCCTGCGTTCATTACTGCGAAAAGGCCGAACGCGTAAAATACGACCCCGATCAATGCGAGATGGTTGTCGCAGGCTATGCGTCGCGATAATCCCAAAGTCCCGAGAAATAGGATCGGCAGGCATGCCAACGCCAGCCCATGTACTGCAATTATTTTTCGGATCATGGGTACCGTATCAGCCGCGGGTATGTGCCCCGATGGATGCAGACCCATGGTTATAATCATTCCGACGGATCCCGCGATCAGCGCCACCCCGCTCAGACGATCATTGGACATGCGTCGAACTTTAGTAGACGAAACACGTGAGGTCAATCCGAATTCGCCTCTGTTATGCCAATCCTGAACAAACAGGACCCCTATGTCCCGAAAAACCAATCAATCGACTCCGAAGACGGATGCCCGCATCCGGCGCACGCGCGACGCGCTTGGCGATGCCCTCATCGCGCTGATCCAGGAGAAGCCTTTCCAGACCGTTACTGTACAACGCATCCTCGACCGAGCTCACATCGGGCGCTCAACCTTTTATGTCCACTATCGTGACAAGGACGACCTGTTTCTTAGCGAGCTCGAAGACTTTCTCGAATCGATGTCGACTCTACTCCTGCGCCGGCAAGAGGCTTCGATGCGCGTCGCTCCTGTGCGCGAGTTGTTTGCGCACGTTGCGGAGATGCGCCAGCTGCAAACGGCGCTGGTCGCGGCAGGTAAGATGCACGACTTTGTGGAGATGGGACAGGGATACTTTGCCCGCGCCATCGAGCGGCGTCTTAAACAGTTGCCTGTGTCCTCCACAATCGATTCGCAGCACGCGGCCATCTCGCACGCTTTTGCAGGAGCCTTGCTGTCCCTTATGACCTGGTGGCTCGACCATACCGCATCCGGGTCGCCGGAGCAGATGGACGACCTCTACCATCAGATGGTGTGGTCCGGCATGGCGTGCTCATCGACCTCTTCTCGCAGTTTTGATCGATCCCGCCAACTTCGCTAGAATCAATGCAGCACTATTGATCATCATGACCTTGACCAAACGCCAAGCCCTCGAGATGTTCGAGTCCGATGACCTGATCGGCATTGGGATGGAAGCCGACACGGTCCGCCGACAGCTGCATCCTGAGGGGGTTGTCACTTACATCATCGATCGCAACATCAACTACACGAATTTCTGTACCGAGTATTGCACCTTCTGCGCTTTCTATCGCCCGCTAAAAGGATCAGCGGCCAAAGAGGGATACATCCTCGATTTCGATACCATCTACGAAAAGATTCGCGAGACGGTCGAACTCGGTGGCACCGGCGTCTTGATGCAGGGGGGATTGCACCCCGATCTTAAAATAGACTGGCATGAGAAGATGCTGCGTGGCATCAAAGAACGATTTCCTCAGGTGCATCTACACTGCTATTCGGCTTCCGAGATCATCGCTATCGCCGAGTACAGCAGCTTGAGCATTCGCGACACAATTCTGCACCTGCGCGATGCTGGCCTCGATTCCATTCCCGGTGGCGGCGCCGAGATCCTCGACGACGAAGTCCGATACAAAATCGCCCGCCTGAAGTGTCTGACTGGCGACTGGATCAACGTTCACCGCACCGCGCATCAAGTCGGCATGCGCACCACCGCGACCATGATGTTCGGTGTCGGCGAGAATTACGAGAACCGCATCAACCACTTCCAGCAACTCTACGATCTACAGGAAGAAACCGGAGGCTTCACCGCATTCATCCCATGGAGTTTCCAGCCCACGAACACCGCACTCGGCGGTCGCCACTGGGACGAAGCCACTGCTGTCGAATACTTGAAAGTGCTGGCCATCTCGCGCCTGTATCTCTCGAACTTCCTGAACGTGCAATCGAGCTGGGTCACGCAAGGACTCAAAGTCTGCCAGATGGGATTGCGCTTCGGCGGCAACGATGTTGGCTCAGTCATGCTCGAAGAGAACGTTGTGCGCGCCGCCGGTGTGAACAACTGCACTACGGAAGAAGAACTGCGCCGCATCATCCGCGATGCCGGCTTCAGACCGGCACAACGCGATACACTCTACCGGCAGTACTTCCTAAATTAGCTCGGGGCGATAGGAGTCATCCATGCCGCTAATCGGTGCCGTTCCCGCCAGCCTTCGCTGGGATGTCGTGGGAAGACTGGAGGAATGCTTGCGCCGTGTTCCAGTCGCTCGTGACAGGCGTTGGAACTATCTTTGGCGGCGTCTGGCCCTACCGAAGGGATGTCCTCCAAGAGGAGAACAATCCGTACATTGAGTTTTCGGCAGATTTGCACTTCATTGGGAATTAATACAGATCGAACTAATTCAGATCGAGAAAAATGAGTGGTTCTAAGCCTTTTTCCCAGCCGAAATTTTTACACTCACCGCAACTGGATAGCCCCGTGCGGGTTGATAAAAGAAGTAGCCGTCTGGCATGCGCAATGGAGAGGATAAGTCTGCTAGCGTCATGAAAATACGGCCTTTGCCAGCCTTCCATAGAGGTAGGCCGAGCTTGGCAAAGTAATTGCAGCATTAGCAATTTGCGCAATTGGAGGTGTTTCATGTCCACGATTGGAGACGAAGAATTCCTTCGACTGCTTAAGAAAGATGTCGACTATTTCATCCACGCAGTTGAGCGATTTGAAGAGTTGGTTCCGCGCGTGTGTGCGAGCCTCCAGGATCAATGGAGATTGCAAGCTCAGTCTCGCCGCAACTTCGCATTGGAATTAGAAATTCTCTTGGAGAAGGCTGAGGAGTGCGTGAGCGCGCCACTGGCCGGAGAGAGAAACTAACGGTGATCTGAATCGGCCTCACGCTAACTTCCCTGTAAGGTATTTTTTCGGCGTGCGCTCGTGGGCGAGATTGCGCCCTCCCTTTCGTCAGAATTACACCCGAATCCGGTAGAATAAACGTTCGGCTGGGCCCCTTGCTCCATTCCTATCTCAACTTGTCTTCGATGCTGGCCGCATGGGCCGCTCCCAAGGGCGTTCTGCCCTACCTCCGCCAGCATCTGTTGGATAAGACTTTTCAGGGCCTCTACCATACCGACGCATTCGATCGTGCACTGCTGATCCCATACTTTATTGTTCTGGTGCTGCTCGCCAGCTACGGGATGCACCGCTACATTCTTGTCTACCTTTACTACAAGCATAAGGAAAAACGCACCACGGAGCCGCCAGCGTACTTCGAGAGATTGCCGCGCGTTACTGTGCAATTGCCCATCTTCAACGAACAATACGTGGTCGAGCGGCTGCTGGATTCGATTTGCAGGCTGAAATATCCGCGAGAGAAACTCGATATCCAAGTGCTCGACGATTCCACCGACGAAACTTTGGAAGTGGCGCGCAACCTAGTCGAGCGCTATGCCGCACTGGGAAATCCGATCAGCTATCACCACCGCTCGAATCGTGATGGCTTCAAGGCCGGCGCGCTGGCGGAAGGCTTGAAAACAGCTGAAGGCGAATTTGTCGCCATCTTCGACGCCGATTTCACCCCGCCTGAAGATTTTCTCATGCGCACCATTCACCACTTTACTGAAGCCAAGATCGGGATGGTGCAGACCCGCTGGACGCACATCAACCGCAACTATTCTTTTCTCACGCAGGTGGAAGCCATTCTGCTCGACGGCCACTTCGTGCTCGAGCATTCCGGCCGCGCCCGCAGCGGCGTTTTCTTTAACTTTAACGGCACCGCGGGAGTGTGGCGGCGCGCGGCGATTGACGAAGCCGGCGGCTGGCAACACGACACTCTCACCGAAGACACCGATCTCTCCTACCGCGCCCAGCTTAAGGGATGGAAGTTCATCTATCTGCAAGATGTCGAGTGTCCCGCAGAATTGCCGGTGGAGATGACCGCGTTCAAAACGCAGCAGGCGCGCTGGGCGAAGGGGCTGATACAAACCGGAAAGAAAATTCTGCCGCGCGTGTTGCGCAGCGACGCTCCTTTGCACACCAAGATCGAAGCCTGGTATCACCTCACCGCAAACCTCAGCTATCCGCTGATGATTGTGCTCTCGGTGCTGATGTTGCCGGCCATGATCATCCGCTTTTACCAGGGATGGTTCCAGATGCTGTTCATCGACTTGCCACTTTTCCTGGCTTCCACGTTTTCCATTTCCAGTTTCTACCTCGTTTCGCAGCGCGAACTCTTTCCCAAGGGCTGGCCACGCGCACTGCTCTATCTGCCGTTCTTGATGGCCCTGGGCATCGGATTGACAATCACCAATACCAAGGCGGTCATCGAGGCACTTGTGGGTAGAGAAAGCGATTTCGCTCGCACGCCCAAGTATCATGTGGAATCGAAAAAAGACAGGATCGGCGCCACCAAATACCGCAAACGGCTGGGATGGGTGCCCTGGCTCGAACTCCTCGTCGGCAGTTATTTTGCGCTCACGGTTTTTTACGCCTTCGAAAACGAGAACTACGTTACCATTCCATTCCTTTTATTGTTCGTGGTCGGCTACTGGTGTACAGGATTGATGTCTTTGCTGCAGGGACGCTTCGCAGGAGTCGCGCTCAACGCCGAACCCCACACCAAACCATTCCCCGTGGGAGTGTAGAATCTGTAGCGCCGCCCGCGGAGTATCAGTGCGTGGTTTCGAATTGGAGATCGATTAATACATGCAAAGACTAAAGCCTTTTCTTCTGGCAAGTTTTGGTGCCGCTTGGTTGTTAATGGCAGTGGCGACTTTCGCGTTCGATCGCCAGCCCGGCTCGGACTATCATGCCCGCCGCGAGGCACTTGCCAGGAAAGTGGGAGGCGTTGTGGTTCTTTTCGCCGCAACCGAGAACGATGGCCCCAATGACCTTTATGGATTTCGGCAGGACGACAATTTTTTCTATCTCTCAGGGCTGAGCGAGCCGGGCGCTGCTTTGCTGATCGCCTCCGCCGCTGAAGCCAAGGGTGACACGCCGGCGCGCGCCTACAGCGAGATTCTGTTTCTTCCTCCACGCAATCTGACTCAGGAAAAATGGACTGGCCCCAAACTCGGGGCCGAGAATCCCGAGGCACCGAAGATTACCGGCTTCGATCGCGTCGAAGATATGGGGCAACTGCCCAATGAAGTAGTTCGTTTTGTCACCGGCGCCCGCCCGGCGTTTTACACCGACGTTGCTGTGGATGGTGAGATTTCCTCCTCGTCGCTGCCTCTGGGCTTTCTGAAGAGACTCGACGCGCATCTGGTCTTTCAGGACGTGAAGCCCATGGTCTCCGCGCTGCGCACCACCAAGGACACGGGGGAGATGGGACTGATCCGAAAGGCGGTCGACGCTTCCGTGGCAGCACACTTCGCTGCGTTCAAGGCCGTGAAGCCGAATGCCAACGAGCGGGAAATCTCCGCCCTCATGCAATACGAGTGGGGCAAGCGCGGTTGCGAGCGGGTAGCGTACGCGCCCATCGTGGGCTCAGGCTACTACTCCACAGTTCTGCATTATTCCGATGATGACAAGGTAATGAAGTCCGGCGACGTAGTGGTGATCGATGCGGCCGGAGAATATTCGATGTACGCCGCCGATATTACTCGCACGCTTCCGATCAGCGGCCACTTCACCGCGCGCCAGCGCGAAATCTATGACATCGTTTTTGGGGCGCAACAGGCAGCCATGGCGGCATTTCAGTCCGGCAAGTCGAGCATTACGCGCAGCGGCGCCAATTCGCTTTACCAGGTGGCCTACGACTACATCAATACCCACGGCAAAGATCTGCATGGCCTGCCGCTGGGACAATATTTCATTCACGGACTCGGGCATTATATCGGACTCAACGTCCATGATCCGGATGATTACAGTGTTCCACTCGGTCCTGGGATGGCCTTCACCATCGAGCCAGGGATTTATATTCCCGAGGAAAATCTGGGCGTGCGCATCGAGGACGACTTCTTAGTCGATAAAGACGGAAAGCTGATCAAACTGAGCGAAGCCCTCCCCTCGAAAGCAGAAGATGTGGAGAAGGAGATGGCAGGGAAGTAGTAGGGCGCGCCCGGCTGGATAGGCCCGGCTTGCTGGTATAACCGATGGGAGCAACGGATATGTCCATTCCACAACAGCCACAGCCACCCTCTCGACGGACTCCCACTGGTCCTCCGCTTCCGCAAAATCAGCCCTTTAAGATTGAGGGCCCAAGCCTTTGTTTCGTTTAGGGCGTTGTGTTTAATTCTTCCATTTGCCGGTTCAAGACTCAGAGTGGTCACCTTCTCCAGCGGTTCAGCGCCCGATTGTCCAAGCCTGGGAAGTGATTTCGCGTACGTTTCCGGCAAGTCACCGAGCCGACAAACCTTCGGCCACAAACAGGCGACGCAAAATAATCCAGAGATTACTACGCAAGCGATCACAGGAATCTGTGCGAGTTTTGTAATTTTCGTTACACTATCAGCCGTCAATGGTGTGACCGAGATAGTCTTCTAGGAAGGTCAGGATGAGCAGAACAATACTGGCTTTCACCTCGAACGTATCGCTCAAATCCGGCTCAAAGCGATCGCGCTCCGATGCTTTTTCGCTGAGAAATTCGCTCATCGTCATGGATGCCTCGAACGAAAGGCCCACAAGAAGCATTTCTAGGAAATGTACTCCCTTATGTACTCGTCCTGCGTCTGCGCCAGTTCGTGAATGTTGCCGTCGAAAATGACTTTACCATCGCGCAGAATCAGGAAGCTCATCGGGCCTTCGCAATGTTGCCCGGGCGGCAACGCCACCATGCGATTGGCTTCCTTGTCGAACTGATGAGTAGCCATGGTAAAAGCGTCCTGCAGTCGGTGCGTGACCAGCAGAGCGCTGGTCCGGTTCACATCGCGCTGCTTCACAATTAGCTCGATGATGGTATTCGAAGTCACCGGATCCAAGCCGCCGGTGGGCGAATCGTAGAGCAGCAACTCCGGTTGCGTAATCAGCGCCCGCGCGATGGCCACGCGACGCCTCATGCCTCCGGAAAGCTCGGCCGGGCTTAAATCGAGCGTGTGCTCCAGTTCCACGAAGCGCAAAGCTTCGCGCACCCTGCGCTCAATACCCTCGTCATAAATGCCGTGTTCCTCCATTAACCGGTAAGCGACGTTTTCACGCACTGGGAGAGAATCGAACAGCGCACTCTCCTGGAACACCATTCCAATCTTGCCGCGCAACTCAAACAGTTCTCCTTCCCGCATCTGAGTCACGTCCTGCCCCAGCACCACGATGCGTCCAGAATCGGGACGGATCAGCCCTATCGCAAGCTTCAGAATTAGGCTTTTTCCGGAGCCGGCAACGCCGAACAGCGCCTTAGTCTCGCCCTGGGTCAGACGAAATGAAATTCCTCTCAGAACCTCGTTCTCTGCAAAAGCCATTTTCACGTCTTCAAACACAATGGCGGGTGCGGCGTCTTCATTCCCCGTGACGGCAACGGAATCAAGCGGCAGAGTAGGAGCAGACATAGTTTAGTGGTAAGCGAGGACGGCCATGAGCAGCCGTGTAAGGATTAAATCGAAAGCCAGGATTAGAACCGAAGCCGCGACAACGGCTTGCGTAGTGGCGCGACCCACGCCCTGCGTTCCGCCGCGCGCATTCATGCCGTAGAAGCAGCCGATGGTCGAGATGATGAACCCAAACAGCACCGGCTTGAGCAGCCCCATGAACACATCCTGAAACACCAGGGTTTCCCAGGCGTTGGACCAGTATTGCCGGGCATCGAGGCGCAGTAAAACTTTGGCGATGAACAACCCGCCGGTGAGTCCGACGAGATCGGAAATAATGGTCAGAAAAAAAAGCATGAACACCGTCGCGACCACGCGCGGCGTCACCAGTTTTTTCATGGGATCGGTGCCCAGAGCTCGCATGGCATCGATTTGTTCGGTTACCACCATCGATCCCAGCTCGCTCGCCATGCCAGAGGAGTTGCGGCCTGCGACCATCAGGCTGGTGAGCACCGGACCCAGTTCGCGCACCATGGATGTCGAGACTAGCTGTCCCACCAGGGTGATGGAACCGAAGCGCTCGAGTGTGTTCGAGGCTTGCAGCGCCAGCACCGCTCCGGTGAAAAAGCCGGTGAGCACGACGATGGGCAGCGAACCCACGCCGACTGCGTCACATTGCAGCACCATATCGCCAAAATAGAAAGGCTTGCGGAAAACGTTGGCGACGGCTTGCGCGCAAAACAGAACGTAATCCTGAACCGTCTGGATTCTTTCCTTGGCGAAATACGTGGGCGAGGTGAGTTCCATGCGGCTCGGAGAAGTGCGGCTAGACAGCGCCGCTCTTTTCCGAAACTATAGCAGAGAAAGCCGTTCGGCTTTAGATGGGATTGTGTACAGCGTGGTGCGCAGTCGAGTTTCGCAAATCAGAAACGCCTAAGCCGTCTTGTTTAACAGACGCTTCCTTCGATTGTCCAGGAGACGGTTAATTTCGCTTACCAGCTCCAGAAGTTTCCTGGGGTCTGGTTCAACCGCAGCCGGAGCGCACAAAGTGACCCAGTTCTCCGCGCTCTGAACGTTGTCATCAGGAATCGAGTGCCAGTCGGAGAGAAAGGATGGTTTCTCAGCGGAATTCACAGCGGCAGGAGCCTGGCTGTCTTTGTGGTTCTGGTCTGTGGGATTTGTGGGCACGCAGCTTGGATGCGGAGGCAACTGCGCTGCCTTCTGCGGTAAATTCTGTAGAATTCAAATGCGCGCCACTAGACGGAGTGGTTCAGACCCTTAGGGGGAACCATAGGTGCCACTAGCTGGCCTATTTCACTAGCGCGATCCGCGTCTCGCGGCGAAAAGAGGTCGGGATTCAGCGCTAACGGATTAAGGAGCGATTTTGGATTCGAGTGCGACCTCTGGGGACTTCACGGGTCTGAGCGTTATCCCCGGGTTTTCTTCTTGATCTCAATATTCAGGCGGCGGATTTTTTGATTCAGGGTCGAGAGAGGCACCTTGAAATGCTCGGAGGCTTCGGTCTGGTTCCAGTTGCATTTCTCCAGCATGTCGATGATGATGCGCCGCTCCACGTCTTCCACAATTTCAAACAGCGAAGCGTCTGACGGCGGATCGTGCAGTGTGAAGGCTGAACCCCGGCCGAGCAAATTGTCCGGCAGCAGGTCGAGTGTGATCTCCGTCCCCGATGACAGCACGACTGCGCGCTCCACTACGTTTTCCAATTCGCGCACGTTGCCCGGCCAGGAGTGGGATATCAGGGAGCGAAGCGCTTCCGGGGTGATGTGCCGCGCGGGACGGTCATTCTCCTCGGCATACTTTTTCAAAAAGAAATCGACCAGCAGAGGAATGTCTTCCTTGCGCTGGCGGAGCGGAGGCAGCTCGATCGTGATTACATTCAGGCGGTAGAACAGATCTTCCCGGAAGCGGCCTTCGCGCACCGACTGCCGCAAATCCACATTGGTGGCGGCGATGATGCGCACATCCACTTGAATTTCCTGCACTCCGCCCAAGTGCATGAACTTACGATCCTGCAACACGCGCAAAATCTTGGCCTGCGTATCCAGGCCCATCGTAGCGATTTCATCGAGAAATAGCGTGCCCCGGTCGGCCATCTCAAATAGCCCCTTTTTGGAGGCGATGGCGCTGGTGAAGGCACCCTTCACATGGCCAAAAAGCGTCGACTCCAACAAGTCGGTCGGCATGGAACCCGTATTGACGGGGACGAAAGGCCGGTCATGGCGAGGCGAGTTCAGATGCAGAGCTTTGGCAATGATTTCTTTTCCCGTTCCACTTTCGCCCTGTAAAAGTACGGTGGATCGACTATTGGCGACTTGCCCGACCAGGTCGAAAATTTTCAACATCGGCTCGCTCTTGCCGACAATGTTCTCGAAGTTGTAGCGCTGCTTGAGAGCGCGCTTCAGCTGGACGTTCTCTTCTTCGGCCCGGCGCCAGCCCACGGCGGCGCGGATGTCGGCAAGAAGCTTTTCGTTGTCCCAGGGTTTCTGGACGAAGTTGACGGCACCGGATTGCATGGCTCGGACCGCGTTCTCCACCGTACCGTAGGCGGTGATCATGATCACAGGCAGGCGGGTTTCGTGAGCTCGAATTTCGGCCAGAATCTCCAGGCCATCGCGACCGGGCAGGGCAAGATCGAGCAGGACCAGATCGAAAGGATGCTCGCCGATGCGCTGCAGGCCGGCTTCGCCGGTGACTGCGGTCTCCACGGCAAAGCCTTCCATCTCCAGCAAGGCTTGCAGGGACTCGCGAATCCCTGCTTCATCGTCAATAATGAGCACCGCACCCGACAGGCCCGGGGCCGCACTAAGTGGCGAGCGTGAAATAACTGCGGAATCAGACATATTCTGCCTTGGAATGGACTGTCTTTCTAATGAGAGGGAAATCCAGCGTGAAGGTTGTCCCGGCACCGGGACGGCTTTCCACGCGAATCTTGCCGGCATGTTCCTGGATGATGCCGTAGGTAACGGAGAGGCCAAGGCCCGTGCCGCGGGCCTGGCCTTCACGCGGGGTAGTCTTGGTGGTGAAGAACGGATCGTAAATGCGCTCGATATGCTCGGGTGCGATGCCGGATCCCGTATCGGAAACGCATACGCTAACGCTCTCGCCATTCAGCGTGGTCACGCTCAGCGTGCCACCGCCCGGCATGGCGTCTTTGGCATTTAGAAACAGGTTCAAGAACACTTGTTGTAACCTTCCCGCATTTCCCTGAATCGCGGGCAACTTCGGCTCCGGCGTGTTATGCACCTCAACCTTAGCGACTTTGAACTGATGTTCCAGAAGCGCGAGGGTATCGGCAATCACTTTGTTCACATCGACATCGCCGATCTCGCTTCCGCTGGTGCGCGAGAAATTCAGCAAGTTGTTCACGATCTCGGAGGCGCGGAAGGTTTGACGGGTGATCTTTTCGAGCAGCCCCGATTTCTGCGGATCGCCCTGCAGTTGCTTGGAAAGCATCTGGGTGTAGGAGGAAATGACCGCCAGCGGCGTGTTGACCTCATGGGCCACGCCGGCCGCCAGCAACCCGATCGACGAAAGCTTATCCGCCTGGGAGAGCTGGGCTTCGAGGTCAACCCGCTCGGTGATGTCATCCATGATAATCAGCCGTCCGATGACTTCGAACTTACGCGTCACCAGCGGCGCCAGCGCCACATTTACCATGCGAACTTCGCCGGCGGGCGTTTTCAAACGGAACTTGTACAGATTGCGAATGCCGGGTTCGCGCCGCATGCGATTGAATTCTTCGACAAACTCCGCCGGGAAAATCGCTTGCAAAGGCTGAGTCAAAGTTTGCCAGCGCGGCAATGCGTACATCACTTCCATCTGCGCGTTCCAGCTCTCAATGCGGTCTCCCATGTCAAGCGCCATCACACCCACGTTGATGGACTCGACGATGTTTTCGTTGAAGTCCTTCAGGCGCTCGTATTCCGCCGCCTTTTGCTGCAGCGAGGCATAGAGCTGCGAGTTCTGGATTGCAATGCCAAGATAGCCGCCCAGGGTTTCGAGCAGCTCCATGTCTTCGCTGGAGAGAAAGTCGCCTTGCGCCGTTTTGCCCAAGCCGAGCACGGCGATCGTCTTCTGCTGGGCGTGGCAGGGAATGTAGTAGTTCAAATCCAGGCGCGCGATGGCTCGCTGTGCACTTGGCATCTCGCGGGGAACCTGGTGAGTGTTTTCGAAGAAAAGATGCCCAGCGTGCTCCGGCCGCGGCTGGCTCAGAAATGCGAGGTCGACGTCGCCGGGGATGGACAACCCGAAAGATTTTGCCGGCACAAATTTTCCGGGTTCTTCTTGTCTCGCGTCCTTTCGCTCCGGATCATGGCCAGCCAGAAAGATCGCCATGCGGTCGACTGCGAGAGTGCGGGACAGCCGGTCGATCAGCGAAGACAACAGGGTATTCAGGTTGGTCTCCGAACCCAATTCGCGGCCGAACTCGAGCAGCGTGCGGCGGTAGTCATAGCGCGTGCGGTAGAAGAACTGGTCAATGCGGTCCTGGATCCACTTGCGAACCGGATCGAACAGCAGCGCGGTCACAACTACGGCAAGGATCAGGCCCACTGGACCAGAGCTTGGCTGCCAGTTATGCACCAGCAACGCCACGCCGGCGACCAGTCCGAAATACAACCCCACCACAATCGCCGCTGCGAGCGTGTACACGACGCCACGCTTGAAGATGAGGTCCACATCCATCAGGCGGTAGCGGAAAATGGCATAGCCAAACGTGAGTGGCAACAGCGCCAGCGAGAGTGCGGAAACCTTCATGGTTGCGCCGGGCAGAGAGCCCATCAGGTAAGGCACGACGTAGAACAGGGTGTAGGGAACAATGGCCAGAATGGTTCCACGGGTTACCCACTTCAACTGTTGGCGGAGAATCGTAGTGCTGGCGCGCCGGTAGCTGTACCAAAGCACAATCGCTGCGGCCAGAAAGAACAGCGATCCATAGGACATTTCCATTCGGTCAAGGTTCCAGCGCAGCCGCTCACTCGCTTGCAGCCAACGCATAGCGATGACGTGGCTTGTCACAAGCACGGCTCCCGGAACGTAAACCAGCGCCAACAGCCAGGGATGCTGGCGTATGATCTGACGTTTTTCCGGGAAGGTGAGAACGAAGTGAAGGAACAATGCCGGTTGCAGGGCTCCGGCGACGATGTTGCCCCAATAAATCGTCCAGTCGAAATCGTTCAGCTTGCCGGTGTACTTAAATGAGTAAGCAATGAAAGAGACCAGACAGAAAATATAAAAGTGGGTCGATCCGGGGGCCGTCCAGCGGCGTAATAGGACGTAGAGGCCAATACCGAGGTAGATCAGCGCAATCAGCCGCAACCAGTTGTTGAGAGAGCGCTCGGCAGGAACCAGAATGACGCTGGAATCGAGAGGAACGGATTGCCGGATCAGGGAATATGCGGCTTTCGACCAGACGCCGTTACGGTACAGTTGGCGCTCCAGGCCCGACATGTTCTGGACTTCCTGACCGTTGATGGACACCAACTGGTCGCCCGGCTTAATGCCGCTCTTGGCGCCCGGACCGCTGCTTTCCACCCGATCAGCCGTCAGGCGGCCAGCGTGTTCCACCCACCAAACCCCGTCGTCCGGGACCAGAAACTTCCACTCCGCATTCAAATTGAAGCCGGCAAAGACGACTGCGGCTACCGTAAGAAGGAAGAGCAGGACAGCTACAAAACGGACTTGGCTTTCCCGATTCATGGCTTTCGCCGGTGAGCCTGAGGACCGCCTCATGGGCAGCGGCGCGCTCACCTCATCAGCACTTGACTGTGCCTCAATAAGCAAGTTCGCTGCCATGTCGTTTCCGGTTTTGCGGTTCGCTATGTGCCGCATCTAAAGCACTTCCAAGAGTATAGATGGGTTTCTGGAAACTATGTACGGTTTTGTGGAGGTTTGTGTGGAATTTTGTATCTTGCTCGGTCAGAAGACGTTACGTGAGTTCGAGGCAGGCGGGCACGATCGGGCTTGTGGGGGCTTCAGCCCGGTCGAACAGGCAGGATTTCCCTCAGGTAAGTGGTGCCGCAGGCCAGGATGAATCCCCCGAACATCCAGAAAATGTGGTTGAAAGGGATGTCTCGATTCTTGCCGAATAAAATAAATGAGGATGACAGGAATGGCATAAATTAAGAGAGGGTGATCAGGCCGTCGGAGACAACGTGCAGCCATAGGATGCCCGGGTCCCACCATATAACAATCGCCGTGGGGCATGAAATCAGCGGAAGCAGCACTCTGGTGGCGGACTCCTCTAACCGTCAGCCACAACGACCCAGCCATGATGGGAATGGCGATTGCCGCCTTGGCGAGACGAGATGCCGTGGAACTGCTCATCGGGCCGATGAATCCTCCTGTGGTTTTCTTCGAAAAAGGTATGACAAGAGTGGACAATGCCACGTTGTGACGCAGCCTCGTCAACTAAAGCTATCGGCGGCGATGGGGCAGGCTTTAGATTGACAGAGTATCGAAACAATGGGGCGGTGCGGGGCCAGCAGCGTAGTTTCGCGAGCACTCGGAAGCGCACCATTCGTGCTTTGTTAGATTAGCGCTTCCTGATGATTCGAAAGCCGAGTCTCCCGCGTCAGCCAGCTTTCCTTTTTTCCTCGGCGGTTGCTGAGTCTACGTCGTCTTGGTCCCAATCAAAGGAGAGAGCTCGCGCGGTGGTTTCAATCGGTTCGAGTTCAGGAATATCGTCGGCCACCGACGCACCCAATTCGGCAAACTTGCGTGCCGAAACCAGCACGCGGCTCTCGAGCGATCCCACAGCCTTGTTATAGGATTCGACGGCACGGTCGAGTCCCGTGCCTACCGATGCGATGTTCCCGGCGAGAAGGCGCAGGCGGTCGTGGAGTTCTTTGCCGAGAGCGCTGATCTGCTGCGCGTTGCGCGCCAGTTTTTCCTGATTCCATCCGTAGTTGATGGCCTTCAGCAAGGCAATCAGCGTGGTGGGCGATGCTGGAATCACGCGGTTCAGCACTCCATGTTCGATGAGTCCGGGATCCTGCTCGAGCGCGGCGCTGAAAAATGTCTCCCCCGGAAGAAACATCACCACGAATTCCGGCGTGGCTTCAAACTGCTCCCAGTAATTCTTGCCGCTGAGAGTTTTCATGTGGTCGCGAACCTGCCGCGCGTGGTTGGCGAGACAGGCGCGCCGGGCATCTTCGTCGGTAGTTTCGAAAGCCTCGAGAAAGGCCTGCAGCGGCGTCTTGGCATCGACCACTACGTGTTTTCCGCCTGGCAGCTTCACCACCAGATCGGGTCGCAGCCTTCCGTTTTCTGTCGTAACCGATTCCTGCTCGGCGAAATCACAATAGGAGAGCATGCCGGCGATCTCGACCACACGCCGCAACTGAATCTCTCCCCAACGCCCTCGCACGTTAGGAGTGCGGAGCGCGCGCACCAGATTGCCGGTCTCTGATTGCAACTCTTTTTGCGTAGTCATGAGGGATTGCACCTGGGCGCGGAGTTCGCCATATGCGTCGCCACGCGCCACTTCCATCTGCTGGATTTGCGAATCCACTTTATTCAGCGAATCGCGCACCGGCGCAACCATATCGGCGACGGCTTTTTGCCGGGCTTCCAGGTCGCCCCGAGCCTGGCTTTGAAAGCGCTTCAGCGTCTCTTCCGCAATCACTAAGAATGACGAGTTGTTGCTTTTCAAAGCATCGGAAGCCATGGCTTTGAAGGCATTGCGCAATTCTTCGCTGGCGCGGGTGACAAGCTCTACCTTTTCGTTGCTGGCCTTTCGTTCCGATTCGAGAGCCGATTCCAGCCACGCCTTGCCTGCCACTAATTCGGTGTAAGCCTGCTGAAGCCGCGCCAGACTGGCCTTTTCGGCTGCTAATTCCTTTCCCATCAAGGACAAACGAGCGTCCAGGGCGGCGTTGCGCGATCGCAGCGCCAGCCATGCAATCAGGCTTCCAAACAATAGGCCGATGACCCCTATGACACCAGGTTCCATAGCGAAGGTAACTTCTGAGAGTGCATTCCGCCTTCTAGCCTAGCACCAGCCGCAAGTTTTAAGCCCGAGTTTGATCCTCCCCCAGATTGAGATGAGCAGACGCAAGCCGATGCCGATCTCCCGAAAAATAGCTCCCCGGAGAGTCGTCGATCGCAGCGTCGCGATGGCGTTTGCGTTGATGTTTGGCGCAGCCGCGGTTCGGCCATCCTCCCAATTGATGGCCTCCGAGGGAAATGAAGGTGCTGCGCGGCCCGCGCAGCAGGCGAGTCTAAAGCCGGCTGCGTCAACCTCGGATATTCCATTCAGCGACTACGATTCTCAGGCCGAGCGGATACTGCTCGAATTGGCGAACCACGCCAGAGCGCAAGCCGGCGCGCCTCCATTGACGCTTGATGCCGGTCTTTGCCAGGCGGCTCGCGTCCATGCCGAAGCGATGTTTGCGGCGCGGCAGCTTTCGCACCAGTTTGTTGCCGAGCCCTCCCTACCCCAACGCCTCGCAAGCATGACTCGCCTGCAACTCGATCAGGAAGGCGAGAATGTTGCCTTCGATTTCGATGCTGAAAGCGGACACAAACATCTCATGCTTTCTCCACCGCATCGTGCCAACCTGCTCAACCCGGCCTACAACGTGATCGGGCTGGGCGTAGTGCGCGGCGGAGACCGTTTGTACATTGTGCAGGACTTCGGCCAGGCCCTCCCCAATTATTCTGCGGCCGAAGTGAAGGACCGGATCGCGGCGACGGTATCACAAGCGCGACATCAGGCCAAGCAGCCTGACCTCGCCCGCCGCGATCTGTCCTTCGCGGACGATGCTGCGTGCTCCATGGCCCGTGCTGACAAGCTCGGCACCTCGTCGATTCATCAGCTCGCACAACGTTATACGGTTTTAACCTATACAACTCTGCAACCCGACACGCTGCCCGCAAACGCGGGGCATGTGCTCGCCAGCCACCATCAGCGCAACTTCTCAATAGGCGCCTGCTACGCACGCACCGAAACTTATCCCACGGGCGCGTACTGGGTGGTGTTGTCGCTGGAGTAAGCGGAATCCGATCTCGGATTCAAGTCTCCCACTTCTCCTCTGTGCTAACCTTTTGCTGCCCACCGTCATCGGCTCCGCGCATGGAATCCTCAGCCTCAGTCCGTCTGCCCCAGATTTCAGATAACATCCGCATCGGCACGGCTGGCTGGTCTTACAAAGACTGGGAGGGTATCTTCTATCCTTCGGGCATGCAGCGCCGCAAGCAGCATCCGCTGGAATATCTGGCGCGCTTCTTCGATACCACCGAAATCAACACATCGTTTTACGGACCCCTAAAGCCCGAACTCGCGAAACTGTGGTGCCGTAAAGTGGCGCCGGTGAACAAGAATTTTCTCTTCACGGCCAAACTCTACCGGGCGTTCACGCATTCGCCCATCGCGGTGATGGAGCCTACATCGGCCGCGACTATCCGTCCCACCGACGAAGACGAAGTCCGTACCCGCGAAGGCCTTGACGGCATTGCCGGCGAAGGACGGCTGGGAGCGCTGCTCATTCAATTTCCCGTGTCGTTCAAGAACACTTCTCTCAACCGTGAATATCTTGATCGCCTGCTGCGCCAGTTCATTGAATATCCGCGAGTGGTCGAAGTGCGAGATTCCAGTTGGAACAATGCCGAAACACTCGCCGCCTTCACGCAGAAGAACGTCGGCTTCTGCAACATCGACCAGCCGGTGCTCGGACGATCGCTTGCGCCCACCGAACACGTGACCGCCGCAATCGGCTACGTCCGCCTGCACGGCCGCAACTACGAGCAGTGGTTTGACTCCGATAATCGCAACGACCGCTACAACTACCTCTACAACGAGCGCGAACTCGCAGGCTGGAAAGAGAGAATCGAGAGCGTCGCCCAGCGCGCGCAAACGACATACGTAATCACGAACAATCACTTCGAGAGCAAAGCGGGAGTGAATGCGCTGGAGTTGAAGGCGATGATCAGCGGCAAGCGAGTGTTTGCTCCACCCACGCTGCTGCAGAAATATCCTGAACTCAGAAGGATTGCAGATCCGGCGGAAGATAGGCCAGTTCCCACGAACATGGAACTCCCGCTCAAGGACGCTCCATCATAACGCCACGGAAACAGACGTGAGGCCGGCCTCCTCCCCAGAGTGGTCGCCTTAGGAGGTTTGCCTTTGGGCCGCCGCGAGCTCTTTACGCGCTTGGCATGATGAGTCCTATGGTGATCGCGAAGCAAAGCCGTCAGAAGCGTGCACCGACTACAGCTGTCCCTGCCCGAAAGCAGCGCCCGGCCCGGCTGCAAGGGCGAGATCTACGTCGCGCTTTGGAAGAACTTCGAGACACGAAGAGCGAAACCCGCGCTCAAGAATTGAAGAAGGCTATCAGCGATTCTATCTGTGGCGCATCGATGCCCCTTGGCACGCGCACCTCAAGGCGTCCAAAAAGAAAATCGATAAATTGCTGGATCGGATACGCACCGGAGAAATCAGCGTGGACGATCTGATGCTATTCCGCGAATGGGCGCAAACGCCTCGCGATGATCCAGGCGGGGACTGGTGCAAAGATTTCGGAACATTTAAGGCTGCCGGCGAAGGCCTCGAACTCGCGACCTTCCTAACTCACGACCAACCCTGTTGGGGACAGCAACTGTGGTAAGTAGAAGAAAATTCAGCACAGCCTTGTGCTGACAACCGGCAACTGCTCCTACGCTCCCGCCGCTGCATGATCCGCCATGCGCGCCTTGTTGTAGCGCAGCGCCACATTCATGAAGACGTTGCCCAGAGAAGTTTCAAGGCAAATCATCAATGCTTCCACGTCTTCGCTGCTTTTGTCACCTTCCTCGCCGGTGAGCAGCATGGGAGGATGCACACGGAAGTGGAAGCCCTGGTCATTCAGCGCACAGACCGCATTGCCGACGACCTGGTTCGCCAGTTCGAAGATTGTTTCCTTGATCAGCCCGTCGGATTCCGGCAATTCCGCGCCCGCATAGTGGCTGGCCACGCGCACGGCAGTTTGCGGCTCGAGGTCCAGAATAATGCGGCCCTCGATGTCGCCGCTAAGCGCCACCATGCCGGCCACACCTTTACGGCGGTAGGCGTCCTCTTCCATCGAGAGGTTGCCCACCTTGGTGGTGCCGTGCAGGCCCTGCGACAGCACGGCGTCAGCCGCGTTGATGAAAGGCTGAATCAGCTCCATCTTCATTCGACTAAACCCCCGCGCCGGCCGCGGTCGCCACGGCGCCATCTTCTCCCATCACGTACTTGATCACCTCGTACAGCACTTCGGGCTTCACCGGCTTTTGTACGAAATGCCTGGCTCCGCGCTGCAAGGCGGCCACGATGTTCTCCTGGTAGCCCACCGACGACACCATGACGACCCGGGCCTCGGGATGCGCCTGAACAATCTTCTCGGCGGCTTCGATGCCCTCCATCTGCGGCATGGTGATATCCATAAGCACGATGTCGGGATGCGTGCGGTCGAACTCGCTGATGGCGGTCAGACCGTCGCCAGCCTCGCCCGCCACCTGGCCGCCGAAGCTTTCAACCATGCGGGCCAGATTCTTGCGCGCGAAGACGGAATCGTCCACGATCAAGTAGCGGACGGGCTGCCCGTCCTTGCTGCGTTTTACTGGTGCAAACTGCTCCATAACAACCTCCTGTGACAAATTCCATCACGGCGGTCTCCCGCCGGCCAGATGACTCAGGTCATAGGACCTGGGTCAGCAACTTGGGTTATAGGCCGGCACGGGCTACCTTTCCCGCGCCACCACTCTCGCTGCGGCCATCATTGCGGCTACAGACGCCTTGCAAGGTGGCCGAGAGGGAATCCAAAGCCACAACGCGCGTGGCATAGCCGCGTTCGATGGCGGCTTTTGGCATACCGAAGACCACACAAGATTCCTCGTTTTGCGCGATCGTCAAGCCGCCGGCTCTCTTCACCGCGCCCAAGCCTTCCGCCCCATCGTCGCCCATGCCCGTCATCAGTACCCCGACCCCTTGCGCACCGAATTCCTCGGCCACGCTGTGGAACAGAACATCCGCGCTGGGCCGATGACCATTTACCCGTCCTTCGTCATTGAGCACCACAACGTCTCCCATAGTCAGGTGCTTTACCTTAATATGTCGGCTTCCGGGACAGACCAGCACCCGTCCAGCCTGCAGGGCATCACCCGATTGGGCTTCCTTCACCCGCAGCGCGGATAATTCGTCGAGGCGCCGGGCAAACATATCGGTGAAACCCTCAGGCATATGTTGCACGACTACGATTGTTCCCGGAAAATCCGGTGGCAGTTGCGCGAGCAGAAACTCCAGGGCTTGCGGACCCCCAGTGGAGATTCCGATGGCAATTATTTTGGTTGGCCGGGGTGTCGACTTCCCGATCAGGATCTTCTCCGGACGCGCTGGCACTCCCAGCAAACTTCCCGGGCGGACAACCTTGCAATCCGCGGAGGCCTTGATTTTTGCGATCAATTCGGCCGCGGTCTCGCTCATGTGCGCCGAATCACGCGGTTTGGTGACGAAATCGAAAGCCCCCAGTCCTAGCGCCTTGAAGGTGACCGAAGCGCCCTCAGTACTGTGAGAGCTGACGACGATGACCGGTAATGGGTTCCGGCGCATGATTTCTTTCAAGGTGTCGATGCCATTCATGCCCGGCATTTGCAGATCAAGAGTGACCACGTTCGGCCGGAGCTCCTCGATCTTTTTCAGGCAGAAGGTTCCATCCATCGCCGTTCCCACCACCTCGATCGCCGGATCGGCTTCCAGCATCTGTGGAATCAGCTTTCGCATTAAAGCGGAATCATCCACTACCAGCACTCGCACTCTTTTCGTGCCTGCACTCATGCCCGGCCCCCCGCGGCGCTCATCGCCAACCGAGCGCGATCCTCGTGATTCAACAACAATCCGCAGTTGGTGAGGCCCTGCTCCTGCGACCGCCGGCGCGCGATATGTTCCACGACGGCAGGAAGATTCAAGATGAGCACAACCTTCCCATCGCCGAGAATGGAAGCGCCATTCACCAGATCGGTGGCGAATGTTTGGTCGTCCAAAGCCTTGATCACCAGCTCCTCTTCCCCTTCTAAAGCGTCGACGATCAAGCCGTATTTCTTCTCGCCCACGGTAATCACCAGCACAAATAGCTTGTTCGTTTGGCGGTCTGTATCGGCTGCGGAAGGTCGTCCGAGGCGCAGCAGGGGAAGTACCTGGTTGCGCAACTGCAGCACTTCGTAATTGTCGACCCGGTGAACTTCCGATTCCCGGGTGCGTGCGATCTGGCTCACCGCATTTAATGGGATGGCATACAAGCGCTGCTCCACCCAGAACATCAGGGCCTTGATGATGGCCAACGTCAGCGGCAGCTTCAACCGGAATGTGGTGCCCTGGCCCAGGCGAGTCTCCACGTGAACAGTGGCTTTCAGTCGCTGGAGCACGCTTTGCACTACGTCCATTCCAACACCACGGCCGGAAACCTCGGTGACTTGTTCGGCCGTGCTGAATCCAGGCCGGAAGATAAAGTCCACCGCCTCGGCATCGCTGAGGCGCGCAGCTTCCTCGGCCGTCGCCATACCCAACTCGACGGCCCGGCTGCGGATCTTCTGTGCGTCGATGCCGCGTCCGTCGTCGCTGATTTCGACCACGACCTGATTGCCCTGATGGCAGGCGTGCAACCGGATCTTTCCACGGGGAGCTTTGCCCAGGCTGCGGCGCTGTTCGGCCGGTTCAATGCCGTGGCTGACCGCGTTCCGCACCAGATGTGTCAGGGGTTCGGCGATCGAATCGAGGATGCCTTTATCGAGGTCGGTCTCCTGCCCGGAAAGTTCCAGATCCACTTCGCGCCCGCATTGTCGCGCCACATCGCGCACGATGCGTGGAAAGCGCCGGAACAGCTGCTCTACCGGCACCATGCGAATCTTCATTACCGAGCGTTGCAGATCATTCAGCACCCGCGCCTGGAAGGCCATGGCGTCCGCGAATTTGCCGCGGAGCGTTTCCCTCGGATAACGCTTGCCAAATTCTCCGAGCGCCTGCTGCAGCATTGACTTGCCAATAATAAGTTCGCCCACCAGATTGAGCACACTGTCGATGCGCGCCGCATCGACGCGCAGGATATTCTCGGCCAGCGTTTGTGGCATAGCCGGGTCTGGCGCCAAAGCTTGTGCCTCAGTAGGCGCGCCACGGACCGGGTCTGCGGCTTCCGCATCCAGCTTTGTAGAAACTGGGCTCGGCGAAGCTGCTCCATCGGATTTTGGCGCCGCTGTTTGTTCACCCATTTTCGAACGCCTAGGGGCCTGCGCGGCTTGGCGCAAGGTCACGCTAATCTCGCCTGCGATTGTCGGAATCCGGCATTTGGCGGCAATCTGTTCCTGCGACTGCTGGCTGGCGAATACAAACGCCACCTGCTTGGCAGCCGCCGGAGATTTCGCGTCAGGCCGCACGATTACGACTTTGCCCAACCCACTAATCGCGTTCTGAATGAGTTGCCGGCCGGCGATCGGCATGGTGCAATGAGGATCGATCTTCACGACTACGTCGTACAGGGCCAGGCCGTCAGCCCGAGCTTGAACCAGAGCCAGTTGCTCAGCATCGGTCCAGTCTTTGCCGGAGTGGCGGGCGGGCTCGACCGATTTTTTCTTGCGCGACGCTTTTTTGGCCGCAGGGCCCGCGGTCAGTTCGTTGATTCGTTGCCGGAGAGATTCGGTGGCGGGCATCGGACTACCGCCGTGGTAAGCCGCTACCATCGCAGTGAAGACGTCTGCAGCCGCAAATGCGATTTCAGCCAGCGCAGCGTGCGCAGCCGCGCCTTCCAACGACAGGGTATCCTCGAAGTGATGCGCCAGTTCACTCAGCTCGCGCAGTCCGCACGCCGCGGAGTCGCCCTTCAGCGTGTGCACCGTCCGGCGAATCGAACGCACAATCTCCTCGTCGCCGGGATCTTTTTCCAGCTTCAGAGATTCTTCGTTCAGCGCCTGGAGCAACTCCTGCGAGGTCTCAAAGAACAGCTCACGCAGTTCCGCTCCGCGCTCATCGGGAGGATTCGTCACTCGCGCACCTCAATCCGCTTGTAAGCTGTGCCGCTGTCGCGGTGCACCATCTGGAATTTTTCCGTCAGGCCCAGCAGGCTCTCCGCGTGGCCCACGAATAAGTAGCCGCCGGGATTCAGGCAGCGATAAAACTTTTCGATCAGCCGTCTCTGTTCCGCCTCGTCGAAGTACATCATCACGTTCCGGCAAAAGATAACGTCGTTGCGCTGCGGCAGGTACTCGGTCTTCAAATTGTGGAAATCGAAGTGGACGATCTCCTTCAACGCCTTCTTCACCCCGTACCGGTCTCCGATCTTGTCGAAGTAACGCAGGCGGAAGGTGTAGTCCACGTTCGACATCTGGTGCTCGTTGTAAGCCCCCTCCTGCCCCGTGCGCAGCACCGAATAGCTGATGTCGCTGGCCAGAATCTCCACACGCCAGGGCGGAGGGATCAGCGGTTTGGGTAGGGAGATTTCAACCGGCAGGGGATTGCGGAAATAGTAGTAGGCGAGCGCGTCGGCGGACATCATGCCCAGGGTGTAAGCCTCTTGCCCGGTGGAGCAGCCCGCGCTCCACACTCGAATCGAATACTCCCGGTGCGCCTGCTTGTATTTCAGCATGTCTTCCAGAACATGCTTTTGGAACAAATCCAATTGGGCCTTGTGCCTGAAAAAGCTGGTTTCATTGACGGTTAGGTTCTCGACAAGCTGAGCTAGTTCTTTCTTCCCGTCCTGGCTGATCAGCAACCGGTAATACGAATAGAAGGAATCGACGCGGCATTCCTTGAGCCGCCGCAGCAGGCGGTCCTGGAGGAAGTGTGTGCGGCGATCATCGAAATGCATGCCGCATTCCTGATACACCAGCGCCTGCAACAGGCGCAGTTCCGCGTCCGTCAAGATTGGAGCCGGTGCTGCTCCGGATGTACTCATGCTTTCGCTCGTCCCCTGCGCATCTTCATTCCCATCAGCCGGCTCCCGGCCTTGCTCCTACCGTACCGACGCTGCCCGTGCCTCTGCTTTTGCGGTCTTGTTTTCCGTACCCGCGCTCTCCTGGAGCAGGCTGGCTGGAGCCAATAGCTTGGCCATGTCGAGCAATATGATCAGGCGTCCTCGAACCTTTCCCAATCCCGTGACGCAGTTCAGCCCGCCCTCCTGAAATACGGCCGGAGGGGCTTCTACGTCTGTGCCGGCAATCTTTAATACTTCCGATGCCGAATCCACGATCAATCCCGCGAGTTTGCCGGAATGTTCCACCACCAGAATGCGGTTCTGCCTTTTCAGTTGTGCCTGCTTGTCGCCGAAGCGCTTGCGCAGATCCATTACTGAAACGATCTTTCCACGCAGATTGATCACTCCCTCGAGATAGTCCGGAGCGTCCGGGACAGCCGTGATCTCCGGCACGCGCACGATTTCGTGCAGCGAGGTGATGGGAACGCCGTAGGTCTCGCGTCCTACCTGAAAACCCACGATATGAAGTTCAGGGTTCATTGCTTGCTCTATACCACTTGTCGTACGGTCGTTCTACGCCCGGGCTGCCGCAGCCCTGCGTGCGTGGTGCGATTTCTCATCGGCCGCAGTCTGCCGCGAAGGCGCGCCATCTCCTAACGAGAACCGGTCCATGAAGTCGAGCAGGCCACGCGACATCTTCGACATCTGCTCGGCCGAAGCCGCCAGCTCGGTCGAGCCCGAGGTGGACTGTTGTACCAGTTCCCGCATTCGTTCCATGGCCTTGACCACGGCCTGCGCCCCCGAGGCTTGCTCTTCCACCGCCGAGTTGATTTCGTGAGTGATTTCATTCAGCCGGGTCGTGGCGCGGGCAATCTGCGACGAGCCATGCGATTGTTCGTTGGTGGCCGCGCCAATCTCCTGCGCGAACTTGTAAACCTCGGTGACTACGTTCGAGATCTTGCGCAGCGCCCCATTCAGTTCGCCGCCCAGGTCCAGTCCTTCGTTCACGATGCCGGTCGAGCGCTCCATATTTTCGACAGCCTTGCGCGCTTCCTTCTGAATGCTCTGAATCAGCTCCGAAATTTCCTTGGTCGATTGCGCCGACTTCTCCGCCAGCTTGCGGACCTCGTCGGCGACCACGGCAAAGCCCAGCCCATGTTCTCCAGCGCGCGCCGCCTCGATGGCTGCGTTCAACGCCAGCAAGTTGGTCTGCTCGGCCAGATCGTCGATGACCTCGATAATCTTTCCAATATCATCGGCGCGCTGTCCCAACGCTCCAATGATTTCTCCGGAAGAGGTGATCGTCGCGTTGATGCGGTTCAGGCCGTCCGTAGCCTTTTCCATGGTGGTGATACCGCTATGGACCTCTTCGCGCGAGCGGTTCGAAATGTCGAGCAGCACCTTGGCTGTGTCGGCCACACGCTGGATGGAGGCCACCATCTGATCGATCGACGCCGAGGTCTCGCTCACGCTGGAAGCCTGGACCTGCGTGCTCTTCACCATGTTCTGCACGTTCACGCTCATCTCGTGCATCGTGCTGGTAACTTCATCGATGGCCGAGGAAGCCTGCAGGCCCACTTTGGCCGAGTCGTCGGAAGAATTGGCTACCTGGCCGGAGGCGCTGGCCACCTGGGCCGAAGCATCGCGTACACTGCGCACCAGACGGCCCAAGCCCTCCACCATCCTCGCGAACGCGTTGCCCAGCGTGTCATGCGGAGACCGCGGCTTTACCTCGACGGTGAGATCTCCACCGGCAATCGATTCTGAGACTCCCGCCATCTCTTTGAGATAGGTGACCATCTTGGCGAAGCTGCGTGCCAACTCTCCAATTTCGTCTTGGCGCTTGACATCGATGCTGTGCTCCAGATCGCCGGTATCGCCGATCTGCCGTGAAACCTTCATCAGGTTGATCAGCGGTTCCGTGATCTCCTTCGCCGTACGGAAGGCCACCACGCCACCCAGGCCCAGGGCGGCAAAGGTGCTCAGGAAGGCGGCCAGGATCGTCCAGGTGCTGGCCGTCTCATCGGATTTACGCCCGGCTTCGACCAACTTGCGGTTCTCCCCATCAGCCACATCGAGTGCATCGGTCGAATTCTTTACCCAGGAAGAAGCGTCTTTCTGAAGGTAGTAAATCTGCAGTTCGGCGACGGTCGCGTTGCCGGAATCCACATCCTTGCGTTTATCGATCAGCGGCTGCGCAAACTCCTTGCCCCAGGATTGCTCCAACTCCTCCACCTTGGTCAGTGCAGTCCGTTCCTGCTCGGAATTGGCCAGCGACTTAGCCTGCTGGAGTTTTTGACTCAGCGTGCGCAGGCCGTCATTCATGCGGTCCACTTCGCGCGTGTCACCGCTGAGAAGGTAATTGCTCAGGTACAGGCGGTTCTGCATCATCTGAAAGCGCACGTCGTCGGTGGCATCTGCCAGTTCAAGCGAGACTTTGGCCGCATCTTTGGCCGCGTGCTCGCGATGCACCGCCAGCAGATTGACGAAAAACAGCACCACCACCATGCTGAGAATGATTCCGAAATTCACATAAAGCTTCTTGCCAATCGTCATGCCGTTCCTCCCGGCCGCCTGCATGCTGCGCTATTGATGAGGTTCGAACTTGAAATCCACAACTCCTGATGTTTCCAGCGAGGCCGGCTCAAAGCGCCACTTCCGCACCGCCTCGAGTGCAGCGGTAGCCAGCACGGGATGCCCGCCTACAACCTTTGCATCCTTCACCGTGCCGTTGGCCGCAACCACAACCTCCACCTTGACAGTGCCCGTAAGGTTCATCTTCCGGGCCAATTCGGGATACACGGGCTGAACTTTACTCTTTGCCCGGCGGACGATTTCGCCTTGCCCTTCCTGACCGTGAAGACTTCCGATTCCACCAACCATTGCGATTGCCGTTACTGCCAACGCCACCGTCTTTCGCAAAGACACAGTTCCCCCTGGCGATGATCGTCGTATTCCCAATGGAGCAACACCGGGGCCACCGCTAAGCTTTTGAAAAAACCAAGGTAATGCCGGAGATATAGCTGATAAATAAAGACTTAGCAGGACGCGACGAGTCTACTTCAGCCCTAGTCCATGGATTGGTTGTGTCTCACGGTTCGTTTCCGAACAGGTTGGTTCTCACTCTGAGATAACCATCCTTCCGACTTTCTCGGGATTTCACACTTAGGCACCCATCTGCCCATTTTCCTTGACTCAAATTGAGATCAAAGGATACTTTTCCAATAGATTCAATCACTTGTGAGAATTGTCGAAACCCGATGCTGCAAGCGGTGAGACTCTGAAAGAGTTTGGAGGTAATCCGATGGCGTCGCCGGCAGGCCGCATCTCGCCTAACTCCGACGATGCTTTTCAGAAGCTTCTCTTGCGTATCGCGGCCAAAGCCGCGGAGCGCGCGGACGCCGCTTCGCTCATTCAGTTTTTCTGTCGTGCCACCCGCGAGTTCTTCCAGGTCAGCGGCGTCTATTTCTGGCGGCATCATGCGGGAGACGAACTCATCGGCGAGCAAGCCGACGGCAAACTGGCGGAACGTTTCATCGGTCTGCGGTTACTGCCTTCGCAAAGTGCCGTCACCGCCGAGGCCGTAAAGCGTCGCCAGACAATCTTCATCAACCAGGTAGAGTCAAGCCCGACTTTCCCCGCGGCTCGTCAATTTGAGGCGCGCTCGATAATGGCCGCTCCCCTCGTGGTGTTTGACGAAGTCATCGGCGCGGCGACTCTCTTGCATGATTCCGATGAAAGATTCTTTGACGAAGATCTTGCGGCCAAAGCTACCATCCTGGTCGGTCAACTGGGCAGCTTGCTGGAAGCGGCCCGGCTCGGCGAAGTGTCGCGCGAGGAGCATCGCCGGACCGGAATCCTGGCAGACGTCGCCCGCTCGCTTCATGGGACTCCGGATCATGGAACTCCGGATGTAGATTCCGTCATCGAAGCACTGGCCGATCGCCTCCGCGTATTGTTGCGGACGCGTCTGGTCTCGGTGTTGCTGCGGCGCGAGGGCCCATTCGAATTGCGTGCTGTCTCTGCCGACACGCCGAAGCTCGCCAATTCCTTCCGCGCCGAACACGACCGCCAGACCATTCGTTTCGCCACCGACCTGGCGCAGCGCGCCGTTTCGGCCGGTGAGCCGATCTCCATCTCCATCCGCAACGATCAATACTCGCCCGGCACTGCGGTCTCTGCTGGAACGCTGATTGCGGCGCCTTTCCGTACTGCGCGCACGCAGGGGGCGATCCTGGTCTACCCTCGCGCAGAAGGAGCTTTTTCTGCCGACGAGAAGTCGCTGGTATCTGCCATCGCAGGCTTCGGCGCGGTCGCCGTGGCTCACGCAGAACTTTGCGCCACCGCACAGAGTCAGGCGCACGAACTTCACCAGCTGCTCGAAATCTCCTCCGAGCTCAGTTCCAGCGGAGACCTCGAACATTTTCTGCAGGCTTTTGTGGTGCGTGCCGCCGATTTCCTCGGCTTTGGCCGATGCTTCATCGCCTTGTCTGAAGGCGGGGTATTCCGTGTGCGCTACTCGGTGAAGCAGGGCCAGGCGCGCCAGGTGGATACGGTTTTTCCAGAGAGCATCGCCACCCGCGCCCTGCGGGAAAAGGAGGTTTTCTGGTCCGACGATTTGACGCAAGTGGAAGGCGCAAATCTGGAGATTCTTACTCAATATCAGGCCCGGCAGTTGTTGACGGTTCCCCTGCTGGGGGCTGAAGATGCGGTGCTCGGCATGTTCGGAGTGCTCGATCGTCTCGACCAAACCGGCATCTCGCAGCAGGATATTCGCCGCGCCCGCGCTTTGGCTGCCCAGGTTTCAGTGGTCCTTGAAGTGGCGCGCAATCTGCATCAATCTGAGCTGCACCGCCGGCGCGCGGAGGCGCTCACGCAACTGGCGCGGGAGATCGACGGTCTGCTGCGCCTGCCGGATTTCGCCCGCAAGTTCGTCGAGCGCGCCGTGGACTTAGCCGGCGCACGCTCGGGTGCGGTTGCCTTGTTTCAGGATGGAAAATTCCAGACAGTGGCGCTGCATCCGCAGACCACGCAAGGTCACCTCACCGAGCCTCATCCTGGCTCGGGCGATTCTCACCCAAATCACACGATTGCAACCCATGGCATCGCGACTCCTGTCCGTGCCGATGTCCGTGACGACGATCGGCCGCTGCAGCAACGATTGGTTCAGGCTCTTACCGAGTTGGTCGCCAAGCAGACAGGAAATCTTATCTCTGGCTCCGCCGCGGAATTGCTCGGCCCTGAGCTGGCTTCGAGTCTGGGCTGGAACGATTGCGTGCTGCTGCGCCTTTCCAGTTCCAGCGGAGAGCTCGCTGGTTTGCTTTGCCTCTCCGGACGCACTCGCCCTCTCGCGGCCGAAGATCGCGAACTCCTGGAAGCTATCGTCGGCCATGCCGCCATGGCTCTGGAGAATACTCGCCTGTTCACCCGCATTGAACAGGCGAATCGCCACTGGGTGGAAATTTTTGACGCGATCACCGACTACATCGTCGTGCACGACGAAACCGACAAAGTGCTGCGTGTAAACCGGTCGCTGGCCACCTTGATCGGGGTCGCACCCAGTGAACTGATTGGCGTTAACATGCGCGCGTTGCTTGCCCTCACCAGCGAACCTACGCTTTATTCCTGTCCTTTTTGCCGTTCCATGGGCGAGGACGAAGACGAATTCGTCCATCCCGCGCTGGACCGCACTTACCTCGTCTCCACCTCGCGAGTGCATGGCGCTTCCGGCGAAAACCTGCAAACGATTCACGTGCTCAAAGATATTACCGATCGCCGCGAGGCCGAGCGCCGCTACCGCGAGCTGTTCGACAACATCCAAGAAGGACTGTTCTTCAGCACGCCCGAAGGCAGGTTTATCGAAGTCAACGATGCTTTGGTGGCGATGCTGGGCTATTCCAGCCGCGAAGAGCTTCTGCAGGTGGATATTGCAACGGAAATTTATTTTTCTCCCGAGCAGCGCCGCCTCCACTCCGAGGCTATGGAGAAAGATGGCCACATGCGCAACTTCGAGGCCACGCTTCGCCGCAAGAACGGATCCCCCATCTATGTGCTCATCAACGCCTTCGGCATGTACGACAATTTGGGCCATCTATTGCAGACTCGCGGCCTGATGTTAGATGTCACCGGCCTGCACACGTATCAGTCAGAACTGCAGCGCGAGCGCGATTTCTCGGGCAAGATTCTCAGCAACACGCAGAGTCTTATCCTGGTCTCCGATACCGCCGGCCTCATCAGCTATGCCAATCGCCGCTGGGATGAAGCGGGCTTCGAGCAGCGCGAACTGCTAGGGCGTCCCTTGTTGGAACTGGCTGCTCCCGGCTATGTTCGGCCGCTGGCGGATGCGCTGCAGGCTACTCTCGGCGGTGGACAAGTCGACAATCTTGAGTTGCAGATCATGCGTGGCAACGGACATGCCGGGCAGTTTTCCGTCAACCTGAGCCCGATGCGAGACGAGCAGAACAACATCAACAGCATCGTCGTGGTGATGACCGACATCACTGACTCTGCCGAACTGCGCGGCAAACTGGTTCACGCCGAGAAAATGGCGGCGGTGGGGCAGCTTGTCTCCGGTGTCGCCCATGAGGTAAACAATCCACTAACTGCGATTCTGGGCTTTGCCGATCTGCTCCTGGACAATCCCGATCTTCCAGACAACGCGCGGAAAGACCTGCGGGTCATTCTGCAGGAGGCACAGCGAACCAAACAGATCGTGCAAAACCTGCTCAGCTTTGCGCGCCAGATGCCGCCGCAGCGCAATCCGGTTCAGCTTAACTTGATCCTGCGCCGCACGATTCAATTGCGTTCGTATGATTTCAACAGTCACGGCATCGACATCGTGGAACACCTTGATGAGGGCCTTCCCGATGTCGTCGGCGACGCTCACCAATTACAGCAGGTTTTCCTGAATATCCTGAATAATGCCTACGACGCGGTGCACGAAACCGGCCGCCCCGCCCGCATCGAGATCGTGACCACCAAGGCGGGCGATGCCGTGGAAGTTTCTTTCTGCGACAACGGTCACGGCGTTTCCCATCCCGAGCGCATCTTCGATCCGTTCTTCACCACCAAGGAGGTCGGCAAGGGAACCGGCCTCGGCCTCAGCATCTGCTACGGCATCGTGAAGGAGCACGGAGGCGAGATTCTCTGCCGCAACAATCCCGACGGCGAGGGAGCCACCTTCATCGTTCGCTTTCCCGCAGCGCCTCACACCGCCTCTCTGGGTGTAGCCGCAGGAGTAAATCAACCATGACAAGCCCGGTCATTCAGCCGCCCGCCTTACCCGTTCTGCTTATAGAAGACGAGCCCTCCATCATGGCTCTGGTGAGCGCTACCCTTGAACGAAACGGCTATCAGGTAGTGTGTATCGAATCAGGCGCCGAGGCCCTGCGCATGTTAGAAAAAGGTCAATACCTCGGCGTGGTCTCGGACATGCGCACGCCCGGTGGCGTCGACGGCGCCCAGGTGCACACGTGGATCTCCGCTCATCGTCCCGACCTTGTCGACAGAGTCGTCATCATCACAGGCGACTACGCCAACGAAGAAACAGTCAACACCTTGCGCAAGATCGGCGCTCTTTATCTGGAGAAGCCGTTCCGCGTGCAGGATCTCATCTCCGCCGTCGAGAAAACCATGGGGAAAGCCCGGTGAGCACAGCCTCCAGCAAACCACCTCTCAGCAAGCCGTCTTTGGCCAAAGAAGATCTCCACGTCCGGTTGCTGATTGTCGATGACGAGCAGAGCATCCGCAAGCTCTGCGTCACCGTAGGGGAAGCCCTGGGCTTCGTCTGCCTCGAAGCCGATAGCGGCGAGTCCGCGCTGGTACTGCTCGAAGAACAACCGGTGCATATGGTCCTGAGCGATATGGTCATGCCGTCCATGTCGGGGCTCGAATTTCTGGAGAGAGTCAAAAAACTTCTACCTCGCACCGAAGTCGCGCTGATGACCGGGCACGGGTCGATCGAAACCGCTGTGCAGGCCATGAAGCTCGGCGCCTACGACTACATCACCAAGCCGTTCTCTCCGCTCGAAGAACTGCGGCTGTTCCTGCGCCGTATGGCCGAGAAAGTCCGGCTTGTCGAGGAAAACGAATTCCTGCGCCAGCGAATGGATTCGGAAACCGCGGTGCACGGCATCATTGGCTCCTCAGCCAAGATTCAGGAAGTCCTTCGCGTGGCTTCCCGGCTCAAGGACACTCGCACTTCCGTTCTCATCTCCGGCGAAAGCGGAACGGGCAAAGAGCTCATCGCCCGCGCTATTCATTTCCGCGGGGCGTTTGCAAACCGTCCTTTCGTCGCGGTTGACTGCGGTTCGCTCGTGCCCACGCTGATTGAGAGCGAGCTGTTTGGCTACGAAAAAGGAGCTTTCACCGGCGCTCTAAAATCGAAGCAGGGACTGTTTCAGTCTGCCAGTACCGGCTCGGTCTTCCTGGATGAAATTGGCGAGCTTCCCCTCGAGTTGCAGGCCAAGCTGCTGCGGGTGCTGCAGGAAAAAGAAGTGCGTCCCGTAGGTAGCAACCAGCGCGTGAAAGTGGACGTGCGCATCATCGCCGCCACCAACCGCGATCTCGAAGCCGCATACAAGAACGGAACCTTCCGCAAAGATCTTTATTTTCGACTGAACGTAGTTACGGTGCACGTTCCCTCGTTGCGCGAACGCCGTAGCGATATTCCCATGCTGGTGAATTGGTTTTGCGAGCGCTACGCTCCCGGCACGGACCTGCATGTCTCCAGCGCCGCCATGAAAGCTCTGATGAATTACGACTGGCCAGGCAATGTGCGCGAGCTCGAAAACTGTGTGGAGCGCGCCGTCGCTCTCGGCAATGGACAACTCATCAACCTCGGCGACCTGCCGCCAAGCATCGCCGCATTAAACGGACGCGAAGCCCGGCCGGCTTCAGAATCTGCGCCCGAACTGGTCTCCGACCTCGCCGCACCCGTTCCCCTCTCGACTACAGACCTCGAAGACATCGAACGCGCCACCATCCAGCGCGTTTTCGAGCAAGTCAAAGGCGATAAAGCTCTCGCCGGACGCATGCTCGGAATCAGCCGCGCCACGCTGTACCGCAAACTCAAACGCTACAACATCAGCGGCAGCTCAAGCTCCGAAGCCTCAAGCCACACCCTGCAGTAGCGGCCTGCTTTGAAAGCGCGCTTTGACAGGCAGAATTCCTCACCGACTTCAACCGCCGCTTCAGGCGCTGATTACGCTTGACGAATTGGGATTGTGAATTCTCCATCGAAATAAATTTCAATGACGCTGCGAGTATGAGGTCCTCGATCAGTTGCGCCGACTAAATCGGGTACCCTCCCCCACCCTGGAGGAGGCTCCTCCAAAGGAGGGTACGCCGATTGAGTCAGCGCACGCACACCGGCTACTCATCCCGGTAGCCTCATCGAAATCCATTTCGAGGAAAATTCAACGACCTGGCGCGTACTCGCTCCCGAAAAAAGCACCCTGAGAAAAACTCAGGGTGCCTTGATAGTTCTCGGACGACGTTAAGCCCCCTGTGGCTTCTTCTCTTCTTGCTCTCGCTTCTTTTTCTCCTCCGGCGTCTCGGGCTTCCTTGGAGGGGTCGCGGGCTTAGCTGCAGGCGTCGCCGGTTTGGCGGCAGCAGGCGGATGCGCTGCTGGTTGAGCCGGTTTCTCCGCTGGCGTACGGTTCGGTTCGGCCTTTGGCTCAGCCTCCGATGGATGCCCTGCCGGCGCTGGCTTCGCTTCCGGTTTCGCCGGAGCAGCCTTTTCCGCTGGCGGGCGATTTGCCTCAGGACGACTTGGCTCCGGAGTCTTGTTCGGCGCTGCTTTCTCTGTAGCCGCAGGAGCCGGTTTCGGCGCCGGCTGGTTTCCCGGACGATTCGCTGGCGCGGCGGAAGGGCCGGGCTTTCCGGGTTGCGCCGCACTCGGAGGATGACCCTGGGTAGGGGTCGCAGGTTTGCCCGGAGGCGCAACCTTCACCGCGGGCCGCGCTGCCGCCGCTGGACGCAAGGTCGCCACCTCCTTCCTGGCCAAAGGCTGCCCTGGATGAGCTGCCATCGCCTGCTGCTTTTTCGCAAAGGACACGGGAGGCGGTGGCGGAGCTTTCTTCGCGACGACCTGCCGGCTCATCACGGCTGCCGGCGGCGCGTGACCCGCAGTCGAAGCCTTGGCTCCGAGCACCGCTTCTCTCGTGGGATTCACAGCAACGCGTGTTGCCACTGGCGCTGCCGCGATCTGCTGTGGAGTCATTTTTACCGCGGCTCGCGCCACCGGCTGCGCGCTGGCGAAGGTGTTTTGCGGAACCGCCGTCACCGCGCCGGGAACCGTCCGGTTTGCATAGGTAACATTCGTGATCGTCGTGCTTTTATTCACGATGGTGGTGTTATAGACGTTCGTGACCGTCGTGGTGTTCACCGTCGTGCTGCTCACATTGATTTGAGTCATGTAAGTGCGGCTCACGGGATAGGACGGCACAAAAACTTCGCGCGGACCGAGCGGAAACCACGCGACGTTTGCGCCCACGCCGCCGACGAAGACCACCAGCGCAGGCGCATACACCGGTCGTTCCGCGGGTGGACCGGCGATCCAGCCCCAACGTCCGCCGACACTTACCCAGCGTCCGTAATGAAATGGTGCATAACCCCAAGGCGAGTCATCGACCCACGTATATCCCCACGGGTCGATCCAGGCCCAATGCCCATTGTGATACGGCGCCCAGCCAACTTCCACACGGGGATACCAGACATGGCCGTAACTTGAGTCGTCGCGCCAGTCGCCGTTGTCGTCAAGGTCGTCAAAGCCGACAACGTCGTGAGAGAGATATTGGGCGGAGCGCGAACTATCCCACCGGTGATCGCGGGCATCGACCCAGGCATCAAACTGATCGCCTGGTCCGATGGGTTCGACATCCGCATTTAACGAGTCGGTGCCACTGAAAATGGCACTCTGCTCGGCGTGCACAGTATAGGCCTGACCGTTGCCGGTTGCTTCCCCCTCCCCTCCCCATCGGATGCCGATGGTTGTTGTGCTTCCGTCGTCATTGGCGATAAGCCGGTACCTTCCCGGACGCAATGCCGTGAAAGCCAGGTTGGGCGTGTCGATCTCGAAGTCATCGTCGCCATCGAGCCGCCGCACCCGGAGGTCAATCGTCCCGGAACTCAGCTGAATCTGCACGGTGTGGTCGTCCAAGTTTAAAAAAGAAATGCCGGTGTCGCCTGATATGCGAATCACCGCCGATCCCAGTTGCAGCTCGGCGCGAGAGCCTTGCTCTACCCAAAGCTTGTCGCCCGTAGTCAGGGGCCGATTGGTAACCGCTCCTACCCAGTCGTCTTCGCCGGCCGGCTGGAATGAAACCGATCCTTCCATGTACGCTAATCGAGCCACTCGTGTGGGTGGATCGTCCTGATCATCTTGTGCTGCCGACGCAACGGGCCAAGCGATGCTCACAAGCACGAGCCCCAGCAGCAGCACACTCAACAAGGTCATCTTGTTGCGTGTTTTTTCCATAAAATCAATGCCCCAACTTTCTATTCGCGAACCCGAATTCGCGGATTTTGTGCCAACCTTACATCCCGGGGACTAATTCCCTTCGTTTCCTGTTAAGGTTAGCGTCCGCCAACATACTATCTGAATCGAAGCAGATGCAGGTGATAAGTCCGGGATAACCCACTCCACGGCTTCCAGGAAAGATGCGCCTGTGAATATCTGCAGCTTAGATTCTGAAGCGTAGAACACGCATTCGTAAGCCGAGTTTCTCGGGTTTCATGATGCTCTGAACGTGCTCGCTCACACCGCTCGGCGTCGACACGTCGTGTCCGAAGGCAGGTATCGGCAGAAGCACAGATGAGATTCTTGTCTCATGCTGAGACGCGTCATCGCGGCGCCTCGAGCCGCTACTCGCGGTCTTACTTCTAACTTGCTGAAAAGTCTAGCGCCTGGGTGCTAATCCTTCCGTTCCGCACTGTGGTCTCGGTCGTGCTTCTCTCTCCCGTATAACTGCGGATTCTGGCTCCCCAAACTCTTCCTAACCGGGAAGAGGGGAGCCCCAACCGCACCTTCAAAACGGATCGGAACCGTTCCCTGGAAACGGGCACGTGGGGGGACGGAGGAAGTCGGTTAGGGAAAGGGGGACGATCGCTTGGTGCAACCCGCCATAGCTCCATCGCGGACGCCGCAGAACAGCGCAGTCGCCGACCTTGCCCGCTTTTTTCCAGAAGCTACGCCAGTTCGCATTCCCGTTCAATTCACTCGTACTGCTGATACGACTGAGGGAAATCAGCTGCGTACTCTGTGCGCGCAGGAAAGCACGATCATCGAATTCGGCACCTCGCGTGAAGTCCTGTTTGCCTGTGCAACGCCCCTGGAGTTTGCCGACGTTGTGCATTTACGCAACTCCGACGGCTCGCTTGACGCCGAAGCCTCGGTAGTCGCGGTGCAATACCACCCCGGCGCAACCAGCGTCGCTGCCCGTTTTCTCACAGCAGTTCCCAACTGGATCGTGAAACCATGACGCAACCCTCAGGACCTCAACCCACATCTTCGCAACCGGCGGGGGCGGCCCCGGATCTCGCGCTTGAATGGTCGAGTATCCGCCGTCTTCATTCCATTTATGCCGAACTGGCGCGCGAGTTTGTCATCGACGCGTCCGCCTGTGGCGGTATCGAGGAGGCAGTAGCTCCGGCACCTGAGTCCATCGAGCAGGCTCGCCATTGGCTGGACGAGATGGATGAAAAGATTCAAGTTCACCATCTGCGCCAGTTTCTTCAGACCAGTTCGTTGGTGGATTCCGACGGCCTGGTTGTCCTTCTGCGTCACTGCCTGGCTAAGCCCACTCGAAACGATGCGGTACGCGACAAGGTTGATTTCCTCCTGGTGCAGTATTTCAGCCAGATCGCCCCTACCGATCTCGATGACAACCATGCCGATCTCGCTTATGTAGCCCACGGCTTGGAGCCGGTTCTCGGCACGCTGGAGATCAAGGCGCCGGTTTGGCTGAACGCTTTGGACCGCGTTCTCGAGTCCGCCCGTCGCTCTCGCTCGCTCGATGAACTGCTGCATGGCGGGGTGCTCGAACAAGGACGCAAGGCCAAGGGTCAGGCTGGCGAGCTGTTCTTCCTACCCATTGCTCTGGTGGCGTTTACTCGCTTCGGATACCTCATGCGGCGTGTCTTTTTCCGCCTCATGCTGGCCGATCTTAACAACATTCTTGACGGTCTCACTGAACTGGAAGAAAAAGGCGTCGAAACGATCGATTGCCGGCGTGCGCAATTCTCCGCCCAGGAACCGATCGTCCGGCTGCGCATGATTTGCCAATCCTGGAAAGTGATGTTTCAGGCAGAATATTCCTCTGGCCAGCCGTTACGCATGCTGGTGGATCTGCGCGCTTCGGTTGAAGCTGCGCTGGGCCGCTGTGCAGCAGAGGTGGGCAACGGTAAAGCCGACGACCTTGCGCCTGGAGCCAGCGCGGCCGCGGCCAGTGCTTCCGGAGGCGTGGCGCCTTTGACGCCGGCAGCTTCTCACCAGGTGTCATCGGGAGCGGTTTCGCAGCCCAACGCCGGGTTCGCTGCGAGCAAGCCGGATGCGGCTGAATTCGAAATCTCGAGCACAGCCCCGGATTGGAAGCCGGACGCGGACTCGTAACGTGGCATCAGGAAATTGAAGTTAAAGACCAATACAGAACAAACGTTGCACAACGACAGAAAGCTAGGCCTTTGCTGACTCTGCGGAGGCCATGAAAAGGGAATCAGCAAGTGGATCAACCGACCGTGCTCATCATCTCCGACAACGCAGAGTTTTCGCGGAGCGTTACTGCACGCTGGCAAATGGAGCGCCACGTGCCCACGTTCACGCTACTCAGCGGAGATATTTGGCCGCGTTGTGTCGACAACTATGCGGTCGCTGTGGTCGGCCCGCTTCGCCGCGAACTCCTCTCAGTGATACTGGAGCCTTTGCACTCGACCCAGCAGCCTCTCTTCTGTGTCTGTGAGGACGCTCCTACCGCAGAATTGGTGCGCGAGCGTTGGCCGCGCACTTCCGTACTGCGCTGTGACGAAAACTGGCTGAACGTCTTGGTTCTGTCCGCCGCGGAGGCTATTCTCCGCGCCCGCGCTGAAGCCCGCGCCCGTGCCGCCGAAGAGAAGTGCGCCGTACTCGAACGCCAGGCTATGCTCGGCCGCTACATGCTCGACATGCGTCACGGTATCAACAATGCCTTGACTTCGTTGCTGGGCAATTCCGACTTGTTGTTGATCGAACCCGGCAGCCTTTCGGCGCAGGCGCGTGCCCAGATTGAAACCATTCGCAATATGACGCTGCGCATCCACGAGGTGCTGCAGCGTTTTTCGTCCTTGGAAAAAGAAATGAACGTGGTGGCTCAGCAGGTGGAACGCGATTCGGGCAAATACCGTGTCGCCACCGCTGCTGGCGACTGAAACAAAACTGAGAACCGCAAGCTAAACTTAGCCTCCCCCGGCAATATGCCGATCTGATCTTGCTCGGTAGCGGTGCGAGTCTTCTCGAAGCGCTTGGGGAAAGGTTTTATGCACAAATTAATGACAACCAACACGATCCTCGAACACGAACTCTCGGAGTTGCGATTGTTGATCGAGCGCCAAACCGGAGTCGTTCTGGATTGCCCCAACAGCGCCTTGGCAGCACACGTCGCCGATTATGTGGAGTCTCAAGGCTTGGGAGCGCCCGCGACCCTGCTCGAGCGTCTTCGGGCTCCCGATCAGGATCCTTGCACTCTGCCCTCGCTGCTCGATGGCTTGATTAATGCCAACACCGGTTTCTTCCGTCATCCCGGCGCCCTGAATGCTTTGGCGCGGCATGTGGTGCCGCAGCTGAGCGCTCGCAAATGCGGCGATGGTCCCAGTCCGCTCCGTATCTGGAGCGCGGGCTGCTCGACCGGGGAAGAAACCTACTCGATCGCGATGGCCGTCTGCGACGCGTTGGGCCAGAACAACGGCGCAAACAACGGCACTGGCTCGAACAACGGCACGCGCCAGAGTAATGGGAATGGCGCCGGAAATGGAAAGTCCGCCACTCGCAGCGGTGGCATTGCTGATAGCCCGTCGAGCGCTTCCGGCTCAGCGAAACCCGCCCCCGCTTTGTCGGTTCACATCGTCGGCAGCGATTTGCTGCCCCACAATATCGAAGCCGCCGATCGTGGCGTGTATCCGCAGTCGGCTCTGGACGGCCTGCCCCCGGCCACCATCCGCAACTATTTTTCGAAGATCAGCTCCCCGGCAATTTCGCTGAACGGCTCGCCAAATGGCACAGGCAATGACGGGCAGTGCGAGCTCCGGAGCGAGGCAAGGAATTTCCCGGGTGGCAATGCACAGACACTGGTACCTGCCGTAAATGTGGCGCATCTTTTGGTAAAGCCGCGACTTCGCAGTCTGGTGACCTTCAATTGCATGAATCTGGCTCGCCCCGGTTACATCGGTCGCTTCGACTGCATCTTTTGCATGGATGTGTTGCCGCACTTCTCCCGTGCCCAGCGCATCTCGCTCATCGAGCGCCTGCACCTTTACCTGGAGCCCGGCGGATACCTTTTCCTGAGCCAGACCGAAAAGCTCATCACCTCGAACCTGAACTTTCGCCCGGAGACCTTCGACGGCTACACCTTCCACCGCAAACCGCCAGCAGCCAGCGCGGCATACGGACGGTAAAAAATAAGCGGGTCAGCAAACTCCGGGAGTTGGGAACGGTCCATGTGGGGACAGCCGCCTCGGCTGACCAGCCGGGCAAAGCCCGGCAGCCCTTTCTATGTGCTTGAAGCTCCGCAGGACAAAGCAATTCACAGCACTGACGCGGGTCCGCCGAGAAATGGATTAACCACTTCTATTCCATACAACTTTTGTCCATCCTGCAAATCTTCGGTGAGAAGGAATCCGAAGGCCGCAGTCTGATGGGACTATTGTTTACGCGAACAAAAACTCCTTCGTCCTTAACTCCCTAATCGTATCCCTCAGCTTCGCCGCCTTCTCGAACTCAAACTTCTTCGCCGCTTCGCGCATGTCGCTTTCGAGCTTGACAACATACGCGTCTAACTCCGGCTGCGATTTAAACTCCGGCATGCCTTCGGCTTCACCGCCCGTCAAGTCGGTATAGTCAGCCGCCACAATCCCGGCCAATGTCATATCCAGCGGCCGCACGATTGATTCCGGCGTGATCCCATTCTCTTCGTTATATGCCGTTTGAATCGCCCGCCGCCGCAAGGTTTCATCCATCGCCCGCTTCATCGAATCGGTCTTGCGGTCAGCATAGAGAATTGCGCGCCCATTTAGATGCCGGGCGCAGCGTCCGATCGTCTGGATCAAAGATCCCTGGGACCGCAGAAATCCCTCTTTATCGGCATCGAGAATCGCGACGAGCGATACTTCCGGCAAATCTAATCCTTCGCGAAGTAAATTGATGCCAATCAATACGTCGAATTCACCCTTGCGCAAGTCCCGCAGAATCTTCACTCGCTCCAGGGTCTCGATCTCCGAATGCATGTAGCGGCACTTCACTCCAACCTCGGCGTAGTACTCGGCCAGATCTTCGGACATGCGCTTGGTCAGCGTGGTCACCAGCACCCGTTCGCCCTTCTCCACGCGCGCGCGAATCTCGTGCAGCAGGTCGTCGATCTGTCCCTTCACCGGCCGAATCTCGACCTCAGGATCAATCAGCCCCGTCGGCCGAATGATCTGTTCCACCACGACGCCTGCGGATTTGGTCAGCTCATAAGGCCCCGGTGTCGCCGAAACGTATACCAGCTGATTGGTGCGATGCTCAAACTCCTCGAACGTCAGCGGACGATTATCGAGCGCTGAGGGCATCCGGAAGCCGTATTCCACCAACGTTTCCTTGCGCGAGCGGTCGCCGGCATACATGCCGCGCAATTGCGGAATTGTCTGATGCGACTCGTCGATGAACATCAGGAAATCGCGCGGAAAATAATCAAGCAGCGTCGGTGGAGGCTCGCCCGGCATGCGTCCGGTAAAATGCCGTGAATAATTTTCGATGCCGTGGCAATAGCCCATCACTTTGATCATTTCCAGATCAAACTTCACGCGCTGATGAATGCGCTGCGATTCAACGATCCGGCCTTGCTTCTCCAACTCCACTTCCCACCACGCCAGCTCTTTTTTGATCGACTCCACCGCCGTCGCCCGTGTCTCATCTTTCATCACATAATGCGTCTTGGGATAAATCGGCAGACGCATGTACTTCTGCTTCACCGTGCCGAACAGCGGATCGATCTGCGCCAGCGATTCCACCTGATCCCCCCACAGCTCGATGCGATAAGCCATATCGTCATACGTAGGGAAGACTTCGATGACGTCGCCACGCACGCGAAACGTTCCGCGCCGGAACTCGCCATTTGTCCGCTCGTAGAGAATGTCGACCAGCTTGCGGGTGATGTCTTCGCGCGTGACCTTCTGGCCCTTTTCGAGAAACAGCATCATGCCGTAGTAGGCCTCGGGCGATCCCAGGCCATAAATGCAACTCACCGAAGCCACAATCAACGCATCGCGCCGCTCGAACAAAGACCGGGTTGCCGAAAGCCGCAGTTTGTCGAGCTCATCGTTGATGGTCGCTTCTTTCTCGATGAAAAGGTCGGCGGCTGGAACGTAGGCCTCCGGCTGGTAGTAGTCGTAATAAGAAACAAAATATTCGACCGCATTGTGCGGAAAGAAGTTCTTGAACTCGTGATAGAGTTGCGCCGCCAGCGTCTTGTTATGCGCCATCACCAGCGCCGGACGGTTCACCGCCTCAATCACTTTGGCCATGGTGTAAGTCTTGCCGGAGCCGGTGACGCCCAGCAAAACCTGATGCTGCTCGCGGTCATACACGCCGCGCAGCAGCGACTCAATCGCGCGCCCCTGGTCCCCCTGCGGCTTGTAATCGGAAACGAGTTTGAAGTCCATGGAAGAAGCTCTTCGCTGTTAGCCTTTAGCTCATCTTGTGATCGTCATTTCGAGCAAGTTCAGGAATCTGTTTTCCTCGCGCGTCCGCACAGACGGCAATCTAGCAGAATGAGAATCTCTCTATTATAAACGCTGTCGTAACAGGTAGAATCCGTGGTTCAGCTGCTGATCCGAATTCCTGACAACCGGTTCAACTCTCACTCACTCTTATGAATCTCAATCGCCACCAAAGGGGCCGGACCCTTACCCGGCGAGTCAACATACTCAACTTTTGCCGGTCTTCCTTCCAAATCGGCGCAGGGCTTGAGATCCCCCTTCAGAGTGACGTTCAGCACGCTGTATTCGACCTTGAAATAGTTTTTGGCGTGGAGTCCGATGGAGTTCCCGCCAGAAACTACGGTGAGATCCATCACCGGAGTATTGCAGCGCACGTTCTTCAGCAACCCGATTACAAAATGGTGCGGCCCGTTCGGAGGAGGCTCATCGCGTGCCGGTGGAGCAGCGATCTCTGATTCCATTACACGGGTGGTAACGTCCCCCGCCGCAGTTGCCGTCTGCATTTGCTCGCTGAATTGCTGCTGCTCCTGCGCGGATTCCTCCGCGTGCATCAGAAAGTCCTGAGCCATCGCGGTTTCCTGAGGAGAGCTGGCCAGGGGCATGGCCTTGCGGATCACGTTTACAGCGTCCTTGCCGCGCCCCATCTGGAGCAACACATTGGCTGTCTCCATGCGGTAATTTAGGTTTTCTGGCTCCAGTTGAACTGCGCTCAGTGCCATCAGGCGCGCTTCGTCCAGGTCACGGTGTCGCGTCGCCAGGAACGCCGCCAGCCGGTCGTAACTCGGCGCGAAGTTAGGATTCAGCTTGATGCTGGCTCGCAAGCTGCTCTCTACTCGATCCTCCTCCGACGCAGCGAGAGGGCCGGTCATCGAAATGGCAGCAAAGTAGTAGTGAGCCAGGTAACTCTGCGAATCCAGCTTCACCGCCTGCGCATACCAGTTCCGCGCCTGATCGAGATGCTGCGCCCGAAGTTCCAGAAGGCCCATGGTTTCATGCGCCAGCACGTTGTTCGGATCTTCCTGCAAGATGTGATCGAGCGCCGCGCGGGCGTCTGCGGTTCTCTCGCTATAGGCGAGAAAATCCGCGCGTACGGAGTCGGCTTGTGGAGCGGCCAACGCATGAGTCTGGAAGGCGGTGTCATCGATCTCCGTGGCCCCGGGCATTTTGAGATATGGAAAACTTCCTTGCCGAACGTACGACTCCAGCGTCGACTGCAGTTGCTTCAGATCGCCGAAAGCGCGCGTGGCCGCGGTCACGGTGTCCACGCTCTGGGCCAGCAGTTGTGCGTAGTCGGCTACGCGATGGGACTTGTCGCGATAATCCATCAGTTCGAGATAGTGCGTCAGCGCCCACGACTCGCCGTAGAAGATCGAGCCTTTGTTTTCCTCGTGGTAATACGGCGATGTATGGTCTACTGCAAAGAGCGTCGCCAGAGGCAGCAGCCGATTTTCGCGCAGCAACTGCAGGTTCTCCGGGCTGGGCTCCCCGAGGGCGACATCCTTCTCGCGGATGTCAGTGTTCTGGTAAAACTCTGCCAGCCCTTCGTTCAGCCATAACGGCATCCACTCGGCTTTACTCAAAAGCAGATGCGTATATTCGTGATAGACCACCGCATACGGATGCTCACCCTCGGCATCGAGCCGCACCAGAATGTAGTTCTTGTCCGGCCCGCGTAAGAAAAGCCCACCCAACTTGAGTTGTCCCCTAGCCAGATACTCTGCGGGTTCCAGCGCGCGGAAATCCTTTTCGTCCTTGATGGCTAGCACGGTGATCGAACCGAGGGTATCGATTTGTATCTTCGGGAAGAGTGTATGAAAAACAGACCGCATACGCTCGAACTGATCAGCAACGCGGCGGGCCTGTTTCTCGTTCGAGTTGCAGACTACAGAGAAGTGGGGGCTGCGCACCTCGACCCAGCTTTCCGACTTATCCCGAGCTGGTGCCAGCAGAGATGAAAAAAGGGTGGCCAGAAGAAAAAGACGTCTGCACATGTTGGCCTTGTTCCGCTAACAGCGCAGAGTCTACACGCTAATCGCCGCAGCTACAACTCCGCCAGCACCCGGTGCACCAGCGAGATCGCGATCGATCCTTCCCCCACGGCGGAGGCCACGCGCTTCACATTTCCCGCGCGTACGTCGCCCACGGCAAACACTCCAGGCAAGCTGGTTTCCAGCATCAATGGCGCGCGCGGAAGCGGCCAGCGGTAGTCGTGCAAGACCGGATCGAGATCACGCCCGGTAAGAATGAAGCCTCTGTCCATTGCTACGCAGCCTTTCAGCCACTCCGTCCGCGGAGCCCCTCCCGTCATAATGAACAAGTGCCGAATGTTATGGGTCGACGTTTCACCGGTCTTCTTGTCCTGCCAGGTTACGCGCTCGAGTTGCGTCTCGCCTTCGAGGCCCACAATCTCTGTGCAATAGTGCAATTCGATCGCGGGATTCTCCACAATGCGCTGGATCAGGTAGCGCGACATCGTATCCGATAATTTATTTGACCTCACCAGCATGTGAACTCTGCTCGCCGTCTGCGACAAGTAAACTGCCGCCTGCCCGGCTGAGTTCGCGCCGCCCACTACGATGGCTTCGTCTCTCCCGCACAATTGCGCCTCAATGTACGTTGCTCCGTAATAGATGCCCTGACCTTCAAACTTGGTCAAATTATCAAGGTTCGGCTTGTTGTATTGCGCGCCGCTGGCAATCACTACCGAGCGCGCACGAATCACCTGGCCGCAATCGACGCTCAATTCATACGGACGTCGGTCGCAGTTGAGCCGCGTCACGCTATTCGCGATCAACACTTTGGCGCCAAATTTTTGCGCTTGCGCGGCTGCGCGGCCCGCCAATTCCTGTCCGGAAATTCCCATGGGGAATCCCAGATAGTTTTCGATTCTGGAACTCGACCCCGCCTGCCCGCCGGGGGACTCGGATTCGATCACCAGAACGTCCAGACCCTCCGATGCGCCATAGACTGCCGCCGCCAGCCCGGACGGACCCGCGCCCACGATCACCAGATCCCGCACTTCCGATGCCGTGATGTGCGCGTTGAGCCCCAGGCAGCTTGCCAACTCCTGAATTGACGGGTTGCGCAGCACGGTTCGGTTGTTGCAGATGACCACGGGAATTTCTTCCACCCTGATATGAAAGTGGTCGAGCATTTCCTGCGCACTGGTGTCGGTGTCCAAGTCGACGTAGCTGTGCGGGTGTCCGTTGCGGGTGAGAAATTCCCGCAGACGCAGGGTTTTCGCTGAGTGCCGCGAGCCCAGCAGAATCGCGTTCCCCTGGCCCAGGTTGACTAGCGTCACCCGGCGCAGGATGAAGGCGCGCATGAAGATATCACTGAGTTCGGCGTCCCTGGCCACCAGGGTCCGCAGATTATCGCTGCTCATCTCCAGGAATTCCCCGGCTTCTGTAACCCGCCCTCGCATCAAACCGCGGCGGCCGGAAATCATGGTGATTTCGCCGGAAAATCCTCCAGCCTCATGCTTAACGAGCGCATGCTCGCCGTACATATCCGGCCGCAGGATTTCCATGACGCCGGAGAGCACCACGAAAAATGGAATATCGAGGTCGCCCGACTCAAACAGAAGTTCGCCCGCCTCCACTTTTCGTACCTTGCTCAAAGGGCGGATGCGGCTGATCTGCTCCGCAGTCAGCACGGGAAAGGCCTCGTTACGGAGATCGGCGGATAAAGGGATTAGCTCGGAAGACATGGTTGCTCCGGCAAAGTTAAATTTGCAGACAACGAGATTAGTAGATGATGCGGATGGCCGTTCGGGTTCGACCGCGCCGGGCAAACTTCAATGGGATGAGCTTCTCACAGGAGTTTCCTGCGCAATCACCGCCTGCCACCAGGCGTCGCGAAACATCCGGGCGCCCTCCGGCGAAAGCGCGAACACATTAAAAGTTGTCGGAAATCGAAACCGGGAAACTTGATTCTACTTCCGGTCCTGCACATCTCGCACGCCGATGATTTTCGCGGTTGCACGAAATTTCTTGTAATCCCGGAAAGTTTGCTCCTCTTCTACCTTGAAGTCCTTGAGCAGAGCCAGCCGCACATCTATTTTCAACGCAACGTGTTTGGGAAGCCAGACTTCATCATTTACCCGTATCTGCTCAACCACAATCCGCGAACCCTTGTGAAAGCGCGCCAGAAACAATCCCAGAGAAACTGTGTCCATGCACTCGATATCCATCTTGACCCATTGTTCTTCGTCTCTGTCGATCCAAACCCGGCCGCGGAACTTGGGCAGAAACTTCGCGTCCCTCATATGGGGTTCGTATCCGGGACGCGGCTCCGCATCGATCACCCACGCGTCGCGTCCGCCAAGGGGTTCTGTTCCAACCAGACGGAAGTTGTAAGCATCAGCCACCTCGCGCACGAATTTTCGCCCCTCTTCGCGTTCTTTCTCTTCCTTTTGTTCGCGTTTCCTGTGCGCGTCCTCGGACTCGTTCTTGCGCTTGTCGATGATCTTCTGAATCTTTTCTTCTTCTTTTGCCGCGTCCTTTGAACTGAGGGCCTTGTCGTCTTTCTCAATTAACCGCTGCGCCTGCTCGCCGTAGAGTTCCATCACTTCGTAGGTCTTCACTTCCGTCGACTTCAACTGCCCTTTGCCATCGAGCTTGTGCTCTTCGTCACGCTCAATGTAGGCGTAGTCGCGGAGTCGCTTGTCATTTTCCATGTCCTTATCCGCGACGACGCGAAATAGCTGCTGCATTTGCTGCTGCGAGAGCTTGCCGCTGGCATCCGGTTTCAGGTCAACGGAGGAAGTCGTACTCGGCGGGCTTCCCTGCCCGGACGCATCCGACGCCTCCTGGCCGATGGCAACCAGGGCGAGCATGCACAAAAGCAAAATGGAAGCAGAGAAGCCCACGCTTTTCATGATGGATATTACGTTCTTAGAAGACGAGGAGTTCCGTTAGGATGCACGGAAATCGACTCATTCATCTCCCGCTTCTCTTGTAGGCTTTTCCCAAACACTCCGCTTGAAACAATCTGTCGTCGAGACGATGCAGGCCCTTTGCCATGGCGGGAGTGATCAGCGGGTAATGCTTGATATCGAACAGGTGATACACGACAAACCACACCGGTTTGTCAGTGGTCATCCAGTTCTGGCGATCGAAGCGCTTCAGGTTGACGGGAACCGAAAAGCGCCGCAAGGTACGCTCGCGCCGCAGATTGAAATAGTTGTTGAAATAACTCAATGCTAGCTCGCGCAGCGTGCGGTAAACCGGCTCGCGCCAGCGGCAGCCGGTGAAGTTCGATTTGGCGACCGCGCCCCAACAGCCGTGTTGGCGAAAAATGGCGAGCACATGGTCGGTGTCGCGTTCGGCCTCAAGGTCCAGCAGCAGCGGGGGATACCCATTCACGCGCAGCGCCGCCGCGGCAAAGATGGCGCCTTCGAGGCAGTGCGCCGTCCGCTCGGCCAGCACCCGCCGCGGCGACCATGCCGTATCCGCCAAATGATACGGCGCATCATCGAGAAATTTCTGGATGCCGTGCGGATCTCTCATGTTCCGCAGTTTGCGCAACTCAGAACCCGTGAAACCGGTCGAATCGTTCATGGTCGGATGAGTTTACATGACAGCACTCCTGCGAAAAAATGTGGCCACAAACGAGACATCTGCCGAACGCTGAAGGCGCTCAGGCAAAGATATCGATAAGCTCGCGAGGCGTGTCCACAAGCACGTCTGGATGGGCTGCGTGCAAAGTATGCGGTGCAAACCCATAATTCACGCCCACGGTCCACAGTCCCGCGCTTCGTCCGGTTTCAATGTCCACGTGCGAGTCGCCGACCATGGCTGCTTCCCCCGGGCGCACAGCGTTTTCTTCGAGGAGCTTGCGTGCGCCTTCCGGGTCGGGCTTCTTGGTTGCAAAACTGTTTCCGCCATAAATCTGGGCAAAAAACGATCCGAGACCAAGTGCTTCGACGATAGCTCGCGAGGGAACGACCGGCTTGTTCGACAGCACCGCCATTTTGCGCGGAGTGCCATTCGAGACACGCAGAATGGCTCCGAGAGATTCCTTCACGCCGTCATAGACGGTGGTGTGGTCGAGTTTGTGTTCGCGGTAGTAAGACAGAAAAAATTGCAGACCCCGGCGCACAACCGCCTCATCCACCGCCTCGCCGCCAAGCGCGCGCTGAATCAGAATCGGCGCGCCGTCGCCCACGTAGCTGGCAATGACCTCATCGGGTAAACTAGCGCGCCCGATGTGGCGTAACGCCGCGTTTACCGAGTGCACCAGGTCAAGGCGCGAATCGATCAGCGTGCCATCGAGATCGAAGATCACCAGCTTAATGGTGCGTGGATCAAACCAGCGGTGCCTCTGGATCATGCTCTTTCAGGATAAATGATGGAGGCTCGCGATTGATTCACTGGTGCAAGAAGTTGCCGCCCCGCTTTGTTGAAGTTTATTTCCTGGTTTCAGCCTTGTCACCGTTCAGGCTGGAGCCAAGTTGGTTGACGAGGTTTGTATTGTTGAAGAGCGCCTGCCGCAGAATTTCTGCTTGCTGTTTCGCCGTGGTCCAATCCTGTTTCTCGACTGCTTCGGTTAACCCGGGCAACTCCAGGTGCGCATAGGTGAACCGCGCGCCGTAAAGAATATGTTTGAACCAGGGCCGGCCCGGAATGCCATCAGGATTAAGCCAGTTGCGTTCGACTTGCATGGTGCCATGGTTGATGGTTTCAGCAAGTTCAGAATCGATTGCGCCAGCGGCTAGCGCTCGGCTTCTAGCGTCATCGAGACCCTTGCCGGCCGCTTCAAAGCTGTCGATGGCCTGGAGCACCGGCTTGAGATCCAATTGGCTCAAGTCCTTGCCCTTGGCTAATTCGATCACGAATTGGCGAATGTTTCCGGCGTAGCTCGCGAAGTCGAAGGGCAGCAAGTCGGCATTGGCCAGTCGAAGCGCGAGCACTCCCCACAACTTCGACATGAGGGTGTGATAGCGATAGCCAGGATCGCCGAAGTGATTCATCCAGAAAAAATCATCGTAGGCTGAGTGGTAGACACCGTAAGGACCCTCGAAGCCCAGCCCAAGCACAGGCAAGCCGACAAAGTTCAGAAAGACAGTGTGATCGGAGCCGCTGCCGATGCGCGTGTCGGCCAGAGTTGAATCGGTAACTGTTTCCTCGCCGGGGCCTTCGGGCTGTTTGGCTTCGCGACGCTCGCGCGCGGATGATTCCTTCCACGCTTCGTATAACGTTTTGCCGGAGGGATCCTGCAGCGTGTGAGTGGTCTCAAGCAACATGGGCGCGAGCGATGCCACTGCCTGACCATGAAAGTTTGGCCCGGACGTCGCCTCGTCCACATTGATATATGCGACCGCCTTCTTACGCAGTTCGTCGGCGAACTGCTCCCCCCACTCGGTAGAACCGGTGAGACCCACCTCTTCTCCATCCCAACTGCAGATCACGATGGTGCGCCGAGGACGCAGTCCTTGTTTGGACAACTTTCCCAGCGCCCGCGTCAGCTCCATCATGGATGCGGTTCCACTGCTCGGGTCGACGCCGCCAAAGACCCACGCATCGCGGTGATTGCCGAACACGATCCATTCGTCGGGCAACTGCGCGCCGCGGATGCGGCCTTCGACTACGTAGTAGGGCTGCGTGGAGTTGTCCATTTCAATCTTCACGTGTACGCGCACGCGATTGCCGCCGAGGTGATATTTGACCGGTAGCCCTCCCTGCCAATTCTCGGGAGCCACGGGGCCGTCCATGTTCGAAAGCAGCGGCTTGGCATCGTGCCAGGAGAGCGGCAGCGCCATAATCTTCGGGATCGACACCGCTTGATCGATGGGAATGCGCTTCGCCCCAGGAACCGAAGCCCATCCTGGAGTGAGTGGATCGCCGGGCACCATGAAGTCGTAAGTGATGGCCCCACGCTGAATGTGATACTCCGGACCCCACGGGCCGTTGGGAACTACTTTGCCCTTCTTGTAACCGTCCTCGGCCGGATCACTGTAGATAAGAAGGGCGGCTACGCCTTCGCGTTCAGCCGTGAGTGCTTTGAATCCACGATAACTATAAGGATTCGAATATCGCACCAGGACGACTTTGCCCTTCACGTCGATGCCTTGCTTTCGCAGGAGTTCGTAGTCCTCGGGATTCCCACTGTGCGCGTAGACGAGCGGCGCCGTCACTTCGCCGGAGGCAGACATGCCGCTCCATGCCGAACTGATGTGCTTATTCTTCAGGTCCGGATCGCCCGGAACGGGCATCTCGCGCAGGCTGGCGCGGTAGTGCACAGGCGCCACCATCTCGAGCGAAGTAAACTTTGGATTGCTGCCGTAGACGTCGTAGCGGCGGATGATGACGTCCTCAATTCCTTCCTGCCGCCACTCATCTGCGATGTAGCGAGCCAATTCATTATTGCGCGCCGAGCCAGCGACGTGCGGCTCGGCGGTAAAGATGTGATGCTGGCGGCGCTCTTCTTCGGGAGATGGAATCGCTTTGTACTTGTTCTCAACCTCGGATTCGTGAGCGGCTGAAGCAGGAGTGAAACCCAGAATCGAAGTCTGCGAACGGACGGGCAAGGCCGCGCAAAAAAGAAGAGCCAATAGCCCGAGAGCGGCCACTCCCGGTGTTCTCCGCGGTACTTTTTCGCAGTTTCCGCAATTCGTGCCCTGCGCGGCATCTTCTGTCGCAGAGTGCGCTGAGAACTTCCAGGGAGAACGCTCAGGGACAACGTGCCCGGCGAAATTCACAGTCCTTCGGTCTCCTAGTTACAAACCCGCGTTAGAGACGCTACTTGGCTTTGTATATTTCACTCAGCAAGTCCGGCTTTGATTCATCGCGTACCAGATGCGGATAGCGCTCGCCGCCGTGATAATCAAGCTTGTAGGTCCTGTAATAGTCGGTGTTCTCGACCAGAAGTTCGAGGGGAACCGAGCCGCTCTTAGCGGCCCTGAGCGCTTCCCGAAGAACGTCAGGCGAGTACTTGCGGCCATTTACCGCCGTCAGTTTCATACCGGGACCGATTCCGGCGAGCGCTGCCGGCATGCCCTCCGTCGTGTCGTTAATCTCGCCGTCGTCGCGCAGGTCAAGGCCGATCGAATACGCTACGTCGATAAAGTGCTCATTGCCCTCGCCGCCGCGGTCCATCTCAGACGGGAACTCGTCGTAAACCACCTTCCATCCGCTGCCTTCAATTCCGCCCAGCGGCGCGCCAGGACCGTGATTGGTCAGCCGCTCGGTCCAGAAACCGCGCCAATCGTAATTCACAACTTGACCAAGAGTATTAACGACGTCATCGAAGCTGTAAGTCTTCACCATCGGCGCGGTGCTTGGAGCCCCGTGAAAGAGCTTGCAGAAATCGTCCAGCGTCTTCTTACCCTTGCTTTGCTGCCGTATGATCACATCTGCCCAAAGCCAGTTGAGCGTATCTTCATCATAGAAATCGACTGAGCGCCGCCATGAGTGCCACGCTTGCGGCGCGAAGTATAGCTGCGGAGCGGCATCGGCCGTGTCCTGCAGGTTGCGCCAGGTGCGGCCCGGGGTGTGGTCAAGCGCGGCTGCGGTCAAAGCTAGATCGTCCCGTGCCTGCTCGAAGGTGAGTAGTCCGCTGCGCGCGGTGAGCACCGTGCCGAGATAATTCGTCAAGCCCTCGTACACCCACAACAGATCGTCCTGCATCGGCTGCTCATAGTCAGGCGTGGTGAGATCCGCGGGCCGGCGATATTTTCCATTCCAGGAATGCACGTACTCGTGAGGCAGCAGGCCTGCTTCTCTCTTGCGCAACCCTTCGTCCACCAGGCCGCGCTCGTCAACCCGGCTGTCATCGGACTCGTGGTGCTCCAGGCCAAAATGGGCAACGTGATCGCTTAAGCTGTACAGGAAGTGATAGTCGCGATAGTGATGCGCGCCGAAAAGCTTGTAGGCCTGTTCGACGAGATTTTTGTAGTGATCCCAGACGTCCTGCGAGGGCTCAAGCGCGGCCGCGCTGTCGGCGGCAACATCCATCTCGACGAGGGGGTCATCAGCGAGCTTGACGACCTTAAGGAACTCTCCGGTAATCACAGGCGAGTCGACCAGCGTGGTTAACGCAGCCGGCTGAAATGTGATCTGCGTTTCCCCATTGTCGCCGGTCGTCGATGCGATCGGCAGCGGCGTCCCATATTTCCAATTTGCCGGAAGTTTCAGACTTGCGACGTACGTTAGCTCGTCTGCCTTCCAGCCTTTCGGATAGAGCAGAACCTGATTCCAACTGATGACGGCCATCTTGTCGGTTGCGGAAGAACCCGCAGAGAATCCGCCCTCGAAAGTAGCCGGAGAAAGGAAGTCCAACTCAGCGTTCACTTCAGTCTCGCCTGCCGGAACCTCGACGTGGATGGTGAAACCGTCCTGCAGATCACGGCGCCACTTGAGGGTTTTACCGCTGGCGGTAAATTTGAGTCCGGCAAGGTCAGTTACGGGGCCATCGGGAGCGTGCTCGCCAGGAATCCACTTCGGATAATAGAGTGTCAAATCGCCTGCGCTGGCTGGAATCTTCAGTTTCGCGTGAAAGATTTTGCGGGGAGCAGACGTGGCGTCTACAAAAATAGTTACAGTTGGCGGCGTAGCTGCCCAACTGGAAAACGAGAGGAAGAGAACACAAACCACTCCCAAGATTCTTGAGAGTCTCATTTTTTGGTAGCCCCCATGATGTCGACAAAAGTTTCGATGATTAATGCCGCTGCAACTTGCAGAATTAACGACTATACCAGCCAGCCAGAGCAGCGGTACAGGGACGCACCTGCGCTGCTATCATTCCACGATGTCGCGGCGCGGAAAGTTTATTACCTTCGAAGGGCTCGACGGAACCGGCAAGAGCACGCAATTGGGCAAGCTGGCGGCAGCCCTGCGCGCTTCCGGTCATAAGGTTGTGGAAACGCGCGAACCGGGTGGAACCGCTATCGGGGAAAAGATTCGCCGCGTGTTGCTGGACTCCGCCACCGAGACTCTTTCGCCGTTGGCCGAGATGGCATTGATGTTTGCGTCGCGCGCACAACACATTGCGCAGGTGATCCAGCCGGCCCTCGATCGCGGACAGATTGTGCTGTGTGATCGCTTCACGGATTCAACCGAAGCCTATCAAGGCAGCGGCCGAAGGCTGGGCAATGGAGCAGTGCGTGATCTTCATCGTATTCTTTGCGGAGACTTGCAACCTGACCTTACGATCCTGCTCGAATCGGATCCGGCGACGAGCGTCGGGCGCGCCCGGCTGCGCAACCAACGTGCTTCGCAAAAGAGCGCGAACAACAATTTAGGCAAGAGAGTGGTGAAGCCTTCCCACGATGAAAATCGGTTCGAGCAGGAAACACGCACGTTTTTCGCACGCGTACGGGACGGTTACATGGCGATCGCCGCAAGAGAGCCGCACCGGGTTGTCGCGGTGGATGCCAGCGGCACCCCCGCACAGACGCATCGCCGGATTATGGAAGTGCTACAGCAGAAGCTCAGGTTGGGAGAAAGCGAGTGAGGGGTATCGTTCGAAATCACCCTGGCTCAAATCGCGCAACAGTTTTCTGGAGGGCGTTTGCCCCTAATAATCCTTCAGTGGGCTTCGGCCTCACTCTGTTGTAGTGCGGGAGTTCGAAGTATCTCTTACGGGAGGCATCGATAAGCGCTGATTCCAGTCGCTTCCATGTTTGCACGTTCTTGCGTTTGGCGCATGTCACGATATGGACATCGATTGTGCTGACTCCATGCAGCTTGTAGAAGACCTCGCTCGCCTTATTCACGGCTGAAGTGGCCGTCCGACCGGCCCCTTTCTTGGTCGTGCCAATGTAAAGGATCCTCGATCTGCCATTCTTGTACGGGAGATGTTGGTTGGCCGCCGGAACGTAAACCATCCGGTCTGACCATTGGCGGCTACGAGTTAACGTCAGCAGCGACTTTTGGCGAGATCGGATCTTTAGCTTGCGCATGGCGGACGCCTTGGCGGCGTTTGCGGCGAAACTATACGTCGCAGCCTGTCCGCCAGCGATGAGAACCTTCGGTGTATGCCGCAGTCACGCCCACCTACCCTTGCAAAAAACGCAAGGGTGGGGCACCCTCAGTATTGGTGCTATTAGGCAGGACATCTGGCGAGCTTAAGTTAAATGTCATGAATGTGAAGGAACGCCAAACTCGCGTCAACCAAAACGGCCGGATTGTTATCCCCGCTTCTTTTCGGCGCGCTCTTGGCCTTCGACCAGGCGAAACAGTTTTCCTACGCGTCGAGAACGATGAATTGCGCCTTGCCACTGTGCGACGGCGCTTGGCCAAAGCCCGCCGACTGATACAGCAATACGTCGGGCCGACTGTATCCCTAGTGGACGAGCTAATCGCGCGGCGTCGCGAGGATGCTCGACCAGAGTCTGATTCCCACGCATGAGTTTCTCCGATTTCCACGGCAACGCCGATACCGTCCATCGCCTGCGCGACATGTTGGCGCGGAACCGGTTTCCGCACGCGGTGGTGCTTTCCGGCGCTCGAGGTTCAGGCAAGTACACACTCGCGTTGATGCTGGCGCAGACGCTGAATTGTCTGGCGCCCACGAAGACCGATGGCCTGCCTGACTTCTGCGGGCAATGCGCCAATTGCCGCCGCATTGCGCAGGCTGCCGATCTCGATGCCCGCTTTGCCGAAGCGGTAGAAGCGCGCGAAGGACTGCGCGACAGCGACAAGAAAGAGACGCGCCTCTTCGTGCAGACGCATCCGGATGTACTGATCATTCCGCCCGACCCTCCCCAAATGATGATCAAAGTGGATCAGGTCCGGCGGGTTATCGAAAGCATTTACTACCGTCCATCAGAGGCGCGAGAGCGGGTTTACATTTTCACGGATTCGGCTTTCATGAAAGAGGCCGCGAATTCCCTGCTCAAAGTTCTGGAAGAGCCTCCGGAGTTCGCCACAATTTTCCTGCTCTCGGAAAATCCTGGAGAACTTCTCCCAACCATCCGCTCGCGATCAATGGTTTTTGCACTTTGCCCCCAATCGGTTGAAGAGATAGATCGCTATCTGGCGAAGCATCGTCTGGAATGGAACCCGGCACAGCGGGCTTTGGTGGCCAGATTGTGCGAGGGAGCCTTGGGACGGGCCCGCAGCTTCGATCTCGAAGGTTATGTGGCCGCCCGCGCCGATGCGCTAGTCCTGCTTAATTCGGCTCTGCTTGGGGGAGAGCATACGCCACTTTTCAAGATCACAGAATCCTATCGCCCCGGCGCTGAAGGCCGGGAAAGGATGGAAAATCTTCTGCGCACCCTCTACTCCCTGCTTCGCGACCTGATGTTCCTGGGGTCTGGGGCGCCCGGGCTGGTCCGCAATACGGACATCCAAAGCCAACTCGCGAGGCTGGCCGCGGCTGCGAATTTCGAATGGATCGCCGCAGCTTCTGACAGCTTGGCTGAGGTCGAACGTGGAATGCGACGAAACTTGCTCCGCTCCTTATCTCTCGACGCCTTCGGGCTAGCTCTGGAGCAGGCCGGCTGAGCCTCGGCCGGATTCCTGGCGTTCTAAGCGTCATATTTTCAGTCGTTTGCGGAGATTACTTCGGTGGTTCTACTCCCTTAGGGGTGATTGCCCGCCCTGTTTTGCGCGCCTATAATAGCCTCACTCTGGTTTAAGAATTCTCCGTCAGGTTCCGGGTAAGCGTTCGCGAGGGCGAGGTTTGCCTCGCCAGTTAAAGGGGATTAGGAACCCGGTAATGCGAAAGCGCCTGCAAATCGCCCTGATGGCCAGCACCCTAGCCGCGACCTCACTCTCTCTTACTCCCCAACTCCGCGCCATGGATGGCGATGGGTCCTCTGAACAGATCACGGCGACCGATGAGCACGGACGCAAGATTTATGTGAACGACGTGATCCCTGCGGGTTCGCCACGCCGAGCGACTCCTGCTGAAGCTCCACGGCGCTCGCTGATGTATTGGAGCTCCAAGGAAAATCGCTGGAAGCCGGTGCCGCCACCCAATGCCGCATCCATGCGCGCAGCGCGATCGGCGGCGGCCGAGGTCAGCCAATACCTGGGACGCGAGTCTAATCAGTCGGCGAATGCCAAAATTGTGGCCGCAAACTCTCCCGGCATGGCGGCAACGTCAGTGGATATCGATAGCGCGATCGAACAGGCGGCCGCGCGGCACAACGTGGACCCTAATTTGGTGCGCGCGGTCGTAAAGGTGGAATCGAACTTCAATCCCAACGCGGTGTCGCGGAAAGGCGCCATGGGACTCATGCAGCTGATGCCCTCAACGGCGCGCCAGCTGAACGTGAAAAATCCCTTTGACCCGGAACAAAATGTGGACGCGGGCGTGCGCCACTTGAAGCAACTTCTGGACAGCTATGGCGGCGACATCAAATTGACCCTGGCCGCCTACAACGCGGGTGCGGGCGCTGTGGCACGCAGTTCCGGCGTGCCTCACTACGCCGAAACCCAAAACTACGTCCGGCGCATCACCAACCTGTACTACGCAGGACCCAACTTCAACCCGGCCGCCTCGCACGATCCCGTTAGAGTTCAGCGGGATGACCGGGGCGTGCTTTACATCAGCAACACTGACTAAGGTTCGCGGTATCTACGTAACGATATTGCTGTACTTTGTTTTTTTTATTTTGTCTCTCTGGCACCCAGGGCATTAGGTTCAACCAATTAGTTCACACAAGTGGAGCACGCAAGTACGGTCCGAAGGCACGGGCTGGTCGTCGTGCGAGGCAACTTGAAGAGTCCATCGCGCCAGTGCGGTCTGTGGAAGGGGCTATCCGTGCTCGCCATGTTCGCAGCGCTTACGCCTGCGGTGGCGCACGCACGCGCGCGCCATTCCGATGCCTGGGCGCGTGAGCACTACGCCTCCGCCGAGCGAATGCGCGAGGCCCTGAACGGAAGGCCCTCCGCCGACCGAACTCGCCGCGATTACCAGCGCGTATTGAACGCGTACCGCAATGTTTACCTGGGCTCGCCCGCCTCAAGCAAAGCCGATCCCAGCGTGGTTGCGGTGGCCGAAACTCTGGTGGAGATGGGGCGGCGTTTTGAAGACGACAAAATTCTGCATGAGGCCATCGCGCAATACAAATTCCTGCGTCGCGAATATCCCGGCAGCCGGTACCGTTTTGATGGACTCTTCACCATTGGCGAAATCTATAGAGAGGATCTCAATGACCCCGAAGCGGCGCGCGCCACCTTCGAAGACTTTCTCCGCCACTATCCTCACAACCGACTGGCCGATGGTGCACGTCAAGCCATCGTCGAACTAAACCGGCAGGCGCAGACTGGGAAAACGGCGGAAGGTCAAAAAGGTCCAGATAAGAAACAACCGGGGAAAAGTAGCAGCAAAGACAGAGACAAAGAGCGGAAAGAAGTTACCGCGGATAATCTTCCGCCTCGCAAGGAGTCGGACAAGACCTCATCCCCGGAGGCACATTCTGAACCGCCGCGCGTGACCGGAATCCGCCACTGGTCCACGCCCGATTACACCCGCGTTGCCATCGACGTGGAGAGCGATGTGAAATTTTCCTCGCGGCGAATCGGCCGGCCGCCGCGTATTTTCTTCGACTTGCGCGATAGCAAGCTCGCCTCCACCCTGGTCGGCAAGACTTTCGACGTGGATGACGGTTTTTTGAAGAAGATTCGGGTTGCGCAGTTTGCGCGGCACCTGACCCGCGTCGTTCTTGAGGTCGACAGCCTCTCCGATTATGACGCCTTCGTGCTCTCCAATCCCTGCCGCCTGATCATCGACATTCACGGCAAGGACGGCCGGACCAAACTGACTGCCAAATTGTCTGGAGATGCAGGAGGAAGAGATGCAGGCGCGGCTTCAGAAGAAATCTCCGCCAACGACTCGACTGCCTCGGACGCGAAGACCACCGTCCTGGCACATGCCGCCTCCGCGAGCACTGAAGCCAGCGATGATACGACATCCGTGCCGGCACTCTCGTCCGCGAACCAAAAACCGCAAACTTCTGTGGTGAAAAAAGTTGTGGATGCAGATGACGACGACGACGCAGCGGTCGCCCCGGTTCAAGCCCCGGATTTAAGCGTCGCCGAGAGTAGCCGAAGCAATCTGGACGGCCCCAGCCGTAAAGCGACTGCGCACTCGCTCGCTTCCGCCAAGCCGGGTGTTTCCGATCTTGGTATTCGCGAGGCGAGACCCACGGTGAGCGGTGACCGTTCTCTCATTCGCGCCTTGGGATTGAAAATCGGCAAGATCGTGATCGATCCCGGGCACGGCGGCCACGATACTGGCACCATCGGCCCCAACGGCCTCGAAGAAAAAGACCTCGTTCTCGAGGTTGGCCGGCGTCTGGGCAAGCTGCTGGAGACACGCCTTGGCGCGGAAGTGGTTTACACCCGCAAGGACGACACATTTATCCCTCTTGAAACTCGCACGGCGATCGCCAACCAGGCGCGCGCCGACCTGTTTGTCTCCATCCACGCCAATTCAAGCCATGATGCCGCCGCCCGCGGCGTCGAAACCTACTACCTGAATTTCACCTCTTCCCCAGAGGCGCTGGAAGTCGCCGCACGCGAGAACGCGGTTTCGGAGAAATCGATCTACGAGCTGCAGGATCTGGTTAGAAAGATTGCGCTGAAGGAAAAGATCGAGGAGTCGCGCGAATTTGCCTGGGACGTGCAGCAGTCGCTGCATAGCGGCCTCGCGGTCAAGACTCCAGCCATCCGCGACCGCGGTGTGAAGAAAGCTCCATTTATTGTTTTGATTGGCGCAAATATGCCGTCAATCCTCGCCGAGATTTCTTTTGTCAGCAATCCTGCCGACGAGCACCGCCTCGCCACTAGCGAATACCGCCAGCGCATCGCCGAGTCGCTCTACCGCGGCATCGCCAAATATGTAAACGGGCTGAGCGGCGTCAAGGTCGCCAGCAAAATGGATAAGGCCGCCGGACAGTAGATAAAAACAAGAGAACCACAATTCTGTTGCGGAACCCTAGTTCCGCGAAAAGCTCGGGGAAAGTTCTCGGTGGTTAATGGTTGAAATCTGCCACGCCATCCCACACCAACTGCACCGCGATGGCAAGGATCAGAAAGCCAAAAATCTTATTGATCGCTCCCACCGCACTCGGCCCCAGCCGCCGTACCAGCGGCCCTCCCAGCCAGAAGAACAGCAACACCGAAAGCGCCACTCCGCCGATGCCGATCACCATCCCGATATAAGAAGCCGAGCTGTCCACATGCGCCGCCAGGGCCATCACCACCCCAATCGCGCCCGGCCCTGACATCAGCGGCATCGCCAGCGGCGTCAGCGAGATGTCTTCCTTATCCTGCGCCTCATGGCTCTCCTCCGGCGTGATGCGCGCATGGGAAGTCACCATTCCCCAGGCCGTGTTGGCCACAATCAGCCCTCCCGCAATCTTCAGCACTGGCAGCGAGATGCCGAAAAAATAAAGCACGAAGCGGCCAAAGAAAAGAAACGTCACCAGGATCACGAACACCCACATGCCGGTCTTTAACGCTGTGTTCCTGCGCTCCTGCGGCGTCCAGGAAGACGTCATCGTAAAGAAAATCGGAATCCCGCCAAACGGATCGACAATCGGAAACAGCGCCAGAAAAGTCGCCGCCGCCGAGTGTGGCAGCGTCCGCAAGAACTGCCCGAGTGCGTGAGTGGCATTCATGAGATGAGTAGAATCTAAACGCTAAATTAGACGGTTGAATTTAAATTGTTAAGGACCACTACGCAAGATGTTTCAGTGTTTCTCCGCTCGCGCATCTAAGAGGCGCTACATCGACCATGCCAGGCACAACCCGCCTAATTCTCCATGCTATAATCGAGTATTCCCAAGTCGCTTAAAGCGCGGAGGACCGTATCGACAAACGTTTTATCCGAACTAATGATCGCATTCGAGCGCGCGAAATTCGCGTGATCGGTGATGAGGGCGAGCAGATCGGTGTGATGCCTCCCTTTGAGGCGCTCAAATTAGCCCGCAGCAAGAATCTGGACCTGGTCGAGATTTCGCCTACCGCCCAGCCCCCCGTCTGCCGCATCATGGACTACGGGAAATATCTCTACCAACAGGAAAAGAAGGATCGCGAAGCCAAGAAGCATCAGAAGACGATCACCGTGAAAGAGGTCAAGTTCCGCATCAATGTGGACGACCACGATTACGAAACCAAGAAAAATCACGTCCTGCGCTTCCTCGACGGTGGAGACAAAGTCAAAGCCACGATCTTCTTCCGCGGCCGCGAAATGACCCGCACTGGATTGGGACGACAGATTCTGGAACGATTGATTAAAGACGTCGAACCGCACAGCATCGTAGAGTTCCGTCCCCGCCAGGAAGGAAACACTCTGCACGCGATTTTGGCACCGAAAAAGACGGCGGCCGAGCGGGAGAAGGAACGAGAACGGGAAGCCAAGCAGAAGGCGAAACAGGAGAGGAAGCTGGCGCAGGAAAAAGAGAAGGCGGAGCCGGAAAAAGATAACCCGCCAACGCCGGCTGCGGTTGACACGGTTGAAGCTCCGAATCCTACTACACCGGTCTAACGCTTCCAGAGTTAATTCCGAGGACTTATGCCGAAATTGAAATCGCACAAAGGCGCTTCCAAGCGCTTCAAGAAAACCGCGACAGGAAAAGTAAAGCGCGGACATTCCCACCTGCGCCACATCCTGACGTCGAAGGCTAAGAAACGCAAACGCAAGCTGGGAACATCCACGCTGGTAAGTCCCGGCGATCTCCGCAAAGTAAAGCGGATGATTCCGTATCAATAGAGCGTTGTTGATTTCGTGATTGAACACCGCAGTTGTCGGAGACGGTCTTCAATCGGCAATCGATAAATCAGCAATCGCTTCAGGCGCGTGAAGAGGCCAGAGATTCGCCGCAGGCGAATCGTCCTTACCTCCAGCCGCCAGTAACTGGAAAGCAAAAAAGGAGACGGCCATGCCACGTGTAAAACGCGGAACCAAACGCCGCGCCAAACGCAAGAAAATATTAGACCGCGCTAGCGGATACTTCCTCACCAAATCAAAACTCTACCGCTCCGCGAAGGAAGCCGTCGAGCGCGGCCTCAAGTTCGCATACTCCGGACGCAAGCAGCGCAAGCGGCAGTACCGCTCGCTGTGGATCGTGCGAATCGGCGCGGCGGCCAAGCTGAATGGATTGAGCTATAACCAGTTCATCCACGGATTGAAGAAGGCGGGAGTGGAACTGGACCGCAAGATTCTCGCGGACCTGGCGGTGAAGGACGCGGCGGCGTTTAAGACGCTCGTCGAACAGGCCAAGGGCGCGCTGGCCTAGCGGTCAGGGCCACCAGTTCTCCTGAAACCGGGAAGAGCTACGGCCTTCAGCCGTGCCGGACTGCCGGTCTTAAACCTACAACTTGTCATTCCGAGCGAAGCGAGGGATCTGTTTTCGCAGGCAGCGGTAGAAATTCCTCGCCACGCCGAGGGTTCGATTTAGCCAGTAGGGATCCTTCGACTCCGCTCAGGATGACAATCTTTTAGGGAGTTTCGTGCGCGAAAATGACATACACCGTTCCCAGACTGACGGATTATTCGGCGGCGGCGATGGAGAAGGCGGTCGCCGAGTGCACTCGCGCGTGCAGGGACGAAGCCACGGCGGTTCGCGGCGATGGGGAGCGAAAGGCATTTCGCGACCGCTGGATGGCCCGCAAGAACGGCATTCTGACACAAATCAACGACCTATGGTTAAAGGGCGCTCCCAAGAACGCGAAGCGGGAGGCTGGAATTCGCGTCAATGACCTGAAGGCTCGGGTTCAGGAATTGGTGGAAGGCGCGCAGGTCGCAAGCGTCGAGTTGGCGATCCAAGGTATTTCCCCGACCGAGAGTCAGGTTGATATTTCCCTTCCCGGCGTGCGGCGCCCGATTGGCGCGGAGCATCCCGTCATCAAGACATCGCATGAGATGGTTGCGATCTTTCAACGACTCGGCTACTCGGTTGCTGATGGTCCGGTGATCGAAACTGACTACTACAATTTCGAGTCACTGAATTTTCCGCAGAATCATCCGGCGAGGGATACGCAGGATACTTTGTTCATCGCGGGGCAGCTGTCGAAGCCGCAGCGGGAACGCTTGCTGTTGCGGACACATACTTCGCCGGTACAAATTCGTACCATGGAGAAGATGCGGCCGCCGATCCGCATCGTGATTCCGGGTACGGTGCACCGCAATGATCCTCCGGATGCGAGCCACTCGCCGATGTTTCATCAGATCGAGGGACTAGCGGTCGATACGAATATCACCTTCGGCGATTTGAAGGGAACCCTCGATCATGCAATGAAGGAATTCTTCGGCTCGAGTATGAAGACAAGTTTTCGTCCGTCATTTTTTCCATTCACCGAGCCGAGCGCCGAGATGTTTGTTTCGTGCTTCATTTGCGGCGGGAGCGGAAAGCGTGGTGCGCACAATTCTCCCTGCCGTCCGTGCAAGCAGACGGGGTGGATTGAAATTCTGGGCTGCGGCATGGTCGATCCGAATGTGTTTGAGTTTGTGAAGGACAACGGATATGACCCGAGGAAGGTTTCCGGGTTCGCATTCGGCATGGGGGCGGACCGGATTGCGCTGTTGAAGTATGGAGTGGATGACTTGCAGCTGTTTTTTCAGGGTGATGTACGGTTCTTGAGGCAGTGGGCGTAGTCTTTGCACTCCTACGACGAAGCAGTAAAGGACAGCGATGAAATTCGAAAAAAAGGTCATCCTTATCCTGCTTTGCACAAGCTTCATTTACGTGTTGTGCGCTGGCGACAGTCTCGTCCTATACATTCGCGCACATCCTGGCGTCCTGATACCTCGGTGGATATCCGTGCCGATCTTCTGCCTGTTCATCCTCACGATCCTACTCGGGAGCTTTCTTGTCAGGCGCGCGGCTCGGAAACAAGCCAAGATCGAAGGGGCTGAGGAGGCTCATCTTAGGAGAATGCGAGCGACCAAGGGGCTGAAAACAGGGCTAATGGTTTGGGGCGTCATTCTTCTTAATGACTTTAGGATGCTTATCCAGGGCACCGCTTTGCGGAAATTCGCGATCCCCGGCTTCGCAATTGTTCTTCTGATGGTCGTCGTTCCTTGGGTTTCACTGAAGCCAGTGCAAAAGGCTGAGGCTGTAGACCCCGAAAACAAACAGAGACAGGTTCTCTAATGAAAATTTCTCCACAGTGGGTGCGGGAGTTTGTCGATCTCGCGGTCGATGACCGGCGGCTGGCTGAGGATTTGACTGCCGTGGGGATTGCGGTGGAGGGGATCAGCGGGGCGGGTGCGGATTGCGTTTTTGAGATGGAGATTGGAACGAACCGTCCCGATGCGATGAATCATTATGGCGTGGCGCGGGAGGCGGCGGCGATTTATGACGTGCCGCTCAAGGCGCTTGAGGCCAAGCTGCCCGCGGGGGCTAAAGCCCATTCACGTTTTGGGGAGCCTGACGCGGCGCTGAAGCGCGGCTCTTCCACGGTGCGTGAGGCTGTGGAAACGGCTGCGCCCTTCCCGATTACCGTCGAAGAGCCGGTACTTTGTCCTCGTTTCTCCGTGCGTGTGGTGCGTGGGACCAAGATCAAGGCATCGCCCGAGAAGATTGCGCGGCGATTGCAGTTGCTGGATCAGCGACCCATCAGCAATGCGGTGGATGCTACCAACTATGTTTTGTGGGAGATGGGCAAGCCGACGCACGTTTTTGACATGGATCTGCTAGAGGGCACGCGGCTCATTATTCGCCGCGCGAAAGATGGAGAAAAGCTTAAAACGCTCGATGGGGTGGAACGCAAGCTCACATCCGAGGACCTGGTTGTCGCTGACGAAAACAAACCCGTCGGGCTTGCGGGAGTGATGGGCGGCTTCGACACGATGATCACCGACAAGACGCGGAATATCTTGATCGAGTCGGCGTGGTGGGATCCGGTGACGGTACGCAAGAGTTCGCGGCGGCATGGGATTCACACCGATGCGTCCCATCGATTTGAGCGCGGCGCTGATTTTGAGTCGACAGTGTTGTCGTGCGACCTGGTGGCGGAGCTGATTCTCGCGTCGGGTGGCGGAGAACTGGTGGGCTGCACGATCGATGTGGTATCGAGGAAGCTGGATCAGGCGCTGGTGGTGCTGCGGCTTTCTGAGGTGCAACGCATCCTGGCCGGCAATTTGAGCACAGGAGAGATTTTCCGCATCTTGAAAAAGCTGGGGTTCGAAGTAATACCCGAAGGTCAGGCTGAAGCGCAGTTCCATGTAAGGGTTCCGAGTTGGCGGCTGGATGTGGAACGCGAGATCGATGTAATCGAGGAGATCGCGCGGCTACACGGCTACGACAAGTTTGAAAATACTTTGCCGGCTTATAGCGGCGCGGTAACGGAATTGCCGAATGCGGCTGCGGACGCTACTTTGCGCGCGCGCGCTTTGGCGCTGGGTTACAACGAGGCGGTTTCGCTGACATTTATTTCTCACGCGGATGCGGAAAGATTTGCGTCCGCTTCAGCGGACTCTTCGGTGCTGGAGCTGGAGAATCCGTTGAGCGAAGAAGCATCGGTGATGCGGACAACAATGGCGCCGGGTATGCTCGACATGCTGGCGTGGAATCTGAATCGCGATTCGGAGGATGTGCGGCTCTTCGAAATGGGGCGCGTATATGAGATGCGCGAGGGAGAGCGGATTGAACCGGCGCGCGCGTGCCTGGGGGCAACACTGGCGAGCGTGAGAGCGGCGTTGCCCGTGGACGGGTTACTGGACGTGAGCAAGGGCGAACATGCGGCCGCAGCGGAGGCATTTCGCTCGTTCAAGGGTGACGTGGAGAATCTGCTTGCGGCATTTGGCGGGAGCGAATTGAGTTTCGACCGGGAGACGGCGGAATATTTTCATCGGGGACGATCGGCGCGAGCGCTCGTGGATGGGGCGGTGGTGGCGCAGTTCGGGCAGGTTGCCGAAGAGATCAGAAGCCTGCGCAAGTTGCGGCAGGATGTCTTTTTGGCAGAGATTGATCTGGAGCGTTTGCATGAGATCGGGCGGTGCACAGTTAGGTTCGCGCCCATGGGGAAATATCCTGCGGTCGAACGGGATTTTTCGTTCGTGTTCAGCGATGAGATGGAATTTGCGGCGATGCGACGGGCGGTGATGGCGCTGCGGCTGCGTGAGTTGACGGACTTCAAACCAGTGGAGATTTTTCGCGGAGGGTCGATTGGCGCGGGAAAGTATTCGATTCTGCTGCGGGCCGGGTTGCAATCCGATCAAGGGACGCTGCGCGACGATCAGATTGCGCAATGGTCGGGAGATATTGTGAAGGCGCTGCAAGGACTGGGCGGGACACAGAGAGCGTAGGATGGCGTCGTAGAAATTCCTTGCGGGGCTTGTGGTGGTTCACGCCGGCAAGGGATCCTTCGACTTCGCATTTGCTTTCGCTTCGCGAGAGAAAATGCTGCGCTCAGGATGACAGCCAATTTTGTTTCTCGTGGTTAGGATCGATTTGCCATGAAATATTGCCGCTTTCAACTGAATGGTCAGGCTCACTATGGATTGGTGGAGCCGGTCGCGGGGCGCGATTCGATCCTGCGAATTCTGCTGACTCCTCCGGAGGAATCCGATGGCGATGTGGAGGGGCTGCGCACGCGGCGGATCGAACCGATTGCGCTGGACGAAGCTGATCTGTTGCCTCCGGCGCGGCCGACGAAGATTGTTTGCGTGGGAAGAAATTATCGGGAGCACGCGGCGGAGTTGGGCAGCGAAGTGCCAACGGAGCCACTGCTTTTCTTTAAGCCGAACTCGGCGCTGCTGGCGCCCGGCGGAGTCGTGAAAAGGCCGAAGATTTCGCAGCGCGTGGATTTTGAAGGCGAGCTTTGCGTAGTGGTCGGGAGAAGATGCCATCTGCTGGCGCAGGATGACGACGTGCGTCCGTACATCCTTGGCTATACGTGCCTGAATGACGTGTCGTTGCGCGACATTCAGAAAAAAGAAGTTCAGTGGGCGCGGGCCAAGGGGTTCGATACATCGTGTCCGGTGGGGCCGGTGGTGGTGGATGGGCTCGATCCCTGGGCGGGGGTGGGGGTGGAAACGCGGGTGAATGGTGAGGTGCGGCAGTCTGGCAATACCAGGGATTTTATTTTCCCGCTGGACACGGTGATTCGTTACATCTCGCAGGCGATGACGCTGCTGCCGGGAGATTTGATTGCGACGGGGACGCCGGCGGGCGTAGGTCCGGTGGTTGAGGGAGATGTGATGGAGATCAGCGTAGAAGGCGTGGGGACGTTGCGGAATTCTGTGGTGGATGAATAGAGAGTAGAGAGTAGAGAGTGAGGAATCGGCGCTTCACTCTCGATGTTATTCGGCTTAGTTGTAAGGGAGTTTATTGCAAGCGAAAGCGCTCGCGCATCAGGCGCTGCAGGCGCGGCTTGTAGAGGAGATCGTAGGCGAGTTCTTTGTCGGGAAACATGGCGAGGGCGGCGCGTTTGGCGCCGGCGGCAAGCTCCGAGGCTTCTTCCACGGTGAGGCTGGGATCCTGGCTGATCACGGAACTCACCATGCTCATCATCACCTGAAGGCGCCGGATTCTTCGGGCTTCGTCGTCCGACTCGGTTGCTCCCTGTGCTGCCAGATGTAGATTCTTCGCATGGTCTGCCGGTTCCCCAACGTTCATGCTGGCCCCCCTTTGTCCCGGACTAACTGCCGGATCACTTACGCGTAATTTGATGTTCTGACAGAGCGTGCTGTTGCGGCCGTTTTATCATTCTGCTCCGGTCTATTCTGCTCCGATCGAGATAAAAAGCAAACAGCCCGAAAGTGCTGGACCTGGGCACAGGTGTTGGGCACAACCCTGAGGCTGGAAAATCTCATCCACTGAGTGTTCCGGATTATTAAGAAGGGTTAGAATCGCAGTGGTGCGGAGTCCGAGCTGTCTTCGAGGCAGCGGATTTCGACGAAGAGGAGATTCCATGGCAGAGCAACCCCATACGAGTGCAGAGGCAAAACGCCGGCCCGATCCGAATGAAAAACTGGTGAAGGTCTTCGACAGCGAACAGGAGCCGGAGGCGATGGTGGTGAAAGGCCTGCTCGATTCGGCGGGTATTGAAAACGATCTGGCATCTGCGAGTCTGTTGCAGGACGCGTTTCCGGGTATGGGCGGAATGATCATTTTGGTGCGCGAGGAAGATGCGGAGAAGGCGCAGCGGTTGATTGCGGAGTCGCGGCAGGCCGTTGTTACTGGTGATTCAGCGAACGAAGCGGATGATGACGACGCTACTGAAGAGCTGCCAGCCAAGGCGTAACGGTGTGGCCGTCCAGGTAAAGGGAAACATCCAGTTTGACCATGCGGTTGTTCAGTTTCAGAGAGATCGGCATGGCACTCCTTCACAGCATCACCCGAGCGCCGGAGGGCCGATACAGTAAGGGGTTTGTCGTCAAGCGAGAATTCGGCGGCGCGCGGCGGTATGCCATGAGCCTCCGGGCAACGTATCGATTAGATTGCAGGCTCCCGCTCTTAGGCTACATTCTGCTTGAAGACGCTGCATGGAGCTGGAAGAGTGCCTAAAAAGGGTACTTCTCTACACGGTCTCAGACCTAATGGGGAAAAAGCTTTCCGGTTCGCATTTCCTGCAGGGCGGCATCCTGCGCCGTTCCGAAGATTGTAAGTTTGGATCCCATGCCAACTGGTTCACCATATTGTTGGCCAGCTTTGCTTCGGCGGCTCCGAGGCAGAACGTCATTCCAAACGCTCCGAACCAAGTCTCGGGTCCGGCCCGGAAGACAGGACCGTGGAGCCGCAGGTATGCCGGGATGCGTGAACTCAGTGCGCCTTGTCAGATTCATCCTTCACCCGTGTCTGATCCGTAATAAAGTTAACTTCCCAGGTCTTGCCACCATCGTCCGAGAATGACTGCTCGAAGGGGGGCGAATTCGTGGTCATGTCCGTCCAAGCATATCGAATAAGGATGGTCCTGCCATTAATCGTATCTTGGGCAAAAAACTCGCCGCGTCCAT
>Ga0073928_10000328_pt1 | contig 113665 bp, 103 predicted proteins | sample PaiPotPPA55metaG_FD_76969 | JGI IMG/M metagenome (GOLD analysis project Ga0073928, IMG submission 76969) | Iron sulfur acid spring bacterial and archeal communities from Banff, Canada, to study Microbial Dark Matter (Phase II) - Paint Pots PPA... ... | reverse complement strand
GATCCACTGGCGAAATCGACCAGATCCGCGGCTCTGCAGCAGCTTTGACCGTGCCCGCTTCGCCACTCGAGATTCCTCACCGCAGGTCACGGCTCTCACTCCACGGACGATTCACTGGCAGCGGACACCCGACGCCCGTGGTTGATCCCGTAATCGATCGAGTTCCATGTTTGAGTCCGATGCAACCGGATCGAGAGCAAATCGCGAGCGGGCGTATATGCCCTGGGGGTGGCATCGCCTGTTATCGGCAATGCCACCCCGGGGTGGGTATCGGCGGATCAGCTCTTGCGGCCGGGAGCCTTGGCGCCGGATTTGAAGCCCAGGCCGCCCGGCTTGGGGACAGGGGGCTTGGGGGCACCGTTGCCGTTGGGCTCGGACTCGGCGGGTGCCAGTGCTTCCGCGGCAGAGTTGGCCGGTGCCGCCGCAGGTTCGGCAACAGGTTCGGCCGTGACAGGCTTGGTCGCACCTGGCGCCTTGGCGCCCGGACGCTTGAAACCGGACTTCATCGCCAGGCCCTTGGCGGCCACCGTCGGCTTGGCCTCCGATGCGGTCGCCGTGCCGGGAGCCGATTCCTGTGCCGCGGGACCCGATTCCGTCGCGGTCGCCGCGGAATCCGCAGGGGCCGAGGCGGGTTCTGCCGCAGCGGCGGTCTTGGCGCCGGGGGCCTTGATCCCGCCCTTCATGGCCATACCCTTACCGCCCGGCGCCTTGGCCGCACCCTTCATCGACAGGCCGCCCGGCTTGGCCGCGGACGAGTCCGGTGCCGCGCCGGCCGCCGTCTCCGGTGCGGCCGCGGCCTCCGGTGCGGGAGTTGCCTTGGCGCCGGGCGCCTTTGCCGCACCCTTCATGGCTAGGCCCTTACCTCCGGGGGCCTTCGCGCCGCCCTTCATGCCCAGGCCCTTCGCGGGCGCTGCCGGAGTCTTGGCGGATTCCTCGGCCGGAGCTTCGGCAGCGGGTGCTGCGGCGGTGGGTGCTGCAGCCTTGGCTCCCGGGGCCTTTGCCGCGCCCTTCATCGACAGCCCGCCGCCGGGCGCCTTTCCGCCGCCCTTCATGCCCAGGCCCTTGGCCGGTGCGGGTTTGGTATCCGCGGGTGCCGCCGGCACGGCCGCGGCCGCGGGCGCCTCGGCCACCGGCTCGGGTGCCGGAACCGGTTCGGGCGCGGCCTTCTTCGGCTCCTGGATCACCTTCAGGTTCGCCGACAGGGTTTCCGCCTCGACCCGGTCGATGGTCTGCAGCATCAGCTGCGCCACATCGACGACCTCGACCGCCTGGCCGACCTCGCCGGAATCCTTGCGTGCGGTCACGCCGTCGGTGAGCATCACGCGGCAGAACGGGCAGCCGGTGGCGATCAGCGACGGGGTATTGCCGCCGTCGAGCGTGGACAGCGCCTCGTCCACCCGGTCGATGTTGATGCGCTTGCCGAGTTGCTCCTCCATCCACATGCGCGCGCCGCCGGCGCCGCAGCACATGGAACGCTCGCCGTGCCGGGGCATCTCGGTCAGCGTCGCACCCGCGCCGGCCATCAGCTCACGCGGTGCGTTGTAGATCTTGTTGTGCCGGCCCAGGTAGCAGGGGTCGTGGTAGGTGACCTTCTCGGTCACGGGAGAGACGGGGATCAGCTGCTTCCCGCGCACCAGCCGGTTCAGCAGCTGGGTGTGGTGCACGACCTCGTACATGCCGCCCACCTGCGGATACTCGTTGTTCAGCGCGTTGAAGCAGTGTGCGCAGGTGACGACGATCTTCCGCTTCGCATCCGCCACACCCTCGAACACGGAGTTCAGTGTCTCGATGTTCTGCATCGCCAGCTGCTGGAACAGGAATTCGTTGCCCGCGCGGCGCGCGGAGTCGCCGGTGCAGGTCTCCTCCTGGCCCAGCACCATGAACTTCACGCCCGCGGTGGCCAGCAGCTCCGCGACCGCCTTGGTGGTCTTCTTCGCGCGGTCCTCGTACGCACCGGCGCAGCCGACCCAGAACAGGTACTCGTACCCCTCGAAGCTCTCGGCATCCTGGCCGAACACCGGTATATGGAAGTCGAGCTCCGTCGTCCAATTGAGCCGGTCCTTGGCGTTCTGACCCCAGGGGTTGCCCTTGTTCTCCAGGTTCTTGAACAGGCCCGCCAGCTCCGACGGGAACTCCGACTCGATCAGCACCTGGTAGCGGCGCATATCGATGATGTGGTCGACGTGCTCGATATCCACCGGGCACTGCTCAACGCAGGCGCCACAGGTGGTGCAGCTCCACAGCACCTCGGGATCGATGATGCCGTTGACGTCCTCGCCGCCGACCAGCGGACGCTCGGCCTCGGCGCGCGCGGCCTCGGAAATCTTCGCCAGCGCAGCCTCATTCGGCTTGCCCTCGGCGTCGACCAGGCCGATCTCGTCGCCGCCCGCATCCTTGCGGCCACCGGCGAGCAGATAGGGCGCCTTGGCCTGGCCGTGGTCGCGCAGCGACATGATCAACAGCTTGGGCGACAACGGCTTACCGGTATTCCACGCCGGGCACTGCGACTGGCAGCGACCACACTCGGTGCAGGTGGTGAAGTCCAGCCAGCCCTTCCAGGAGAAGTCCTCGGCCTTGCCGACGCCGAGCGTGTCGTTATCGGGGTCGACATCCTCCATATCGAGCAGCGCGCGGCCCTTGGAGGTCATCGGCTTGGCGGCGCCCAGCGCGACCCCGCCGTCGTCCTCACGCTTGAAGTAGATGTTGAAGAAGGCCGTGAGCCGGTGCCACGCCACGCCCCAGTTCCGGTTGCGGCCGACGAAATAGAGGAATGCGACGCCGGACAGCAGCTTGATGAAGGCGAAGATCGAGACCATCACCAGGCTGGACGGGAGCGCCTTGGCGATGAGGCCGGTGAGCGGATCGGTCCAGTTGGAGTGGCCGTCCAGGGCCAGCACGCCGGACTTGACCATGATCATGCCGACGCCCTCGGCGAAAACGATGGCCTCGATGGTGTAGGCGGCCGCGAAGTTCGAGCCGCCGAAGCGCGAGAGGCGCTCGGGCACACGGGGATGGTTGAGCTGGCGGATCGCGACCAGCACGATGATGCCGACGAACGTTGCCACGCCGAGGATTTCGTCGATCAGGTGGTACCACCAGGTGTTACCGATCCACGGCCAGGCGAAGGTCGGGTCGAAGGTCTGCCCGTACGACTGGAACCAGAAGATCATTCCGATCAGGAAGCCGACCATGATCAGCCAGTGCGCCCAGCCGACGGTCCGGAACTTATTCATCCGGGTGTGCGCGACGAACTCCACCAGCATCTGTTTGAGACGGGGGAAGAAGGGGCGCCAGCGGTCCGGCGCGGGCTGACCGGTCCGCAGTGAGCGCACTATATAGACCGCACCGCTGATCAGCGATGCCCAGCCGACGAGGCTGAGCAGCGCGCCAATCGTGCCCAGCGTCACTGTCAGGGCATTCATGTGGCGACCTTCCTTGTAGTTCAACAAGCTCGGTGTCACCCGAGCTGTCGGTGGCAGGGCTGTTGCCACCGCGGTTGCAACGCATACTAACTGCCGGTAAGTTACTCATTGGTAACTTACATGTACATCCTACGATTACGGGGTGGTGCGTCCAGCTTGTCGGGAATTATCCCTGATCAGATGTGATCGGACTCACGGGAGCCGCGGGGTGTGTGTGGTTCCGTGAACCCCTGCAACGGTAAAACCGGGCTCGATGGAGGTGCCGGGCACGCCTCATTCGGCAGTGAGCAGATGCTTACTACGGTTGGGAGAAAAAGGATCTCGCTTCACGGCAGCTATTCGATTACGCTCACGAGGTCCTGCTTTGCTGTGCAAAATCTTGACACCGCTCGGGGAGGGTTCCCGCAGGCGCGGTCGATCGGCGGGGCAAGTCCGCCAGGCCAAGCGCCTCGAGGGAAGCGTGAGCTCTCGCGGTCGGAATGAGGCCGCACGGCTGTACCTGATGATGGATTGGAAAAACCGAATGAAGTTCCGCAGCGCTACTGCGGGTGCCGCGATGGTCATAGGCGCTATGACCATCGCGCTTGGTACCGCCCATGCTGATCCGGCGCAGACGCCGGCACCGGCCAAGGACGATTTGATCGACTACTCGGTCCGGTTGGTAGACAAGGCGGTGGTGGCCACGCTCAAGGGGGGAACCTTCCAGCTCGCCGACAAGCCGGGTGTGACTCCTGCCGACAAGCCCCAGCAGGTTATCGACGTGAAGAACCCGGCCGGCCAGATCGCGATGGAGATGCCGCTCGAGTACCGCGTCTCCGGCGTGCAGATTCCGGTCCAGCCGGTTGTCAAGGAGAACGGCAAGGTCCTGGAGCTGACCCCGCAGAAGCCGGCGAGCCTGGACATCAGCAAGCAGACCCTCTACGCGCATCCGGTCGCCTCCACGGTGCAGCCGGTCGCCACCGGTAAGCAGAAGATCATCGCGCAGCCGATCGCCTCCCCCGCGGAGGATAACGCCGCGATGAACGACTTCTCGACCAAGTTCGGCCTCGCGGTCGGCATCGGCAGCTTCGTCGGCCTGGCGGTCGGCGCGGTCATCGGATGCGCCATCGGCCTGCTGGGCATCGTCGTCGGATGCCTCGTCGGACTTCCGACGGGTGCGACCATCGGCGGCATCCTCGGCACCATCGCCTTCGGCGGCCCGACCCTGCTCGCGGCCGGGTACGACCTGGTCAACACCCTGCAGGCCAAGCCCGGCACCACCAAGTGGGCTCAGACCGCCGCCGCGCCCGTACCGGGGGCTGCGGCTCCGGCCCCGCAGCACTGATCGCTGGATTCCGCACTCCGACAAGGCCCGCTCTCCCCTCGGAGAGCGGGCCTTGTCGTCGCGCAGTCGATGGAAGTCGGGCCTGCCTCGAGGAGTTCGGCTAAGATCGCCCGGAACCTGATGATGGATTGGACTTACCGTATGACGTTCCGCAGAGGCACTGCGGCGGCGGCAACGGTCATCGGCGCTATGACCATCGCGCTGGGGACCGCCCACGCTGACCCTGCACCCGTGCAGCAGCAAATCGACTACACGGCCAGGGTTGTCGGCCAGACGGTCGTCACCAAGCTCCAGAGCGGGACGTTCCAGCTGGTGGACAGGCCGGGCCCGACTGCCGGTAAGAAGCAGCAGGTCGTGGCCGTCAAGGATCGGGCAGGCAGGGTCGCCCTCGAGCTGCCGCTGAATTTCAGCGTCTCCGGTGCGCAGATCCCGGTCACCCCGGTGCTGCGGGAGGACGGCCGCGAGCTGGATCTGACCCCGCACAAACCGGCCGGAGCCAACCTGAGCAAGCCGATCGCGCCGCGCCTGGTCGGGGCCTCGGTCGACGGTAAGCCGCTGGTGGCGAAGCCGATCGCCTCACCGCTCGAGGATCAGCGGGCCTTCACCGATCTCGCCACCAAGGCCGGGCTGGCCTTCGCCGTCGGCGGGCTCATCGGCGCGGTGATCGGCGGGATCGTCGGCTGCGTGCTGACCTTCTGGATCATCTGCATTCCGGGCCTGGTGGTCGGCGCCATCGGCGGCGGCGTGCTGGGCACCATCGCCGCCGGCGGTCCCACATTGCAGTCATCCGCCATCGAGCTGCAGAACACCCTGCAGGCGCGCGACGGCACGACGCAGTGGGCGAACGCCGCGCCGCCTCGGCCCCGGGCGGCACCCAGCCCGACTGGATCAGGCCGGTAACTGCACTCGCCCGGTGAACGACACCTCGCCGGTGCGGTGACCTAGGCGTGCGAACGAGCGCTCGGTGATCTCGTAGCTGCCGTCCTCGCGGACCAGCAGCACTGTGCTGCACCGGGTTCCGTGCAGCGTGCTGGCAATGAACCGTGCGGATACCGCGCGCTCGCGCGAGGGCGAGAGCCCGGTCGCGGGCAGTTCGTCGTCGGGGGCGACGGTGCGGTCGGCCAGCACCGCGAAATACCCGCCCACATCGCCAGGATTCGCCGCGATCACCGCCCGCAGCCCGCGCAGGCCGTCCCGGACCTTCGGCCAGGCCGGCGCTCCGGTGTCGGTGCGGACCTCGTTGTCGCCCAGCGTATCCAGCGAGCCCAGCAGGGCTCCGTTGGATATTCCGTGCAGGCCGGGGCGTAGCTCGAGCGGGGTGAGCGTGCTGCGATTACTGTGCCACCACAGCGATTCCAGATCGCAGACCATCAGGTTGCAGCCGTTGTAGTCATCGGGTGTTGCCGCCGCGGCCCGCACGAATTTCTCCGGGCTCGCCTCGCCGCGCAGGAAGTCCATCAGCAATGCGCCGCGCGAGCGGGCATCGGGCCGATTTTCATGGGGACCGCGGACATTGGTCACCGTCGCGAATCGATGCTCCCCGCGGGCCAGGCCCAGCCACGTGCCGGGCAGCGCGGCCCCCGCGCCGAGATCCCGGCCCGCCAGCAGGCCCGTCGCCTCCGGCCACCAGCGCATCGATTCGGTCGGGCGCGTATAAAACTCATCCCGGTTCGCCGCGACGATCAGCCGATACTCCGGGTGCGCCCGCCAACCCGTCAAAACCAAACACATACTCCCAGCATGCCGGAGATCCCGTGGGTCTCGAGATGCGATGTGCGGTTTGGGCAGGGATCGGGCAGGGGATGGTGAGCCGGCGGAGCTTGCGGAGGCGGCGGGGGTGGGTAAGTGCCAGGGGTGGGGGACATGAAAAAGGCCGACAGCGGTTGCTGTCGGCCCTTCTACGCTGTTATCAGTTGGTACGGATACGCAGGCCCGGATTGTCCGACAGGATCGCATGGACGGGCTGGGCGAACAGCTGGGGTGCGTTGCCGGTCACCGCGCCGATCAGGTTGGGGATCTCGCAGATCGGGTAGTCGGCCACCGAGGAGGCGCTGGACACGCCCACCGCTTTCGTGCCGGAGACCAGCGGGCCGCCGCTGTCACCGGGCAGGGCGCAGATATTGGCCGAGAAGGAATGCTCCAGGTTGTGGTCGCCGACCTGAACCTCCTGATCGACCGCATTCACCACGCCGCAGCTGAAGCCGGTGCGGGAGCCCACCTTGCAGATCGGCTGGCCCACAACCGGATCCACCACGCCGGTGATCGCGATCGGCGCCTGGCTCGGTACCCGAACCAGGTTGTTGCTGAAACGATCCCGGTTGGCGGAGTTGATCGCCACGATCGAGTAATCCTCGGCGCCGAGCACCGACTTCTGGAAGGTGCCGACCTGAGTACCCAGGTGATTGCCCGGCAGCACCTCGAACATGCCGGGCGCATTCGAGGTACCGGCGGCGGGGATATTCGGATCACAGTGACCGGCGGTGATGTTCACCACGGTGCCACGGGAGTCGGTGCCGTTGAATCCGGACGAGCAGATCAGCTGCATCTTGCCCGCCACCGAGGCATAGGCGTCGCCCGCGGCGATCGGAGTCCCGTTCGGATCGGCGACCGCGGCCGCCTTCGGCAGATCGGACTGCTCGGGACCGGCCGGCGCAGCGGCCATCACGGACACCCGCGACGGGTCGATGAAGCCGGGCATCGGCAGGCCGGACTTGTCGACCCGCACGGCGAGGGCATTGCTGACCGTATCGATCACCGCGCCGCGCACCTGCCCCGCGACCGACTTGGGCTGCCCGGCCAGCCACTGCTGGAAGGCGCCCTTCTCGCTGCGCAGCTCCGTTTCGCTCTTGGCGACCTCTTTGACCTGGTATCCGGCGGTCGTGACGGCCTTGCGTGCGGCGTCGTGACCCTCGCCCGGTGCCAGCGCCACCACGGCCTTACCGGCCTCGTCGAGCCAGGCGCCGGCGAAGGTCTGCGGGAACTGCCGCTGCGCGGTAGTGGTGAAATTGCCGACCTGCTCGGCCAGCGCGGCGCGGCGCAGGTATTCCTGCGGGGAGATCTTCAGATCCCGCTGCACCGCCGCGATCAGAGTGGCCGGCAGGTTCGGAGCCGGGGCCGGCGCCGGATCCGCCGATGCCGTCGCCGCCAGCGGACCCATGACTAGCACCGCCGCCGAGGCGGCGACGGCGACATTGCGGAACAGGGCGCGCGGGCTGCGTACGGCAGCATGCGACGACGGGATGCGTGGCAGGGGCATGTGCCGACTATATGGGGTTCGCACTCTAATGCCTACTTATCTCGTCGTGTATTTCGCGGCGCCTGTGTGCATGCCGCAGTTGTTGGTGTGCAGTACACGGCATTCGGTCCTTATCCGGCGTTGGGCCGGGTGCGGATCGAGATGCCGGAGCCGAGGCCGCCGCCGGAGGTGGTGTTGATATCCGCCAGGATCGACCGGATCGGAATGCCGAGTGAGGCGGTGCCGCCATACTGTGCGAGGTCGATATTGGCCTCCTTGCAGTCCGGTGCATCGGCCGCGTTGGAACCGCTGGTGATGCCCAGGGCCAGCGTGCCGGTCATGATGGCGCCGCCGCTGTCGCCGCCCAGCGTGCAGGCCGAGCTGGCGAATCCGCGCACGGTCTTGGATGCGCCGTCGGCGGTGTACAGCTGGGTCTCGACCCGGTCCGCCACCACGAAACCGCAAGTGAAGGTCGAGGACTGGCCCGATTTGCAGACCGGTGCGCCGGTCACCGGCTCGGCGGTGCCGGTGACGGTGAGCGTGGTGCCGTTCGCGCCCCGGACCTGGGGCCGGTCCATCCCGGCCTTAACGGCGCGGTCGGTCAGTTTGATCACCGAATAGTCCAGGCCGCTGGCGCCGCCCAGCTGGGCGGCGACGAAGGAGCCCGCCTGCGGACTGGACTTGAGGTTGCTCGGATCGGGCACCCACACGCCGGCCTGCTGGTTACCCCGGCCCACGTTCGGATCACAGTGTCCCGCACTGATATTGAGCGCATTGCCGTGCTTGTCGACGCTGTTGAATCCGAACGAGCACACGTCCACGGTCTTGAGTGCGGAGTCGTTCAGCGAGGTGGGCGCGCTGATGTAGGTGTCCCCGCCCATCGGGTGATGGTCGATCGGTCCGCCGCCCTCGGGCGCGAGTACCACCTTCACGTTGGCGATCAGCGTCGGCAGGTTCAGCAGGTGGCCGGCCGGGGTGTTGGCAACGCTGAGCACCAACTGACTGTTGAGGAAGTCGATCGCCACCGAATTGATCGCCGAGGCGATATTGCGGGGCAGGCTGCCGATCCACTGGGTGAGCTGGTCGGCCGATCCCTCGAGGTTATCGGCCGAGATCGGCGCCAGGCGCGTCTGATAGCCGTCGGAGCTGACGGTGCGGGCCGCCGCGAGCGAGGTGACCGCCATGACCTGCTTACCGTCCGGGGTCATCCACGCGCCCGCGAACTCCTTCGGGTGCTCGGAACGGAAGTCGTGCGCGTAGTTCCGCAGCTGCTGGGCCCTGGCGGCGCGCTCGAGGTATTCCGCGGGGGTCATTTTCAGATCGCGCGCGATGGCCTGCACCAGTGTCGGCGGTAGCCGGTCGGCGCTGAGCTGAACGGGATCGGAGGCGGGGACCGCACCGGCCGGGGCGGTGCCGAGTAAGGGACTAAGGATCAGGGTCGAGACGAACGCGACGGTGGAAGCTTTGACCGTTGCGCGACGGCCCCTCAACTTGCGCATGAAGTCCCTTCGTAAGGCACCAGATGTGTGCCTGTAGATCCGGGGCCGCTGAAACTCTTTGCGCGACATCGGCCCTGGCTGTACAGCCGACCGATTGTCCCGAAGATCCCGGAATTTAACACGGTCAGCGCACCACTTTAGGGCACAAACGCGCGAAGTTCGCTACGAACTGATCACGGATCAGTTGGCGGGAGGTGACCAGATATTCGGGGACAGCGGGAAAGTGGGCGTCGGCGGGTTGAAGGGATCGTAGGTGTTCGGGTTGAAGGGGTCGTAGGTGTAGGGATTGAACGGCGACTGATTCCCGGGCGTGCGCCAGGGCCGCTGCGGATATGTGGTGGTGGGTGGTGTCGTAGTCGGCGTGGTCGTCGGTGTCGGCGTGGTCGTGCTGGGGGGCGGCGTGGTCGTGCTGGGTGGGGGCGGCGGCGGGGGCGGGGGAGTCGTGACCGGCGGTTCCGGCCGGCGGACCGGGACCGGGACCGGTGCGCGGGTGGTCGGTGGCGGCGCGACCACAGTGGTCGGGGCCGGGGTCGGGGTGTGGGCGATCGGTTGTGTCGTGAATTGCGAGCGGGCGTCGGGCGCCTGCGGGCTCGGGGAACCGCCCGACAGCGCCAGGCCGACCACGACCCCGCCGAGCAGCAGGCCGATAATCGCCGCGGCGGCGATGAGGATCGGTGTGCGCCGGGAGCGGGCGGTGGCCGGGACGGGGACGGGCGGGGCTATCTTGGTCGCCGCGAGTTCGCCGGATCCCGCGGCGTCCGGTTCGGCTCGCGCTGCGCTCGGCCGATCCACCGCATTGGCCCCCGCGGCCCCCATATTGATGGCCGCGGAATACGCCTGCGCCAGGGATTCCGGTATCGGGAGCGCCGGCAGAATGTCGGTGGACTCCAGCGCATTCTCGGTGTGGGTCGGATCCGGCGGGGCCGCCCCGGCCGGCGTGGACAGCACCGCCGCCAGTGCGCCCCGGGCGGCCGCGGTGGTCAGCTCTCGGCCGGTATGCGCGTCGGGCAGGATCGACTCGCTGACCAGCACCACCGACCGCAGGCCCAGGTAGTCCAGCGCATCGCGCAGGGCCAGCACCTGTACGGCGGGCCAGTGGGCGGGATGAACGGCATAGAACTCCGCGGGACCGCTCAGATGGTCCGCGGCCAGATCGATCAGGCAGAACAGGGCCGTGGCCAGCAGGTCCTCGGCGCGATAGGCCTCGCCGTCGTCGACCGAGATACCGGCCGGATCACCCACGGCCGAAACGAATCCGGTGATCGAATGGGCGTGGCCCGCCGGGGGGTCGCCGCCCAGCTCGGTATCGCCGTCGTCGGACATGTGCAGCACCGGTTCGCGCACAACGAAGAGGGGCTCGGGCGCATCCGCACCCGGCTCACCGCCGCCGGTGACGATCGCCGCGAGGCATTCGTCCTCGGCGATTCGCAGGCCCACCCCTGTGGCCATCCTCTGTACCTCGCTCCGGTCCATCCCGAGATCCTGCACACCGTGTCACACCAGCAGTGAGCCGTGCCCCATGGCGCGAAGCATAGACAATAACTCCGAGCGTGATCCGGCCCCGATCCGACGCCGGATCCGCGCGACATGATGCTCCACCGTCTTCGCGGATATGTACAGCCTGGCCCCGATTTCCCGATATGTCAGCCCCAGCAGCACCAGCTCGGCGACCTCGCGCTCGCGTTCGCTCAGGGCGGGACCGGGCGTGGGCAGTGCGTGTGGCGAGGCGATCGATTCCGTGGGCCGGGATGGCGGGCGCTGCGGCGGGCGGGATTGCGACCGTACGGTGCGTGCCAGGGTAAGGAGTGCGGTTGCGGTCGCCGTGTCACCGGCCGCCAGGGCGGCCGCACCGGCCAGGCGCGCCGCATCCCAGCCCAGTCCGATATTCGCGAGCAGCAGCACCGCGGTCTCCACCCGATCCCGGGCGACCCGCCCGCGCAGCACCAGCACCCAGGTGTGACCGGCCTCGGCCAGGGTCGCGGCGTGCGGATCGCCCGCCTCGGCGGCCGCGGCCAGCAGCCGGGCGGGTGCCAGTAGTTCGGCGGGGCGCATCCGGGCGATCGCCGCCTGGATCGTGTACCAGTGGAAGGTGTTGGCCCAGGCGGGCGGATTTCCCAAGCGGTGCAACAACTCCCGTGCCGCATCCACCAGCGTGGCGATGCGCCCCTCATCGTGCAGCGCGATACCGGCCAGCCACAGCTCGCCGATCGGCAACAGCGCCAGCACATCCGCGCCGACCTCGTCGAACAGCGGGTATGCGGCCTGCCAGGCCGTGGCGAGTGCGGTCGGGTCGTCGCCGCGACGGGCCAGCCCGACTCGCAGTCCGTGCGCGAGCAGCCGCTCGCGCGCCGGGAGTGCGTCGATATCCAGGGGCGCGGCGAGTGTCGTCGCGGTCTGCTCATCGCCGCCGTACAGGGCGGTCCACGCCGCCAGCACCGTGGAGGTACCGCCGTCGGGCCACCTCGTGCCCGGCGGCAGCGTGCGCGACCACGGAAGTGCCGCGGAGGCAACGCTATCGAAGTGCGATATGCCCGGAGGTTGCATATGTGACCGCGCAGGTCCCTCGGGGGGCGCCGATCCCAGGGCGGGCCGCAAAGCGTCTGCGGCCCGGCCCGGCTCGCCCATGCTCAGGCACAGCAGCGTGGCGATCGATACTCCCGTGCAGGGCAGGAAACGGTCGGATGTGGGGGAGTTGTCCGCACGGCCCGCCTGAATCAGCGCCGACGCCGCGGCGACCGCCGCGCTGTGGGCGGTTCGCGCCGATCCTGGCAGGTCGGCCGGTGTGGTGCCGTTGGTGGGCGAGGGTGTGGCAACTCCAAGGGATTGCGCGAGGGCGGCGGCGATGAGCCCGGCGCGGGCGGTGGCCTCGGTCGGCGGCCACAGCGCGGCGGAGGCCGACAGTGCGCGAGCATCTCGAGCCCGGCCCGCCAGGTACAGCACGGTCGCCCCGATCGCCCAGTCGGGTCCGACCCGGTCGGCGCCGAGCCAGCAATACAGCTGTGCGGCGCGGTCGGCCAGCCCGCGCCGGGCCCAGACTCCGGCGCAGATCCGCACGGCCGCAGTAAGTTCGGCGGACGCGGCGAGGGTGCCCAGCAGTGGCTCGGCCAGCCGCAGCGCGGTGTCGCCGTCGCCGATGCGGGCGGCAGCCTCGGCCCAGGCGAGCGCGATGGATCCCTGGTCGGTGCCGCTGCGCACCGCGGCGGCGTAATAGCGCGCCGCCTCGTCGCCCGCCTTTTCTGCTGCGGTGCAGAGGAATTCGCCCAGCCGCGGATCGCGCACGCCGGATTCTGCCAGCACCAACGCGGTATGGTTGCGCAGCAGTCCGGCGGCCAGGCGGGCCTGCAGCAGTCGCTGCTGGACCGCCAGGTAGCGGCGATCGCCGGCCAGTGTGCGCAGCGGCGTCTCGGCCGGCTCGAGCAGCAGATCGGCGTCGGTCACCAGCGCGGTCGCGCGCGCCCGGTCGATGAGATCCCTTGCGGCGCTGTGGTGTATCCCGAGCACCTCGGTGAGCTCATCAGGATCCAGCCCGGCGCCGGTGGTGGCGACGACGAATATCTCCAGCAGGTCCGGGTCGGCGTTATCGAGCATCGACCGCGCCCACGCCGCGACGGCCTCGTCGACGGCCTCGACGCCCGCATCCAGGCGGGTTGCGCAGGCCGCGGACAGCGCCGCCACCACCCCGCCCTGGATTCCGGCGGTCTGCCGGTGCACGTGCTGGGCGACCGCGCGCGGCACCGTCATGCCCAGCTCCCGCGCGAACGGCGCGATATCGGCCGCGCCCAGTGCGCGCAGGTCGATCACCCGGCCGCGCCGGGACACCGCATCGGCGAGCGCGCGCAGGCCGGGGTCGTGCGGTCCGGGCCGGATCGCGATCACCATCGTGCAGCAGCCGGATCCGACCGCGGCGCATACCTTTTCCAGCTCGATGCGGGACAGGGTGTGGGCATCGTCGAGGATCAGCGTGGGCCGCGCGGCCGATGGTGACGGCCCGGGCCCGCCGGGCACGCCGTGCGGTGCTGGTGGTGTCTGCGAGAGGCCGCTCAGGGCCTCGGCGAGGGTGTCGCAGGCGATGGTGCCGCGGGCGCGGAGGCGATGACGGATCGCGCCCAGAAGGGTGGACTTGCCGGTGCCGGAGCGGCCCCGGATGAGATAGACGAGCGGATCCGCGGTCTCGGCTTCCAGTTCCCGCAGAATATCTCGGGCTCCGGGCAGCGAGTCGACCGCGACGGGATATATGCCCGGCGTGCGGCCCTGAGTCATCCGGGAGCCCCTGTCGTACTGAATGCGCGGTGTGTATCGGTGGTTCGTGCCGACCTAACGTGCCTGTCGGTTGCTGGGGAGTCGTCGTTACCGCAGGGGCCGTCGATGCCACATCGTTATCGCAACCCGCACCGATATGCGAAGTTTCGCCGTGTATGCGTAACGGCGGCGGTTTCCGCGGGGAAAGGCAATGCGACTACTGCGGTCCGGTCCGGTCCGCACCTTCCCGGAAGCGGTGCGATGAGCCCCAACGCGATACTCGAGTTCTTCCTGGGTTTGTTGCGCGATCCCGAGGCAGCGACGGCCTACCGCGCCGATCCGGCTCGCGTACTGCAGGTGGCGGGGCTGGGTGCGCTGTCGCCGCAGGACATCGCCGCGGTGGCGCCGATCGTGGCGGAGTCGGCGCTGGTGACCGGCGACAGCTCCGCGGATATCTGGTCGAGCGTGGATATTTCGCGCGCATTCGGCTATCCGGCCGATACGTAGCCGCTAGCGGACCAGGGCGGAGCTGGTCGGGTCGATGAGGATCTTGGCGTGCCGGTCGGGGTGGGCGAGCGCGGCGAATGCGGCCTCGACGCCGTCGAGGCCGACCGTGCCGGTGATCAGCGGGGCCGGGTCGACCTTGCCGTCGGCGATCATGTGCAGGGTGTCGCGGAATTCTCCCGGGTCGTAGCCGAAGGCGAACCGCAGCAAGCCACCGCCATGGGCTCGGTAAGGGCGGCATGGTCGGCCGAGAGTCCGTTGGGTACCGGGAATGTCATCGATTCCTGGGCGATCACCTGGCAGCTCGGGCAAGCCCGATATCGCCTACCGGTTCGCAGATCACGCGCGATATCTGGATGCCTGGTTCGATGCCCTGGGTCTGGACCAGGTTGTTCTCGTCGGGCACGACTGGGGTGGCGCGCTCGCAATGGACTGGACGGCAAGGCATCCCGGACGGGTGTGCGGCATCGCCGTGATCGAGACCTTCCTGCGCCCGCTGCGATGGGCGGAGATGCCACCGCAGGGCGCCGAGCTCTTCCAGAAGTTCCGTTCCCCGGAGGGGGAACGAATGATCCTGCAGGAGAACATGGTGTGGTGGATATCGAATCGACGGCCGGGCCGTCGCAGGTCGAGCCGCGGCTCGCCGAGGCCGACCTGGTGGCGTGGGTGGTGGCGCATCGCCTTCGTGCTGAACGATGTCTTCGAACTCGGCTCCGCCGAGGCGGCCTGGATCCTGGACATTACCCCGGCCGCCTATCGAAAGCGCCTGGAGCGGGCCAAGAAACGCCTCGGCAACTTCCTGAACTCCTCCTGCGGCCTGGCCAACCCGAAGGCGTTGTGCCGCTCCGCAGGCCCGCATAGATGTCATCGCGGGTCTGCTGGATTCGGGCCGTTTCCCGCTGCTGGACGAACCTCGCGACTAAGCGGTGGTGCGTTCCCGCGCGCCGAGCGCAGCCCGAAGGGGGGCGGGTGGATGCCGCGGGTGAAGTCGATGACCTCGACGGCGGTGGGGTGCAGGCGGACAAGGACGAAGTCGTCGCCGGTGGGGCCGCCGGGGAAGTAGACGCCGGTGCGGGGCTCGGCCGGTGCGACGCGGGCGGCGTGCTCGCGCCAGCGGGCGGCTCGTACGGCCGGATCGTCGACCAGTTCGGCCTCGCCGTAGAGGCATGCGGCCGCATTCGTATCCCGGTCCTCTGCGGCGTAGGTCACCTCGGGGCAGCGGCCGATGTCCAGGGCCTTGCGGGACGCGGGGCTGGTGCCGATCCAGAGGGTGCCGTCGTCCTCGACGACGAGCGGCTCCACTATTCGGGTGCGGGGGTGGCCGTCCGACAGTGTGGTCAGGAATCCGCGCCTGCTCGCTCGCACGATCTGGGTCGCCACCTCCAACAATGTGTCTGGCACGGCAGTACTCCCCCTCCTAGGTAGAACAAGTTCTCTCTACAGTGACTACTTCGGGAGGGACCCGGATCGCAAGACCGGGATCGGCGGTTGGGGTGTTTTGTGGGAAATTTTGCCGACTCGGGAATGGATGCGACGGGGCGTTGGTTGTGTAGTTCGATGCAAGGTTGAGTGTGTGAGACTCAAGTTTGTGTTTGACTCGGACCCTTGTCGAGTGCAAGATTGAGTCGACCACGCTCAGTATTGCTGGGACCGTGCTCCGTGCGGTGTTTGGGGTGAGGTCCGGTGGCTGCCATGCGGCGGCCGCAGTAGGTAGTTGCCCTGCATCGACACATATACGTTCGTCACACAGGAGGAAACACAATGGCTCGTGCGGTCGGTATCGACCTCGGGACCACGAACTCTGTCGTCGCCGTTCTCGAAGGCGGCGAACCGGTCGTCGTCGCCAACTCGGAAGGATCGCGGACCACTCCGTCGATCGTCGCGTTCGCGAAGAACGGTGAGGTGCTGGTCGGCCAGCCTGCCAAGAATCAGGCCGTCACCAACGTCGATCGCACCATTCGTTCGGTCAAGCGCCACATCGGCACGGACTGGAACGTCGAGATCGACGGCAAGAAGTACACCCCGCAGGAGATCAGCGCGCGCACGCTCATGAAGCTCAAGCGCGACGCGGAGGCCTACCTCGGTGAGGAGATCACCGACGCGGTCATCACCGTGCCGGCGTACTTCGAGGATGCCCAGCGCCAGGCCACCAAGGAGGCCGGGCAGATCGCCGGGCTGAACGTCCTGCGCATCGTCAATGAGCCCACCGCCGCGGCCCTGGCCTACGGCCTGGACAAGGGTGATAAGGAACAGACCATCCTGGTCTTCGACCTCGGTGGCGGCACCTTCGACGTCTCGCTGCTGGAAATCGGCGAGGGCGTCGTCGAGGTCCGTGCCACCTCCGGCGATAACCACCTCGGTGGTGACGACTGGGACGAGCGCGTCGTCGGCTGGCTGGTCGACAAGTTCAAGGCCTCCAGCGGCATCGACCTGACCAAGGACAAGATGGCGATGCAGCGGCTGCGCGAGGCATCGGAGAAGGCGAAGATCGAGCTGAGCTCCTCGCAGAGCACCTCGATCAACCTGCCCTACATCACGGTCGACGCGGATAAGAACCCGCTGTTCCTGGACGAGCAGCTGACCCGTTCGGAGTTCCAGAAGATCACCTCCGATCTGCTGGACCGCACCCGGCAGCCGTTCCAGTCGGTCATCAAGGACGCCGGCATCTCGGTCTCCAATATCGATCACGTTGTGCTCGTTGGCGGTTCGACCCGTATGCCCGCGGTCTCCGAGCTGGTCAAGGAACTGACCGGCGGCCAGGAGCCCAATAAGGGCGTGAACCCGGACGAGGTCGTCGCCGTCGGCGCCGCTCTGCAGGCCGGTGTGCTCAAGGGTGAGGTCAAGGACGTCCTGCTGCTCGATGTGACCCCGCTGTCGCTGGGCATCGAGACCAAGGGCGGGGTGATGACCAAGCTCATCGAGCGCAACACCACCATCCCGACCAAGCGTTCGGAGACCTTCACCACCGCCGACGACAACCAGCCGTCGGTGCAGATCCAGGTCTTCCAGGGTGAGCGCGAGATCGCCTCGCACAACAAGCTGCTCGGCTCCTTCGAGCTGACCGGCCTGCCGCCCGCCCCGCGTGGTGTGCCGCAGATCGAGGTCACCTTCGACATCGACGCCAACGGCATCGTGCACGTGACCGCGAAGGATAAGGGCACCGGCAAGGAAAACAAGATCAAGATCCAGGACGGCTCCGGCCTGTCCAAGGAGGAGATCGACCGGATGGTCAAGGACGCCGAGGCGCATGCGGCGGAGGACAAGTCGCGTCGCGAGGAGGCCGAGACCCGCAACCAGGCCGAGTCGCTGGTGCACCAGACCGAGAAGTTCATCAAGGACAACGAGGACAAGGTGCCCGCCGACCTGAAGTCGAAGGTCGAGGCGGCGATCACCGAGGCCAACGAGTCGCTCGAGGGCACCGATATCGCGGCCATCAAGTCCGCGGTGGAGAAGCTGGCCACCGAGTCGCAGGCCCTGGGCCAGGCGATCTACGAGGCCTCCGCGTCCGAGTCGGCGGCGGCGGGTGACGGGGCGCCCAACGCATCGTCCACCGGCACGGCTGCCGGAGCGAACGCCGATGACACCGTGGTGGACGCCGAGGTTGTGGAAGAGCCGGAGACGAAGTGACGGACCACGGCGCCGGGCCGTTCGATGCGCAAGGCCCGGAACAGGAACCGATCACGATCTTCGACAATCGCAAGGTCGATCCGGTGACCGGTGAGGTTCGCGAGGCTGCGGCGGCCGATGCCGCCGCGGCCCCCGCGCCGGAGTCCGGCGATTCCATCGCTGACCCGATCGCTGCCGAATTGGCTGAGCGCACAGCCGATTTGCAGCGGCTGACCGCCGAGTACACCAACTATCGGCGGCGTGTCGAGCGCGACCGTAAGGCCGCGATCGATACCGCCAAGTCCGCGGTGGTCACCGAATTGCTCGGTGTCCTCGACGATTTGGATCGTGCCAGGGCGCACGGCGATCTGGAGTCCGGCCCGCTGAAGTCGGTGGCGGACAAGCTTGCCGAGGCGCTGCAGAAGCAGGGGCTCGAGCAGTTCGGTATGGAGGGTGAGCCCTTCGATCCGACCCTGCACGAGGCCGTGCAGCACGAGGGTGACGGCCACGATCCGGTGATCGGAGTGGTGATGCGCAAGGGTTACCGCTTCGGCGACCGCGTGCTGCGGCATGCGCTTGTCGGTGTCACCGACGGGGTAACAGATTTGGTGACAGGCTTACCGAATGCCGGCACCGATGACGACATTCTCTGAGCGGCAGATTTCAGAGACACAGAAGGGAGGAGATGCCTGGTGAATCGGGAGTGGCTCGAAAAGGACTTCTACAAAGAGCTGGGTGTCTCCTCCGGCGCGACCCCGGACGAGGTCAAGAAGGCCTACCGCAAACTGGCCCGTGACCTGCACCCGGACAAGAATCCGGGTGACGCCAAGGCCGAGGAGCGGTTCAAGGTCGTCAGCGAGGCGCATGCCGTGCTGTCGGATCCGGAAAAGCGTTCGGAGTACGACGAGGCGCGGCGGCTGTTCGCCGGTGGTGGTCTCGGCCGGGGCGGATTCTCGCCCGGCGGCGGCTACACGCAGGGTGGGTTCAACGACTTCAACCTGGGCGACATCTTCGGTGGCACACCGAATGCCGGCACCGACAGCGGACTCGGCGACATCCTGGGTGGTCTGTTCAACCGCGGCGGTACGCGCACCTCGACGCGTCCGCGGCGCGGCAGCGATGTGGAGACCGAGACGACCCTCGGCTTCCGCGAGGCCGCGCAGGGCGTGACGGTCCCGCTGCGGATGACCAGCCCGTCGCCGTGTACAACCTGCCACGGCAGCGGCGCCAAGCCCGGTACGAGTCCGCGAGTCTGCCCGCACTGCAATGGAACCGGCGTCATCAGCCGGAACCAGGGTGCGTTCGGATTCAGCGAACCGTGCGAGGACTGCCGCGGTACGGGGTCGATCATCGACGATCCGTGCGTGGACTGCCGCGGTACCGGCATCCAGAACCGGACCCGCACCATCACGGTGCGGATCCCGCCGGGTGTGCGCGACGGTCAGCGAATTCGCCTGGCGGGCCAGGGCGAGGCGGGCCTGCGCGGCGCCCCCGCGGGCGATCTGTTCGTCACCGTGCACGTCAGCCAGGACAAGGTCTTCGGCCGCAACGGCGACGACCTGACCCTGGTGCTTCCGGTCACCTACACCGAATTGGTGCTCGGCACAACGGTTTCCGTGCCCACCCTGGAGGGCCGCGTCGGGGTGAAGGTGCCTCCGGGCACCGCCGACGGCCGCACCCTGCGGGTCCGCGGCCGCGGTGTGCCCAAGCGCAGCGGCGGCGCCGGCGATCTGCTGGTAACGGTCAAGGTGGCCGTGCCGCCGAAGCTGGACGACAATGCCGCCGAGGCGTTGCGGCGCTACGCGGAGGCGGAGAAGGCGGGCGGGTTCGATCCGCGAGCTGGATGGGCAGGTGCGTAGCGTATGTCCGGTCATGCAGGGGCTCCGCCCCCGAACCAACCCGGAATGAGCGCCGAGTACTTCGTGATCTCGGTGGCCGCCCAGTTGGCCGGCATGCACGCGCAGACGCTGCGGACCTACGACCGGCTGGGACTGGTGACGCCGCACCGTACCTCGGGCGGCGGTCGGCGCTATTCGAATCGGGATGTGGAGTTGCTGCGCGAGGTGCAGCGGCTGTCCCAGGACGAGGGCGTCAACCTGGCCGGTATCAAGCGGATCATCGACCTCACCAACCAGGTCGAGGCGCTGCAGCAGCGGGTCGGCGAGCTGAGTGCCGAGGTCGAGCGCCTGCGCTCGGCCTACCGGCCCGAACTCACCCCGCCGCAACGCAGTACGGCCCTGGTGGTGTGGCAGCCGCGCAATAAGCGCCGGTAATACGCGAAATATCGACGACTGCGGCGCCCCTGGAGACAGGGGCGTCGCAGTCGTCTATAGCCTCGAAAAGCCCTGAATATCAGGCCGATTCGCTGACTGCGCCCGCGCGGTCGAGCTCCCGGTCGAGGCGCGCGATGAGACCGGGCCGGGTCGGTGTCCAGTCGAGCAGTTCGCGGGTGATCCGGCTCGAGGTGGGCTTGTCCAAGCCGACGAAGGCGCCCAGGTGGCCGAGTGCCCCTCGATGTTCTCGGGGGCGCCGGCGGCGACGGGGGTGCGATGTGAGCTGCCGGGTGGATTCGCAGGAGTGCGTTTTGTTGCGGGATATGTGCTGTGCTTGCGAACGGAAGTAACGCGAAGCGGGAGTGAGACATTCGTTCCGGAAGCTGTCCCGAGGTGGCTCGAATATTGCCGAAGGCTTGCCATACCCGTCGATGAGTGTCCGAATTGTCGGCCCAATCGGTTGCGGTGTGATCGCTGTAAAAGTGAGTCTTGCAAAACGAATCCGGTTATTTCGGTGATTATTTGGCCGATCTCATCGGCGTGTCCCAGGTAAGCGGTCGGTTTTCATGGGACTTTGGGTGCGCAACCCTGGTTTCGGTGGAATTACATGCTCGTTGTTTAAACACCCCGTTCCGTTGCTGGCAAACCTCGCCTACACTCGATTTCCATCGGCTGCTGACGAGTGTCCAACAGCGCACCACCCGCGGCCAGGCTCGTGTTCGAGTGTGAAATGGGGTTGTGAGACACATGGATTCGCAGACCGTCGCATTGGTAAGAACGACGTTCAAGGCGGTTGCTGCGAATGAGTCGGGGCCCGAGAACCTGGCCCGCTCGTTCTATGCGATCTTGTTCACCGAGCATCCGCACATTCGCGACCTCTTCCCGGCGTCCCTCACCGCGCAGCGCGACCGGCTGGTCAAGGCCATCAGCTACGTGATCGACCAGCTGGAGGAACCCGACAAGCTGCTGCCCTTCCTCGCCCAGCTCGGCCGCGATCACCGCAAATACGGTGTGATGGCGGAACACTATGCGGCCGTGGGGCAATCGCTCACCACCGCGCTGCGCGCCAACGCGGGCACCGAGCTGTGGACCGAGGACGTGGACCGCGCGTGGGACGAGGCCGTCGGCCTCATCGCCAGTACCATGATCGACGCCGCGCAGCAGGAGGACACGCCCCCGGTGTGGACCGGCACGGTGATCGAACACCGTGCGGTGCTGACCAATCTGGCCATCGTGCGGCTGCGGCTGGATCAGCCGATGCGGTATGCCGCCGGCCAGTACGTGAGCGTGCATATTCCCGCGCGCACGCGAATGTGGCGGTATCTGTCCCCGGCCGTTCCCTCGAATGTCAACGGGGAGATCGAGTTTCATATCCGCGGTGTCAGCGCCGGCTGGGTCAGTCCGGCGATGGTCGGGCATACCGCGGTCGGCGACCAGTGGGTACTGGGTTCCCCCCTGGGCGGGCTGGGCGTGCCACGGAACACCCGGCGCAAGCTGCTGATGGTCGGCTGCGGCACCGGAATCGCGCCGCTGCGCGCGCAACTCATGGCGATGACGCTGCGGCGGTCCAATCCGAGAGTGCATCTATTCGTCGGCGGGCATCATCCCTGCGATCTGTACGACCTGGAGATGTTGAGCTCGCTGGCGGTGGCCAATAAGTGGCTCACCGTCACCCCCATCATCGAGAGCAGCGAAAACCCTTGGTGGTATGACGATTCCGGCGAACAAACGCTGGAGTTACCGGGCCTGGATCCGCGCCGCGTCGGCCAGATCGGCAAGGTGGTCGCCAGCTACGGTCCCTGGGCGGACCGCGACGTGCAGATCGTCGGCTCGCCGTCGATGGTGCAGACCACCAAGTTTCGCCTGATAGCGGCCGGCACGCCGACCGCCAATATCCGCCACGACCCGCTGTTCTGAGCCGTAACATGGCCTCCGCTCCGCTCCGGCGGGTGGTTGAGTTCCTTGCCCCTTAAATTCCTTCGTAGCGAATGGCCTCTGCCGGGGTTCCGGTCTGGATGAGCCGGTCGATGGTGGCCCTGGTCATGCCGGGGGAGCCGCACACCAGGACCTGATGATTCAGCAGCGGCCCCATCTCGCCGACGACATCGGCCAGCGTGCCCTCCAGCATCTCGTCCGGCTCGAATCCCACCTCGACGCGGCAACTTTCGTACCAGGGGTCGGCCCAGTCCGGATCGAGCGGGCTCTCCACCACGGGAATCACCGTCAGCCACGGCAATTCGCCGGTCAGCAGGTACAGCATGTCCGAGGCGTACAGGTCGCGGGGGAAGCGCCCGCCGATGAACAGATGGGTGCGCGGCGGGGTGGGGCGGCGCGAGAGCTCCAGCAGCAGCGACCGCAGCGGCGCCAGACCCGTCCCGCCGGCCAGCATCACCACGTCGGTCGCGTGATCGTCGACCGCCAGCATGTGCCTACCCACCCCGCCGACTCCGCAAGCTCCGTCGGCTCGCCATCCCCAGTAGGCGGGGTCGGTGATGCGCCATTCGTCGCCCGGGTGGGTGTCGGCGACGATCGAGCCGCTGCACCATCCGCCCGGCACGGTCCGCACATGGAATTCCAGCTTGCCGTCCATCGACGGCGCGAGCGCGGGCGAGAGCCGGCGGTACAGGCCGGGATGCTGGGGCAGCTGCACCTGCACCGACTGGCCCGCCATGAACGGCACGTACTCCCCGATCAGCCGGATCACCGCGATATCGTGGCGCAGGCGGTGATGACCGACCACCGTCGCGGCCCATTCGGTGGGCGTTCCCAGGTGGATTTCGCCGGTCTCATCGGGGCCGAGGGACATGCGCGATTCCTAACGATCGAAAAGCTGTAACCAACCGATCACACCGGATCGGAGCTGATGGCCCATTCCGGCGTGCCGACCGCGTGCAGGGCGCGTTTGGTGTCGGCGATCATACGTGCCGACCCGGCGATCTGGATCTGCCGATCCTCCCAGGCGCCGAAGCTGGCCACCACCGCTCCCAGATTACCGATCAGCCTGCGGTGCATGCCGAACGGCGGATCGGCGGGCGGATGCGGATGCCACCACGGGTTGGAGGCGTTCTCGCACACCGGGACCACCGTCAGCCACGGATTGCTCAGCGACAGCTGCCACATGTTCTCCACGTCGTACAGGTCGCATGGGTAGCGGCCGCCGATGAAGAAGTGCACCCGCGGGTTCACCCCGCGCCGCCCCATCTCGATGAGCTGGGCGCGCAGCGGCGCGATGCCGGTGCCCGAGCCGATCAACAGCACGTCGCTGTGGCTGTCGCGGTCCACATGCAGCCCGCCCAGCGGTCCGGCGATCTGCCAGACGTCCCCGACCTCGGTCTCGGTGACGATGGCCGGGCTCACCCAGCCGGTGCGCACCTTGCGCACGTGGAATTCGATCTCGCCGTACGGATTCGTCGGAATCGCCGGCGACAGATACCGCCACATCCTGGGCCGTTGCGGAATCGACACCGGTACGTACTGACCGGCCTGGTAGGGAATGGGATCCTCGGACTGCAGCCGCACGATCGCCAGATCGTCAAGGACGCGGCGATGGCCGACCACCGTCGCCGCCCAGAACGGCTGGGAGGTATCGGAATTCGCGCCGATCGCCATGGATGCGGAGATCAGGATGCTGATATCGCGCCAACCCTCCTCCAGGCCGCGGGACCAGCCGCCCGCGCCGTGGTAGCTGCGAAGGCCGGCGACGAGGGCATGGCCGGCGATGTCGTAATGCTCGGCCGTGACCCCGTACTTGCGGTGGTCGCGGGCGAGCTGTTCGAGGAAGTGCTGGGCGCGATCCCAGTCCTCGAGGTGGTCCAGGACATACTGCACGGCGGTCATCACCCGCTTGGCCTGCATATCCATGGCCGGGGGGAAGAGCACACGCAGCCGGGAATCCGCGGCGAACATATGCCCGTAGAACGCGTTGATCAGCCGTTCCGGACCGTTCGGTGATTCGACGATCGCCCGGAAATCGGCACGAACCAGCGCAGCCGAACGCGCATCCACGACTCGAGCGTCCTTTCTGCTCCGGGCCACCGGATTCGGCGGCCTTGCGATCAAGTATCCCTGATGCCGCCGCGGCCGCACGGTTATCGCTGGGTGATGAGGAGATGACGGGTGTTCACCGTAGTCACGAGTGGCGCGCGGGCGAACGGTCGGCATCGCGCGAAACCTCGCCGCGGGCGGTATGACGGGTTAGCGTGGGAACAACGCCGGACCGCGCTTGCGCGCTTCGTCTAAAAGTTTCAAACTTGAGCGGAACAGACTCAACTTCTACTGCGTTGAACAGATCGGAAGCGGCCGTGCCGGCTGTGCCCAAACGACTAGTAGGAAGGTGATTGTGGACTCGTTCAATCCCACCACCAAGACCCAGGCGGCGCTGACCGCCGCCCTTCAGGCGGCCTCGTCCGCGGGTAATCCGGAGATTCGCCCGGCGCACTTGCTGGTGGCGTTGCTGGATCAGACCGATGGCATCGCCGCCCCCCTGCTGAAGGCTGTCGCGGTCGACCCGGCAACGGTGCGCCGCGAGGCACAGGACATCGTCGACCGGTTGCCGAGTGCTTCCGGCGCGACGACCACCCCGCAGCTGGGCCGCGAGGCCCTGGCCGCGATCACCTCCGCCCAGCAGCTGGCCACCGAGCTCGGCGACGAATACGTCTCCACCGAACATCTGATGGTCGGCCTGGCCCGCGGCGATTCCGATGTGTCGCAGCTGCTGTTGAAATACGGCGCGAGCGCGGATGCCCTGCGCGAGGCGTTCACCGCGGTGCGGGGCAGCGCCCGCGTCACCTCCCCCGATCCGGAGGGCAGCTACCAGGCGCTGGAGAAGTACTCCACCGATCTGACCGCCGCCGCCCGCGACGGCAAGCTCGATCCGGTCATCGGCCGCGACACCGAGATCCGGCGCGTGGTCCAGGTGCTGAGCCGCCGCACCAAGAACAATCCGGTGCTGATCGGCGAGCCCGGTGTCGGCAAGACCGCGATCGTCGAGGGCCTGGCCCAGCGCATCATCGCCGGTGACGTGCCGGAATCGCTGCGCGGCAAGCGTTTGGTCTCGCTGGACATGGGCGCGATGGTCGCCGGCGCGAAATATCGCGGCGAGTTCGAGGAGCGGCTCAAGGCCGTGCTCGAGGAGATCAAGCAGAGCGCCGGGCAGGTCGTCACCTTCATCGACGAGCTGCACACCATCGTCGGCGCCGGCGCGACCGGCGAATCGGCCATGGACGCCGGCAATATGATCAAGCCGATGCTGGCCCGCGGCGAGCTGCGCCTGGTCGGCGCGACCACGCTCAACGAATACCGCCGGCACATCGAGAAGGACGCCGCGCTCGAGCGCCGATTCCAGCAGGTGCTGGTCGGCGAGCCGTCGGTGGAGGACAGCATCGGCATCCTGCGCGGGCTCAAGGAGCGGTACGAGGTACACCACGGCGTGCGCATCACCGATTCGGCGCTGGTCGCCGCGGCCACGCTGTCCGACCGCTACATCACCTCCCGGTTCCTGCCGGATAAGGCGATCGACCTGGTCGACGAGTCGGCCTCGCGGCTGCGCATGGAGATCGACTCCCGCCCGGTGGAGATCGACGAGGTCGAGCGTGCGGTGCGCAGGCTGGAGATCGAAGAGGTCGCCCTCGCGAAGGAGACCGACGAGGCCTCCAAGCAGCGCCTGGAGAAGCTGCGCTCCGAACTCGCCGACGACCGCGAGAAGCTCAACCAGCTGATGGCCCGCTGGCAGAACGAGAAGCAGGCCATCGACGGGGTTCGCGTCATCAAGGAGGAGCTCGAGACTCTCAAGGGCGAATCCGAGCGTGCCGAGCGCGACGGCGATCTGGGCAAGGCCGCCGAGCTGCGCTACGGCCGGATCCCGCAGCTGGAGAAGCAGCTGGCCGAGGCCGAGCAGAAGGCGGACAGTGCGGCGGAGGGTGAGGTGATGCTCAAGGAGGAGGTCGGCCCCGACGATATCGCCGAGGTGGTGTCGGCGTGGACCGGTATCCCCGTCGGACGGATGCTCGAGGGCGAGACCCACAAGCTGCTGCGGATGGAGGAGGAGCTCGGCAGCCGCGTCGTCGGCCAGGCCGATCCCGTGCGCGCGGTGTCCGACGCGGTGCGCCGGGCGCGCGCCGGGGTCGCCGACCCGAACCGGCCCACCGGGTCGTTCATGTTCGTCGGCCCGACCGGTGTCGGCAAGACCGAGCTGGCAAAGGCGTTGGCGGACTTCCTGTTCGACGACGAGCGCGCCATGATCCGCATCGACATGAGCGAGTACTCCGAGAAGCATTCGGTGGCCCGCCTGGTCGGCGCGGCGCCCGGATACGTCGGCTACGACCAGGGTGGTCAGTTGACCGAGGCGGTGCGGCGGCGGCCGTACACGGTGGTGCTGTTCGACGAGATCGAAAAGGCCCACCCGGACGTGTTCGACATCCTGCTGCAGGTGCTCGACGAGGGCCGCCTGACCGACAGTCAGGGCCGCACCGTCGATTTCCGCAACGCCATCCTGATCCTCACCTCGAACCTGGGTGCGGGCGGTGACAAGGACTTCGTGATGAGTGCGGTGCGTGCCGCTTTCAAACCGGAATTCCTCAACCGGCTGGACGATGTGGTCATGTTCCACGCGCTCGATGAGGAGGAGATCGAGCAGATTGTTGATATCCAGCTGAACCAGCTGGGCAAGCGCCTCGCGCAGCGGCGGTTGAAGCTGGAGGTCGGCGATTCGGCCCGGTTCTGGCTGGCCGTGCGCGGGTACGACCCGGCCTACGGTGCGCGCCCGCTGCGTAGGTTGATCCAGCAGGCGATCGGCGATTCGCTGGCCAAGGAGCTGCTGGCCGGTGAGGTCACCGACGGCGATGTGGTGAAGGTGAACGTCTCCCCGGACGGCGACGGACTCATCGTCGGCCGGTGAGCAGCGTGTGCCACGCGTTTGGCGGCCTTACCTCACGTGATGCGGATCGCGCCCTAGTCTGGACGGTATGACGAATCCGAGTGATCCGTGGGCACAGCGACCGGATTCGCCCGACACTCCGACCGAGAGGATCGGTGCGCCGGGCGAACCGGAGGGTTCGCACACCACGGAGTATTCGGACACCTACGGCGCGGGCCGCAATCCGGCCGAGCCGTATCAGTATTTCGATCAGCCGCCCGGGCCGAACCCCACCCGGCAGCTGCCGCCGTACCAGAGCCAGTGGGGCGTCTACGACGCCCCCGAGGGGTACGAATCGCAGTGGGGTGGGCCGGCCGAGATGCACTACCCGCACGGGGGGCCCGCCGGCGCTCCGACCGGGCAGGCCCCGACCGTTCAGTACGGCCCCGGATACAACCCGACTGCCGAGTACGGCCCCGGCTACAACCCGGCTGGTGGGTACGGCCCGCCCGGATTGCCGGTCGAGCCCCAGCGCCCCGGCCGCCGCGGGACGTGGGTTGCCCTGAGCTTCGGCATCTTTGCGGTGGTCGTGCTGGGCGCGGCGGCCCTGGGGTTCTTCCTGTCCGGTCACGATTCGTCGTCGTCTTCATCGTCCGTGGCGGGCGGCACCACCGGCTCGGCGCCCATGCAGTTCCCGGTCTTCCCGCAGAACCCCGGCGGCCCCGTCATCCCGTCCATGCCGCAGCTGCCGGGCACGGACAACCTCGGTGCCACGATGGGCACCGTCGCCACCAACGACGGTTCCACCCTGACCATCGATTCCCTGTCCGGCTCAACGGTTACCGTGCACACCGACGCCAAGACCCAGGTGATCTCGCTGGGCGCCGGCACCCTCGCCGATCTGCACACCGGCGATATGGTCGTGGTCCAGGGGGGTAAGAACCCGGACGGCTCCATCCTCGCCAAGATCATCATCGGCACCACGATCCCGACCACGCCCACCCCCATGCCAACCCCCACTCGCTGACCAGGGCTCCATCTTTGGCCTCCGCTTCGCTCCGGCGGGTTTGCGGTGCCCTATGGGCCGCAACGTGGTGGGTGAACGCGGGCGAGCCCGGACAACACGCAGTGCGGACACACCGTGTGGTGCGCGTGGCTACTAGACTTATCGGCGATGACGGCAATGTGGTTCGGGCTCGCAGCGATCGCACTCGTGGGTGCGATCGTGCTGCTGTATTTCGATCGGCTCCAGCGGCAGCGGACCGGTCACGTGCGTCAGGTCTGGGCGAAAGCCCAGGGCTACACCTATGTTTCGGTCGAACCGGCGCTGGCTGCCACCTGGCGCCGCGGCGCGATGGCCAAACTCGGGTACCTGTCCGCGGTCGATGTGGTCTCCGGTAATCGCAAGGGCGAGAAGTTCGTGCTGTTCGATCTGGAGGATGCCGCGACGCTGGTCGCGGTGCGCCGCCAGATCGGTTCGGATATCGATATCGACCTGCGACTCAAGACCGCCGCGCCGCCCAAGGACGCGGATCTGGAACTGCTCGGCGCGATCGGTGACCGGGTGGTGTTCGCGACTAATCCGGATATCGCGCGGCACGCGGTCGATCAGCGCATGGTGGCGTTCATCGAGACCCTGCCCAGCAGCGTGCAGCAGCTGTGGAGCGAGGGCAACTGGACCCTGGGCGTGCTGCCGGTGGGCATGTCGTCGCGGGATTGGGAGACCGCGGTCGATGCGGTGCTGCGGCTGTCCGGGCTGCTGCACGTATTGCCGCCGGTGGCAGGCGGCGCCGAGCGCAACGCCCGCTCGCCGGAGCCGGAGTTGGACGATTCGGCAATGCACGACCCGGGTCGCCCGCAGATGCATGATCCGGGCCGCCCGCGGCCGCGGGGCCGAGCCGACGACGAGCACGCCGACGACGCTCCCGCCGGGTATAGCTACGAGGATTCTGACGCGGATGCCTACTCCGATCACGCGTACGCCGACGAGCACGATCGCCCGTATCCTGCTGCGACGTTCGAGGAATTCGACCCCGAGCCGACCGCCGCTCCCGACGACGACGAGGACGACTACGCGCCCCTGCTGAAGGACATCGCGGGCGAATCCGAGCCGCCGCGCCGCCCCGCGCTGGCGGTCGTGCCCGATCCACGCAACCGGGTGCGTCGCAACTGGCCCCCGGCGGAGGAGAAGTGGCCCGGGGACGAGCAGCCGGACTCCCACGACGACGAATCCGCCGAGGATTGGCACGAGGACGAACCGGCCGATCAGCCGGGCGGGCCGTTCCATCCAGGGTTCCGCCCATATCAGGGCCCCGCATCCAGATGACGCGCTGGCCGAATACGCCGCGCTGATCGTGGGTGCGGGATGATGGCCTCATGACCGAAACGCCCGCTGCCCGCCTGCCCGGCGCCACCCGGCCCGTCGCGGTGGTCACCGGTCCCACCTCCGGTATCGGGCACGGCTATGCGATGCGCCTGGCCTCCCTCGGTTACGACCTGGTGTTGGTGGCGCGCAACGAGCAGCGGCTCTCGGCCCTGTCCGATGAGCTGAGCCGGCGTTTCGATACCCGCTCGCAGGTGTTGTGCGCCGATCTCGCCGAGGCCGCCGACCGCGATCGCGTCGCGGACCGTGTGGCACAGGGCGTCGAATTCCTGATCAACAACGCGGGCTTCGGCCTGTCGGGGGAATTCTGGACGATCGACCCCGCCCGCCTGCAGGCCCAGCTGGACGTCAACGTCACCGCGGTGCTGCAGCTGACGCGTGCCGCGCTGCCCTCGATGGTCGCCGCGGCGAAGGGGTCGATCGTGAATGTTGCCAGCGTGGCGGGCCTGGTTCCGGGACGCGGATCGACGTATTCGGCATCCAAGGCATACGTCGTATCCTTATGCGAGGGACTGTCGGGTGGACTGGCCGGGACGGGAGTCCGGGTGCAGGCTTTGTGCCCCGGATTCGTGCACACCGAGTTTCACGATCGAGCCGGTATCGAGATGTCTACACTGCCGAAGCGGATGTGGCTCACTGTCGAGCAGGTGGTCGAGGGTTCATTGCATGACCTGGACGCGGACCGGGTCGTGAGTGTGCCCGGGGCGCAGTACAAGATGCTCACGACGGTGGCCGGAATGATCCCGCGCTCCCTGCAGGTCCGTATCAACCGGGGCCTGTTCAACGCACGCGGCAGGACTTAGAGAGGACAGGCAGAGAGATGATCGAATCCACCACCGATCGAGACAGATTGGCGGGGCTGGTGCGGGAGCTGGCCGTCGTGCACGGCCGCGTCACGTTGTCATCGGGTAAGGAGGCCGACTACTACGTCGACCTGCGCCGCGCGACCCTGCAGCACGAGGCCGCGCCGCTGATCGGGAAGCTGCTACGCGAGCTCGCATCGGATTGGGATTTCGATGCGGTCGGCGGGCTCACCATGGGTGCGGATCCGGTGGCGGCGGCGATGATGCATGCACCGGGTCGTCCGCTCGATGCCTTCGTGGTGCGCAAGGCCGCCAAGACCCACGGCATGCAGCGCCAGATCGAGGGGCCGGACGTGGTCGGTAAGCGCGTACTAGTGGTCGAGGACACCACCACCACCGGAAATTCCCCGCTGACCGCGGTGCGCGCGCTGCGGGAGGCCGGGGCGCAGGTGGTCGGCGTGGCGACCGTGGTGGATCGGGAGACCGGCGCCGATCAGATCATCGCGGCGGAGGGCCTGGAGTACCGCTCGATCCTCGGGCTGAAGGATCTCGCTCTAGGCGACGGTTAGGCGTACCTCCGCATTCGCTCCGGCCATGCGCGGTCTTCGGGCGGCTTCGCCGACAGCGCCCATTGGGCGTACCTCCGCATTCGCTCCGGCCATGCGCGGTCTTCGGGCGGCTTCGCCGACAGCGCCCATTAGACGCGGCGGAGCTGGCGGGGTGGGTGAGCTCAGCGGACGGATAGACCGCGGGGCTCGGTGGCTGGCGGCGGGTCGCTGGGCTCGGCGGATGGCTAGCCGCCGGCGCGTGCGGAGCCGGCGGGGTGGGTGAACTCAGAGGGATGGTTAGCCGTGGTTAGCCTGGAGACTTCCTGTCGGACGTGGGTGAAGGGTCGAGTGAGCCGCCTGTGGTCAGCATTGCAGTGAACAAGGGGCGCGAGAACGTCGCGCTGCTCGGCATCGGTGCGTACCGGCCCACGCGCATCGTCAGCAACGCCGAGGTGTGCGAGGTGCTGGACTCCTCCCCGGAGTGGATCTACGAGCGCACCGGAATTCGCAATCGGCGCTGGATCAGCGGCGACGAGACGCTGCGGACAATCGCGTCCGCGGCCGGTGAGCGGGCGATCGTCAATAGTGGGATCGACCGGGCGCAGATCGGCGCGCTGATTCTGGCGAGCTCGAGCTGGTTGAAGCTGACCCCGCACGGCGCGCCCGCCATCGCCTGCGACCTGGGCATGAACGGGATTCCGGCGTTCGACCTGACCTCGGGCTGCGGCGGCTTCGGCTATGGACTCGGGGTGTCCGCGGATCTGATCCGGTCCGGTTCGGCGAGCTATGTGCTGGTGATCGGCGCCGAGACGATGACCGTCGGCCTGGATCCGACCGACCGCGGCACCGCGATGATCTTCGGCGACGGCGCCGGCGCCGTCGTGGTGGGCCCCAGCCAGGAGAACGGCATCTCCCCGACGGTGTGGGGCAGCGACGGCGAGAATGCCGAGGCGATCGCGCAGGACGTCGACTTCCTCGCGTACATGAACAAGGCGCAGGCGTTGCAGGGAGCCGACCCGCAAGTCTCGCCGATCGGCCGGATGTCGCTGCGGATGCAGGGCCAGCGGGTGTTCCGGTGGGCGGCGGTCACGCTGCCGCGCGCGCTGTCCTCCGCGCTCGAGATGTCCGGGGTGTCCAAGGAGGACATCGAGGTCTTCGTGCCGCATCAGGCCAATGCCCGGATCAACGAGCTGATGCGCAAGAACCTGGGCCTGGCCGACGATATCCCGATGGCCAACGACATAGAGAACACGGGGAACACATCCGCGGCCTCGATTCCGCTGGCGATGGAGGAGATGCTGGTGACCGGCAAGGCCAAGGGCGGTCAGGTGGCGTTGCTGCTCGGATTCGGGGCCGGGCTCAGCTATGCGGGCCAGGTTGTCACGCTGCCGCCGAAGCCGATCGAGCCGAGTTTCTGAGAATGATGCGACCATTTCGGGTGGCCTACGTCGCGGCGGCGGCGGCGACCGTACTCGGCGCGGTCGTCGGCCGCGACCGATTGCAGTGGGTGGCCAAGCCCGCGATGATGCCACTGCTGGCCGCAGATGTCCTGCAGAGCCGGGAGTTGACGACACCCGACCGTGGGTTGCTGCTCGGCGCGCTGGCGGCCGCGACGGTGGGCGATGTGCTGTTGATCGACCCGGACGATGACCGCCGACTGGTCTGCGGCGCAAGCGCTTTCGCCATCATGCAGACCGGTTACTCGGTCCTGTGGTGGCGGCGCGGCGCCCGGCCGCGGGCCGCGGTAGCGCTGCCGCGCGTGGCGGCCTGGGCCGGCGCGGGCACACTGTTGCGCGCCAAGGCCCCGCGACTGGCCTTCCCCCTGAGCGCATACGGCCTCACCCTCGGCGCGGCCGCCACACTCGCCTCCGACCCAGGACTGGCATCCGACGCGAAAACCATTGCGGGAATGAATCTTCCGACGGCAGATCCGCGAACCCGTCTGGGCCTGGGCGCACTGCTGTTCACCGCCTCGGACGGCCTGATCGTGCTGCGTCGCCTGTTTGCCCACGCCCCGCGCGCCCGCCGCGTCACCGAGGGAGTCATCCTGGCGACATATGCTGCGGCCCAATACCTCCTGACCGATCCCCGGGTGCACGCGGACCGATCATAGGCGTCTGCCGTCATTCCGGCCCGGTGATCCCGGCTAGAGGCACAGGATGATTCGGTCGCGGTCGATGGGGTCTACGCGGATCGAAATTGTCTCTCCGACAGTGATTCTGGGGCGGTCTATCGGGGCGACATCGAAAATAACAGTGCCGCGGTAGGTTTCGGATCCAGGGACGTTGAGCTCGAGGTCCAGTTCGGTGAGTTCGGTGTAATGGTCGGTGCGGGTCAGGGGGTGGACACCCTCGATGACGGCCCAGCCCTCGAGCCCGTGCCGCAGCAGCCGCCGGTCGGAGCGCGACGGGCGCTGGGCCAGGACCATCCCCAGCCCGACGCAGGATCCGAACATTCCGACCAGCGCCACCATCTGATAGGGCAGCGTCCCGGGTGGGGTGTGCCGCACGACCCAACCCAGCCAGAACCCGAGCAGAATCAGGTACCCGACGGTCACGCCGAGCACCGTGCGAAGTATGCGCATGTGGTCCATGGCCCACCTCCACCACAGCCTCAGAACTCCAGGATAGTGCCTGGGTACCCGTTGTGTAGTGGACTTCACACAGGGTTCGCGACCTGCCGGGTGATCGCGCGATCCGCCATCCGAGTACACAGCCGCCGACACGCCCCCGCCGCGCTCAGGCGGCTCCGCCAGGATGGCGCGGTGGCACCAGGCGCAGCACCGCCAGCACCCGGCGGTGGTGTTCGTCCGAGGGCGGCAGGTCCAGTTTCAGGAAGATGTTGCCGATATGTTTTTCCACCGCGCGCTCGGTGACGGTCAGCGACCGCGCGATGGCCGCATTCGACAGGCCCTGCGCCATGAGCCCGAGTACCTCACGTTCGCGTGGGGGTCAGCCGGGCAAGCGAATCCTGTTGTCGCGCTGCACCCATCAACTGGCTCACCACCTCCGGATCCAGGGCCGTGCCGCCGGCGGCGACCCGGGTCAGGGCCTCGACGAATTCGCGCACATCGGCGACACGATCCTTCAGGAGGTAGCCGACACCGCTGGCACCGCCTGCGAGAAGTTCTGTGGCGTAGCGGGTTTCGATCCACTGGGAGAACACCAGTACCCCGATGCCGGGGAACTTGCGTCGCAACTCGATGGCGGCCAGGAGGCCCTCGTCGGTGTACGAGGGGGGCATCCGCACGTCCACCACTGCCACGTCGGGTCGGTGTGTGGCAACCACCTCGCTCAATCGCGTTGCGTCGCCGACCATTTCCACCACCTGATGGCCGCGTTCGATCAACAGACCGGCCAATCCATCGCGCAGGATCGCGCTGTCCTCGGCGATCACCACGCGCAGGGAAGCAGGCGCCGCCGCACCGACTGTTCGCTCGTTCATTGCGGCCCTTCGATCGGCAGGGTGAGAGTCACCACGGTCGGCCCGCCGGACGGGCTGTTCACGGTGAGCGTGCCGTCCACCGACCCGGCCCGCGCCGCCAGACCCGAGAGCCCGCTCACGATGGTTTCCCCGGTGGTCTCTGGCGGTGCCAGCGCGCCGCCGCGGCCGTCGTCGCGCACGGCGATCGCGATCGTCCCGGGATATGCGGGCAGCACCGAAACCCATGCGGTGGTCGCGCCGGAATGCTTGACCACATTGGTGAGCAACTCGGCGATCGAGAAATAGGCAATCGCCTCGATCGCCGGGCTGGGCCGCTGCGGCAGATGCACGCGCAGCTCGACCGGCACTGCGCACCGCGAGGCCAGAGTCTCCAGCGCGGGTTCCAGCCCCAGCTCGAGCGCGGGCGGATGAATGCCGCGCACCAGCTCCCGCAGTTCGCTGATCGCCTCCTTGGAGCTGGCGCGGGCATCGGCGATCAGATCCTGCGCGTCGTTGCCGTCGGCGATCCGCTCCTCCGCACGGCCGAGCGCCATTGCGATCGTGACCAGCCGGGCCTGGGTGCCGTCGTGCAGGTCTCGCTCCAGGCGGCGCAGCGTCGCGGCGGAGTCCTCGACCGCGACCCGGCGGCCCTCCTGTAGTTCGGTCATCCGGCGATCGCGTGCGGTCGGGGACAGCAACGCCACGGCCAGCGTGCGGTGCAACCAGCACACCGCGCGCAGTAGCCACGGCAGCGCGAAGCAACCGAGCACGCCGATCGCGGCCATCACCAGCACGCGCGGCCAGGTGTCGATGAAATAGTCGCCGAACTGGGCGAGCGAATGATGGCGCTGGCCATGGGAGTCCACGTTGGTCGGGTTGAACAGCGCCCAGGGGATCGGCGAGATCGCGGTGAACACCGTCATCGCGATGGCGGCCAGCAGCGGGTAGCCCAGCGCGATCCCCAGCACCGTCTCGACCAGCACGAACGCCATCGCTCGCCAGGCCGTGCGGTCGGTGAAGGCGGCGCCGAGGAATCCGAAGACCCCGCGGCCGCGGGCGAACGGCGTCGGCGCGGGGATCGGCGTATCCAGCAGCGTGCGGCACAGCGCCCGGTACACCACGCTCCATACCCGGCCGGACAGGATCAGCACTGCCAGTAGCGGCACGCCGACCACGGTAAGTGACAGCACGGTGCCCATCCCGAACCCGAGGACCAGATAGGGCATCGAGAACATCGCCAGCGGCAGGACGACCAGGACATAGGCGAACTGCTTCCAGGTGCGTGCCTGGAACGGGGCGTGCAGGATCGTGCGGACCACCCGTCCCGGGGGCGGCCCGGAGGGCGTCCTCCGGTCCAGCGCGGCGGGAGGCTCGGCGACGATTTCGGTCATAGGTCGATGCTGCTCGCTTTCTGTGACCGACCGCGAGCGGGCAGGCCACCGTATATAGGGTGTGGACAGCCACACCATTGTGCGGGACATTCGCCCGACGGCCTGGACCGCGACCCCGCCGTCCCGAGCCGGGCCCGGCGGGCGAATCATGGGCACGGTGAGCGAGCCCATCGAGCGAACGACCGGCACGGCGGATGCGAGTGTCTCCCCGGACGAGCTGGATCTGCCCGGCCCGACCGAATGGGGCGAGCACCCGCACGGCGTCGGCCCCTGGGAGCGGGAGTTCGGCACGCCGCCGCCGGCGGATCCGCGCCTGGATCCGGAGCTGCTCGCGCACGGTGATCGCCGCAATGTCGTTGACGCATACCGGTATTGGACGCGTGTGGCGATCGTCGCCGATATTGATCAGCGCCGGCACGACTTCCATGTCGCGATCGAGAATTTCGGGCACGACGCCAATATCGGCACCGTGGTGCGCACCGCCAACGCCTTCGCCGCGGCGGCGGTCCATATCGTCGGACGCCGCCGCTGGAATCGGCGCGGCGCCATGGTCACCGACCGCTACCAGCATCTCGAGCATCATGCCGACATCGCCGAATTGCTGGATTTCGCCGCGCGCGCGGATCTGGTCGTCGTCGCGGTCGACAATGTGCCCGGCGCGGTCCCGTTGGAAACCGCCCGCCTGCCCCGCAATTGCCTGCTGCTGTTCGGCCAGGAGGGCCCCGGCGTGACTGATCAGGCCCAACGGGCCGCCGCCATGACGGTCTCGATCGCCCAGTTCGGATCCACCCGCAGCATCAACGCCGGGGTCGCCGCGGGCATCGCCATGCACGCCTGGATCGGCCAGCACGCCGACCTCGCCCAGTCCTGGTAGCCGGGCTGTGCCGATCGGGCCCGGCCGCGTGCAAATGCATAACAAATCGGGCGCGAAACTGGGCACTGTGCTGGCACTATAGGGGCCATGACTGCGTCTAGCGACGACGGGCGGGAGGCGGGACCCGAGCGGCGGCGCGTGCGGCCGGTCGATGACACGGCCGAACCCACCGCGGGTGTCTGGTCGCGGCGGGCGGACATGGCGGAGTCCGCGGTGCTGTCCCGGCATCTGCGAGGGTTATGGGCCAAGCCGTGGACCGGGCTAGGCGTGGTCGGGTGGCCTGCGCGTCCGCGGGAGCGGTTGTTCTTCACCTGGAACTACTGGTGGCAGGCGCATCTGCTCGACTGCACGATCGATGCGGCGAATCGGGAGCCGACCACCGCGCGCACCCGGCGCATCGTCAGGCTCGCCCGTGCCCACCGCATCCGCAACCTCACCGGCTGGACCAATAAATACTACGACGATATGGCCTGGCTGGCCCTGGCGCTCGAGCGCGCCGCGCGCACCCGGGGCATCACGCAGGTGCGCGGCGGGCTCATCGCGCTCGAGAAGGAGCTGGTCACCGGGTATCAGCCGCAGATCGGTGCGCTGCCGTGGCGCAAGGGCACGGACTTTTACAACGCCCCGGCCAACGGTCCCGCCGCCATCGCGCTGGCCCGGTTCGGCCGCTACGCGCTTGCGGAGGGGATCGCCGACTGGCTGGACGACACGCTGCGCGACGGCGAGACCGGCCTGATCCTGGACGGTATCCATCTGCCATCGGGTCGGATCGACCGACCCGTCTATACCTACTGCCAGGGCGTGGTGCTGGGGCTCGAGACCGAATTGGCCGTGCACACCGGCGATTTCCGGCATGTCGAGCGGGTGCAGCGGCTGCTGGCGGCGGTGGGTGAGCAGATGACCGAGCGCGGGATCGTCACCGGCGGGGGCGGGGGCGACGGCGGCCTGTTCAACGGCATTCTGGTGCGGTATCTGGCGCTGACGGCGCTGCTGCTGCCCGGCCGGGACTCCGCCCAGCGGGGCGCCCGGCAGGCGGCGGCCGCGATCGTGAAGGCCTCGGCCCGTGCGGCCTGGGATCATCGCCTCGAGGTGGAGGGCGAACCGCTGTTCGGTCCCGATTGGGCCCGACCGGCGCGGCTGCCCGCCGGTACCGGGGGTGCGGGCGGATTTACCGCGGGCGGATCGGTGACCGCCTCGGCCGATCCGGAGCGCGACCTGTCGGTGCAACTGTCGGGGTGGATGTTGATGGAGGCCGCGCATCTGGTGACGGACGCGGGCCTGTAGAAGCTGTGTTCACCCACCCCGCCGACTCCGCAAGCTCCGTCGGCCGACCATCCCCTTCAGGCCTCCTCGGCCCGGACCGCGCCGCTGGTGCAGATCTCGGAGGCGAGCTCGGCCGTCGGCAGATCGAGATCGAATTCCTCTGTGGGACGGGACATTTCGATCCGGTACTGCCGGATTCCCAGCGCGGTGCCGATGACCAGCCCCGCCACCAGCGTGCCGATCACCGTCGGCATCAGCCACGACACCCGATTCAGGAATCCCCCGCCGTAGTAGCCGACCAGCAGCAGCACCGGCGCCCAGAGCACCGCGCCGATCGTGCTGGCCACGGTGTAGCGGCGATGATCCATCCGCGCGGCCCCGGCGACCAGCGGGCACAGCGTGCGCACCCACGGAATCCAGCGGGCGACCAGCACCGCCAGGAATCCGTGCCGGTGCAGCAGGTCGGTGACCCGCATCAGGTTTCGGGTGTTGATGTAGCGGCCGTTGCGGCGCGCCACCAGGCGGTGGCCGGTGCGATGTCCGATCACGTAGCCGACCTGATTGCCCGCGACCGCGGCGATCATCGTCGCCACGACCAGGCCCCACACCTGCCCGTGGCCGCTCTCGTGCGAGGCCAGCACGATACCGGCGGTGAGCAGCATCGAATCGCCCGGCAGGAACAGCCCGATGATCAGGGCGCACTCGAGGAAAACGAAGACGAGGACAACGGCCCAGACCAGAACCGGCCCGGCGGACTGCAGCGAATCCAGTCCGTGCAGAGCGAGGGGTAGCGCGGTATTACGCAAGGCGTCAGCGCAGAGATTCGTTTGCCGGAGCGGGGGCGGTCTCGGCCAGCACCGGCTCGTGGTTGCGCAGCTTCTTCACCACCGAGATGATGCCCGGCAGAATCGATACGATCACGATCAGGATGAAGATCGACTCGATGTGGTTGCGAATGAACGACACGTTGCCCAGCAGGGCGCCCAGGATTGTCACTCCGCCGCCCCAGGCGACGCCGCCGACGATGTCGAAGGCCAGGAATTTGCGGTAGTCCATCTTGGACACGCCCGCCAGCACCGGCATGAAGGTGCGCACGATCGGCACGAATCGGCCCAGGATGATGGTCTTGGGCCCGTATTTTTCGAAGAATGCATGCGTCTCGGTGACATAGCGCTGCTTGAAGAAGCGCCCGTCCTGTCTCTGGAACAGCGCGGGCCCGATGGCCCGCCCGATCCAGTACGCGCACTGGTCGCCCGCGACGGCGGTGATCGCGACGGCGGGCACCAGCACCCAGATGGAGACCGGATGACTCGGGTGCACCGCCAGCAGGCCGCCGGTGAACAGCAGCGAATCGCCGGGCAGGATCGGGAACAGCAGCCCCGTCTCGATGAAGACCATGACCAGGATGGCCGGCAGCACCGCGTCCTTCAGCCACGTGTCGGTGAGCAGGTGCATGGGGTCGAGCAACCCCTTGATACCGGAGCTACTTGCAAGAACATCAGAAATGGCCAGCATGGTCACGGCCCCCACAGTACCGGCCCGCGCGCTATGACACCGAACCTCACCGCAACCTCACAGAACGGCCATGTCAATGCCCCCTCGTCGGGGTGCCTTTCGCCCGGATGGCGGGGGAACCTAATGTGGGCACCGACAGATATGTTCTTCGCAGCGCACACACGGAGGTCACTGCAGTGCCCATCGCGACTCCGGAGGTCTACGCCGAGATGCTCGGTCGGGCCAAAGAGAACTCCTTCGCATTCCCCGCGATCAACTGCACGTCGTCGGAGACGATCAACGCGGCGATCCGCGGCTTCGCCGAGGCCGGCAGTGACGGCATCATCCAATTCTCCACCGGCGGTGCCGAATTCGCCTCCGGCCAGGGCATAAAGGATATGGTTGTCGGCGCGACCGCGCTGGCCGAATTCGCGTATGTCGTGGCCGCCAGGTATGACGTGACGATCGCCCTGCACACCGATCACTGCCCCAAGGACAAGCTCGACGGCTTCGTCCGCCCGCTGATCGCGATCTCGCAGGAGCGGGTCAAGGCCGGCAAGCTGCCGCTGTTCCAGTCGCATATGTGGGACGGCTCGGCCATCTCGATCCACGAGAATCTCGAGATTGCCAAGGAACTGCTGAAGCAGTGTGCCGCGGCCAATATCATCCTCGAGGTCGAGATCGGCGTCGTCGGCGGCGAGGAGGACGGCGTCGAGGCCGAGATCAACGAGAAGCTGTACACCTCGCCCGAGGACTTCGCCGAGACCATCGACGCGCTGGGCTCCGGTGAGAACGGAAGGTATCTGCTGGCCGCCACTTTCGGCAATGTGCACGGTGTGTACAAGCCGGGCAACGTGGTGCTCAAGCCGGAGGTGCTCGCGCAGGGGCAGCAGGTGGCCGCGGCCAAGCTCGGCCTGACCGAGGGCAGCAAGCCGTTCGATTTCGTCTTCCACGGCGGCTCCGGCTCGCTGAAGTCCGAGATCGAGGATTCGCTGAAGTTCGGTGTGGTGAAGATGAACGTCGACACCGACACCCAGTACGCGTTCACCCGCCCGATCGCCGGCCACATGCTCGGCAACTACGACGGCGTGCTGAAGATCGACGGCGAGGTCGGCAACAAGAAGGTCTACGACCCGCGTAGCTACCTGAAGAAGGCCGAAATCTCGATGTCCGACCGCGTCATCGAGGCCTGCAACGACCTGAACTCCGCGGGCAAGTCCGTCACCGCGAAGTAGCGCGAAACGGGTTGGGTACCACTAGGTTGGCATCGTGAACGGTGCCAATACGCTCGATGTGCGGGTCTTGGGGCCGGTGCAGCTGCTGGTCGACGGCGTGCCCGTGGCTGTGGGCGGGCCCAAGCCGCGGGCGCTGCTGGCCGCGCTGACGGTGAACCGGCGGCGGGCGGTGTCCTCGCAGGCGTTGGCCGATATTGTCTGGAACGAGGATCCGCCCGACTCCTATCAGGCCAGCCTGCAGGTGTTCGTCTCGAATATCCGTAAGGCCCTGCGTAATTCGGGGGTGGACCCGGCGGTCCTGCGCACCGAATCCTCGGGCTATCGGCTCGAGATCGCCGACGACGGCTGCGATCTGGGGCGGTTCGACGCGGCCCGCCGCGCCGGGGTCGAGGCCGCCGGGGCCGGCGATCACAATGGTGCGTCCCGGCTGTTCGGGGCGGCGCTGGCCGAGTGGACCGGCAAGGCCCTGGACGATCTGTCCGGCCTGCATTTCGCCGACAGCTTCGCCACCGCCATGGACGAGGAGCGCCTGCTGGTGGCCTCGGCCCGGATCGATGCCGAAATTGCTTGCGGCCGAGCTGCTTCCGTGGTGGGCGAGCTGGTATCGATGACTAATTCGCATCCGCTGCGCGAGCCGTTGTGGGTGCAGTTGATCACCGCGCTGTACCTGTCCGGCCGGCAGGCCGATGCGCTCGAGGCATGCCGGCGGGTCCGCACCGTGCTGGCCGACGAGCTCGGCATCGATCCGGGTCCGGCCCTGGTCGAGCTGGAACAGCGTGTGCTGCGGCAGGAGCCGCTCAACACCGCGGACATCGCCAAGGTCGAGCGGATGGCGCAGGCGATGACCGAGACGGTGTCCGAGGCGCCGCGTTCGGCGCGCTCGGGCCGGTTGCGGCTGCCCGACGGGCGCGTGCTGCCGATCGCCAAGGGCGGGTTGAAGGTCGGCCGCATGACCGATAACGACCTGGTGCTCGACGATCCGAAGGTCAGCCGGTACCACGCGCATATCCTGCCGAGCCGGGCCGGGCTGCTGATCAAGGATCTGCATTCGGCCAACGGCATTTACATCAACGAGGAGCCGATCGAGAGCGGTTCGGTACTCGCCGACGGCGATGCGGTCCGCATCGGGACCACGGTGCTCGTCTTCGAGGCGAGCGGTGAGTAATCAGGGCGTGGTGCTGCCCGGGGCGCAGGCCATGCCGCTGCCCTGCGGGTCGAGCAGGCCGTTGTAGCCGGGCTGCGAGGAGTACAGCGGCGCCTTGCCCGCCGCGCGAACCGCCGCGCAGTTCGGGTAGTAGGCGGGGTCCTGGTCCTGCGTGCCGGTGCTGGTCTGGTTGATCGTGCCCTGGCTGTTGACGCTGAACCCGCTGCCGCCGGCGGAGCTGCCGCCACTGCCCGAACCGGAGCCGGGCGAGGCGAGGGCAGTGCCACCACTGGTGGCCACGGTGCCGAGGGCGAGCAGCCCGACCGCCGCGACGGCCGGGATCATGCGGCGAAACGATGAAATATTCACGGCAACAATCCTGTTCGGTAATTTGCGAACGACCGCATCGCGATGCGGAGCAGCTCTGGGACGGTGGCGGATGCTGACGCCCCGCCGTGCAGAGATAACGCTCCGAACGGGTGGTTGGTTCGAGTCAACTGTATGCGGAGTACCTGAGAGTTGTTCACAGGGTATGCGCGCCAAAGGTGGCCCCGCGACTTCGGCGTGAATGCCGTGTAATGCCGGTTTCGCCCGGTACTGTCGATGCGATTGAGACACACCGCACGCACGCGGAACGAGGGGTTGTGAATATAGGGCTGCGGCTGCTGGCTGCCGTCGGTGCGGTCGTTCTCGGCGCGCTGGGCGCGCAGCCGGTCGCGCTGGCCGATCCCGCCCCCGGATTCGGTCCGGCACCGGTAACCGGCGCGGGACCGTGCGCGACCGACCCGGCGCCGGCCCACGAGTCGCTGGTGCCCAAGACCCTCGAGGTGCCGATCCCATATCCGGTGGTGACCGTCGATCCGGGCCCGCCCCCGCCCGTCGCGCCCACGCGCACCGCGATGACGCTCCCCACGAATCCCTGCGTCGACCCCTGTCCGGACCTCACCGACACCCTGGCGCCGCCGCCTAATCTGCTGCAGCGTCTGGGCCTGCCCGATGTGCGGGTGAACCCCAAGCCGTTCTATTTCGCGCTGCCGCCCGGTCCCTCGCCGCATACCGGTCCGCCGCCCCCGGCGCGGCAGCATCCGCCGACCGAATCGGCCCCGCAGTCGTCCGAGCCCGCGGCGCCGCGCATCGATCAGGTCACCGAGGTGGCCAAGGAGACCGGCGCCGATTCGGTGAACCGCACCGATAAGCGCTGGCAGGTGTACGGCACCGATCTGGGGATCGCGTGGGAGAGCGCGCCCGGACAGATCGCCATGGCCTTCGGCGATAGCGTCGGCGTCGGCTTCCATCCACCCGGCGGGATGGGGGAGGACTGGCGCAGTAATCTGCTGGCCTTCAGCAGTAATCGCGATCTGAGCCACGGCATCATCTTCGACCGCATGGTCACCGACGGCCGCTGCCACGCCGCCGAGGTGCTCTCCAGCCGCAAGCAGGACAACATCGAGATCACCACGATCCCGACGTCCGGATTCGCGCTCGGTAAGCGCCAGTACATGAGCTACATGTCGATCCGCACCTGGAACAGCCTGCCGGCCACGTTCTTCACCAATTACGGCGGTATCGCCTACTCCGACGATCACGGCCAGACCTGGACCAAGGATCCCTACGCGCACTGGGACGACATCTTCGGACTCGCGAATTTCCAAGTGGCCGCGATGGTTCCGCACGGCGGCTACGTGTATATGTTCGGCACCCCCAATACCCGGCTGGGTTCGGTGGGGCTGGCCCGGGTGCCCGAGGCCCAGGTGCTCAATCCCTCGGCCTATCAGTACTGGCACGAGGGGGAATGGACCGCGGTCGGCGGATCCGCCTCGGCCACACCGATCCTCGACGGCCCGGCGGGGGAGTTGTCGGTGCGCTACGACGCCTCGCGGCACGTCTGGCAGATGAGCTATCTCGATACCGCGCAGGCCGCCATCGTTGTGCGCGAGGCGAATTCACCCCAGGGGCTCTGGTCGAATGAGGCGCCCACGGTGACGGTGGCCCAATATCCGGAACTGTACGGCGGTTTCATTCACCCCTGGTCCACCGGCTCGGACCTTTACTTCACGATCAGCACGTGGAGCGATTACAACGTCTACCTGATGCACGCGAAGATCGACGGCTGATCACACGCCGGAATAACGGGGGGGATTCAGGTGAGCTGGACCTGAGCCAGGGCGCGGCCGAAGAGCTTGTTCCCCGCCGAGGTGCCCGACAGCAGCAGCGTCGCGGTGCGACGCTCGGGGTCCAGCGATTTGACCTTCGCGGTGAACTCGATCTGCGCCGGCGAGGTCGCGTGCACCGGGACAAATTTGGCGAATCGGACGCTGTAGGACTCGATCGCGGTCGGATCGCCCAGCCAGGAGCTCAGATACTCCGCGCCCAGGCCCATCGTGAGCAGCCCGTGCGCCACCACCGTCGGCAGGCCGGCCAGGTCGGCGGCGCGCTCGCTGAAGTGGATCGGATTCGGATCGCCCGAGACGCCGGCGTAGTTCACCAGGTCGCCGCGGGTGAGCTGCATCTTGCCCACCGGCAGCTGATCGCCGACGGCCAGATCGTCGAAGGACGGGATCGTATGCACCGCCATCCCGTGGCGCGATTGCGCCAGGGGCGGGACCGCGGCGGCCTCCTGTGTGGCGATCGGGATGAGCACGTCGGCATCGGTCGTATCGGTGTCGCGCCGGTGCATCACCAGGCCCTCGACCAGCCGCGCGATATCGGGGTCGATCTCCTCGCCGACGCGCGCCACGATTGTCACGGTGCCAACCACGACGACCGCGCCGGATCCGTCGAGAAGGGTCGCCCGCACGGTGAGGAAATCGTTGCCGCGCACCCGGCGGATCGACTCGATCTTCATCTCGGTGTGCACCTGAGCCCCGGAAACCATCGGCCGGTGGATCTCGAAGAGCTGATCGGTCTGCAGGACCTGTGACAGGTCGTACCCGGTGAACACTGTGTCGAGCATGGCCTGGGTGGTGGCCATGCCGATTACCGCGGCGAAGGTCGGCGGCGCGAGGACTCCGTTGCAACCGAGCTTGGCCGCATCCCCTTCGTGTCGGTAGGCCGGGTGGTTGTTCTGCACGGCCCGGGCGAATTCACGGACCTTCTCGCGACCGACGTCGTAACGGTCCCGAACCCGATAGTGCCGACCGACCAAATCCGTGTATGCCGACGCTTCGGTTGCCAGCTCCGGCATATCCCTGTGCTCCCTGCTCAAAATATTTACCGCACTCGCTGTTCTTACTGTGCAAATCGTCTTACTGCGTAAATCTTGGTACGCCCGAGACCCCGGGTATCCGTCTGACGGTCATGCGGACACGGTCGGACAATCCCGGCCACTCTACCGGTCCAATCGGACCGGTGACCAGGTCTCTGTGATGCTTATCGCCCGCCGACCCAAATGCGTCACACGCTACTTCGGCGAGTCGCACACCTTCCAGCCGTCGGCGGCGCTCTGCAGATCGAAGGTGCGTGCGGTACGGGTGGGATCGGCGTCGGTATAGACGTTGGCCTGCGCAACCGCCTTATCGCCGGTGATCTGGACCGAATCGACGGCGTCCACCTTCGGGATCTTGCGCTGATCGACCGCCAGCTTGTGCACGCTGGCGTACTGAGCGGGTGCGATGCTCTGATAGAAGTCGTGTTGGGTGCCGCAGGTGGCGGCCTGCAGATCCGGAAGGTTGCCGGTGGCAAGCGCATTGGTGTAAGCGCTGATCGCCGCGGTGACCTTCGCCTCGGGAGTGTTGTTCTTGCTGTTGGAGGCCAGCGCGACGACCACGACGATCAATGCGACGATGACGACCACGGCCGCACCCGTGCCGAGCAGCCAGCGCCTGGCGTGCCGCTTCGGGGCCGCCGGCGCTTCGGCAGGGGCATCCATCGGTGGGGCAGCGCCGGGGATGCGTTGCGGCGCAGCGATTGTGTGCGGAGACATCGTCGGTGCCGGAATGGTCGGCTGCACGTCCGCGGGCGAGGGCGCGCCGGTAGGCGGGGGCGCGATCGGCGGCCGCGGTCCTCCGGGGGCGGCCTCGTCACCCACCGGTGCATTCTGTGGGGGGCCGGAGGGGCCCTGCGGCACAGTGTTTTTCGGTCCGGTTCCCGGGCGTGGGGTGGCCGGCGGTGCGGTGATCGGCGACCGCCCGCCGGGCATGACCCGATCGGTACCGGACTTGCCGCCGAGGCGAATCTGCTCGGTGGGCTGTTCGCTCGGGGGTTGCACCGGCTCGCCGGGCCGTTGGATGGGCAACGCCGTGGTCTCGGCATTGGATGGGTCCGAGACCATAGGTATGGCAACGGTTTTCGGATCCGCTGCGCTGGACGGCTTGCCGCCGGTATGCGGCAGCACCGAACGGGGGATGAATGCGGTCTTGTCGTCCGGCCCGGACGGGCCCGCCGGTCCCTGCGGTGACGCGGCCGGGGTGATGCCGGTGCGGGGCGGCACGGGAGATGTCGGCGGCTTCGGCGCGGCGGCAACGCCCGGCCGGTCGGTCGACGGGCCGCTCGGTCGCGGCGGCTCCGGCGACGGCGCGACCCCGGGCCGCGGTATGGCGGGCGGCGGCTCGGTCTGCCCCGCGCCCGGCAGTTGATCGCGCGAGATGCGCTCGGTACGGGCCGCATCGGACGCCGCGGCGGCACCGGCCCCCGTCGCGTCCGACGACGGACGCTGCTCGGAATCGGCGGAGCCCGGCTGCGGCTTCTGGTCGTCGGTCGGGTCGGACACGTGTCACCCCTCGCTCGGCGGAACAGTCTGAACTCGCAGGCAAGCCTAATGGGTGCTGTCGGCGAAGCCGTCCGTAAACCGCGCACGGCCGGAGCGAATGCGGAGGTACGCCTAATGGGCGCTGCCGGCGAAGCCGTCCACAGACCGCGCACGGCCGGAGCGAATGCGGAGGTACGCCTAATGGGCGCTGCCGGCGAAGCCGTCCACAGACCGCGCACGGCCGGAGCGAATGCGGAGGTACGCCTAACCAGCAATTCCCATAGAGGAGGACATTGCGGCGCGAGTACCCGTATGGGAGATACTGGGCCCATGACCTCCTTCGGTGATCTGCTCGGACCGCAGCCGGTATTACTTCCCGAACTTTCCGATGCGGAGGAGGCCCTGCTGAACAAACAGGATCCGGTGCAGGTCGCCGCCGCGTATCCGACGGCGTCGATCGCCTGGGCCCAGCTTGCCGAGGACGCGCTGTCCCGCGCGGAGGAGGCCGCACCGGGCGCGGTGAACGCCGATGTCATCGCCGCCTACGCCTTCGCCCGCACCGGCTACCACCGTGGTCTGGACCTGTTGCGTCGCAACGGCTGGAAGGGTTTCGGCCCCGTGCCGTGGAGCCATGAGCCCAACCAGGGGTTCCTGCGCGCCGTCGCCGCCCTGGCCCGCGCCGCGCGCACGATCGGCGAGTCCGACGAATATGCGCGCTGCCTGGATCTGCTCGAGGATTGCGATCCCCGCGCGGCCGCCCAGCTAGGTCTCGGCTGAGCTTGGCCCTCGAAACCCCGTTCACCGTCGGCGCCGTCCGCGAGAGCGGCACCAAGCGGCTGCGCAGCGGGTGGGGTCGCCTGCGCAAATCCGCGCTGCCGATCCTGCAGTGTGCCGTCGGTGCGGCCATCGCCTGGTACGTCGCGCACCGCATCGTCGGCCACCCCGCACCGTATTTCGCCCCGATGGCCGCGGTCATCTCGATCGGGGTGGCCTTCGGCGCGCGCATCCGGCGTTCGGTCGAGCTGGTCGTCGGCGTCAGCGTCGGCATCGGGATCGGTGACCTGTTCATCTCCCGGGTCGGCACCGGGCCGTGGCAGATCGCGCTGGTGGTGGCGGTGGCGATGGGTTCGGCGATATTTCTCGACGGCGGCGCGGTCATCCCGATGCAGGCCGCCAGTTCCGCGGTGCTGGTGGCGACGCTGTATCCGCCGCATAGCGCCGGGGCCTACCTACGGGTGACGGATTCACTGGTGGGCGGGCTGGTCGGGATCGCGGTCGTGGCGATCTTCCCGCTGCATCCGGTGCGCCGCGCCCGTGCGCAGGCCGCCGACATTCTGGGGGTGATGGCCCGGGCGCTGACCGACTGCGCGGACGGCCTGCACGAACAGGATTCGGAAAAGATCCGACTCGCACTGGAATCCGCGCGCGGCACGCAGTCCCAGATCGACGCGCTCCGCAACGTGGTCGAGGGGGGTCGCGAGGTCAGCCGGATCTCGCCGCTGTACTGGAATGCCCGCCCGCGCCTGGATCTGATCCGGACCGCGGTGGATCCGCTCGACAACGCCGTGCGCAATACCCGGGTCCTGCTGCGCCGCGCGCTGACGCTGGTGCGTGACGACGAAATCCTCGATCCGCGCACGGTCGAGGAGGTCGAGGACCTCGGCCGGGCCGTCGAGGTGGTGCGTCAGTACATGCTCGCGGACCCGGGCCGCCAGCCCGATGCCGCCGAGGCGACGCGGGTGCTGCGCCGGGTCGCGAAGGGCGCGACCGTGGATCTGGTGGCCGGCGCCGGGCTGTCCGCACACGTGGTGCTGGCGCAGCTGCGCTCGATCGTGGTCGACCTGATGCAGGTGTGCGGGGTGAAACGACTCTCGGCGATGGCGCTGTTGCCGCCCACGGTCGAGCGTCCGTACGTGGAGCCCGAAGACTGAGCCGACCGGTACGTGGTGCTGTGCGGCGCCCGCGTCCGGAGTTCGGGTAGTGGACTACTCGTGTGCCGAAGTCCTACCGCTCGTAACGTTTTGGACATACCGCGAGCACGAGGGGTGTCGCGGTAGAAACTTCGCTAGGGCGATAAGGACGCCCCGCGGCCGGTCGACGGGATTCTCGCGTATCAGCACGGGAATCCGGGGAGGACGTCGTTGACACCGTCAGGTGACCGGCCACGGGGCTTCGGTGCCCCCGCACTAGCGAAGAGGGCCGCCCGATGTAGCTCTATCGGGCGGCCCGTCCGGATTTACAGACTGCTCCAGAACCGTGTGAGGTAGCTGCCGTATTCCGACCAGCTCGATGGCACGCCCGACAGCTCGAACAGGTCGTAGACGATGGTGAAGAAAACGTGGTTCAGCTGAGGAATCCAGAGAATCGCGAGCAGAATCAACAGCCCGTACGACTTGAACTGCTCCAGCGACCGGCGGGTCTGATAGCTCAGCGACGGCTCCAGGATTCCGAATCCATCGGTGCCTGGAATCGGCAGCAGATTCAGCACGGTCGCGGTGATCTGAAGGAATGCCAGGAAACTGAGCCCGAACCAGAATGCGGCATGCTCGTGCGGGGAGCCCAGGAACCGCACGATCGTCAGCAGCACCACCGCGCACACCGCATTCACCGCGGGCCCGGCGCCGCTGATCATGCGCTGAACGCGGGGGGAGAAGTCGGCCGAATGCACGTACACCGCGGCGCCCGGCAGCGCGAATCCGCCCAGCGCGATGAACACCATCGGCAGGCCGATCGACAGCAGCGGATGGGCGTACTTCAGCGGATTCAGGGTCAGATATCCGCGCAGCTCGACCTGATGATCACCCGCGCGCCAGGCGGTATAGGCATGGGCGAATTCGTGCAGGCAGACCGTGACGATCCAGCCGAAGACCACGAAGATGAAGACGCCGACTTTCGCCTGGTTGGAGGTCACGTCGGCAAACCAGGCCACCGCGGCGCCGGCCGCGGTCAGCACCACGATCAACAGGAATATCGGGCTGGGGCGCACCGCCCCAGCCTTCCGACGGGCATCGAACGGCGTGCTCATCGGACCAGCAGCCAGGGCTTGTCGTGCCGGTAGAAGGTCGCCCGCGGCACGGTGCGTTCGTCGGCGATGCCGTCGCGGGTCACCACCGCGCCCGGCGTGCCCAGCTGGATTGAGCGCCCGGCGACCCACCGCTGCCTGCGGAGGAACCCGCGCACTATGGTCGCGCGCGCCCCGGGCATCTCGAGAGTCGGTGAAATATGCAGTGCCGCAACCTTTCCGGTAAACAGGGGGATCTCGTCGGCGTAGGCCTCGCCCTCCAGTGTTGCACCTCCGGGCCCGGTGATGGTGGCGCGGCCGACCAGCACCCGGCCCGTGTCGTCGCGGATCAGCGGCGTCGGTTTCGGCTTGCCCTCGAGCGCCCGCTTGGCCGCCGCGGAACCCGAACCGGTCTGATAGGCGCGCGAGCCGTAGGTGCGGTCCACCGGCACATAGCCGATCTCCACGTGCAGTCGCTCGGTGCGCATCAGGTGGGTGAGCACCGCGGCCAGTCCGGCGTCCTCGCCGAGCACGATCAACCGGGGCAGGCTGTCCGCGGCCAGCACCGGCAGTAGCTCATCGATCGCGGACTTTTCGGGGATGGAGGAGGCCTGGGTGGTCGCGATCGAGGCGAGCGCGATCGGGACCGGGGCGCCGTTGCAGCGGAGAACATGGGTACTCAACTGCGGTGCACTCTCCTCGGATATATCCGCTCTCGCCCACCCGTCGCCCGGCCGCCACCCCTCACGGAGTCACTTCGTGATGCTTATACATACGACCTCGCTGCGCCCGGGTGAACCCCCTGCGGTTCACCTTCTCCCGGCCACGATAGTCCCGGTCGATGCCGCGCGCGCCAGTCGGAGCGGGGAAGTCGGGTGCATCTATTAGACTGTCCTCCCGGCCACCGCCTCTTCAAACGGCAGGTAGCTGCAGCGGATGCTGCGCGTCGAACCGTAGGAGACTCCACATGCCGGCAATCGTCCTGATCGGCGCCCAATGGGGCGACGAGGGTAAGGGCAAAGCTACCGACCTGCTCGGCGGCCGGGTCGACTGGGTCGTGCGCTATCAGGGCGGCAACAACGCGGGCCACACCGTCGTGCTGCCCAACGGCGACAACTTCGCGCTGCACCTGATTCCCTCGGGCATTCTCACCCCGGGTGTCACGAATGTCATCGGAAACGGTGTCGTCGTCGATCCGGGTGTGTTGCTCGAGGAGCTGGCCGGCATCGAGCAGCGCGGCGTGGACACCTCGCGGCTGCTGCTATCGGCCGACGCGCACCTGATCATGCCGTATCACGTGGCGATCGATAAGGTCACCGAGCGTTTCCTGGGCAATAAGAAGATCGGCACCACCGGCCGCGGTATCGGCCCCTGCTACCAGGACAAGGTGGCGCGGGTCGGCGTGCGGGTCGCCGACGTGCTGGACGAGAAGATTCTCACCCAGAAGGTCGAGGCCGCCCTGGAGTTCAAGAATCAGGTGCTGGTGAAGATCTACAACCGGCGTGCCCTGGACCCGCAGCAGGTGGTGGACGAGGTGCTCACCAAGGCCGAGGGCTTCAAGCATCGCATCAGCGATACCCGGCTGCTGCTGAACCAGGCGCTGGAGGCCGGCGAGACCGTGCTGCTGGAGGGGTCGCAGGGCACGCTGCTCGACGTCGACCACGGCACCTATCCGTACGTGACGTCCTCCAATCCGACCTCGGGCGGCGCGGCGGTCGGCTCCGGCATCGGGCCCAACAAGATCACCGCGGTGCTGGGCATCCTCAAGGCGTACACCACGCGTGTCGGCTCGGGCCCGTTCCCGACCGAATTGTTCGACCTATCCGGCGAATACCTGGCCAAGACCGGCGGCGAGGTCGGCGTGACCACGGGGCGCGCCCGCCGCACCGGCTGGTTCGACGCGGTCATCGCGCGCTACGCCACCCGCGTCAACGGCATCACCGACTACTTCCTCACCAAGCTGGACGTGTTGTCGAGCCTGGATCGCGTGCCGATCTGCGTCGCCTACGAGATCGACGGCGAGCGGGTAGAGCAGATGCCGACCACCCAGACCGAATTCCATCACGCCAAGCCGATTTACGAGGAAATGCCCGGCTGGTGGGAGGACATCTCGCACGCCCGCACCTTCGAGGAACTGCCCGCCAACGCGCGCGCGTACGTCGAGCGCCTGGAGGAGCTGTCCGGCGCCCGCATCTCCTGCATCGGCGTCGGCCCGGGCCGCGACGAAACCATCGTCTGCCACGATATTTTGGGGTAGTAAACCAGCCCGTCACTGTCACGCATCGCGACCGGCATTTCGTGATTCCGGCGTGCTTTTGGTCGGAATCCATGGGCGCACAGTAGATCCCGGACATAGCACCGCACCCCGCCCGAGGTTCGGGCGGGGTGCGGTGCGGTATCGGAACTCAGGACTCGGTTGTCACTTCGCCCTCGTCGTATTCGGGGGCGGCGTGGTCCGCGACCCCGGGGGTGGGGTCGCGGGTTAGGTCGATCAGGGGGTGACGCTCGGCTCCTTCTGGGGCCGCGTGGCGGCCGTAGCTTTGCTGCTCCTGGGGCATCGTGTGCTCTCCCTCCATGTCGGACACCAGAAAACCCTAACCCGGGGGTTGGTGTTGGGGAATCGGGTGGGTCGTCAGTAGTACGTGACGGGCGCTAGGGGTTCGGCGGCGTGGGGGGTCAGGGCGTTGTATGCGGTGGCGATGGACTTGACCGCGATGCGGAGGTCGGATTCGTCCCGGGTGAAGGGCAGACGCAGGAAGCGTTCGAAGGCGCCCTGTACGCCGAATCGTGGTCCGGCGGCGAGTAATACGCCGTGGTTGGGTGCGACGGCGGCGAGGGCGGACGAGACGGGGGTCGGCAGCTGAACCCACAGCGACATGCCGCCCGCGGAGGGGACAGCGCGCCACTCGGGCAGCTCGTCGGCGAGCGCATCGAGCAGGATCGCGCGCCGGCTGCGGAGCTGCTCGCGGCGGAACGCGAGCATGCCCTCGGCATGTTCGAGCAGGTAGGCGGTGGCGAGCTGGTCCATGACGGGGGTGCCGAGGTCGACCGTCGAGCGGATGCCGAGCAGCTTGGTGATCAGCGTGGGGGCCGCGCGCACCCAGCCGACGCGCAACCCGCCCCAGAACGACTTCGACGCCGAACCGATCGTCACGATCTCCGATCCGCGGGCGAAAGCCGCTACGGGGGGCGGGGATTCGCCGTCGAGCTGCTGCTCCACCATGGACTCGTCGATGATCACCGTCATGCGGGTCTCGCGGGCAATGGCGGCCAGTTCGGCGCGGTCCTGCGCGCCCATCAGTAGTCCGGTGGGATTGTTGAAGTCCGGCAACAGATATGCGGTGCTGGCCGCGGTCTGCCGTGCGGCACTCCGGATTCCGTCGAGATCCCACCCTGATTCCGGGTGCTCCGGGCGCAGCGGGACCGGTACCGGGCGGGCCCCGACATCGCGAATCGCCTCTATCCCATTGGGATAGGTCGGGTGATCGATCAGGACACGCTCGGCCGGCGCGGTGAGCACGTTCAGCAGTAGGCGGAGCCCGTGCTGCGCGCCGAGGGTGACCAGGATCTGCTCCGGCGCGGTCGGCAGGCCGCGCTCGGTATAGCGGCGCGCGATGGCCTCGCGCAACGGGGGCACCCCGACCGGATCCATGCCGTGGGTGCCGAGATAAAGCGGAAGGCCCTGCAGCGCAGCGGAATACGCGTCGGTCATCTCCGCCGGGGCGGACATGGCGGCATAGGTCAGGTCGATGGTCGGCAGCTGGTTCGGCGACATCAGGGCCAGAATGCTGCGCGTGGGTTTGGCGCCGTCATGTGCGACATCGGCCGGCAGGGCGACCGTGCTGCGGGAGCCCTGGCGGCTGATCAGGTAGCCGTGCTCGCGCAGCAGCGCATAGGAGGAGGTGACCGTGGTGCGGCTGACGCCGAGGGTGGCGGCCAGATCTCGCTCGCTGGGCAGGGCGACGCCCAGCGGGGCACGGCCGTCGTGAATCAGCAGCCGGATACTCTCCGCGAGCGCGAGATAGGCCGGGCGGCTGCGCTTGTCCGCGCCCTCGTCCTGCCGCCACCGGCCCAGATCGCGGGTGACGGTGGCGGCGCTGATCACACGTAAGGCCATACAGTCCAGTATCGAGGTTCTGGCTATTTAATTCAAGTCCAGATGTCGGCATGCTGGATGCATGGTCACCTTTATCGTTTCCTTGCTGGTCGTCGCGGCCTTCGCGGTGATCGTATTCGTGTTCGCGCCCGGGCCGGGCGGGCGGACCGCCGATCTGCTCGAGCGCTATCGGCCGCATGCGCCGATGGCCGACTGGTCGCTGTCGTTCCGTGAGGTGCAGCGGCAATATGCGGACCTGGCAGCGATCGAATCGCATCGCGAACCCGGGCAGGAGGTCCGCCCGGCGACTGTCCCGCGGCATCGCCTCGGCGGGCTCCGTCGAGCAGGCCAGTTCTGAAACTGGACTGTTTATTGATGGTGGTGCCCGGTGGTGCGAGCGCGGGAGTGGGTTCGCCGCGAGCGCACCTTGTCGGACCGGTCGGGCACACTGACCGTATGTCCGATGTGGAACGCCCGATCGAGGCGGCGCTGTTCGACACCGCCATCGGTGTGTGCGCCATCGCCTGGTCACCTGCCGGGGTGGTGCGATTCGGATTGCCCGGGTCCACCCCCACGGCCACCCGCGCCTGGATCATGGGCTCCGATGGTGGCGGCGCCGATGTTCGGGAGGCCGAACCGGCCGGTGCGATGGCCGAGGTGATCGCGGGCGTGCGTACCCATCTCGCGGGCGCGCTGGACGATCTGCGCTGGATTCCGGTGGACCAGAGCGGATCCCCCGAATTCCATCGCGCGGTCTACGCGGTGACCCGCACCATCGACCCCGGCCACACCCTTACCTACGGCCAGGTCGCCGAGCGGATCGGCGCACCCGGCGCCGCGCAGGCCGTCGGACAGGCATTGGGCCACAACCCTATCCCGCTCATCGTCCCCTGCCACCGAGTCCTCGCCGCCGACCACGCGCTGCATGGCTTCTCCGCGCCCGGGGGTTTGTCCACCAAGGCGCGGCTGCTCGGGATCGAGCGCACGTCAGGATTCGGCGAGCCGACCCTGTTCTGAGAGCCCGGGCGGCTAGGGCTTCGGCTGCGGGGTGGTGGTTGGTTTGAGGACGCTTTCCAGGTCCTGATTGGTCTGGTTGACGCCGTTGACGACGGAGTCGGGAACGGCGCCCGGGACGGGCGCGCTCAGCGGGCCGATATGGACCTCGCGCGGGGCGGGCGGAGGGGTGGGCGTGGGCGTGCTCGGCCGGGTGTACCGGCGGCGCGGCGCGGAAGCCTGGTTATCGTCCTGCGGTGCGGCGGAGTGCAATTGATCCGGGACCGGCGCGGGCGCCGCTGGTGGGTGAGCCGCCGGTGGGGGAGCGGCCGGCTTGGGAGCCGCCGAAGTCGTCGGGGCGATGGGTGCGGTGACCCCCGGCTGCACCGGCCCCGCCGGATCTGCCAGGGCGATGCCGGCGCACGCCACCAGGATCGCACCCGCCAGCGCGGCTGAACCCGCGCCGATACCAGTCATTACGTTGCGTTGACCATGCGCCACGTCGGTACACCATCCTCACGATGATCTGCCGTAAAGCGGCGATTCATCCGATCGCCCCCGTGCAGCATCGTAATCGGTCATCCACCCCCCTAGCCATGTGGTCGAACCTACCCGGCCCGGGCCTGCGGTTGCCTACACTTCCCAGATGGATCTGCTGTTCTCGGCGATCGGTCTTCTAGTGTTCATTGGAATCCTCTACGCGGCATGGATGGCATTCCTGGTCCTGCGCGGCCCCAGATAAGCCCACCGCGGCCCAGCGGGTAACCCGTTGCACCGCAGCCGGATCAGACCGCTGCGCCGAAGGCGGTACCGGCAGCGCCGCCGATGATTCCGCCGACGACACCCCCGACGACGGCCGCGGGGACGCCGGTGATTGCGGCCCCGGCCGCCCCACCTGCAGCGGCGCCGATGCCAGCGCCCGCCAAAGCGCCGACTGCCGAACCAATCTCGGGTTGGGTTGTAGCGGCGGTGACGACCCCGCCGATGATCCCGCCCGCGACCGCGCCGATCCCGGCTCCGACGACCGCACCCGGGACCGCGCCGACAACGGCGGCCGGAACCCCAAGGGCCGCGGCGCCGATCGCGGCGCCGGCCGCGGCGCCGGCGATGGTCAGTCCGGCGATCTTGTCCGAGCGGCTGGCGTTGATGCCTACCGAGTTGAGGCCCGTCGCCAGGGCTGCCTCGGTGTCGGCGGCGGCGGTGTTGGCCGGGTCCAGCACGTTGTCGGGGACGTTGTCCGGGACCGGGGTGGTGTACGCGCCCAGGCGCAGGGTGCGCGGCGGGGGCGCGATCGGGGCGACCGGGGCCACCGCGGTGGGGGCGTGCAGTTCACCGAGGTCGAGGGCGGGGGCCGCCTCGGTGTCGGGGATGGAGCGGAAGTTCTGCGGGAGCGCGTAATCGGGGGCCGGGACGGCCGGCGCGGGGACCGCCGGCAGCGTGGTGACGCCGGGCTGGACCGGGCCGGAGGGCAGCACAACACCGCCGCCGGCGGGGTGCGCGATGACGCCGGGCTGCGAGGTGGTGGGGTACGGCGCGGGGGCCACGTCCTCGCCGCCGGTCGCGGGCGGCGTGGTCGCGGTATCGGGCAGCGCCGGGGTATTGGGCTGCGGCGCCGACGCCGACGGGCTGGACGCCGCCGGGCTCGGCCCGGACTGCGCCGCGGGATGACTGGTGCTGGTGGAGCAGCCCGCGGCCAGTGCCAGCGGGATGGCCCCCAGGACGATCGCGCGCCGACGCGCGCCGGTATTCACCGCAAGATGCCGACGTGCCACGTCGAAACACCACCTTCAGCAATGTCGATATGAAGCAGATCCCCCGAAGTCGGGCGCAGATCCCCCGGCGGCCCGGAGTGGCCGCGCGCCTCACGACAATAACTGTTTGATAACTATCGGTAGCAAATTTTGTGAATTACTTCACGAAAAATGACCGCCATCTGATTTAAGTCTCAGCTACTAGGCGGTATCTGCGGTTTGGCCGGACGACCGTATTAGTTCCGCTGTTTGCCGTGTGGTGGCTCGCCGCGCATGAGTTCGGCAAGTCCCTCCCGGTCGGTGACATCGAGCTTGATACAGGCGCGATAGAGGTGCCCCTCGACGGTCCGTACCGAGACGGTCAGCCGATCGGCGATCTGGCGGTTGGTGAGCCGGGCCGCGACCAGGTTGGCGATCTCGCGCTCGCGTGCGGTCAGCGGCAGTGGCTGCGCCGACTGTCGCAGGGCGGGGGTCACCGCGCCGCCGCAGGCCGCGGCCAGGCGATTTGCCGCCGCGGCCGATTCCAGCAGACGACGGCGATCGCCGGATCGCTCATGCGCCGAGGCGGCCTGTGCGGCGGCGTCGGCCGCGGACAGCAGCGCCCCGATCTCCTCGAAGTCCGCCGCGGCGGTATCCAGGGCGGGCCCGTCGTGGGAGGCGAGCGCAACGGCGTGCCGGGCCTGGATCTGCACCAGCCGCCCATCGATACGCGCCGCGAGATCGGCGAGGCGTCCGGCCACGGTGTGGTCGCCGAAGCGGGCCGCGGAATGCAATGCCATCGCCTCGATCGCATGCTGGTTCGCGCGGGCGGCGGCGTCGGCCGCGGCGATGGCCAGCCGGATGGCGGGGGTGACGGTGCCCTCGGCGGCGGCCTGCCAGGCTCGTGTGAGCTCGAGCTGTGGATCGATCACCGCCGCGCTGCGCCGTCCGCCGCGCTCGATCGCCTCGGTGATCGTGTCGGCGGCCTCGATGGCCCGGCCCAGCGCCGAATATGCCTCGGCGAGACGGATTCTCGCGAGGTACATCCAGGCGACCGCGCCCTCGGCGGTGAGCGCGGCCAGGGCCTGCTCGAGATTCTCCACGCCGTCCGGGAAGTGGCCCTGCGCCACGTCCACGGTGCCCTGCAGGATCTTCGACAACCCCCAGGCCAGGTACTGGCCGGGGGTCGAATAGCCGAAATATGCCGTGGCGCACCGCCGCGCGGCCGCCATCTCGCCGGTGAGGGTCAGCGCCAGCACCTCGGCGTGGGTGGACATGAACCGGTTGAGTCCGTCGATATCGGACTCCACCTCGTGCCCGCGCGTCGCATACGCGTGCGCGGCCTCGCCGCGGCCCATCAACGCGAGCGCCAGCCCGCCGCCGAACGAGGCCCACCACACCGCCCACGGCGGTGCGCCGGGGGTGGACATGACCTGTTCGGCGTCCTTGAAGGCGGCCTCCAAACGGTTTGCGTTGATCGCGACCCCGGAAGCCAGGCCCTGCAACGCTAATTGGATCTTGGGATGCGTGACCTTCCCCCGCACCAGCGCCAGCACCTCTTCGGCGCGCTCGGCATCGCCGATGCCCCACAACAGATTCGCCACGCGAGTACTGCCCCAGCGGGCCAGCTGCACCTCGTTGAGGTCGTCGGGATCGAAGCTGGCGAGGGTGCGCTCGGCCTCGATCCGGTGGCCCTGCCACAGCAGCGCGCGGGCGAGCAGATCCGCGGCCTCCACGCCGCCGCCGCGTTCCACCGCGGCCCGGGCGAACCGCTCGCCGAGCGGGATATTGGCCAGCCCGATGGCATCCTCGGCGGCCGCCTCGAATAGTGCCAGATCGGCGGATCTATCACTGTCCAGGGCCAATTCGGCCAGTCGGATGCGGTCGGCGGCGGATTTGACCGGCCGCTCCTTCAGCGATGAGTACAACCGCCCGCGTAATCGCCGCGCCGAGGCGATGCCCAGGCGCCGCCGGATCACCTCACCGAACAGCGGATGGGTGTAGCGCACCAGCAGCTGACGGGCGTTCTCCACGATCCGGATGACCCCGTGCGCCTCGGCGGCCTCCACCGCCTCCTCGCCCGCAAGTTCGGCCATCACGTCCAGGTCGATCGGCTCGCAGAAGGTCAGCAGCTCCAGCACGCGCAGGACGTCGTCGGGGAGCTGCTCGACCCGATCCTCCAGCAGCGCGGCCAATTCGGAGGTGACCGCCGCGCGCCCGCGCAGCTGCCAGACGCCGTTGACCTGCCGTAGCGAGCCCGCCTCCAGGGCGCCCTCCACCAGATGCCGCAGGAACAGCGCATTACCGCCCGAGGACTCCCACATCAGACTGGCGGTGAAACCCTCGAGCTGCCCGCCGAGCATCGATTCGACCAGCTCGACGCTCTGCCGCTCGGTGAACGGGGACAGGTCGATGCGCAGCAGGTGGCCGTCCTTCCACAGCGAGGTCACCGCGTCGGGCACCGCGGTACCGCTGCGTACGGTGCAGACGATGTGCGCAGCCTTGTCGATTGCCAGCTGCAGCAGCAGCGTCGCCGACAGCTGATCGAGTTGATGCGCATCGTCGACGCCGATGATGGTGCGGCCGTCGGCCAGCAGCGCCTCGCGCGCTGCGGCCATGAACGTCACCGGGTCGTGTGCGGTGTAGACGCCGACCATATGCGCGAAGACGCCGAGCGGAATGCTGCGCGCGGATTCGGTGCCGGCGACCCATCTGACGGTGCCGTCGACGGTTGCCACCGCCTGCCTGGCCAGGGTGGTCTTTCCGACTCCCGCATCTCCGGTGAGTACCGCCCCCACAAATTCGGTGCCGGTCAGGGCTGCGCGGAGCGATTCCAATTCGCTGCCGCGCTCGACCATCGGCCAGTTCCGCGCCATGGAAGTTACTTTAGTGCCTCATGATTCCGGGCGGGCCACGCGAACCCCGAACGGCCGCAAGTGGATCGATAAACGATAGCGGCGCGCTATGAAGCGCGCGTGTCCGGCGGCTCCGGAAGCCTCCGAGTCAGTTCGCCCACACCTGCTCGATCGGCGTCCCCACCGACGGCGGCGGTGTCGGCACCCCGCCCGGCGTCCGGGAGAACCGCGGCGCGGGTGCGTGCTGCACCACCCCTTCGATCTCGATCAATCCGGTGCGCGCCACGATGTGCTCGTTGTGCTCGGCCTCGCTCATCGTCAGCACCGGGGTGCAGCAGGCGTCGGTGCCGTCGAAGACCGCGGTCCATTCCTCGCGCGTGCGGGTCTTGAACCTCTCGGTGAACAGCTTGCGCAGCTGGTCCTGGCCGTTCGGATCGAGCTGGTTCGGCAGGCCCGCCGGATCGATCTCGATACCCTTCAGGAATTCGGCATAGAACTGCGGCTCGATGCAGCCCACGGCCATGTACTTGCCGTCGGCGGTCTCGTACGTGTCGTAGAAGGCCATACCGGTGTCGAGCAGGTTGGTGCCGCGCTCATCGGACCACAGGCCCACGCCCTTCATGCCCCAGATCATGTGCGAGAGGGCGAGCGCGCCGTCGACCATCGCGGCATCGATGACCTGCCCCCTACCCGAGCTCTGCCGTTCCACCAGCGCGGCGAGCACGCCGGTTACCAGGAACATCGAGCCGCCGCCGAAATCGCCGACCATATTCAGCGGCGGCACCGGACGCTCGCCCTTGTGGCCGATGGCGTGCAGCACGCCGGTCAGCGAGATGTAGTTGATGTCGTGGCCGGCACGGTCGGCCAGCGGGCCGTACTGGCCCCATCCGGTCATGCGCCCGTAGATCAGCCGGGGATTGCGTTCCTGCGCCACCTCCGGGCCCAGGCCCATGCGCTCGGTGACGCCCGGCCGGAAGCCCTCGAGAAGTACGTCGGCCTTGTCGATCAGGCCGAGTACCTTCTCCAGATCGGCGGGGTCCTTGAGATTGGCCTCGACGATGGTGCGGCCGCGCCACTGCGCGCGCTCCATGAATCCGGGCAGCATGCCGGGGCGCTGCACCCGCACGACGTCGGCGCCCAGGTCGGCCAGCAGCAGCGCCGCGTGCGGGCCGGGCCCGATGCCGGCCAGTTCGACAATCCGGATGCCCGCGAGTGGGCCCTGCCCGGTGGTGGATGGAGTGTTCACGCCCTACCTCGGTTCGTCGTTCCTGCGCACCAGCGCCCGCCGGTGTTGACACACTGACAATAAGCGGTACCCGTGGGGCGAGTCACGCCGGTCGCGCGATCACGGCATCAACACGTGTTGCACCGACCTCCCTGATTTCATACCGTCGGTGCGGTATTTCTGGGTGGCCGCATTTGTAGCCGCATCATTCGACGACGGGAGACCCGGTGTTCACCAGGGCGGTTGGAATCATGTCTACAGTGGCGCTCGCCCTCGGACTGGTCGCGGCGGGCTGCTCGTCCCAGGCCGGCGACGACCGGGTCGGGGTGAAGGCGATGGTAATCACCATGTTCGATCCCGAGGCCAAGCCGTGGGTCGACAATCAGAAATGGACACACGAGATTCCGGTGTCGGGGGTGCGGACACCGGTGCGCTGCAACGATGCCGGAATGTGCATGATGGTCACCGATGAGGGCAAGGTCAACGCCGCGCTCTCGGTCTCCGCGGTCCTGGCCAGCCCGAAACTGAACCTGGACAAGGCGTATTTCATCACCGCGGGCATCGCCGGCACCCCGCCCGATGTCGGGACGCTCGGCTTCGCGGCCTGGGCGCACCGCGTGGTCGACGTCGACCTCGGCCATCACATCCTGCCGCAGGACGATCCGTCGGTACCCCTGGGCTACCTGCCGCTGGGCGCTTCGGATAAGCCGGTGACCCAGGAGTACGAGCTCGACGGCAAGCTCGTGGACGCGGTGTTCCGCAACACCAAAGAGGTTGCCCTCGCCGATGATCCGACCCTCGCGGCGGTGCGCGCGGCCTATCCGGGGCAGGCCGGACACGACAAACCCTTTGTTGCCGAATGTGATACGGCCACCGGTGACAACTTCTGGTCCGGTGCGGTCTCCTCGGCGCAGACCGCCTACATCGTGGGCCTGCAGACCGGCGGACAGGGCCGCTACTGCACCTCGCAGATGGAGGACAACGCCACCGCGGGCACCCTGGCCCGCGCCGGAAAACTGAACCGCTACGTGGATCTGCGCACCGCGAGCAACTTCGACCAGCCGGCAGACGGCGGCTCGGTCACCGACATGCTCAAGGGCAACTACGCCGGATTTACGATTTCGGTCGAGAACGCCTACCGTGTCGGTTTGGCGGCGGCGAACTACCTAATCCAGCATCCGGACCTGAACTGAGTCGTCGGTGGCATACGTGTGGTTACCGGGCTATCGAGGTACCTGTAACCGGTTCTAAACTGGTACTAAACAATGTTTAGTGAATAGGTATTACCCACCGATACCCATCTCGGATAGTATCCGGAACCTTTGATGCTGGAAAAGTATCAGCCGGACGCTTCGTAGTTCGTGGCCACTCGGCACTTCCGTTGCGGACTGCGTGCCGGACGGCACTACTGCCCCGTTGGAACGGCGCACACTGCGACTCGGGCGCACACTGCGCCCCGCTCGGCGAGTCCGACCATGCGATAGGTCGACGTGACTTCGAGCGTCAACTGCACTCCTCGACTGGCTCGACAGCAGTACAGTGGCCGGTGGAAAGCCATTTATGGATTCCGTCGGCCCGAGTGAGAGATGTTTGAGTGTGAAGAAGGGTTCGGCCGCCGAACCACGCGGGTTACATGTCACCGTCGAACAGCTGTCGGCCCGCGATGCGGTATTTATCTACGAGGAGCACGAGCGGCATCCAGCCAATGTTGTCGCCGTCTACGTCTTCGACGGATCCCCGGGTGATGCAATTCCGTTCGATACGGAACGGGCATACACCTGGGTTCGGGATCGTTTGGGGTACTCGCCAATTTTTCATCGGCGGCTCGTGCGAATACCCGGGGACCTGGATCTACCGTACTGGGTACCGGATGCCGGGTTCCAGCTCGGTGATCATGTGACCTCGAGTGGTCCCGAGGCGTGTGATTGGCACGCGGTTCGGAGGCGTATTGCTGCAATCGCGTCCGCGCGAATGGATCTCTCGCGTCCGCCGTGGGAGATTCACATCTTCGAACGGGTCGCACGCTTTCCGGGGCACCCCACCGTAACTGTCGTCGTGCTCAAATTTCATCACAGCGCGGCAGACGGAGTAGGCACCCGGAATCTGGAATCGAAGCTTTTCGGCAGCGTGGACACTCCGCCCGAGCCCACGATCGACCTCAATTCCTGGTCCGGGTCGCTCGCCCTGCTTCGGTCGCTCGGCCTCCTGCCCTATAGATGCGTACGGTTCGTGGAGGGATTGATTCGCACTCGCCGGGCCGGTATGGAGGTGGCGGCCGGCGTCGCGGCGAACGTCCTGCACGAACCGGTTGCCCACCGGCCCGCAACCCGCTTCAACCGCGCGGTTCGCTCGGAGCTTGTGTTCGACTTGGTGGCCATCCCGATGCAGGCCGTGCTCGACTTGAAGGCCGCGATACCCGACCGCACTACAGTCAACGACCTCATGCTGGCGGTGATAGCCGGTGCGCTCGAAATCTACCTGGAGGAGCGGGGTGAGACTCCCACGGCATCGCTGGGTGCAATGGTCCCCATCTCGATGCGCGGAACAACGCGCTGGAATTCGGCGAATCGGCTATGCCTGATGTCGGTTGATCTGCATACGGATATCGCCGATCCGTTGCATCGTTTGCGAGCGATCCAGGCCTCGGCGCGACGCGAGAAGGAGCGTTGGGCAGATCCCGCCGTCCTCCGCCGCGAGACCCGGCTGCACACATCGCCGGCGTGGTTGTTGCGATTGGTCGGCTGGGCCCGGGCAAAGCAGATGTTCGACAATATCGAGACCGTGCCGCTGGTCAATACCACGATCAGCAATGTGCCGCCGGTGACCGAGCGGCTCGAGTTTTTTGGTGCGCCGGCGGTGAGCGTGTTCGGCGTGCTTCCGGTGTTCGATGGCGATGGACTACGCCATCTGGTCAGCTCGCAGGGCGATGAACTGTGGATATCGGTCAGTGCCGATAGCAAGATGATGCCGGACCCCGAGCACTACGGCGAGCTGCTGCTGGGGTCGTTCCGCAGGCTCACCGAGGCGACCGGATCGTTCAGAGACTGACGGGAACGGTCTGGGGCGCGGTGGCTCCAGACCTCCTGGCGCTCATATGCCCAACGACGAGGCCAGCAGTGGCCACGATCTGTGCAGCTCGTCCTGCCAGTACCCCCACGAGTGCGTACCTGTCGGGCGAAAGTCGTAAACGATATCGGTACGGCCGAGTTGACGAGTTCTGTCGTCGAGGGCGTTGGTGCAGGAATTTGTGGCCGCTTCGAGGATGCCGCCGACTGCCATCTGATCGGCCAGCATCGCGCGGCTGTTTTTCAGGGTGGGATCGGCCAGTGTGTCGTACTTGCCGGGCAGGCCGTTGCCGCTGGATATATACATAGGAATGTCCGGTAAGCGGGCTGCATTCAAGAACGGGTCGTGAGCCTGCCATTCGGGACCGCCGACCCGGCCCCACATATTCGTTACGTCCGCGCCTCCTTCGCTGACGACCAGCGTAACCATGGTTCGCCCGACGGGGTCACTGGTCATAGCGCAGCCGCTGTAGGCGGCGACGCCACGATACCGCCGCGGTGCGTCGATTGCGAGGTTCAGTACGGAGGTGGCGGCCATGGAAATGCCCGCCAGTGCATTGACTCCATTTGTGTGAAATGAAGAATCAATCACTGGCGGCAGCTCTTTGGTGAGAAAGGTTTCCCACATGTTACGGCCATTATTGTGTAGCTTTATGGCCAGCGCCTTATCGGGTTTTTCCCAATCTGTGTAGTAACTGAACGCACCCTCGGTTGGAATCACGACATTGACGTGCTGGTTCGCGAAAAACCGGGCGGCATCGGTGCGGTCCAGCCAGTTCGCCGCATCCTCCCCGCCGCCGGCGCCATTCAGCAGATACAACGTGGGGGCCGGCCGTTCCGTATCCTTGGGGCGCAACACCTCCAGCGTGATATCGCGTTGCATGGATGGTGAGTACACACTGATATTGGTTAGTTGTCCGGCCCCCTGAGTTTCGGTCACCAATCGAGCGCCGGATTGGGCTATCGCTGTCGGGGCGGTAGCAGTCCACAGGGCGGCCGACATTGATAGAGATGCGACCAGGTATGCAAAACCACGCAACGCACACGTCCTCGAAGTAAGTCCTGTCACCACTGGGTGATGCGGGGCCCAGCCGGATCCGGCTGGGCCCCGCATCACCCATCAGCTACTACTTGGTGTGCGGTGTACCCCCGCTGAGGCTGACGAGTGCATTGGTGATCGGGGTAAGAAAGCTGGTGTTGGCGCTGGCCGTGCCCAGCCCCAAAATGGTCATGAGTGATCCCATGTCTATCTCCTACAGATATCAGCGATCGGGTATTCAAATACCCGATGAGTATTTTAAGTCAAATTGCCGGCACTACTTGGTGATAGCCCCAAGTGAGCCGAGGAAGGTCGACCAAAGGCCGTCGCCGGCAACTGCGGATCCCAGCAGGGGAATCAGGGCCGGAAGTAGGGTGCCGTCGGCGAGAGAACCCATGATAAAGCTCCTTTTTTAAACAACATCATCCCCTCGAGCTCCGGAATCTATAGCCGAGAGGTATGTCACTCACATCACGTCGTCAGTGATGCATCGCAAGTTAGCAGGGTTGCGCTTTTACCGCAAGAGAATCAGAAAAATAGCCTTCCGGCTGGAAGGCCAGGCATCGGCGAATATTCAGCAATAATTCCGGGCGGCTATGGCAGGCTAATTTGATCTTGAAAAAGCGAGTCCCGGGAGAGGCCATCACGATCCGATCACCCGTGAGTCTCGCTGCGATGACGGGGTCCGTATCACCGGCCAATTACGACGGAAGGCTACTGTCTCGCAACACCGAGGCGCGCCGCGGTCGCCGAGATGTACAACGTCCTGCGTCGACCCGCGCCCGGAGCGGAACCGGCCCCGGGCGCTATTCGATGGTCGGCAACGGGCGGGTGGGCGGGGAGGGCAGGTCGGAACGGCTCAGGCGCAGGGTGGGCGGCTGGCTGCGGGGCAGCGGCGTGGTCGGCGGGGAGACGTGCGCCGGGCGGGTCTTGATCGGGAGCCCATAGAAGGCACGGGCGTTGTCCCGCAGCACCCGGTGCGCATCGGCCCCGATGACCTCGCGGATCAGCTCGATATCGGCATCGCGGAACGGCCGCCCCGCCCGGGTGCCCGGCAGGTCCGAGCCGAACATCAGCGCCTCCGGGTTGACCGCGTGAATGCGCCGCAGCGCCGATGCCACATTCATCGACACCCGCCCGAATCCGGAGGCCTTCACCTTGGCGCCGCGGTCGACGAGGTTGAGCAGATAGGGCAGGCACTCATCGGACATGCCCAGATGGTCGATGGACAGCACCGGCAGCTTGTTGATCACCGGTTCCAGCGACCCCAGCATGGATCCGTCGATATACAGCTCGACATGCAGGCCCGCCACCGCATGCGCTCGCAGGGCCAGCATGGTGAGCTCGGCGATGTCGCCGGCGGCGCGCTTGAGATTGAATCGCAGCGCGCGCACGCCGGCCCGGCTCAGATCGCTGATCTCCGCATCGGAGGCGTCGGGGTGCAGATTGGTGACCCCGACCCAGCCGTCGCCGAGTTCGGCCAGCGCGGCCCGCATGAAGCCCTGATCGGTGCCCTGAAACGATCCGCTGACCACCGCTCCGCCGTCGATGTCGAAGCGCGACATGCGCTTCAAATAATCGGCCACGGTGAAGGGCGGGGGCAGGAAGCCCTCGTTCTCGCTCAGCGGGAACCGCGGATCGATGAGGTGGACATGGGCGTCGAACACCTGATCAGCATGCCTCGAGACTGTGACAAATGCAGTTTTCAGGCCTTGCCCGGCTCACTAGCGCGCAGCATGTCCTCGCGCTCGACGACCTTGACCCGCTCGCGGCCCTGCGGCTCGCCCAGGGAGCGCTCGTGGGCGTCGAGGCGGTACCAGCCGGCCCAGGTAGTGAACGGAATTCCCTTGTCTTCCAGGAACTTCGTCACCGCGTCGAGGTCGGGCTCGGCGGCGGGGGCGAGGGCGGGCGCGTCGTCGAGCAGGCAGGCGATGGTCTCGTTGGCGTCGCCCTTGGTGTGGCCGATCAGGCCGACCGGACCGCGCTTGATCCAGCCGGTGACGTAGGTGGCAGGCAGGTAGCGCTGAGCGGGGTCGTCGGCAGCGTCGTCGGCCAGCACGCGCCCGGCCTCGTTCGGCACGGTGCCCGCCTGATCGTCGAACGGCAGCTGCGGGATGTTCTGCGACAGATAACCCACCGCGCGGTAGATCGCCTGTACATCCCAGTCACGGAATTCGCCGGTGCCCTTGACGTTGCCGGTGCCGTCGAGCTGAGTGCGCTCGGTGCGCAGGCCGACCACGCTGCCGTCCTCGCCGACGATCTCGGCGGGGGACTCGAAGAAGTGCAGGAACAGCTTGTGCGGGCGGTTGCCGACATCGCGGATCGCCCACTGCTCCAACGTATTGCAGACCATGTCGACCTGCTTGGAGTGCCGGCGCGCCGCCTCGGAGCCCTCGTCGTAGTCGATGTCCTCGGGAGCGACGATGACCTCGATATTGGGCGAGTGGTCCAGCTCGCGCAGCTCCAGCGGGGTGAACTTGGCCTGGGCGGGACCGCGGCGGCCGAACACGTGCACCTCGAGGGCCTTATTGGCCTTGAGTCCGGAGTAGACGTTCGGCGGGATCTCGGTCGGCAGCAGCTCGTCGCCGGTCTTGGCGAGCACGCGCGCCACGTCCAGGGCGACATTGCCGACGCCGAGCACCGCCACCTTCTCCGCCTCCAGGGGCCACTCGCGCGGCACGTCAGGGTGACCGTCGTACCAGGACACGAAGTCCGCCGCGCCGTAGCTGCCGTCCAGCTCGATACCCGGCACGCCCAGGGCGCGGTCGGCGTTGGCGCCGGTGGAGAAGATCACCGCGTCATAAAAACGCTGCAGGTCAGCCAGGGTGATGTCGGTGCCGTAGTCGATATTGCCGAGCAGGCGCACCTGCGGCTTGTCCAGGACCTTGTGCAGCGCGGTGATGATGCCCTTGATCCGCGGATGATCCGGTGCGACGCCGTAGCGGATCAGCCCGAACGGCGCGGGCATCCGCTCGTACAGGTCGATGCTCACCTCGGCATCGGACTTCATCAGGGCGTCGGCGGCGTAGATTCCGGCCGGTCCGGCACCCACGATCGCGATGCGCAGGGGGCGATTCGCTACACCGCCGCGGGCCGCGTCATCGATGCTGGTCTCGGTCATGTCTGTGCGCACCCTCTGGTCGAAAACTCGGTCGTCAATATTCTTAGCCGTCTTTCTTAGCTTAGGCTAAGTTGACGCTGTGGCCGGGCTGTCCCGCTCGGTCCGGCCGTGGCCGGGGTTCTGGTGATTCTATCGGTGGGCATCGAGCCTCGTATTCCCGGCATCGCCCGGGAATAACGGGTGCGATGCCCGGGGCCCATGCGGACCGGGGATGATCGACGCATGACTGATGCCGACGAATCGACCGTCCTCGAGCAGCGTGAGCCCGTCCGATCGGCGACTCCGTTCATCGCGGCGGCCGTGATCGCGGTGCTTGTGCTGATCGGCATTGTGGTGCTGGCAGTATCCCGGCCGGCTGCGAAGAATCTCACAGATGCCGACAAGATCGCCAACGCGGTGCACGCCTTCGTCGACGCCGAGCGGGGTTCCGATCCGGCGAAGCGGTCCGCCACCGTCTGCCCGGGATTCACTGCGGCGCGTTCCCCGCTGGGCCCCGATGCGGCCGGCAAGGACATCGAGATCGACGGTTTGAAGGATCCCCTCACGGACGGCAATCGCGCCAAGGTGACCGTCACCGGCAAGGTGGACGGAAAATCGGCCACCACGGTCTGGAATCTGACCCGTCCCGCGGGTACCTGGCTGGTCTGCGATTGACTGCGAATCGGGGTTTGACACGCGGGCCCCGGCCAGGCAATCTCGATCGCAGGTCATGAGTACCAGTGGCAAGCCCCGGCTCGCTGGTCGGCAACCCTCCTCCGCGGTGGGGTGCTCCGGGTGACGACCTGGCCACGCGCCGAACAGGGCGCGGCAAGTGTGGAATTGCGAGGAGGATCTGTGACTTACGCAGGTGACATCACACCCCAGCAGGCCTGGGATATATTGCGCGACAACCCCGATGCGGTGCTGGTGGACGTGCGCACCGAGGCCGAGTGGCGGTTCGTCGGCGTGCCCGACACCAGCGCGCTCGACAGGCCGACGGCATTGATCGAATGGGTCGACGGCACGGGCGCGCCCAACGGCGATTTCGTGGATCAGCTGAAGCAGGCGCTGGCCGGGCGTGCGGCGCAGAGCGACGCACCGGTGATCTTCCTGTGCCGGTCCGGGCAGCGATCCATCGGCGCGGCGGTCGCCTCGACCGCCGCCGGATACGAGCCCTCCTACAACGTGCTGGAGGGTTTCGAAGGCCCGCTCGACGCGAACGGGCATCGCGGCGGCGCCGGCTGGCGCGCCCTGGGGCTTGCATGGAGGCAGTCATGATCACCGGCGGGGCATTCGACAGGCCGCTGCCCGAGGGCGTGGGCCCGGCGACGCTGGGCGTGCGGGGCGGCCTGCGGCGGTCCGGATTCGAGGAGACCTCCGAGGCGCTGTATCTGACCTCCGGATTCGTCTACGAGAGCGCCGAGGCGGCCGAGGCCGCATTCACCGGCGATATCGAACACTTCGTCTACTCGCGCTACGGCAATCCGACCGTGGCCATGTTCGAGGAGCGGATGCGCCTGCTCGACGGCGCCGAGGCGTGCTTCGCGACCGCCAGCGGCATGTCCGCGGTCTTCACCGCGCTGGCCGCGCTGCTGGGCACCGGCGATCGGCTGGTCGCCGCCCGCAGCCTGTTCGGCTCGTGTTTCGTGGTGTGTAACGAGATCCTGCCGCGCTGGGGCGTGGAGACGGTCTTCGTCGACGGCGAGGATCTGGACCAGTGGTCCGCGGCGCTGTCCGAGCCGACCCAGGCGGTCTTCTTCGAGACCCCGTCCAATCCGATGCAGACCCTCGTGGATGTGCGGCGGGTATCGGAGCTGGCTCATGCCGCCGGGGCAAAGGTGGTGCTGGACAACGTCTTCGCCACGCCGCTGCTGCAGCGCAGCCTGGACCTGGGCGCCGACGTGATCGTGTACTCGGGCACCAAGCACATCGACGGCCAGGGCCGGGTGCTCGGCGGTGCGATCCTGGGCTCCCAGGAGTACATCGACGGCCCGGTGAAGAACCTGATGCGCCACACCGGCCCGGCGCTGAGCCCGTTCAACGCGTGGACGCTGCTCAAGGGGCTCGAGACCATGCCGCTGCGGGTGCGGCACTCGGTGCAGTCCGCGCTGAAGATCGCCGAGTTCCTGGAGCAGCATCCGGCGGTGGCATGGGTGAAATACCCGTTCCTGCAGTCACATCCGCAGCATGAGCTGGCCCGGCAGCAGATGGCCGGCGGCGGCACCGTGGTCACCTTCGAACTGGAAGCGGGCCCGGACGACGGGAAGAAGCGCGCCTTCGAGGTGCTCAACCGGCTGCGCATCGTCGATATCTCCAATAACCTCGGCGACGCCAAGACGCTGATCACCCACCCGGCCACCACCACGCACCGCGCGATGGGACCCGACGGCCGCGCGGCCGTCGGGATCACCGACGGCGTGCTGCGCATCTCGATCGGCCTCGAGGATGTGCAGGACCTGCTGAACGATCTGGATCAGGCGCTCGGCTGACGTAGCCACACCATCGACAACCCTTGTCCGCCGGCTGTCACCGGTGACAAGGGTTGTGTCGTCTGCGATGAGTTTGCGCGCGCCGTGCCGTCCTATGTGCGTCCGATGAGTTCACGGCCCGGGCGAGGGCCGAAGGATGTGGGAAGGGGTAGCGCATGCAGATCATGGCGCGCCTGTGCATGAGTGCCGATGGTTATGTCACCACGCCCAACGGCTGGCCGCCGCAGGTGGTGGATCCGGCACACGGTCCCGGCAGCCATGGGGTCGCGGAATTCCTGCGGACCTGTGAGGCGGCGCTGATGGGCCGCACCACGTTCGAACCGGCGCTGAGCAACGAGTGGTGGCCGTGGCCGGATCTGCAGGTGTTCGTGCTCAGCTCGCATCGTCCCGAGGGGACGCCCGATCAGGTGACCCTCGACGGCGATCCTGTCCGGCTGCTCGAGGCGCTGCGGGCGGCCAATCGGGGCGGTGACGTACATCTGATCGGCGGGCCGCGCACCATCGAGACCTTCCGTGCGCTGGGCGCCCTCGACAAGCTGGAACTCGTGGTGCTGCCGTTCGTGCTGGGCGGCGGCATGCGGCTGACGGATGCGCTGAGTGTCGATATCGGGCTGGAATTGGAGAGTTCCCGGGCGCTGGAGGGTGGTTCGGTCGAGATCGTCTACCGGGTGCGGCCCGAGGGGCAGGTCGGGCAGGCGCAGCAGGAGGGCTGGGCCCCGGTCTCGCAGCGCGACGCCAACGCCTGAGCTACGCCTGTGGATAACTTTTGGCGCCTCGCGGCCGAGCCGGGCGCAGCTGAGTTGGCGCGCATCGTCGATGCCCTCACGACGCTGTCGGCCGCCCTCGACGTGGTGGAGGGCGAGTGAGGGCGGCGGGTCTCGCGTTCAGGCGATGAACGGGTCACCCGTTCGCCCAACGAGATCCGCGACCGAATCGACGACGAGCGTTGGGCGGTAGGGATATTGCTCCACCGATTCGCGGCTGGAGATGCCCGAGGTGACCAGAATCGTGCGCATGCCCGCCTCCAGGCCGGAGATGACATCGGTGTCCATGCGATCGCCGATCATCACCGTCGACTGTGAATGGGCGCCGATGCGGCGTAGGGCGGAGCGCATCATCAGCGGATTCGGCTTGCCGACGTAATAGGGCTCGCGGCCCGTGGCGCGGGTGATCAGCGCCGCCACCGAGCCCGTCGCGGGCAGCAGGCCCTCGCGCGAGGGGCCCGTCGCATCGGGATTGGTCGCGATGAAGCTGGCGCCCTTGTCGACCAGGCGGATCGCGGTGGTGATGGCCTCGAAGGAGTACGTGCGAGTCTCGCCGAGCACGACGTAGTCCGGATCGCTGTCGGTGAGTACGTAGCCGATCTCGTGCAGGGCGGTGGTGAGGCCGGACTCGCCGACCACGTAGGCGGTGCCGCCGGGACGCTGATCGTTCAGGAAGGTGGCCGTCGCCAGCGCCGAGGTCCAGATCGCCTCCTCCGGAATGTCCAGGCCGGTGTGGCGCAGGCGCGCCTGCAGGTCGCGGGGGGTGCGGATCGAGTTGTTGGTGAGCACGAGGAAGGGAACGTCATTGGCCTGCAGTTCCTGCAGGAACTTGTCGGCGCCGGGGATCAGGTGGTCCTCGTGCACCAGCACCCCGTCCATATCGGTCAGGTAGGACAGGATCGGCTCAGCATCGGTCACCAGGCAATTGTGAGCTATTGCGCTTCCCGATGTGGATAACTTTCGAAGTTGCGACCATTCACACATACGCGACATGGCGGGGCGCGAGTGCACCGGAGGGGCGCGGCGGCCGGAGGCTATGGTCGGGTGCGGGCCCCGCAGCTTGGGGCGCCGTGGAATGCGGCACGGACCTCAAGCGCTGTATTCGGCCGGGGGGACCCAGGCAACCGGTGAACAGGAGAGACGCAGTGAGTGATCTTAAGCTCGGATACAAGGCGTCGGCGGAACAGTTCGGCCCCCGTGAGCTCGTCGAGCTCGCGGTCGCGGCCGAGGAGCACGGGCTCGACAGCGCCTCGGTGAGCGATCACTTCCAGCCCTGGCGGCACGAGGGCGGGCACGCCCCGTTCTCGCTGGCCTGGATGACCGCGGTCGGCGAGCGCACCCAGCGAATTCAGATCGGCACCTCGGTGCTGACCCCCACCTTCCGGTACAACCCCGCGGTGATCGCCCAGGCCTTCGCCACCATGGGCTGCCTGTACCCGGATCGCATCATGCTGGGTGTGGGTTCGGGCGAGGCGCTGAACGAGATCGCGACCGGATACAAGGGCGAATGGCCGGAGTTCAAGGAGCGTTTCGCGCGGCTGCGCGAGTCGGTCGACCTGATGCGGGCGCTGTGGACCGGTGACCGGGTCACCTTCGAGGGCGAGTACTACCACACCGTGGGTGCCTCGATCTACGACGTGCCCAAGGACGGCATTCCGATCTACATCGCCGCCGGCGGCCCGCTGGTCGCCCGCTATGCCGGTCGCGCCGGCGATGGCTTTATTTGTACCTCGGGCAAGGGGATGGATCTCTATACCGAGAAGCTGATGCCCGCGGTTCACGAGGGCGCCGAGAAGGCCGGGCGCAGCGCCGACGATATCGATCGGATGATCGAGATCAAGATCTCGTACGACACCGATCCCGAACTGGCGCTGCAGAATACGCGCTTCTGGGCTCCGCTGTCGCTGACCGCGGAGCAGAAGCACGACATCACCGATCCGATCGAGATGGAGGCCGCCGCCGACGCCCTGCCGATCGAGCAGGTCGCCAAGCGCTGGATCGTGGCCAGCGATCCGGACCAGACGGTGGAGCTGATCAAGCCGTACATCGATGCGGGCCTGAATCACCTGGTCTTCCACGCCCCCGGCCACGACCAGCGCCGCTTCCTGGACCTGTTCCAGCGCGACCTGGCCCCCCGCCTGCGCGCCCTGTAAATCGCGACGGCACCAGACGATCCGGCCGCCGACCCGCGGCGCCCGGATCCTCTGGCGGCGAAAATCGGTGGTGGGAGGGTCCGATCAGGACCGGCGCAGGGCGAACATGCGCAGGTCTCGCGTGGTACGGCCGCGGTAGGCCGTGTACGCCTCGGTGATCGATTCGAAGCGCGCGAAGATCTGGGCCTTGTGGTCGTCGTCCTCGACGAGTTCGGCGCGCACCGGAATTCGTTCGCCGGCGAGGGTGACCACGGCCTCCGGATTCGACAGCAGGTTCGCGGTCCAGGCCGGATGGCGCGCCTGACCGAAGTTGCTACCGATCAGGTACAACACATCGCCGTCGTGCACGTAGAGCAGCGGACTGGTGCGCGGCTCCCCGGACCGGCGCCCGGTCGTGGTCAGCAACAGGGTCGGAATCCCGATCGGCCCCAGCACTGTGTACCGGCCCGCGGTCCGCTCCAGCAGTCTGCGATCGAGCGGAGTGAGCTTACGGATCACCAGCGACCCGACCCTGGTTGCCGCGAACGGGCTGGCAATTCGCCCGAGCACGCCCGTACTGGAACCCCACCGACGATCCGGAAACTGTGCTGTCACAGCAAGGATCTTAAGGGACGGTGAGTCAGACGAGCGCGGGTCTCCGCGGCACGGATTCATGCCCGGCACGCTCGGGCCGACCGCAAATGTGATTTTCCAGTAGTTTGCGGTGCGGAGGGGTGAATCGGACACGCGCGCTCATTAGGCTTCCGAATATGGCCGAGATCGCACCGTCCACCGTGTACATCGCCTCGCCCGAGGGCGACACCGGACAATCTACGGTGGCGCTGGGCGTACTGCAGATGCTGTGCGCGACCACCGCCCGGGTGGGTGTCTTCCGGCCGATCAGCCGCTCGACCACGCAGCGCGACTACATCCTGGAACTGCTGCTCGAGCACAGCACCGCCGATATCGACTACGACCAGGCCATCGGAGTCACCTACGAGCAGGTGCATGCCGATCCGGACGCGGCCATCAGCGATATCGTCATGCGCTTCCACGACGTCGCGAAGGTGTGCGATGCGGTGGTGATCGTCGGCAGCGACTACACCGACGTGGCCAGCCCCAGCGAGCTGCGCTACAACGGGCGGATCGCCGCCAACCTGGGTGCGCCGGTGGTGCTGGTGTTGCGTGGTTCCGAGCGCACCCCCGCCCAGGTCGCCGATCTGGCCGAGCTGTGCGTGGCCGAATTGACCGCGGAGCATGCGCAATTGGTCGCGATCATCGCCAACCGCTGCGATCCCACGGCCCTGGACGCCATCGCCCTCGCCCTGAAGGTGGAGGACGTGCCGTCCTGGACGCTGCCGGAGGTGCCGCTGCTGAGCGCACCAACCCTGTCCGAGCTCTGCGAGGCCATCGGCGGCGAAATCTATTCCGGTGACCCGGAATTAATGCAGCGCGAGGCGTTGAGCATCATGGTCGGCGGGATGACCGCGGAACATATTCTGGAACGCCTGTCCGACGGCGTCGCGGTGATCGTCCCGGGTGACCGCTCCGACGCCCTGCTGAGCCTGGTGAATGCCCATGAGGCGGAGGGTTTTCCCTCGCTGGCCGGCATCATCATGAACGGCGGCATGCGCCCGTATCCGGCGGTCGCGCGGCTGATCGAGGGCCTGAAGCCGAAGCTGCCGATCCTCACCACCGAGCTGGGCACCTTCGACACCGCGGTCGCGGCGCGGACCCGCGGCCGGGTGTCGCTGTCCAGCGCCCGCAAGGTCGATACCGCGCTGGCGCTGATGGAACAGCGGGTCGAGGCCCGGGAGCTGCTGGCGCGCATCGAGGTTCCCATACCGTCGGTGGTTACCCCGCAGATGTTCGAGTACCAGCTGATCGAGCGGGCGCGCGCGAGCCGGCGCCGCATCGTGCTGCCCGAGGGCTCCGACGACCGCATCCTGCGCGCCGCGGGCCGGGTGCTGCAGCGCAAGATCGCCGATCTGACGATCCTCGGCGAGGAGTCCGCGGTGCGGGCCCGCGCCGCCGAGCTCGGCGTCGATATCGATGCCGCACAGGTGCTGGACCCGCAAACCTCAAGCCTGCGTGACGAATTCGCGAAGGAGTACGCGAGGTTGCGGGCTCACAAGGGGATGACCGTGGACCGCGCGCGCGAATACATGGTCGACATCTCGTATTTCGGCACGATGATGGTGTACCAGGGCATCGCCGACGGCATGGTGTCCGGCGCGGCGCACACCACCGCGCACACCATCCGGCCCTCGTTCGAGATCATCAAGACCCAGCCCGGGGTGTCGACGGTATCGAGCGTATTCCTCATGTGCCTGGCCGATCGGGTGCTGGCCTACGGCGACTGCGCGGTCGTGCCCGACCCGAGCGCCGAACAGCTGGCCGATATCGCGGTCTCGTCCGCACATACCGCCGAGCAGTTCGGCATCGTGCCGCGGGTGGCGATGCTGTCCTATTCGACCGGGGAATCGGGCAGCGGTGCCGACGTCGACAAGGTGCGCACCGCAACCAAACTCGTGCACGAGCGCGAGCCGGAGCTACTGGTGGAGGGCCCGATCCAGTACGACGCGGCGATCGAGCCCTCGGTGGCGAACACCAAACTACCCAACTCCGAGGTCGCCGGGCGCGCAACGGTTTTCATCTTCCCCGACCTCAATACCGGTAACAACACCTATAAGGCGGTGCAGCGCAGCGCGGGCGCGGTCGCGATCGGGCCGGTGCTGCAGGGTCTTAACAAGCCGGTCAACGATCTGTCGCGCGGGGCGCTGGTGGCCGACATCGTCAATACGGTGGCGATCACCGCCATCCAGGCGCAGGCATGACCGCGGCCGGGCCGATCGACACAGCCCGGCCCGATTCCGCACCGACAGGAGTAACGATGCAGGTTCTGGTGATCAACTCCGGATCGTCCTCGATCAAATATCAACTGCTGGAACCGAACTCGGGTGTAGTCGCGGCATCGGGGCAGGTCTCGCGGATCGGGGAGCCGGTTGCGCCCGGCACGCCCTCGGTCGAACACACCAGCGACGGCCGCACCTTCGAGCACGACGGCGCGATACCCGATCACGCGACCGGGCTGCGGGTGGTGTTCGATCTGTTCGCGCGCAGCGGGCACGATCTGACCGCCGAGGGGCTGTACGCGGTGGGGCATCGGGTGGTGCACGGCGGTGAGGTCTTCTACCGCCCGACCCTGATCACCGATGCGGTGGTGAAGTCGATCGATGAGCTGTCATCGCTTGCGCCACTGCATAATCCGGCAAATGTCGTCGGGATCGAGTCCGCGCGGCGCCTGCTGCCTGGCGTGCCCCAGGTGGCGGTGTTCGATACCGCCTTCTTCCACGGCCTGCCGGATGCCGCGAAGACCTATGCGATCGACGCGAAAATTGCGGCTGCACATGGCATTCGACGCTATGGCTTTCACGGGACCTCGCACGAATACGTCTCCGGCCGGGTCGCCGACGTGCTGGGCGCCGATCCCGCGGAACTGAATCAGATTGTGCTGCATCTGGGCAACGGCGCGTCGGCCTCGGCGATCCGGGGTGGCCGGGCGGTGGACACCACCATGGGACTGACCCCGTTGGAGGGGCTGGTGATGGGTACTCGTTCGGGCGATATCGATCCCGGCATCATCGCGCATCTGATGCGCACCGCCGATATGGATATCGACGCCATCGACGAACTGCTGAACCGGAATTCGGGCCTGCGGGGTCTGTCCGGGGTGAACGATTTCCGGGAGCTGCAGGGCCTGATCGATTCCGGTGATGCCTCCGCGCGCCTGGCGTACGACGTCTATATCCATCGGCTGCGCCGCTATATCGGCGCCTACCTGGTGGAGCTGGGTCGCGTCGATGCGATCACCTTCACCGCCGGGGTCGGAGAGAACAGCCCGCAGGTGCGCGCCGATGCGCTCGCGGGCCTGTCCGGATTCGGCATCGTCGTCGACCCGGCCCGCAACACCGCGAAAGACCGTTCGGCTCGCCATATTTCACCACCGGATGCGCAGATCCCGATCCTGGTGGTGCCCACCAACGAGGAACTTGCGATAGCCCGGGCCGCGGCCGACCTGGTCGGTTAGCGCCCGTCATTCCGGCATGTTTGTGGCCGGAATCCCCCAGTTCCAGTGCTGCGCTTACCGGGTGGATCCCGGCCACAAGCACGCCGGAATGACGCGATGCGGGCCGGCTCAGAACCAGGTCTTGGCCCGCAGGGTGTTGGCGAGATCGATGAGTGCATACCGGTGGGTGCGGCCGGGCGCGATGCGGGCCAGCCCGCGCAGGCCCACCTCGGCGCCGTTGCGCAGGTCCCGTTCGGTGAACGGGGCGCCGAACAGCTTGGTGTCGGGGTGTTTCGGGGTATTACCGGCCTGCAGCCAGGCCAGGGCGGCGCCCAGGACCAGCACCCCCAGCTGCGCGGTCCGATGTTCGCCCGGCGGCAGTTGCTGGACGCGGTCGGCGGCGACATGGAGGGTGGACTCGTCCAGCTCGGCGACCGGGGCGGCGGTGAGCAGGTGCAGCACCGCGGTCAGACGGGCCTGTGCGTAGTGCCGCGAGGCGGCGGGGACCTGGTCCAGGGCGCGCACCGCCTCCTGCACGCGGTCGGCCGCGGCGAGCTGACGGGCCAGGCCGAAGGCGGCGCTGACCACGCCGCGGTCGGTGCGCCAGACGGTCTCGTAGAATTTCTCGGCGTAGGCGCGCCACTGTTCCGGATCGTCCGACTCCCATTGCTGCAGAACGAGTTCCGCCGTCGCCGCCAATGCCAGCTTGGGGGCGATCTCGCCCGGCAGGGCCTGTAGCACGCCGTCGAAGTGGGCGAAGGCCTGCTCGTAATCGAACTCGAGCAGTCCGGCTAGGCCGAGATACCAGTCGACGCGCCAATCGGTCGCGTCCACCCGGCTCAACAGTTCGCGGGCCCGGCCGGGCCGGTCCAGATCGAGATGGATCCGGGCCTCGGTGAGCGTGCATTCGATCTCGAAGGTCTCGGGCGCCAGGCTTGGTTCGGCGGCGGCCCGCTCCCGGGCGGTACGGACCGCGTCGAGTGCATGCTGCGGTTCCGGATGCACCGTGCCGGCCAGGAGCGCGGCCGAGGGATCCGCCGGATCGATGAGCGGAACCGGAAGGGCGACGGCCACATCGCGGGCACTCAGATTCTTGCTGTGTTCGACGCCGTCGACATAGGCATCGGTCTGCGCGAGCAATTCCTCGGTGCCGAAGCTCGTTCTCGGCGGGCTGAAAAGCGTTGACAGCTGGGGATGTTCGGCCCCGGTATCGGCTGCCAGGATTTCCCGCAGCACACCGGCCAGCTGGGTGGTCACCAGGCGAGCGGAGGCGAAGCGCCGATCCGGGTCCGGATCGGTGGCCCGCAACAGCAGTCGGTGGAAGAATTCGTGGCGCTTCAGCACCGATTCGGTTGCCGGGTCCGGGATTCCGTCGAGGTACCGCCCCGTCGACATCGGCATGTCCAGGGTCAGCACCGCCAGCGTGCGGCCCACCGTATAGATGTCCGATGCGGCCGTCGGCCCCGTCCTGGCGACCTCGGGTGCCTGGAATCCCCTGGTGCCGTACAGGTTTCCGTAGGAATCGAACGCGGCGGTGGCGCCCAGATCGATCAGCTTGACCTGATCCTCGGTGACCATGACGTTATCGGGCTTGAGATCGTTGTAGGCCAGGTCCAGCGAATGCAGATATTCCAGTGCCGGCATGATCTCCAGCAGGTAGGCGATGGCCTCGGTGACAGGCATCCGCTCGGGCCGTTTATGGATGTCGAGCAGATCGCGCAGCGAGCGCCCGCCGACGTATTCCATGACGATGTAGCCGATCGGTGTGCCGCCCGGACCGGGATGTTCGACGAAATTGTGGATCTTGACGATGCTCGGGTGCGCCAGCTCGGCCAGATACTTGCGCTCGGCGACGGCCACCGCCTGCGCCTCGGCGTCGCCGCTGTGCAGCAGACCCTTCAACACCACCCAGCGGTCGCTGACGTTGCGGTCGATCGCCAGGTAGATCCAGCCCAGCCCGCCGTGCGCGATGCAGCCCTGGATCTCGTACTGCCCGCCCACCACGTCGTCCTGCCGCAGATACGGGCGAAAATCGTAAGGGGCCCCGCATGTTTCGCAGACACCGACGGCGGTCTCGGCATGCCCGGGTGCGGCGCGCCCGACCGGTTTGCCGCAGCGCCAACAGAATCGGCGCCCCTGCGCGACCGCCGGATCGGTGAGCACGGCCGACTTCGGGTCGACCGGCGTCACCGCCGGGATCGTGACCAGCCCCGCACCGAGCCGTCGAACCGTCGGCCGGGTACGGCCGCCGGTGCGCACGCTGCGCGTGGTCGGCTGCGACGTCGGACCGGAGTCGTCCGCCCGCATCGCGCCGGTGGCGGGCCCGCTGGAGTCGTGGCCGGGTGCCCCAGCCTGTGTGCCCGCGAGGTCCGGCGTGACGGCCTGCGTCCCGACGACGTCGGAGGATTCGTCCGGCTCGGCCGAACTCCGCTCGGCCGGAGGCTTTTCGGCCTCGGCGGGCGGGATGTTCGGTCCGGGCGGACCCGAGTGGGGTTCGCCTGCACGGGAATCGGGCTCGCCCGGCTCGTGCATCCGCATCAGCCCTGATAGTCCGGCTGGGGCGGGCCGGGGGACGGCCCCAGGACGGGCAGCAGCCAGCGGCCGTACAGCCGATTCCAGGTGCCGTCGGCGCGGATGCGTGCGAGGGTGCCGTTGACGAACCGCACCATATCGTCCTGGCCAGGGGGGATTCCGACGCCGTAGGGCTCATCGGTGAGGTTGGGGCCCACGAGTTCGGTGTAGTACGGGTCCTGCGCGACCAGGCCGGCCAGAATCGCATTGTCGGTGCTGGCGGCGTCGACCTGGCGCTGCTGCAGGACGACCAGGCAGTCGGCCCAGGTGGGCGCGGTCAGGATGAGGGCCTTGGGCGCGGCGCGGCGCATGAAATCCAGCGATGTGGTGCCGGTAACGATGCACACCCGTTTGCCGGCCAGATCGGCCAGGCCATTGATCCCGGAGTTCTTGGCCGCGAGTATCCGCTGATGCGCCATGAAATACGGAGCGGAAAACGCGACCTGCCGTTTGCGCTGGCAGTCGATGGTCATGGTCTCGACCACCACGTCGACGGTGTGGTCCCGTAGCGCGCGCTCGCGATCGGGCTGGGCGAGGATCCGGTATTCGACCCGCTGCGGATCGCCGAACAGGTCGCGGGCGATCTCCCCGGCGATATCGACGTCGAAACCGTCCAGCGTGCCGCTGATCGGATCGCGGAAGCTGAACAGATTGCTGCCGGGGTCGAGCCCGACCAGTAGGCGGCCGCGAGCGCGGATCGCGTCGATGGCCGGGCCCTGCGTCGTGCCGTTCGGGCTGAGGCTGGCGGTCACATTGCCGCAGCTCTGCTCGACCGCCGACGGCATCGCCGTATTCGTCTGCAGGGGAGCGGCTTGCGCGGGCAGCGGCGGCTCGGTATAGCTGGTGGTGGCCTCGTCCTGAGATCTGGTGGCGGTCGCGGCGCATCCGGCGGTCAGCAGCGCTGTCGCCGCCAGTGCGAGCGCGAGGCCGCGGCGGGCCCGGCGCGCGGTCATCGGTACTCCCGAAGCCGCGGCCACAGCCCGCCCACCATGAGCAGGGCGGCCATGACGGACAGTGTCAGCGCGCCCGGGGACAGCACATTGAGCGCACGAGCAGCGCTGGAAATGTTGTGCCGCAACGTGTTACGGGTCACTGCAATGCCGTGGACCAGCGAGCTGTCGAGGGTGTCGATGCTGGCGGTGGCCTCGGTGGGGCCGGAGCCGATCGCGATGGCGGCGCCGCCGGGGAAATCGCCGCGGCCCAGCGCGTCGTTCATCCGCTGATGGGCCTCGCGCCAGCGGTCCAGGGCCGCGCGCGCGGTGGCCACATCGTCCGCGGCGGGTGCGGTACGCGGATACTGCGTGAGCAGAGTGGTCAGCGTCGTGGTGGCGTCGTCGTAGGTGCGGTCGTAGTCGCCGCTGTCGTCGCGCCGCACCAGCTTGAGGGTTTCCGCAGCCCTGGCCTGCTGGGTCAGGATGCGGCTCTCGGTCAGCTCGGATGTCGGCACCGCACCGTTGTCCCGGCCCGCGGTGGTGGACAGCGCCGAGATCGTTCCGGCCGTGACGGTCCAGGCCAGCAGTACGACCAGCGTGGCCGAGGCCACCAGCAGGCCGGGATTGAGCATGCGGTGCCAGCGCCGCGCCAGGTATACCTGGGCCACCACCAGCGCAGCGAGGGCGACGATCGGCAGGATGATGGCCAGCCACGGCGGCCGGACATGGCGGCGCTGGATGTCCGCGATCGCAGAGGTGCGATGCTGCTGCAACTCCTGCGCCATCAGAAGCATCTTGGTCTGCATCAGATTCGACGCCTCGCTCAGATATGCGGAGCCGACGGGATTGCCGAGACGGTTGTTGGTGCGGGCGGTCTGGATCAGCTCGCAGTAGACGGGCAGATCGGTGGCGATGCCGGTGCGCAGGGCGACATCGGGATCGTCGGCGGTGCCGGAGGTGTTGGACTGCGCCACCAGTTCGGCCGCTGCGTCGCCGATCGCCTGGTTGTACGCGTCGAGCACCGACTGCGGTTCGAGGCCGCCGAAGATGAAGGCGGTGCCGGCCTCGGCATCGGCCACCGACAGCGAGGTGTACAGGCGCTGTGCGGAATTCGCGTCCGGCTCGACCGTATCGAGCAGATAGTCCAGCGCGTGCTGGCGGCTGCTCACCTCCGAGGCGGTCACGACCCCGGCGACCAGGCACAGCCCGAGCAGTACCAGTCCGATGGCGATCAGTCTGGCCGGTGAGGAACGGGCGAATGAACGCAGGTCGGTGGCGTCGATCTGCTGGCGCACGGCGGCGGCCGCGGCGCGGGGCGACAACTCCTCGAGTCGCGGTTGCGCGGTCTGGGTCATCATCACCTCCGTTCCATCGCCGGCGACGGTCCCGAGCCGCCGTGCCCGGCGGCTCCGCAAGCTCCGTCGGCTTCCATCCCCAAGAGCTTATTGTGGTCGTAGCGATGCCGCGCGGGTGTATCGCCCTGTTGCTCCGGTATTTTTCGATGGCGGTGCCGGGGAACCGCGCGGTCGGCGCGGCGAGGATGGGACGAGGCGAGTATGCGTGGCGATGGTGACGGCTTTCTGGACAGCCCCGATGGGACGCGTCAGTGGGGATTGTTCGGGGCCGCCGGGCTGTTGCTGCGGGCTCCTCGGCCCGGCGGCGGCGCGGTGGTGCTGATGCAGCATCGTGCGCCGTGGAGTCACCAGGGCGGCACCTGGGCGCTGCCCGGCGGCGCCCGCGACAGCCACGAGACCAGCGAGGACGCCGCCGTGCGGGAGGCGTACGAGGAGGCCGGGATCGCTCCGGAGGCGGTGCGGGTGCGCGGCAGCCGGGTCACCGCGACCGCACCCAGCGGCTGGACTTACACCACGGTGATCGCCGATATCGCCGAACCGGTGCCGACGACGGCCAATATCGAGAGCGCCGAATTGGCCTGGGTGCCAGAGGATCAGGTGCCCGCGCGACCCCTGCACCCCGCCTTCGCCGCGGCGTGGCCCCTGCTGCGCGCCGAACCGGCCCGCATCCGCCTCGACGATGTCGCCGAAGCCGCACAGATCGCGGCCGCCCTGCCTCGCACTCTCGACCTCGCCGACCAGGGCTTCCTCTGGCTGCACCACAACGGCGCAGCGGGCCGCCCGGTCCGGATCGCCGCCCCGGATATTGCCCCCGCCGACCCGCAGGAGAATGTGCTGTACCTCACTCCGGACCAGCTCCTGCCCTGATCCCATCCGTCATTCCGGCGTGCTTTTGGCCGGAATCTGCAGGTACAGCCGATCCCGGCCAAGAAGCGCGCCGGGATGAGGGTCGGCTCGGCCCGGATGAGGGTCGGCTCGGCCCGGATGGCGGCCAGTTCGCCGTCGATCTCAGCGGTCGGCGGCGTTCTCCAGGATGCGAGCCTTCAGGGCGCGGGCGGCGGCCTCCGGATCGTCGGCCGCGGTGATGGCGCGCACGACGACGATGCGGGTGGCACCCGCGTCCAGGACCTCGGGCAGGCGCCGGTCGTCGATGCCGCCGATGGCGAACCAGGGACGGGCCGGGCGCGAGTCCGCGGTGGATCGGACCAGGTCCAGGCCCGCGGCGCTGCGGCCGGGTTTGGTCGGGGTGGACCACACCGGGCCGGTGCAGAAGTAATCGATATATTCCTCGATCTCCGCCAGCCCGGCCTGATCGCGGTCGTGGGTGGAGCGGCCGATCACCACCTCGGGGCCCAGGATCTGGCGCGCGTGCCAGGGCGGCAGGTCGCCCTGGCCCAGGTGCAGCACGTCGGCCCCGGCGGCGGCCGCCAGGTCGGCACGATCGTTCACCGCGAACAGCGCCCCGTGGCGGCGGGCGGCGGCCTTCAGTTCGGCCAGCGCACCGAGTTCGGCGCGCGCCTCGAGCGGTCCGAACTGCGCCTCGCCCGGTGACCCCTTATCGCGTAGCTGGATGATGTCCACCCCGCCGGCCAGCGCCGCCTCGGCGAAGGCCGCCAGATCGCCCCTGTCCCGGCGGGCGTCGGTGCACAGGTACAGCCGGGCGGCGGCCAGGCGCTCGCGAGGGGGTACGGGTCGGTACTGGTGGGAGGGTTGCACGCCCTCGACCGTAGCCGCGCTACCGTGGGTAGGCGAAACATATACCGCATCCCCGCAGCGAAGGCGGCCGCACGGGGATGTCGAGATTCCGCAGCGCGGAAATGAGCAAGGTGGAGGGTATGCGAACTCTGGCCGTCGTGGGTGGGGGTGTGATCGGTTCGGCGGTGGCGTGGCGCGCCGCCGAGTCGGATTGGGACGTCACGTTGTTCGATCCGGCGCCGGGGTCGGGCGCCTCCTGGGTTGCCGGCGGCATGCTGGCGCCGCTGTCGGAGGCGTGGCCCGGTGAGCGCGAGGCGCTGGAATTCGGCGCGGCCTCGCTGGACCGCTGGCCCGGATTCGGCGCGCGCATCGAGGCGGCGACCGGTAACTCGGTCTTTGTCGCCGAGGAGACACTGACCGTGGCACTCGATGCCGCCGATGCCGCCGATCTGCGCACCATCGCCGATTTTGTCGCGGAGACCGGCCCGCAGGAGCCGGGAGCGCGCCATCCGCTGCGGTTGCTGGACCGGGCCGGGGTACGGGCGGCGGAACCGGGACTGGCACGCACCGTCCGTGCGGGTCTGCTCGCGCCCACCGAAACGGCTGTGGATAACCGGCTGTTGGTGCAGGCCCTGCGGCTATGTTGTGAACAGAGCGGTGTTCACATGCGGGCCGAGGCCGTGACGACCCTGGATAACCTCGGCTTCGACCGGATCGTGCTCGCCGCGGGGGCGTCCGCCGCGCGGCTGTGGCCGGGCCTGGCCGTGCGCCCGGTGAAGGGGGAGATCCTGCGGCTGCGTCACCGTCCCGGGGCGCCACCGCCGCCGCGGCGGGTGATCCGGGCGCGGGTGCACGGGCGCCCCGTCTATTTCGTGCCGCGCGCCGACGGGATCGTGGTGGGCGCGACGCAGTACGAGGCCGGATTCGATACGGCGGTGACCGTCGCCGGGGTGCGCGACCTGATCGCCGACGCCGAGGCCGTCCTGCCCGCACTCGGGGAATATGAGCTGGCCGAGGCCGCCGCCGGATCGCGGCCGGTCACCCCCGACAATCTGCCGCTGATCGGGGCGCTGAGCGAGCGCGTCATCGTCGCCGCCGGCCACGGCCGCAACGGCATGCTGGGCGTGCCGCTCACCGTGGACGCGGTGCTGTCCCTGCTCGGCGGCGATGATGCGCTGCCCGAGGCGAGGGCGGCCGATCCCGCGCGTTTTTCACACAGTCTCGGTGCCACCGCTGTCGCCGGTGCCGCATCATTCACAGGAGGTAACCGATGAGCTCCATCCCGATCGGGGTGACCGTCAACGGCCAGGACCACGAATTCGCCGACGAATTGACCGTGCGCGAGCTGCTGACGCGGCTGGGGCTGCCCTGCCAGGGCGTCGCGGTCGCGGTCGACGGCGCGGTATTCCCCAAGTCCCGCTGGGATTCCCCCGTGGGTCGCGGCTGGGAGATCGAGGTACTGACGGCGGTGCAGGGTGGTTAGCGCGGACATGAATTCGATGATGGAACCCCTGCAGATCGCCGAACGGAAATTCGCCTCGCGCCTGATCATGGGCACCGGCGGGGCCGAGAATCTGGCCGTGCTGTCCGAGGCGCTGGTGGCCTCGGGCACCGAGCTGACCACGGTCGCGATGCGCCGCGTGGATGCGGCCGGCGGCACCGGCGTGCTGGATTTGCTGCGGCGCCTGGGCATCGCCGTGCTGCCCAATACCGCCGGCTGCCGCACCGCCGCCGAGGCGGTGCTGACGGCCCAGCTCGCCCGCGAGGCCCTCGAGACCGAGTGGGTGAAGCTCGAGGTCGTCGCAGACGAGCGGACTCTGCTCCCCGATGCCATCGAATTGGTCAGCGCCGCAGAACAATTGGTCGATGATGGTTTCACGGTACTGCCGTACACCACCGACGATCCGGTGCTGGCGCGGCGGCTCGAGGATGCCGGCTGTGCGGCGGTGATGCCGCTGGGGGCCCCGATCGGCACCGGGCTGGGCATCGGCAATCCGCACAATATCGAGATGATCGTGGCCGCGGCGGGCGTCCCGGTGATTCTCGACGCCGGGATCGGCACCGCCAGCGATGCCGCGCTGGCCATGGAACTCGGATGTTCGGCCGTGCTGCTGGCGACCGCCGTGACCCGGGCGCGACAGCCGGCCCTGATGGCGGCGGCGATGGCCGATGGGGTCCGGGCCGGATATCTGGCCCGGCAGGCGGGCCGCATCCCCAAGCGGTTCTGGGCGCAAGCGTCCTCCCCGGCGGTGTAGCCGCGGGAGCCGACCCGTCATCCCGGCGCGCTTTTGGCCGGGATCTCGCGATGGATCCCGGCCAAAAGCATGCCGGGATGACGACTGATGGGCGCGACTCTCAGGGTCCGTCTCATCCTCGAGGATGACCGGATTGAGACCTGTGAGCGATAGTGCGCACGGCGATCCTCGGCCAGACTGGTCGTCATGATCGAAGTGAAGGGTCTGACCAAGCGCTTCGGCGCGACGACCGCGGTCGACGACCTGACGTTCACCGTCGAACCGGGGCAGGTGACGGGATTTCTCGGTCCGAACGGCGCGGGTAAATCGACCACGATGCGGATGATCCTGGGATTGGATCGCCCGACGGCCGGCGTCGCGCTCGTCGACGGCAAGCGGTACCAGGAGCTGGATCACCCGCTGCATATCGTCGGCTCCCTGCTCGACGCGAAGTGGGTGCACCCGAACCGGTCGGCGCGCGCGCATCTGCGCTGGCTCGCGGCCTCGAACGAGCTGCCCGCGGCGCGGGTGGAGGAGGTGCTGCGGCTGGTCGGGCTGAGCGAGGTGGCGGATAAGAAGGCCGGAGGGTTTTCCCTCGGCATGTCGCAGCGGCTGGGCCTGGCCGCGGCGCTGCTGGGCGATCCACAGATCCTGCTGTTCGACGAGCCGGTCAACGGCCTGGACCCCGAGGGCATCCTGTGGATCCGCCGGTTCATGCAGCGGCTGGCCGTCGAGGGGCGCACCGTCCTGGTGTCGAGCCACCTGCTCTCGGAGATGGCGCAGACCGCCGATCATCTGATCGTCATCGGCCGCGGCAAGCTGATCTCCGATACCAGCACCAAAGATTTCATCGAGCGGGCATCGGAATCCGCTGTGCGCGTGCGTAGTCCGCAGCTGGACCAGCTGCGTAGCCTGCTGACCTCCAACGGTATGACCGTGCGCGAGGACGGCGGCGCCGGCACGCCGGACGGCCGCGCCGCGGATTCGGACGCGGTCCCGGCGCTGACTGTGGTCGGCGAGACCAGCGATGCGGTGGGCAAATTGGCCGGTGAGAACGGCATCATGCTGTATGAGCTTGCGCCGCAACGGGCCTCGCTCGAGGAGGCGTTCATGCGGATGACCGGCGGTGCGGTGCAGTACCACGGCGAGGGTATCGAAGAGGTCATGGGAGGTGCGCTCTGATGGGTATGGTTGCGGCGGAACGGATCAAGCTCACCTCGACTAAGTCGCCGATGTGGTGCGCGGCGCTGACGGTGGTGTTCGCGCTCGGCATGGCGGCGCTGTTCAGCCTGCTGCTCAATGTCAGCGTCACCGAGTATCACAAGCAGCTCGCCACCGGCCATCCGACGATCTCGACATCCCCGTATCCGACGAACTCGGTTGCGGCGCTGGGCATTACCGGTGCCTCGCAGGGGATGCCCGGCTTCGGCTACATCATGATCATGATCCTGGCGGCGCTGGCGGTCACCAGTGAGTACCGGTTCGGGACCATCCGGGCCACCTTCCTTGCCGTGCCCAATCGCACCGGCGTGCTGGTGGCCAAGGCGGGGATGATCGCGGCGGCCGCCGCGATGCTCTCGGCGGTGCTGACCTTTATCAGCTTCTTCATCTTCAAGGGGATGCTGTCCAGCGATGCCGGCCGGTACATGAGCCTTTCGCACGGTGACGCGCATATCTTCTATGCGGCGCCGATCTTCGTGGCCCTGGTGGTGTTCCTGGCCGTCGGAGTCGGGACGCTGATCCGGCAGTCGGCGGGGGCGCTGTCGCTGCTGATCGTGTGGCCGGTGCTGATCGAGCCGATAGTCGGCGCGTTCGGCAAGGTCGGCCGGAATATCGAGGTATTTCTTCCGTTTCAGAATGCCGGTCGGTTCCTGGGTACGGCAGGTAGCAGCGATCTGCCCTGGCATTGGGGGCCGTGGGGCGGGCTGCTGTACTTCGCGGTCGTTGTCGCGGTCGTCTTCGGTGCGGCGCTGTTCGTGGTGAACAAGCGCGACGCGTGAGCTTCCCGGTCGCCTCCCTCGCGGCCCGGGAATGGGTGTAGCGGCCCCGTCGGGGGACCGCTACACCTTCGGTCGCGCCGGGCACTGCCCGCTCGACGTGACACCCACCGGCCGGATGCAGCTACCCGCTGCATCGGGCCGGTGGGCATTGAGTCGGCGTTCAGGAAAACTCTGCGCTAACTATTTGATAAACGTCTTCCCTTCGGAATTGCCCCTCCGTAGCATCGGTTCAGCAACCAACACGTTATCCATCGGCGGGCCCAGTGCCGTGTTCGCTCCGTCCGATAGAGAGGTGCCCGGTGGCGATTATTGGTAATCCGTCTACCGATGTGTGGCTGGGATACGCTCGGGGCGTGAGTGAAAACTCCTCCGCCGACCGCGAAAACGCGCGTCGCACGGCCGATGCCGACACCTCGGCGAATCGCCGGGAGCCGGATCAACCGCGTGCCGACGGCGGCGCGGGAGCCGGCGACGGTGGGCTGCCCAACCGTGGCGGCCGGTTCGAACCGGATCCCGATATCGTGATTCCCCTCACGCCGATCGATGTCGAGCCGGTGGTCGAGCGCCGCCCGAACGGCCGGCTGCGTCCGGGGCAGCTGTCCGCGCTCATGGCGGCGGCTAATCAGCGCGCCGATCTGCTCGGGGTAATTCGCAAGGCGCGTGAAAACCTGCCCGGCGACCCGGGTTTCGGCGATCCGCTGTCGTTGTCCGGCCCCGGCGGCCCGCGGGCGGTGGCGCGCGCGGCCGACAAACTGGTGGGTGATTCGCCCAATGCCGCCAAGGAGATCGGCCTGGGCGCCCTGCAGGTATGGCAGGCAATGCTCGAGCGCGTCGGCCGCGGAAAAGGTAGCGAAGAAATAACTGTAATGTTTACCGACCTGGTGGCCTTCTCCCGGTGGTCGCTGACCGCCGGTGACGAGGCAACCCTGGAGCTGCTGCGCCGGGTCGCGATCGCGATCGAACCGCCGATCGTGGACCGGGGCGGCCGGGTGATCAAGCGCATGGGTGATGGCGTGATGGCCATCTTCATGAGCCCCGACAGCGCGGTGCGGGCCGCAATCGCCGCGAAACGGCAGCTTGCCGAGCTGAATGTGCAGGGCTACCGGCCGCAGATGCGGGTCGGCCTGCATACCGGTACGCCGCGCGAGATCGGCGGCGACTGGCTGGGGGTGGATGTCACCATCGCCGCGCGCGTGATGGAGGCCGGCGGCAACGGGAACACGATGCTCTCGCAGGTCACGCTGGAGGCGCTGGAGCCCGAGACGCTCGCCGAACTCGGCTGCGCGGCGAAGCCGTATCGACGGAGCCTGTTCGCCGCGCCGCTCCACGGCGTTCCGGAGGATCTGCGAATCTTCCGGCTCGATGGGGAGTAGCCGCGGCTACTTCCACCACAACGCGGCGCCCACCGCGGAGAGCACGGCGCAGGCGCCCAGGAAGACGGCCAGGGGGCGGCTGTTGTTCCTCCAGGTGGTGAAGGCCCCGCCGATCAGGAACCCGGCGACGGTGAGCAGGACGACCACGATGACGGAATGGGACACGCCGCCATCATGCTCTATCTTTGGCCTCCGCTTCGCTCCGGCGGGTTTGCGGCGCCTAAGGGCCACCGGTCGCCCGCGCCGCAAACGTGGTGGTCGAGTCCCGGGCACCGGCGCTGCGCCTGTTTTGACCGGCGACCCGCGCCGCAAACCGTGGTGGTCGAGTTCGACAATTAACAATCATGCAGGCTTGTTTTTTTCTCGCCCGGATGTGACCCTGTAATCGACGCGGCGATGGTGCCGCGCAGGCTCGGTTCACTGTGGGAGGTGGCGCGCGGATGAGCAGTCTGGCCGCCGATTCGGAGGTCATCCGGATCGGCAACTGTTCCGGGTTCTACGGCGATCGCTTCGGTGCCATGCGCGAGATGCTCGAGGGCGGGCAGCTCGACGTACTCACCGGCGATTATCTTGCCGAACTCACCATGCTGATATTGGGCCGGGATCGGATGAAGGATCCGGACCTGGGTTACGCTAAAACCTTCGTGCGGCAGCTCGAGGACTGTATGGGGCTGGCGCTGGACCGGGGCGTGAAGATCGTCGCCAATGCGGGCGGACTGAATCCCGCGGGGCTGGCGCGACGGATCGGCGAGGTGGCCGAAAAGCTCGGTCTTGCACCGAAACTCGCCTATGTGGCCGGTGACGATCTGCTGGCCCGTGCACCCGAGCTCGGGCTCGGGGCGCCGCTGACCGCCAACGCCTATCTGGGCGCGTGGGGCATCGTCGAGGCGCTGACCGCGGGCGCCGATATCGTGGTGACCGGGCGGGTCACCGACGCCTCGGTGGTCCTGGGCCCGGCCGCGGCCCACTTCGGCTGGGGCCGTGCCGATTACGATGCGCTGGCGGGCGCGGTGGCGGCCGGGCATGTGATCGAATGCGGCACCCAGGCCACCGGCGGCAACTTCGCCTTCTTCACCGAGATCGCCGAGCTCGGGCGGCCCGGATTCCCGATCGCCGAGGTGCGTCGCGACGGCAGCAGCGTGATCACCAAGCATGCGGGCAGCGGCGGCGTGGTCACCGTCGATACCGTGCAGGCGCAGCTGATGTACGAGATCCAGGGCGCGCGCTACGCGGGCCCGGACGTGACGACGCGGCTGGACGGCATCCGCCTGGCCCAGCAGGGGCCCGACCGGGTGCGGCTCGACGGGGTGACCGGTGAGGCGCCGCCGCCGCGAACCAAGGTGTCGCTCAACACCATCGGCGGCTTCCGCAACGAGATGACCTTCATTCTCACCGGTTTGGATATCGAGGCCAAGGCCGCGCTGGCGCGCGGCCAGCTGGAGTCCTGGCTACCGGTGCGTCCCGCGGAGCTGGACTGGACGCTGGCGCGTACGGACCGGCCCGATGCCGAGACGCAGGAGCAGGCCAGCGCGCTGCTGCGCTGCGTGGTGCGCGATCCCGACCCGGTCAAGGTGGGCCGCGCATTCTCCAATGTCGCAGTGGAATTGGCGCTGGCCAGCTATCCGGGATTCTCGCTGACCGCACCGCCCGGCAGCGGGGGTCCGTACGGCGTGTTCACCCCGGGATATGTGGACGCGGCGGAGGTGCCGCATACGGCGGTGCTGCCAGACGGCAGCGAGGTCGCCATTGCGCCCGCGGCGCAGACGCTTGACCTGGCCGAGGTACCGGAACCGCCACTGCCCCCGCCGTTCACGAGCGGTGCGACGCGTCGAGTTCCGCTGGGCACGATCGCGCTGGCGCGCTCGGGCGATAAGGGCGGCAATGCCAATATCGGCGTCTGGGTGCGAACCCAGGAGCAGTGGCGCTGGCTGGTGCACGCGCTGACCGTCGACGAATTGCGCACGCTGCTACCGGAAACCGCGAAGCTGGCCATCTCCCGGCATGTGTTGCCGAATCTGCGTGCGGTGAACTTTATCGTCGAGGGCCTGCTCGGCGAGGGGGTGGCCTATCAGGCCCGCTTCGATCCGCAGGCCAAGGGCCTGGGGGAATGGCTGCGTGCCCGGCACATCGATATCCCGGTGGAGTTGCTGCGGTGAATGGAGACAGCGTGACGTATCAGAATCCCTGGCAGACGCCCGAGCGTCGCGAATTGCGAGCCACGGTGCGCGGTTTCGCCGAGCGCGAGGTGCTGCCGTACCTGGACGACTGGGAGCGCAACGGCGAGATCCCCCGCGAGTTGCATAAGAAGGCCGGTGCGTTCGGGCTGCTGGGCATCCAATTCCCCGAGGCCGTGGGCGGTTCCGGCGGCGACGGCCTCGACGCGGCCGTCGTCTGCGAGGAGATGCACTACGCGGGCTGCTCGGGCGGCCTGTTCGCCTCCCTGTTCACCTGCGGTATCGCCGTGCCGCACCTCATCGCCTCCGGGAATCGGGAGCATATCGAGCGCTGGGTGCGGCCGACGCTGGCGGGGGAGAAGATCGGCTCACTGGCCATCACCGAGCCCGGCGGCGGATCGGATGTCGGGCATCTGCGCACCACCGCGGTGCGCGACGGCGAGGAATTCGTCGTGAACGGCGCGAAGACCTTCATCACCTCGGGCGTGCGGGCCGACTTCGTGGTGACCGCGGTACGCACGGGCGGGCCCGGCGCGGCCGGTGTTTCGCTGCTGGTCGTCGAGAAGGGCACGCCCGGATTCACTGTGAGCCGCAAGCTCGAGAAGATGGGCTGGCTGGCCTCGGACACCGCCGAACTCTCGTATGTGGATGTGCGCGTGCCGGTCTCGAACCTGGTGGGTGCGGAGAACTCCGGATTCGCCCAGATCGCACAGGCTTTCGTGAGCGAGCGGGTGGGGCTTGCGGCGCAGGCGTACGGGCATGCGCAGCGCTGCCTGGACCTGACCGTGCAGTGGTGCCGCGACCGCGAGACGTTCGGCCGCCCCCTGATCAGCAGGCAGGCCGTGCAGAACACGCTGTCGGAGATGGCGCGGCGCATCGATGTGGCCCGGGTGTACACCCACCATGTCGTCGAGCGCGCCGGGTACGGCGACACCGATCTGATCGCCGAGGTGTGCTTCGCCAAGAACACCGCCGTCGAAACCGCCGAATGGGTTGCGAACCAGGCCGTTCAGCTGTTCGGTGGCCTGGGATATATGCGCGAGTCCGAGGTCGAGCGGCACTACCGGGATGTGCGCATCCTGGGCATCGGCGGCGGCACCAACGAGATCCTGACCAGCCTCGCGGCCAAGCGATTGGGGTTCCAGTCTTGAGCATCTTGCGGACTTCGCTGGACTCGGCATCGGCGGACTATCAGGCCGGTGCCGAGGCAATGGCCACCAAGCTTGCCGAGGTGGACGCCGAATACGCCAAGAATATCGCCGGCGGCGGTCCGGAGAAGATGGCGCGACATCGTAAGCGCGGCAAGCTGACCGCGCGCGAGCGCATCGAACTGCTCATCGACGAGGATTCGCCGTTCCTCGAGCTGGCACCACTCGCCGCCTGGGGCAGCGAATTTCATGTCGGCGCGAGCGTGATCGCGGGCATCGGCATTGTCGAGGGCGTCGAATGCATGATCGTGGCGCCGGATCCGACCGTGCGCGGCGGCACCTCGAATCCGTGGACGCTGCGCAAGAACCTGCGCATGAACGATATCGCGATGGAGAACCGGCTGCCGGTCATCGGGCTGGTGGAGTCCGGCGGCGCGGATCTGCCCACGCAGAAGGAGGTCTTCGTCCCCGGCGGCCGCATGTTCCGGGACCTGACCAGGCTCTCGGCGGCCGGAATACCGACCATTGCACTGGTTTTCGGCAACTCCACCGCCGGTGGCGCCTATATCCCCGGCATGTCCGATTACACGGTCATGATCAAGGAGCGTTCCAAGGTATTCCTGGGCGGCCCGCCACTGGTCAAGATGGCCACCGGCGAGGAGTCCGACGACGAATCGCTGGGCGGCGCCGAAATGCATGCCCGGGTCTCGGGCCTGGCGGACTACCTGGCCGTGGACGAGCCCGATGCGATCCGCCTGGGCCGCTCGATCATCAAGCGCCTCAACTGGACCAAGCAGGGCCCGCCCGCTCGCCCGCTGACCGAGGTGATCGAGCCACGGTACGACCCCGAGGAACTACTCGGCATCGTGCCGACGGATCTGAAGATTCCGTTCGATCCGCGCGAGGTCATCGCCCGCGTGGTCGACGGCTCCGATTTCGACGAGTTCAAGCCGCTGTACGGCTCGAGCCTGGTCACGGGATGGGCGGAGCTGCACGGCTATCCGATCGGTATCCTCGCCAACGCCCGCGGCGTGCTGTTCTCCGAGGAGTCGCAGAAGGCCACCCAGTTCATCCAGCTGGCCAACAAGTCCGATACGCCACTGCTGTTTCTGCACAACACCACCGGCTACATGGTCGGCAAGGAGTATGAGCAGAAGGGCATCATCAAGCACGGCGCGATGATGATCAACGCGGTATCCAATTCGAAGGTGCCCCATATTTCGCTGCTCATGGGTGCGTCCTATGGCGCCGGGCATTACGGCATGTGCGGGCGCGCCTACGATCCGCGTTTCGTCTTTGCCTGGCCCAGCGCTAAATCTGCCGTCATGGGCGGTGCGCAGCTGGCGGGCGTCATCTCCATCGTGGGCCGCGCCGCGGCCGAATCCCGGGGCCTGCCCTTCGATGAGGAGGCCGATGCCGGGATGCGCGCCATGATCGAGGCGCAGATCGAGGCCGAATCGCTGCCGATGTTCATGTCGGGCCGCCTGTACGACGACGGCGTCATCGACCCCCGCGATACCCGCACGGTACTGGGAATGGCGTTGTCCGCCATCCACAATGCCCCGATCAAGGGCGCCGAGGGCTTCGGCGTCTTCCGGATGTGAGGCGTGCAATGGACATATCGAACGTTTTGGTCGCTAATCGCGGCGAGATCGCGCGGCGCGTCTTCGCGACCTGTCGCCGCATGGGAATCGCCACCACCGCCGTGTATTCGGATGTCGATGCCGCCGCCCCGCATGTGGCGGAGGCGGATGCGGCAATTCGCCTGCCGGGCAACACCCCCGGCGAGACCTATCTGCGCGCCGAGCTGATCGTCGAGGCCGCGCTGGCCGCGGGCGCCGACGCGGTCCATCCTGGCTACGGATTCCTGTCCGAGAACGCCGAATTCGCGCGCGCGGTGCAGGAGGCGGGGCTTATCTGGATCGGCCCGCCGGTTGCTGCGATCGAGCAGATGGGCTCCAAAGTGGAGTCCAAGAAGATGATGGACGCGGCGGGCGTCCCGGTGCTGAAGCAGCTGGATCCGGCCGAGGTCACTGCGGATATGCTGCCGGTGCTGATCAAGGCGTCCGCCGGTGGCGGCGGGCGCGGCATGCGCGTGGTGCGCGACCTGGCCGAGCTGACCGGTCAGATCGAAGCGGCACAGCGGGAGGCGCAGTCGGCATTCGGCGATCCGACCGTCTTTTGCGAGCGCTATCTCGAGACCGGCCGCCATATCGAGGTGCAGGTCATGGCCGATACGTTCGGCACGGTGTGGGCGGTGGGCGAGCGCGAATGCTCGATTCAGCGTCGTCATCAGAAGGTTGTCGAGGAGGCCCCGTCCCCGCTGGTCGAGAAGATCGGCCCGGCCATGCGGGCGCGGTTGTTCGATGCGGCCCGGCTGGCGACCGAGGCCATCGGCTACGAGGGCGCGGGCACGGTCGAATTCCTGGCCGACGAGAAGGGTGATTTCTTCTTCCTGGAGATGAATACCCGGCTGCAGGTGGAGCATCCGGTCACCGAGCAGGTCACCGGCCTGGATCTGGTGCGACTGCAGGTGCAGGTTGCCTCGGGTCGCCCGCTGCCCGCGCAGCCGCCCGCCATGCGCGGCCACTCCATCGAGGTGCGCCTGTATGCCGAGGACCCGGCGCACGACTGGCAGCCGCAGAGCGGCCCGGTGCACAAGCTCGAGATCCCGGGTGTGCTGGGCGAATTCACGGTGCTGGGCGAGCCGGGCGTGCGACTGGACACCGGCGTGGTGGACGGCTCCGTGGTCGGCGTGCACTACGACCCCATGCTGTCGAAGGTCATCTCCTATGCGGAGACTCGTGACGAGGCGGCCCATCTGCTGGCATCGGCCCTGGCGCGGGCCAAGATTCACGGACTGGTGACCAACCGGGATCTGCTGGTGCGGGTGCTTCGGCATCCGGCGTTCCTGGCCGGTGACACCGACACCGCCTTCTTCGCCACCCACGGCCTGGAAAAGCTCTCCGCACCCTTGCTTTCCGAGGCCGAAGAGAAGCTGGCCATAGTCGCGGCGGCCCTATCGGACGCGGCGGCCAATCGTGCCGCCGCCCGCATCGGCGCGGGCCTGCCCACGGGCTGGCGCAATCTGCCGTCGCAACCACAGTCCAAGTCGTACGACAGCCGCAGCACCGGCAGGCATGAGGTGCGCTACCGCATCACCCGCGCGGGCCTAGCGGTGGATGGCCTTGCTGGGCTCGAATTGATCGAGGCCACACCGGCTTCGGTGATCCTGGCGGTGCCGGGGGAGCGGGGCCGGGTGCGTCGCCGCTTCGATATCGCCCGCTACGGCGATCTGGTGGCGGTGGATTCGCCGCTCGGCCCGGTGACCGTGCAGCGCGTGGCGCGCTTCGAGGATCCGGCCGATCAGGTCGCCGAGGGCTCGCTGCTGGCTCCCATGCCGGGCGCGGTCATCCGGCTCGGTGCGGCGGTAGGCGATCGGGTCGAGAAGGGGCAGCCGATCCTGTGGCTCGAGGCCATGAAGATGGAGCACACCATCGCCGCCCCGGCGGCCGGTCTGCTCGCCGAACTCAATGTCACCGCCGGCCAGCAGGTCGACGTGGGCGCCGTGCTTGCGGTGGTCCAGCCCGAAGGAGGAAACCAGTGAGCTTCATCGAAACCGACGAGCAGAAGGCGCTGCGGGCCGCGGTCGCCCAGCTGGCCGCCAAGTACAACATGCGCGACTATGCGGGCCCGAAGGCGCGCCGCAATGAGCCGCTCGACGAACTATGGCACGAGGCAGGCAAACTCGGATTCCTCGGGGTGAATCTGCCCGAGGAGTACGGCGGTGGCGGCGCGGGCATCTACGAGCTGGCGCTGGTGCAGGAGGAGCTGTCCGCGCAGGGCTGCGGCCTACTGCTGATGGTGGTGTCCCCGGCCATCTGCGGCACCATCATCACCAAATACGGCACCGAGGAGCAGAAGCGGTACTGGCTCACCCGCCTGGCCGACGGCTCGTCGAAGATGGTGTTCGGCATCACCGAGCCCGATGCCGGATCCAACTCACACAAGATCACCACTACCGCCCGCCGCGACGGCGAGGACTGGATCCTGAACGGCCGCAAGATCTTCATCTCCGGCGTGGATCAGGCCGAGGCGGTGCTCATCGTGGCCCGCACCGAGAACGCCAAGACCGGCAACCTGCAGCCCGCGCTGTTCATCGTGCCCACCGATGCCCCCGGCTTCGTGAAGACGAAGCAGGAGATGGACATCATCGAGCCGGACAATCAGTTCACGCTGTTCCTCGACGATGTGCGCCTGCCCGTCACCGCCCTGGTCGGCCAGGAGGATGCGGCCATCGCCCAGCTCTTCGCGGGCCTGAATCCCGAGCGCATCATGGGCGCGGCCATGGCGGTGGGCATGGGCCGGTACGCCATCGACTGCGCGGTCTCGTACGCCAAGGAGCGCGCGGTATGGAAGGGCGTCCCGATCGGTGCACACCAGGGCATTTCGCATCCGCTCGCGCAGGTGAAGATCGAGGTGGAGCTGGCCAAGCTGATGATGAACAAGGCCGCGGTGCTCTACGACTCGGGCGACGACTTCGGCGCCGCGGAGGCCGCCAACATGGCGAAATACGCTGCGGCAGAGGCCAGTATCAAGGCGCTGGACCAGGCCATCCAGACCCACGGCGGCGCCGGCCTGACCCGCGATGTCGGCCTGGCGGGCATGCTCGCCGCCGCGCGCATCGGCCGCGTCGCACCGGTCAGCCGCGAAATGGTGCTGAACTTCGTCGCCCAGCACTCCCTCGGCCTGCCCAAGTCCTACTGAGAGAAGGACGGTACGCAATGTCTCTCAGTCATTCCGGAGAGGTATTTCAGTCATCCCGGCATGACGATGGTGGACAGTGAGGTGTGGGTATGAGTGAAACATCCAGCGCGGAAACTCCTTTCGTTCAGTACCAGGTCGACGACGGTTTCGCGGTGCTGACCCTGGACTCACCGCACAATCGAAACGCGCTGTCCTCGCGCCTGGTGCAGGAGCTGCTGGCGGGCCTGGAGCGAGCCGCGGCGGACGAGCAGGCGCGTGGAGTGGTGCTGACCCACACCGGCAATACCTTCTGTGCCGGTGCGGACCTGAAGGAGGCGCTGGATGCGGATCCGGCGACGGCCGCCGATCTGCGTACGCGCTGGATGATCGCGGTGCTGCGGGGCATTCTTACGCTGCCGAAACCCGTTGTGGCCCAGGTGGATGGCAACGTGCGCGCGGGCGGCATGGGGATCCTGGCCGCCTGCGACCTCGCGGTGGCCGGGCCCGGGAGCAGCTTCGCGCTGACCGAGGCGCGAATCGGGCTGGCGCCGTTCATGATTTCGCTGACGCTGCTGCCGCGCATGGCGCCCCGCGCGGCGGCCCGCTACTTCCAGACCGGCGAAACCTTCGATGCCGCCGAGGCCGAACGGATCGGCGTGATCACCGTCGCGGCACAGGATGCGGCCGCGGAGGTGGCGCGGCTGCGCGACGAGCTGCGCAGGGGCTCACCCCAGGGGCTGGCCGAGAGTAAGCGCCTGGTCAACGCGGCCCTGCTCGCGGAGTTCGACCGGTCTGCCGAGGAACTGGCGAAACGCTCGGCCGGATTCTTCGGAACGCCCGAGGTGATCGAGGGTATGACGGCCTTCTTCCAGCGTCGGCCGCCGAGCTGGGCAGAATAGCCCCTCATGGCCGCATTACATGAGGCGAAACCGCACGAGCCCAAGCAGGACCGCAGCCGGGCCACCCGGCAGCGGCTGCTCGAGGCGACCATCGAGGCCCTGGCCGAGACGGGCTGGTCGGCGGCCACCGTGTCCGTGGTCGCCGAGCGGGCCGGGGTGTCGCGCGGTGCGGCCCAGCACCACTTCCCGACCCGCGAGGATCTGATCACCGGCGCGCTCGAGTACATGTTCGACACCCGCATGGCGCAGGCGACGGCCGAGGCGGCGACGCTGGGCGAGATCGCCGAGGGGGTGACCCGCACCGAGGCCGTGGTAGCAGGGCTGGTCGAGTCCTATACGAGCCCGCTGTTCAAGGCGGCCTTACAGGTGTGGACCCATGCGGCGGCGGACCCCGCGCTGCGCGAACGCATCATGCCGCTGGAGGCGCATTTCGGCCGGGTCTCGCACCGCATGGCCGTCGGGGCGTTGGGCGTCGACGATTCCGATCCGGTCGCACACCACCTGGTGCAGGCCACCCTGGACCTGGCCCGCGGGCTCGGCCTGGCCGATGTGCTGACCGACGATTCCGCGCGGCGCAAACAGATCGTCGCGCAGTGGGCGGCCACCCTGCACGCCGCGCTTCATACGCGGCCTCGGCTGTGACCCGGATAACCCGATTTGGTCCAGCGGCCCGCGGCGATTAGCCTTAAGAACGCTTGTTCTGGTCCCGTCGTCTAGAGGCCTAGGACGCCGCCCTCTCAAGGCGGTAGCGCGGGTTCGAATCCCGTCGGGACTACTCTCATCAACGGCTCATGCGCACCGACAGCATGAGCCGTTTTTGTTTCGTCTGCGGCCCGGGCGAGCTCAGCGCTGAGCGATACTGCCGGTTGCCCGCGAACTGCCGACCGCGTTGCGAAATACCCAGCGCAGTCCCAGGAATCGGATCAGCGTCGCGATGAGATTGGCGACCACCAGCACCAGCAGCTCCAGGTGCACGACCGCGCCCGGCGCCCAATGATGCAGTGCGAACAGTGAACCGCTGGTCAGTACCCAGGTGAGGGCGAAGATGAGCAGGCCCTGCACCTGATGCGACATCGCCTTGGTCTTACCGCGCACCCCGAACGTGAATGCCCGGTTGGCGGTCGTGTTGCCGATCGCGGTGATCAGCAGCGCCAGGAAGTTCGCCACCTGGCCGCCCGTCACCGGCTGCAGCAGCAGGAACAACACCATATAGGCCAGCGTCGAGACCACACCGACGATGCCGAATCGCACGGCCTGCCCGACCATTCCGAGCGGCACCCCCTCCACGAGCGGCTCGCGGCCGATCGCCGTGCGCAGCTCGTCCATGGGCAGCGTCCGGGTCGCCAGCGCGCGGCCCAGCCGCCACACCCCCTGCAGATCCTTGCGGGCGGTATCGACGATGTCCACGCGCGAATCCGGATCGTCGATCCAGTCCACCGGCACCTCGTGGATGCGCAGCCCCGCGCGCTCGGCGATCACCAGCAGCTCGGTATCGAAGAACCATTCACCGTCCTGCACCAGCGGCAGCACCAGCTGCCCGACGTCGGTGCGCATGGCCTTGAAGCCGCATTGCGCGTCGGAGAAGCCGGCCTGCAGCGACGCCTTGAGGATCAGGTTGTAGCACCGGGAGATGAATTCGCGCTTGGGTCCGCGCACCACCCGCGAGGACTTCGCCAGCCGGGTGCCGATCGCCAGATCCGAATGCCCCGACACCAGCGGCGCGATCAACGGCAGCAGCGCATTGAGATCCGTCGAGAGATCCACGTCCATATAGGCGACGACCTGCGCGTCCGAGGCCTCCCAGACCGCTCGCAGCGCCCGCCCGCGACCCTTGCGATCGAGGTGAACCACGCGCACATCGTCCAGCTCGTCCGCCAGCTCCCGCGCGACGGCCAGGGTGGTGTCGGTCGAGGCGTTATCGGCGATGGTGATCCGCGCGGTGAACGGGAATCCGTCCCGCAGGAACTCATGGAGCCGACGCACACAGAAGCCGAGGTCACGTTCCTCGTTGTAGACCGGGATCACCACATCCAGCACCGGCGTCAACACGGCATCGTCCGGGTCGCACTCGAAAGCGGCCGTTGCGGTGTCGGTCATGACCCCACCCTTGATCACCAGCCTTGGGCGAGGCTGCGGTCAAGCTGTGAAATATCTGTGAGGAGTGCCCCTGAACTTGCGAAATGTCGTTCTTGCCCGACAATGTCCGGTCGTTCAACCCCGGTCGTGCAGCCGCCACAGCGGCGAGACCGGGCCGTGCCCGGCGCCCAGGTCGTAGGAGGCCTGCAGGCAGCGGGTGGTCCACTCCTTGGCGAAGGCCACCGCGTCGGGGACCCGGTATCCGTGCGCGAGGGCGCAAGCGGTGGCCGCGGCCAGGGTGTCGCCGCCGCCGTGATCGTTGCCGGTGGCGATGCGCGGGGCCGACAGCTCCAGGAAGTCGTTGCCGTCGTACAGCAGGTCGGTGCTGAACTCCGAGGACCGCAGGTGCCCGCCCTTCACGATCGCCCACTGTGGGCCCAGCGCGTGCAGCGCCTCGGCGGCCTTGCGGGCGGTGCGGTCGTCGACGACGTCGATGCCGGTGAGCAGGCGCACCTCGTCCAGGTTCGGGGTGACGACCGTGGCGAGCGGAATCAGCGTGTGCCGCACCGCATCCAGGGCCTCGGCATGCAGCAGCGGGTCGCCGTGCATGGAGGCCGCGACCGGGTCGACCACCAGTGGGATCGTCCCGTCCCGCCCGATGCCCATCTCCCGGCACACCTGCGCGACCGCTTCGATGATCGCGGTCGAGGCCAGCATGCCGGTCTTGGCCGCGCCGATGCCGATATCGCTCACCACCACGCGCACCTGATCGGCGACCACCTGCGGTGGGATCTCATGAAATCCGCTGACGCCCATCGAATTCTGGATCGTCACCGCCGCCACCGCGACGCAGGCGTGCACGCCGAGCAGGGCCATGGTGCGCGAGTCGGCCTGGATGCCCGCGCCCCCGCCGGAATCGGTTCCGGCGATGGTGAGCGCGCGGACCGGGGTCCGGCCGTCGGGTGTCAGGGGTAGCAGTTCCACGGCACCACACTACGACGCGCCGATTCGGGGGCCGCCGTTTCCGATGTTAATGAAAACGATTATCATTACCCTGTGACTGAATCGACCTCTAGCTCCGTAACCCCGTTGCCCGTGACCGTGCTGTCAGGATTCCTCGGTGCGGGCAAGACAACCCTGCTCAACCACATCCTCGCCAATCGCGACGGCCGCCGTGTGGCGGTGATCGTGAACGATATGAGCGAGGTGAATATCGACGCCGCGCTCGTCGCTGGGCAAGGGCACCTCGATCGGACCGAGGAAAAGCTGGTCGAACTCACCAACGGCTGCATCTGCTGCACGCTGCGTGAGGACCTGATCGAATCGGTCGGAAAGCTGGCCCGCGAGGGCCGATTCGACCAGTTGGTGATCGAATCCACCGGCATTTCCGAGCCGATGCCGGTGGCCGCCACCTTCGAATGGGAATTCGAGGACGGGTTCGTACTCGGCGATATCGCGCGGCTGGACACCATGGTGACGGTGGTCGACGCCTCCACCTTCCTCGCCGAGGTGGTGAAGGGGCAGGCGCTGGCCGATCGGAATATGCAAGCGGGGCAAGGGGATGAGCGCACGATCGCCGATCTGCTCGTCGATCAGGTCGAGTTCGCGAATGTGCTGGTGCTCAACAAGACCGACCTGGTGAGCGCGAATGCCGCGGGGACGGTGGAGGCCACAATCCGGCGGCTCAACCCGTCCGCACATATTGTGCGGGCGGTGCGCGGCGTGGTCGACCTGTCCGAGGTGCTCGGCACCGGCCGCTACAACCCCGATATCGCGGCCCAATTCGACGGCTGGGACGAGGAATTGGCCGGTGGTCACACCCCCGAAACCGAGGAATACGGCATCGGCAGCCTGACCTTCACCGCCGATCGCCCGTTCCACCCCGAACGCCTGGATTCCGCCCTGTCCCAACTGAACCGCCTGCTCCGCAGCAAGGGGTTCTTCTGGCTCGCCTCCCGCCCCGACCTGGCCGCGATCTGGTCCCAGGCGGGCCCGAACCTGAGCTTCGAACCGGGCGCCCACTGGACCTCGCTGGACCTCCCGCCGGGTCAGGAAATCGTCTTCATCGGTATCAGGCTCGACCGCCCGCACGTCCGGGACCTGCTGAATTCGGCCCTGCTCACCGACGCCGAGCTCGCCGCCGGACCCCATGCCTGGCGGCAGTACCGGGACCCGTTTCCATCGTGGGGCGAGATGCACGAGCACGCATAGGATTCGAGCGCGACAGTAGGCCCTGCTTACCGCGCATGCCGGACCGCCATGAGGGTTCCGCCGTCGACGACGATGAGCAGGCCGACGCCGACGAAGACGAGGGGAACCAGCCAATGGGCGATGCGACCTGCCGTGGCCGCGGCGGCTCGGTTGGCTCCCAGGGCGGCGCCGATCCCGCACCATAGGCCGATCATCGCCAGGAACAGCGCCGCGGCGAGTACGGAGCCGGTGGTGTGCAGGCTGCGAAACAGGGGAGTGAAGACACTGATGTTGTCCGCGCCGTTGGCGAGGGCGATCGCAGCGATGCCGGATACGCTGCATGCCAGCGGTTGTCGGGCGGTCTGGTCGGCGCCTCGTAGCCGCCACAGGCCGCGCACGCCGAACCCGATCGGAACCAATCCGAGCAGCCAGATCCAGCGTTCGGGCACGATGCGCAGACCGGCTGCCGCGCCGAGGGCAAGGGCGAGAATGGCTGTGTAACCGGCATATTGACCGGCGACGATCACCCAGCCCAGGGGACGGCCGGATATCCGGCGGGACAGGAACAATGCGGCAAGCACGACCAGATCGTCGATGGCGGTGCCGACGAATGCGATGACCGCCGTCACGAGTTGTGCGACGGTCATCGCGGCAGTCCCCGGCTCGGCGGCGGCGTCACTCGGCGGGCTCCGGATTCTCGGGTCCTGCCACCGCATCCTCCGTCATTCCGGCGAGCTTTTGGCCGGAATCTGCACTGGCGCCGGTATTTTCCGGTGTCCCCGCCCTCTCGACTCCCGGCGCGATCTCGGGTCTTGCTGCCCGGTGTACCGCGGCGATGGCGGTGATCTCGTTGCCGAAGCGCCGCTGCGCGCCCAGGCCGAAGAATCCGCCCTCCAGATTCGCATCGCCGACGTCCTCGGCGATCTCGCCGAGCAGTATCTGAAAATGGGTGAGCTCATCCGGGGCGACGCTGCCGACAATGGTTGCGGCGGAGGCGATGACAGCCACCGCGACCGGCAGATACTCGGCGTATGTGGTGTCCGGTTGCAGGCCGGTGTCGAAGCTGGACGACCCGGCCAGCTCCCGGATGAAGCGCCGGGGGTGGGTGATGGCGACCTCGCGGAGCTTCTTGATCAGCGCGAACATCTCCTCGGCATCCACGACGCCCTCGGCGATCGCGACCAGCACGCCGGCGGCCATCAACGCCTGCTGCAGGGTTGCCCAATCCTCCGGCACGAAGTCGGCCTCGCCCGCGCCGCCGTCGGTGCTGCGGACATCGCGCAGCACCTGAAAGCCCGCACGGGCCAGTACTACCGGGACCCGTCGGGCTGCGGCGACGCCGATGGCACGCGCCTGATCGGGTAGCCGCTCCCACGCCACCGGGTTCTCGGTCAACGTTTCGTCGCATCCGTCCGCGTTCGCGAGGATGGTGCGCTCGCTGGTCCAGCGGTCGTAGTCGAGCTGGGCCAGGGTCTGGACCTCCTCCTCGCTCAGGATGACCCCGAGCGCGGGATCGAAGGCGGGCACGAGCAGACATCCGATCGTGCTCAGATCGTCGCCCAGGTGCCGCGCCCGGGCTCGATACGACTGCTTGGAATCCTCGGGTAAAGTGTCCCAATTCTGGTGCCGGGCTTGGTGATTCGATCCACCGTTGCCGGTCATGATCTGTGCGTGCGCCTCGTGGCGGCGCAGGGCCGGATCGTCGTGAACGGCCTGGGCGAGCTGCTCGACGGCGTGCGTGGAGGTGTAACCGGCGAGGCTGTCGATGATGCGGTCCTGTGCGGACAGGCGTGCCTTCATACGACGGCATTCGTAGAGGATGGCCTCCGCGTCCAGGAACGTCTGTTCGGAGCGGCGATCGCCGGCGCGTCCGAGCACGTCCTGGCCGACCATGATCACGATCATCAACACCAGCTGCGCCAGAGTGGACAGAAAACTCATGAACGCGAACGGATATCGGTCGAAGTGCTGGACCCCCAGCTGCGCCGACAGCACCCAGACCGCCTGGGTGGCGGCGGCCAGATAGAACGCCCACACGTTGCTCAGGCGCGTGGTCAGCCAGGCCGCGATGCGCTGGTTGATGGTCGTCAACTCGTCGCGGGCCTGCGGCGGGTTCTGCACCTTGTGCCGCTCGATCCAGGGGTGCGGCCTGGACTCCAGCAGGCTCACCCCCCGGCTCAGCGCCTGGTCGTGGCGGTCGAGATGGGCCTGCAGGTCCGCGACCTGCCGGAAGATCTCCTCGGCGTTCTCGTAGGTCTGCACCGCCCGGCGGTCGGCGGCCTTACCGAGCACCCGCTGGCCGACCATGATCACCAGACAGAGGACGAGCTGCGCGACGTTGTCCAGGAACAGTAGGAACGGGAACGGATAGGGGTCCGCCCGGTGCAGCGGCCCCCACCACGTCGCGGCGGTCATCCACGCCGCGAAGATAACCAGCACGACATACAGCGCGGGCATCGACCTCACCCACCGCGTCAGGGCCGCGGCGATGGCATCGTTCACGCCGATCCGCTCATCGGCCAGCACCGCCGGCTGCCGCGGCCCGTCGTCGTCGGGCGCAGGGGCGATCGCCGAGGTGTCCTCGGGTATGAAAGCGGTCATCGTCGACACACGGGCCCCCGTTTGATTCCATCTGCTGTCCCGAACAGTGCCGAGAGTACTGGCGCGCGGCGGTGCGTGCAGGCAGGCCACCGCGCGGCGAAAAAGTGCACCCGGGAAAGTGGTGCCCCGAGTAGGGTTGTGGCGAATTGCGTGATCATCATGCCTGATTCGAACTCGGGAGTTGCTCATGAAATATCGTCGTGCGGTATTGGCTCTCCTCGCCGCGGCGGGCGCAATCGCTGCCACCACCGGCACCGCCTCTGCTGACCAGGTCACCACTTTTTCCCCCGCCCTCACCGCGGGCGGTGGGGCATTCCCCTGCTTCGGCCAGATCGAGGCCTTCCACGATCCGCAGAACACCTACTTCGGCAAGCAAACCGTATGGGTGCGAGCCGATTTCACCTTCCTGCCGATCCCGACCGGCGTCTGCAGCGCGATGGCCACCCTGAACTGGCGCAATATCGACACCGGCGCCAGCGGCACCTTCCCGCCGGTCTGGCTGGGCGACGGCACGCCGTTCGGCCCAACGAATGCACTCTGGGTGCCCGAAACCCTGCCGACCGGCCCCGGACAGATCCAGGTCACCATCGACACGAACTACCCGCACGTCGCAGGCACCGGCACGTATTACTCGCCGTACTGATCCGAGTATCCGGCGCCCGACCGAACGTGCCGTTGGGTCGGTCTAACCGACCCAACGTGCCGTTCGGTCCCGGCCGGAATGCGGAGGTACGCCTAACCCGCGGCGTCCTGGAGGTACTCGGCAGACCGACCGAATGTCACTCGCCTGATCGGACGTGACGTGACATTCGGCCGGTCGGTATCCCATAGTGCCGCAATGGCTCTCCCGTCTCAGCCCGGCGCGGCGGCGGGGAGGCCGAGGGCCTTGGCGCCGTCGAGCAGCCGGTGGTCATAACTGACGAAAGACGTTAGGACGCTGCGCAGTCCGTATGCGGTCGCAAGATGGATCGCATCCAAGCTTCGTAGCAACGGATCTCCGATGGTCTCCGCTGTTGGACCCGCATCGTCCATGGACAGCAGCACCACCCCGGCAAGGACAAGTTGTGCGCGGTCGAGACGGTCCGGAGCGTTCCGGCGGACCGCACGCAACAACTCGATCCGCAACAGCCGTGACGATGCTCGCGCGACGCCACTGCGATCTGCGATCCATTGCTCGAGTGCGGAAGTCTCAGCCTCGGGGATCACCAGTTTTGCGACCGCCGACGTGTCGAGGTAAATCATCAGTACCGCTCGTCGTTACGCATACGGATGATCTCATCGCTCAGCGGGCCCTTGCCTCTTTCCCAATCCTTCAAGGGCGGAGTGGGCGGGATCGGGCCGGGCATCGTTGCCGGAATCGCGCGGCCCTGCAGGATGAGCTGATCGAGCACGGCAACCCCGGTGGTCGGTGTGACCGGGATCAATCGAGCGATCGGCTGCCCGTATTCGCTGATGTCCACGGATTCACCTGCCTTGATGCGATCAAGCACTCGACGGGTCTGCTGGTTGAGTTCGCTGACGGTGACTGCCTCCATGAACCCATTCTACTACCTTCTAGTAGAAGCGGTGTGCTCGGCTGCGGAAACCCGTTCGGCAAACAACATTATCCATCAGGTCGTCGTTTTATCACTACCATTCAGTGACGAAATGTGCTCTGCACAAGCATGATTCGGCCCCGGCAGCGATATCGCTGCCGGGGCCGAATAGTACGCCCGGTCAGCTCAGGCCGGTGAAAAACGTGCGGATATCGCCGAGCAGCACCTGGGGTGCCTCGTGCGCGGCGTAATGCCCGGCGGCATCGTTCGCGCCCGCGCCCGCCGTGCCGGTGTCGTAGCTGTTCCAGCTCACGATGTTCTTGTGATCGCGCTCGGCGAACCGGCGGATCGACTGGAAATCGCCCTTGAACATGGCCAGCGCGATCGGCGTCGTCGTCGGACCCGGGGCCGCCTCGGTGGCGTGTGCATCCTCGTAATAGAACCGGATCGACGAGGCCGCGGTGCCGGTCAGCCAGTAGATGGCGATATTGCCGATCACGAACTCCGCGTCCAGCGACTCGCCGAACAGCTGGGTATTCCAGCCGAGCAGCCCGAGCGGCGAATCGGCCAGCGCGTAGGCCAGGGTCTGCGGCTGCTGACTGTGCAGGGTGTTGAAGGCCATCTTGTGCTGGTGGAACCACTGCAGATGTTCCAGGGCCGCCATGTCGTCGGCCGACAGGTCCGCCATCTCCGCCGGATCGCCGGAGGGGAACGAAAACAGCTGCGTCACATGGACTCCGATCAGCCGTTCGGGTGCCAGCCGGGCCATCTCCGGCGAGATCATCGAACCGCCGTCGTTGCCGATCGCGCCGAAGTGCTCGTAGCCGAGCCGGTCCATCAGCGTCAGCAAGGCCTTGGCGGTGCGGTGGGTATCCCATCCCGCGCTGTGGGTCGGGCCGGAGAATCCGAAGCCCGGCAGTGACGGGATCACCACGTGGAACGCGGGGTCCTGCGCCGATGTGGGCTCGGTCAGCGGGGCGATGAGATCGAGATATTCCAGGATCGAACCCGGCCAGCCGTGCGTGAGGATCACCGGGGTCGCGTCCGGCCGGGACGAACGGATGTGCAGGAAGTGAATGTTCTCCCCGTCGATCTCGGTGACGAACTGCGGATACGCATTCAGCGTGGTTTCGAGTACACGCCAATCGAATTCGTCGAGCCAGTACTGCGCGAGGGTGCGCACCCGATCGCCGGGCACGCCGTACGCGTCACCGGCGCCCGGCAGCTCGCTCGGCCACAGCGCCCGGTGCAGCCGCTCGGCCAGATCGTCGAGCTGAGCCTGGGGAACCTCGATGCGGAAGGGGCGGATGGCGGTCATCGTATCTCCCGTTTGGAACGGAATGCTTTGTTCTGTTTCAAAAGTAGCAGAACGGATCATTCCGTTTCAAGTGTTAGTCTGGGTTCATGCGCGTAACCGCCGAAACCCCAGCTCCCAAGGGCCTCTCGGGCCGCAAGGCACAGGCCGCCCGCAACGACGGAATCATCCTGGACGCCGCCCGCGAGGTCTTCCTCGCCGATCCGGGCGCGCCGATCGCCGCGGTGGCCCAGCGGGCCGGCGTCGGGATCAGCGCGCTCTACCGCCGCTACCCGTCCAAGGAGGCGCTACTGCGCACCCTCTGCTACGAGGGCCTGGTTCGCTATAACGCCGAAGCCGAAGCCGCGCTGCGGGAGTCGGACGACTGGCGGGTGCTGGCGGAATTCCTGCGCCGCGTGGTCGACGCCGATGTCCACTCGCTGACCGTGCATCTCGCAGGCACCTTCACCCCCGACGACGCGTTCCTCCCACAGGTACGCCGGTCCGGGGAGCTGGCGCAGGAGGTCATCCGCCGCGCCCGCGCATCGGGGCGGCTACGCGCCGAGGTGGACACCCCCGACCTCGGGCTGATCCTCGAGGCCTGCTCCGCGATCTCGCATACCGACCCGGAGCGGACGGTCCAGCTGCGCCGGCGCGTGCTGGGGGTGCTGATCGATGGACTGACCGTCGAGGGCGAGTTGCCGGGCCCGCCCCCCGCGCCGGACGAATTCGCCTACCGCTGGCTTCCGCGGGAGTAGAACCGGGTTCGCCGCCGGCGTCTGACAGTGAGGACAGCTGCATAGGTACGCGCGAAACGCGTACGGCCCAACAGCGTCTGGCGCGCCACCGTCGCCTGGCATCCGGTCCGACCTCCCCGGGAGGCATTTCGCGGTACACCCGAAGTGGCAATGTTCGGGAAATTTAAGTTATTCCGTACGCGGCGGAATATGGCTATTACCTGAACATGGCTGAGCTCGGTATCGAGCCGCAGAGAAGTTGAGCGAACCCAGGTCCGTCGCTCCGGGGGTCGGGTCGACATGGGACAGAAGCGGTTACGAGACGCCGGACCCGCCCCCCGTGCCGGACGAATTCGCCTGTCGCTGGCGCCCGCGGGGAGTAGTCCGAATTCGCCGCCGGTGCCTGACGGTGAGGATGGCGTGCACCGTGCTTGCGGACCGAGGTCGAACCGACCCGAATCGCCTAGCCACGAATAGTTTTCGACCGGCTGGAGGCGGCGAAAGGGCGCGGTTGGGCGGGCCGGGTTCTTAAACTGGGACGATGCCGATCTCCTGCACACCGGTCCGCGAGCGGACGCGACAATGACACCGACGCAAGCACCGGGCACCCACCCCGAACGGCTCCTGGCTGCGTTGGACAGGCACCTTTCGATGATCATCGACGCAGGTGAGCTGGGCGCTGCGCACGACACCTTTCGGGACCGCGGCTTCCTCGAGGCGGGCTTCCTTGCGCCGGCGGGGGTCAAGGCCGGTGTGGCGGCGGAAGCGGAGACCCTGATCTCCGCGCATGGTGTCCGGCGCGATGTCACGTTCGCCGAGACCGGTTATACGGCACGGCACATGCGCAACGTGAGGAGGCGCGACATCCAGTTGCACGGCACTGTCGTGCCCACGTTGTATTCCAGCGCGGTATTGGCTGGTGTGTTGAGCAGCATCGCGGGCTGTGAGGTTGTGCGATGCCCGTACGAGCCGGAGCAGTACGTGATTACCGAGCTGGCCGGCCACGGCGACACCCATCGCTGGCACTGGGACGACTACTCCCTCGCGCTGGTATGGATAATCGCCTGCCCGCCAGTGTCCGACGGCGGGTTCGTGCAATACGTGCCGAACACCACGTGGAACAAGGCCGACCCGCAACTGCACCGCCAATTCATCGAGCACCCCATCTATTCGGCGGAACTCCGTGCGGGCGATCTTTACCTCATGCGGACCAACACGGTCCTGCACCGGGTCTACCCGATCCAGGCCGGGCGGCGACTGATTCTCAACATGGCCTACGCCGCACCCGGCGATCTGGCCCGTCGGATCACCCACGACACGATGGACACGCTCTGGGGAGAGACCGAATGAGACTCGCGTTCCTCGGATATGGAGAAATCGGGGCCACAGTGCTCGAACCGCTTGCCGCACACCACGACATCGCGATCGTGCTCACCCATCGACCGGACTTCGGCGGACTCGGCGAGAACCCTGTCGTGGCGGTAGCACGCCGACACGGCCTGCCGGTCGTGTCGGCGCGCGACGCAGGGGAACCGCACGCCCTGCAAGCGCTGCAGGACAGTGCGCCGCAGGTTCTGGTTTCGGCGAACTGGCGCACCAGGGTGCCCGAACAGGCGCTGACGATCCCGACCCTGTTCCCGATCAACATCCACGACGCGCTGCTGCCCGGTTACGCCGGATTCGGGTCGGTCAACTGGTCTATCCGCAACAGCGAATCCTGGATCGGATTGACCGTGCACGTGATGGAACCCGAACTGGACACCGGGCCGATCCTGCACACGGTCGTCGTGCCCATCGGCGACGACGACACCGCCGGGACCGTCTATGCGGCACTGCTGCGGCAATACCCGGGAGCGGTCCTCACTGCCTTGCAGGCGATCGAATCGGGAGCGCGGTCGGTACCCCAACCGGGCGAAGGGGCGAGCTTCTACCATCGGATAACCCCGGCCGACACCCGCATCGACTGGACACTTCCCACCACCGGCCTGCTGAATCTCATTCGCGCGCAGAGCGACCCGTTCGACAACGCATGATGCCTGTCCCAAGGCCGGAAGCTCTACATCAAACAGGCCCGACGACCCAGCAGGGCCTATCGTGGAATCCCGGGCCGGATCGCGCGGAAGGCGGAGGACGGCGTGGCGGTCGTGTGCGGGCCGAGCCACCGGCCCGGATCAGACGGGATCATCCTGCTCGAGGTCCAGTGGGCCGGGCAACAACCACAACCGGCCCAAGACGCACTCCGCGAAGCGGGCACCCAACTGACCTGACCGCAAACCCAGCCCGGCGGAAGTGAATCGCGACAAAACAGGATCAGCGGCGGATGCCAGATGCTATTGGGGTTGGCGGGGAGCCATGGGGCGCATCGGCTGGTGCCAGCCCTGCATGTGGTGATGGTGGCCGTGGTGCACGAGCACGAGCATCGCCAGCAGATAGAGCACGGCGAAGATGACGATCAGCGCCCCGCCGATCCATAGTGAGACGATGCCCAGCCACCGGGCTCGTTTCGAGGCGTACTGTGCACCCGCGGCATCGCCCTCGCTCCACAACGGAAATACGTTGAGCGCGTGGGTGAATGCGGAGAAGGCCAGCGGCCAGAACAAAACCAGCGATGCGACCGCCCAGCCCACATTGCTCGGCGGCCGCGCCGGCGCGGCCGGCGCCGCAACCGTCACGGGCGCCTCGGCGGCGGCAGGCTCGATCTGTTCGGTGGGTGTGGAGTCGGGTTCGGTGGGCCCGTTCGGCTCCGATGCCGGTGTAGTCATGATGAGTCTCGTTTCGGTTTCCAAAGAGAACGTACTGTCCTCTGCCTCCGATTAAGAGACCACTCCCTGGTAGGTCGCCGTGGAATTGCCGTGAGTCGACGTCGAACGTTCCGAACAGGGATGCCACGGTCCGCCACCGCCACCTGACACTCAATGAGGGCCTCGAGACCCGCTATCGCACTTGTACGGTCTCAAAATTCGTGGCATCTGGCGATGCTGTGACCTGCGGACCTGGGTGCGGTCTCATGTGGCGGCCACGGTCTTCGTCTCAAAGTGACGGCATTTCTTCGGCGTGATGCCGGGCTCCTCTTCGGCGACGAGCCGGGGGAAGGTGAGGCTGTCTCGGCTCGGGGATGGCTATGCGGGCGTTTTGTGGAGCCCAACGTTTCCGGGTTACTCGAGCACATCACTTCCAGGGCCAGCGTCGGTGTAGCGGTCGCGGAAGGGAGCGCTGGCGGCGGGGCCGGCGGTGAAGACGAAGTCGTCGCCGTCCACTCGTCGTCCGGTCGCCTGGTCGACGAGGATGGGCTCTGCCTCTTTCCCGGTCACCGCGTCGACAAGGATCATGCTGCGCTCGGACGGGTCGAGCCGCGCATTTCCCCAAGCGGCGAGCGTGACGATCACGGGTCGCAATGATCGGCCGAGCTCGGTGAGCACGTACTCGTGCCGGATCGGATTGCTCTGGTACGGCTTCTTTTCCAGCAGCCCGTTCTCCACGAGGGACTTGAGCCTGCTGGTGAGCATGCTGGTAGAGATCTTCAAGTTGGCCTGGAACTGGTCGAAGCGGCTGTAGCCGTCGAAACAGTCGTGCAGGAGCAACAGCGTCCACCACTCTCCGACGTAGCTCAGTGCCGTCGACAGCGGACATTCGTGGTCCTCCGGCCGGATCTTGGTTGCCACAGGTCGCCCGCCTTTCTAGTTACTGCTAATATCGAAGTCAGTGGGTTCTATTTTAGCAGTCAGGAGGTTGGATATGGCCGATGGATCTTTGATCGGTAGGCGTGCCCTGGTCACGGGCGGGACGAAAGGAACAGGTGCGGCTGTCACCGAACGTCTCCGCAACGCGGGAGCCACGGTGATTGTCACCGCGCGGTCCAAGCCCGAGCACTACCCGGAACGGGAGCGCTTCATCGCCGCGGACACTTCGACCGTCGAGGGTGCCGAAGCGGTAGTGGACGCTGTGGTGCGCGAGGGGGGCGTGGACATCCTCGTGCACGTCGTCGGTGGCTCGCACGCTCCGTCGGGTGGTTTCGCGGCGTTGTCCGACAACGACTGGGCTGACGAGCTGAACCTCAACCTGCTCGGCGCTGTGCGGCTCGACCGCGGCCTGATCCCGGTGATGGTCGGCCGCGGCAAGGGTGCCGTCGTGCATGTGACCTCGATCCAGCACACGATGCCGCTCTACGACGCCACTTTGGGATACGCCGCGGCGAAGGCCGCACTGGCGACGTACAGCAAGGGACTGTCGAACGAAGTCGCACCCAAGGGTGTCCGGGTCAACACCGTGTCACCGGGGTTCATCAGGACCGGTGCAGCCGACGCCTTGATCGACCGGATCGCCAAGGGGCAGGGCATCAGCACCGAAGCGGCACTGACATCGCTCATGGATTCCCTCGGCGGTATCCCGCTGGGCCGCCCAGCCGAGCCTGAAGAGGTCGCCGAGCTGGTGGCCTTCCTCGTGTCGGACCGCGCCTCGGCCATCACCGGCGCCGAGCACGTCATCGACGGCGGCACCGTCCCCACTGTGTGACCTGCCCGGCCAGTCCGACCTGAACAGGAGAGCCATCATGACAACCGCCACTCCACCCCAGATTGTCCGGCGCTACTTCGAGCTCGCCCGCGCTGAGGACACCGAAACGTACTTCGCACTGTTCGCCGACGACGCCCTCGTCGAGGACGAGGGCGAGGAGTACGCGGGAATCGACGCCATTCGAGCCTGGCGCACCGAGGTTCCCCGAGTCGGGTACACGATCACCGACGTCGAACCGGTCGACGAGGGGCTGGTCGTGACCTGCACGATCACAGGAGATTTCCCGGGCAGCCCCTTCGCCGGTCTGAAGTTCCGATTCGAACAGTTCGATGACGACCACGTGAAAGTCCTGCGCATCCGGCCCTGAGCCAACCAAACCGATCACTGCGACGGACCCGGTACCCGGTTTCGGCCGCAAGGTCAATGATGGAACAGGCGAAACCCGGTGTGGTCCAACGTGATGCCCAAATCCCCGACAAGCCTGCTCGACATCGGCGGAGCGGATGGAACCGCCGGGCTCGGCGATGCAGTCGACCCATGGCGGCTGGCGTGCTCGACGTCGCCGCGGAAGGGCAGATAACCGTCCGATACGAACGCTACCCAGAAAGGCGCCGTGCCCAATCGGATCACACTGGTGCACAGCACATCAAACCGGCCGACATCAGTCTCCACCACCACAGAGCCCGCCCCAGCGTCCACCGACGTTCCTGTGCGCTGCCAGTGAATCGTCCGTGGAGTGAGAGCCGTGACCTGCGGTGAGGAATCTCGAGTGGCGAAGCGGGCACGGTCAAAGCTGCTGCAGAGCCGCGGATCTGGTCGATTTCGCCAGTGGATC
>Ga0073928_10000325_pt1 | contig 114324 bp, 98 predicted proteins | sample PaiPotPPA55metaG_FD_76969 | JGI IMG/M metagenome (GOLD analysis project Ga0073928, IMG submission 76969) | Iron sulfur acid spring bacterial and archeal communities from Banff, Canada, to study Microbial Dark Matter (Phase II) - Paint Pots PPA... ... | reverse complement strand
TCGTTGTTCGTTGTTCGTTGTTCGTTGTTCGTTGTTCGTTGTTCGTTGTTCGTTGTTCGTTGTTCGTTGTTCGTTGTTCGTTGTTCGTTGTTCGTTGTTCGTTGTTCGTTGTTCGTTGTCAGTAGATGTTCAGCACTACCTGACTGAGAATTTGTGCCAGATATTGCAACGAACAACAAACAACGAACAACGAACTAGAACCAATCATATTTGATACGACAATTCGCTCTTTTCGTGGGCTCGGCGGCTCAGTTCACCCAGGGTTAGCTTTTGAAGCGTGCGTTGTTCTTCTTCCTGAAGTTGCTGCCAGATGGAGCGAACCGCTCTTACCGCGCCCGAAGTCGCCAAGGCCACGGTGTCCGAACGTTGTGTTTGCGTTCGATCAATTACCGCGCTGATGATCTCGGCGAGGGAGATCTTGTCAGGGCTTTTGGCAAGTTGATATCCCCCTGCTGCCCCGCGAACGCTCGCCACTAGCCCGGCGGTTTTCAGCTGAAGTAGGATTTGCACGAGGAAGCGCTGCGGGATGCCATGAGCGTCGGCGATTGCCTTGATTCGCGCCGGCACGGGATCACGGTAATGGAGGGCCAAGTGCACCATGGCAATACAGGCATACTCGGCCTTGGCGGATACACGCATGCCGGCCTCCTCTAAATAACTCAACAAATGGCAGCTTAGCTGTCAGTATCGAAAAGAGTAGTTGTATGAGTTATTCTGATAGTTGACTGCAATTAGCGTGATGGTTCTAAATGCCGCTGCCCTCCTGATGTTCGATTACATGTAAGCCGCATTCCTTTTTAGCCGTTCCCGACCACCGGCCGGCCCGCTCGTCTTCTCCATTGCCGACCGATTGCGTGCAGGGCCAGCAACCGATGCTTGGGTAATGCCGGTCGTGGAGCGGATTGTAGGGGACATCGTGCTTGACGATAAATGCCCATACGTCCTTGCGCGTCCAACCCAAAAGCGGATTGATCTTCACCAGATTGAATTTGGGGTCCCACTGCACAAGACCTGCCTTTTGCCGATCTGTTGTTTGATCGCGGCGAATGGCGCTGATCCAGGCTTCATAACCGACCAAGGCCCGGCGAAGCGGCAGGATTTTACGATCGAAGCAACACTGATCGGGCCGGTGGCGGTATAGCGGGCCGCCGTGCTCTTCCTCGTATTCGGCGACCGTTAATTCAGGACGAACGTACTCGACCTCAATTCCATAGCGCTCTTTGAGTTTTTCGCGCAATTCCAAGGTCTCTGGGAATTGATAGCCTGTTTCCAGGTTAAAAATGCGCAGGGCCGGATCGATTTCGGCGAGCATGTGGATTAGACAGCAACCCTCCGCCCCGAACGCCGTTGCCATCGTAAGACGGCTGCCAAATGTCGCAACCGACCATTGCAAAACGTCTTGCGGCGACTTGCCTTCCAATTCCCGGCTAGCGGCCTCAATTTGTTCAGGAGTCCAGGACAGAGTCGCAATCATCAGGCGTCCTCAAGAGGCAGAATTCCTATCCGGCCAATTCCGGGCTCGATCTCAGGTTGATCGGTCCTCATAGTAAGTATGCATTAAGAATCTCTATCAACATAATAATGATTTGATTCGGATTGTCGTGGGCGATTTATCGGAAAATGGCCAAAAGTGGCAGAGGGGCAGGAAAAAGTACAGAGCCAGCCCGGAGGCAATCCGGTGTAACCCAGACAAGGCCCCGTCGTAGTAAAAAGCCCTATCTAGGTGGTCGGCCGTACGCCGGAATCCAGAAAGATTATTTCCCGGCAGCGTGCGGGGGGTGTGTGAGGGGGTGCGGAAACGATCTTTCCTAACAGGAAGCGCTCCAAAGGCTTGTGGCAAAAAAGATCGTTTCTCTGGTGGTGACGGCCACGTGAAACGAATCCAGCCTGTGTGAATTCACAGGTCGTCATGCTTCTTCCGCACCCACGGACTTCCATGGCCCAGCGCCGGTCGGGTGCGGAAAGTGCTGGAACACGGGGAAGGGCTTGTTCGGTTTGGCAGGGGAACTAGAATTGGAAATGCTCACGGCAACAGCTTCTGAAAACACGTGTTGCTGTGGTCACGCCTGGGTCTGGTCGCAACGGATCACTAACTTTTGACGTGTATACCTTTTGTCCACATGGGTGTCAAAAGAATACGCGAATGCTCTATTAAAATGTCTTGATTTTAGAATAGTTTGGGCGGCGTAGCTCAGAGGTTAGAGCAGCGGCTTCATAAGCCGCGTGTCGGTGGTTCGATCCCACCCGCCGCTAGTTCTTCATTGCCAGGGTCAGGAGTGAGATAGAGTCATCAAGGCTTAAGCTTCCCATACCACTTGCGGGTTTCTTCCGCCTGTTCTGGCATTAGTTTTATTAGGTTTTCCAGCTCGTACGCGGCTTCCTCGACCGCATTCATATGCACGAGCGCTTCAATCAAAGTTCTACGAACCGTGCTGCCGACTTTGAGCTTCACGGCGGCGCGTGCCTCTTGCGCTGCTTTATCCCATTGTCGGAGCTGCGCATGGGCGCGAGCTTGGTTCCCATGATAGTACTCGGAGTAAGGATTGATGGCGATTGCCCGACCAAAATAGTGGAGGACTTTTTCGGGGTCGTTATTGGCCGCGGCCGTCTCTCCCGCGCGAACCAGCGCTGATTCCTTGTCCTTGGCCAACGCCAGTGCTTTCTCGAAGGCCTCGAACGCCCCCGCATAGCGTTTCTTTAGGGCATAGATTCCACCGAGCGCGATCCAGGCATTGACGTCATCTGGGCGCAATCGGGTGGCGGTTTCCAAGAGCTGCCTGGCCCGGACGTTAATGACCGGCTTGCTTTGGTCGATGGTCGGATTTGTGGCCAGCGCGATTCCGAGGTCGCGATTCACTTCAGCATCGTCAGTTTCAACTAATGGGGCATGGAAGAGAACCAACGGATTGCGCGTCAGCTTCGGAAAGGCCCGAGGCTTATCGATCGTATGGTTTGGTATTCGCGGCACGCGGTGGTTCGTCGTTGCGGTGTGGGCGACATCCGTGCTGGTTACCCGAGGCATATGGCAGAAGAGGCAATTATCCTCCTTGCTCGTTTCGCGTCGGACGGTCTCGGAAAGGCTGCATCCTTTATCGGCATGACACTGCAAGCAGCGATTGCGATAGAAGCCAACCTTTTCGGCATGTCCTGGGACCAAGTGCGGATCGTGGCACGAGGTGCAAGAAAGTGCGCCCTTGCTGGCCTTGTAACATTGGCTCTCGTGCATTTGTTCCACTTGGCCGACCGCCTGATTCTCCCCCGACTCCTCCGACTTGACAAAGACCGACCAGAAGAAATGCAACGGCAAGCCCGGCCTAAAATCAAATAACTGGCGGCCGCGTTTCAGGACTCGCGAGGAGCCTTCGAGGTGGCATTGCTCGCATACCCCCTCACGCAGGTAGACCGGCATTTCCTTGTCCTTGGGATTGACTATCAACTTGGCCCCTTCCGGAATTGTGGCATCTCCTTCGGTCTCATGCTTGACGTGCAATTCTCCCGGGCCATGGCAGCGCTCGCAACCAATGCCATAGCCTCGCGGCGTCAAAGGCATCTTGTAACGGTTGAAGGCATTGCCGGCGACTTCAGTGAAATTGCTGTGACACGTGAAACACTCGCCGCCGATCGCTCGTTGAAACTCCGAATTGTTGTGCTCATATCCGGGGGACAGCGCCCACTTTTGCTTTTGCGAGAACCAGCTGATGGGCGATTGCATGAAGTAGCCGTCGCGTTCGTAAAGAAACGAATAGCCCAATGATCCGGAGCCGATGGCATAATCTATTTCCGTCTCGAAAGCCGGTTGCGGCCTGCCTTCGGCGGTGGGCAGCGTCTCGCGATGAAAGACCTTGTTTCCGCGTTTTTCCACACTAAAGACTAGGCCGCCAGCCTCGAATGGTTCAAGAACGTCCGATTTATAGCACTCCGGCATCGCGTCAATCGATACCGGGGACAGCGTCCTGAACATCGGGTGCTTGCGATACTTTTCCATGACGTCCGCATGGCATTCTGCACATTTGGCGTCGCCGACGTAACGGACCTCGGGCTTGGTATTCAGATAAGGCGTTTCGAAGGTAAGCAACGTGTCTTTAATCGAAGCATCGTCCACTTCAACAGGATGCCGGGTCCACCTGCCGAAAAAAAAGATGGCTCCGGCCAGTCCGATTGCCAGAAGTCCCAAAACGCCCAGAATCGCTCGCAGCATGAACGGACCCTCTAATGGAGGCGATAATGGCTCCTACATTTGGGAAGGCTTCACAATAGAGCCGCTTTGATTGCAAACTGGATGAACGCACTCCGCATCCATAAGAGAATCCGGTCCGCTAGTTTCCCGAAGAAAGAATTTGGCGGAAGTTCATCATTCGCTTGCTCAAAGGACTCCCAACATTTCAGGTTGGCAAATCTGCCTTAGTGAAAATAATAAGCAATTTATCTTCGACTCACCATTAGCTTATTCATGCCGGATACATTACACACTAGGTTTGGTCGACCAGTCGCATCAAGCGATGGCCGGTCTTCATTTGCGCTCAGGGTCCTCATAAGGAGATTGCAATGCGAAAACTTGTGTGCTCCTCGTTTGCCTTTTGTTTTCTAGCGATTGTCGTAGGCGCGAGCGGGCGGGCCGACGAAGAAAAAGTTCCCCTGGACAAAGTGCCCAAGGCGGTCATGGATGCGGTCAAAAAGAAATTCCCGAACGCCAAGATTATGGGCGCCGAGAAAGAAATGGAAGACGGCAAGACCTCCTATGAAGTAGCCATTAAGAACAAAGATCAGAATATCGACGTGATTTTGACTCCAGAAGGGAAAATCATCGCCCTTGAGGCCGAAATCCCCGCCAAGGACCTGCCCAAGGAAGTGGTCGCCGCCATGGACAAAAAGTATCCAAAGGCCACCGTCAAGAAGGTTGAGGAAATCACCAAGGATGACAAAATAAGCTACGAGGTTTTGCTCGTCACCACCGACAATAAAACATTCGAGACGACCTTTGATCCCAAGGGTAAAATCCTGGAGGAAGAAGCTAAGAAAGAAAGCAAGGAAAAAAAGAACTGATAAGAACCAGCTGTCACCGAGAGAAGCGGGCCCATGGGAATTCGTATCCTGGTCATCGAGGACGAAGAATCGATCGCGGACTTCTTGGTCCGGGGTCTGCGTGAAGAAGGTTTTACGGTCGAGCGTGCCGCCGACGGCCAGGACGGCTGGCACGCTCTTCAGACCGCCGCCTGGGACGTCGTTCTTCTCGATTGGTGGCTGCCTGCCACGGACGGTCTCTCTTTACTCCGGCGTTTTCGTCAAGCGGGCCGCACGACTCCGGTGTTGTTTCTTACGGCTCGCGACGCGGTCTCCGACCGCGTTCGCGGGCTGGACAGCGGCGCCGATGACTATCTTTGCAAACCGTTCGCCTTCTCAGAGTTGCTGGCGCGCGTCCGGGCCTTGGCTCGCCGTCAAGATCACGGAACGGGGACGGTGCTGAGTTTCGCCGACGTGACAATGGATCTGGCAACGCACCGTGTGCAACGGGCGGACAAGCGCCTTGATTTGACTGCCAAGGAATACGCACTGTTGCTGTTTTTCCTGCGTCATCCGGGAGAAGTCTTGACGCGTACCCGCATCTACGAACAGGTCTGGGAAGAGAGCTACGATGGCCTTTCCAATACGCTGGAAGTACACTTGGTCGAGTTGCGCCGCAAATTGGAAGAGCACGGCTCGCGCCTGATCCACACGCTCCGTGGCCAAGGGTATGTTTTTCGAACTGCAGTGGGGGTAGACCGGGACTAAGCTCCATGACTCTGACGGCCCGTGTTTCTGTTTTTTTTCTAGCGGTCCTGGCTGCCGTGTTGATGGGTTTTTCGGGCGCCTTGTTTTGGTTGACCCGCGTACATCTATATCGGCAGGTTGATGAACGCCTGGAATCGGCGATTCAAACGCTTGCTGCAGCCGCGGAGGAGGATGGCCCGCTCATGGAGTGGGAGCCCAAGGATCGCAGGCTAACCTTAGGCCAAGCGGACACCATTCAAGAAGTGCGCTGGCTGGTTTCCGGGCGCCAAAATGAAGTGATCGACTCTTCGCCCAACCTTGCCTCAAATAATTTCTTGGCCGATCGCCTTTCTGAACTGGAGAACAGCACTGTTTCCGTTAGCGTTGTGCAGCACCAGGGCGAAACATGGCGCTTAATTCAAAGGTGCCTTTCTTCTTCCGAGACTGTTCACTCCCCTGATAGCCCAGCGACGCCGAATTCCAAAGGCAGACATCCCATCTTAATCTTGACCGCCGCCCTGTCATTGAAACCGACACAGGCCACGCTTTGGAACCTCGCGGCCACCTCGATCACACTTTCCGTGGGCCTTTGGATGCTTGCTGCCCTCGCTGGTCGCTGGCTGTGCCGACGGGCCTTGGTTCCGGTAACTTTGATGGCCCAGACAGCGCGAACCATGAACGGCGCTCACCTTGATCGCCGCCTGCCTTCGCCAGACACGCATGATGAACTTGAAGACTTGAGCCATGCCTTCAACGATCTCCTCAATCGGTTGCAAGAATCCTTCGAGCGCCAACAGCGCTTTACGGGCGACGCTTCTCATCAATTACGCACGCCTTTGACTTCGATGCTCGGCCAAATGGAGGTCGCCCTTCGTCGTGGCCGTTCCGCCGACGATTACCGGCATGTTCTAAACCAGGTGAATGAGCAGGCCGGCCGTCTCCATCAGATCGTGGAAATGCTGCTCTTTCTCGCTCGGGCAGACGCCGAGGCGCAATTCCCACAAGGTGAAAAGTTATATTTGACTGTCTGGCTGAGGGACCACCTCAAAGCCCGGTCCGGTCACAAGCGGGCGGATGACTTGAGACTCGAATCCTCGGAAAAAGAACCTCTCTGGGTGCTGGCCCAACCGGCGCTGCTTGGCCAGCTTGTGGACAATTTGCTGGATAACGCTTGTAAATATAGTCAACCCGGAAGCCCCATTACTTTACGCGTCTCCCGCGAGGAACAGTCGGTGTTGTTGACTGTGAAAGACAAAGGGCAAGGAATCTCTGCTGATGATATCGGACATGTATTTGAACCGTTTTATAGGTCATCAGAGATGCGTCAAAAAGGAATCGGCGGCATCGGGCTCGGTCTGTCTGTTGCCCGGCGCATTGCCAGCGCCTTTGGAGGCAGCATTGAAGTGAAAAGCGAACCGGGTAGCGGAACGGAGTTTGTCTTGCGTTTTCCCGACCCGACCGACGTTACTCACGACATGAATTCATCTGCTTGCCATAACGGACCAATAGTCGAGAACAGGGACCGGATGCAGGCTTAATACATTCTTGAGCCAAGGACATTTTCCATTTGCCATTCCCATTGTCGCCGTAGTCCTTCCTCGAGCCCTACACGGGCTTGCCAGTCGAAATGATTGCGGAGCTTCGTCGTGTCGGCTAAGGTCTGCCGCTGGTCACCGGGACGAGCGGGTTCTTGTTTTGTTAGGGCTTTTTTCCCGGAAATGGCCTCAAGCTTGTGCAGAATATCCCAGACGCTGGCTGATTCGCCGCCGCCAAGGTTGTAAGTCTCGCCAACAGGCGCCTCGACCGCGGCCAGGGTCGCGGCGACGCAATCGCTTACATAAGTGTTGCCTCGCACTTGCTGGCCATCGCCAAAGACCGTGATGATCTCATTGTCTTGCAAGGCTTGTATGAAGCGGAAATAACCCATGTCAGGCCGTTGTCTCGGACCATAAACCGAAAAGTATCGCAACGCGACAACCGGCACACCATGATTCTCGGCATAAGCACGGCAAAGATGCTCGGCGGCCAGCTTGGTGACGCCGTAGGGAGAAGTGGGCCGCGTAGGCAATGTTTCATCGCCTGTGCTGTACTTGCCGTAGACGGAAGAAGTCGATGCATAGAGGAAGCGGCGCAGCGTTGGGGCGGCTCGGCGAACGCCCTCCAAGAGGCGTTGGGTGGCCTGGACATTGCAGGAGTTGTAAAGATCGAACTCGGTCCAACTTTTGATCAGCCCCGGCATGGCGGCCAGGTGAAAGATCACTTCAGCTCCGGTGAGCGCAGCATCCAGATGGTCCTTGCGGAGATCGAGGTCATGAAAATGGAACCGGGCGTGCGCTTGGACTTTGGCGAGATTGAGTTCCTTGATCGGCTTGGGATAGTACGGAATGAAGGCATCCAGACCAACTACTTCATTGCCGGCCTTCAAGAGTTCTTCGCACAGATGCGAACCAATGAACCCGGCGGCTCCGGTCACCACGCACTTCATCACCCTATCCTCGCGGCCTTTTATCGGTTTGAATGGCGAAAGGATAACGTAGCAGGATGGGGAAATGGAGACAACCGGAAGGATTATCGAACCATTCAAACGCGGTTAACGGCATCGGCGTTGCTTACTTGAACAAGGACGCCAGGTGAGGCAGCAAAACGATGCAGCCGATGATCGAAGCGGCGATGCTCGCGAAAAGAACGGCGCCGGCGGCGACGTCCAGAGCGGGCCAGACGCGCTTTTTGGTTGCCTCATCGAGCCCCCGGAATAGTGTCTCCAAGGCGCTGTTGAAAAGCTCCGCGGTGATCACCATCGCCATGCAACCCAGAAGCACGCACCATTCCATCGGGTCGCAACGCAGAATGAGGCCGGCGGCAAGCACCAAGGCGCTGAAGAAAAAGTGGACGAAGAAGCTGGAATGGCCTCGAATCCCGAGTTTCATGCCGCGAAAGGCGACCCGAAACTTGGCCCGCCAAGACCGTCGCGGTCGGGGCGCCGGGGGCGTCTCCGCCATAGGCGATTCGCCGCCTGAGATTTCTTTCAATAGCATCCTAGGAGCCTCACGACTCGGAGAAGGCCTGAGGGCCACGACGGTTATCTTATATAGCTAATATCTTTATGTTGCCGAATTATTGGGTGGACCTAACGCAACAGAGGCTCACCGTCCCAAAAAGCTGCCCATGCCCATGGCTGGAACCCCAGCCATCATTTTGCGCGTATTCATCATGGCGTTCGGCAGAATTTCGAGGTTGAAACCGAAGTTGTTTTGCAGGGCATTGTATGTCAGGATGACGCTGACTTGCAGGTCAGAGCCCATGCGCGTCAGGATCAAGGAATTGGACAGGGCCTGCTGCGTGCCGAAATCATATACGGTGGCGGCGGTCATGGCGTATTTGGGGCTGAAAATGTAGCTCACCGCCCCGGTAACGGCCTGACTACCCACCAAGTCAATCTGGCGATAGCCCAAAAACAAGTTGGTTCGATCCGGTCGATTCAGATACCCGCCGATTGTAAAAACACGCGAGCCTTGAGGATCGGCAAAACCGGTGCTCACAAGAGCTGTACGATCTCCGATATTCCAGGTCAGGTCATATTGCAGCAATCCAAAGTTGGAGCCGAAATTATCATGATCCGCACGCGGGAAGAACGAGGCGGACATATCCAGTGTCACAAAATCCACAATATGCTGTTGGCCCGGGTAGCCACGTTTCGTTTGCCAACGCTGAAAGATGTCCGCCTGAAAGACTTCTATGGAATCTAAAGTGTCGACCCGCGAGTCCACCAGGCGCCGGATTGCCTGAACCTGGGGGTTATTGAATAGCGGAGAATTCTGCAAAAGAAAACCGCTTGGATCGTACAGAGGAAGCACGGGATGAAAGTCACGGCGGGCCTGATCCGTGGCATCATCATCCAAACGATCCAATTGCGGAAAGCGCGTAAAGGGGTCGCTGGACTTCGCATAATAATAATTGCCAGCGAGGACGATCTTGTGGTTGATGCCGTTCAGATTGAAAAGCTGACTTTGCGTGTCGGCATAGACCTTTGTGAGCGGCATGCTGAATCGCAGGCCACCGCCGCCATAAGCCCGACCTATCGTGTTCCTGTTCAAATCCTGGGTGTATTCAGTCAGGTCGAGCACGCCATAAGGCACCATTTTGACCGGACCGGCGTAGAAAGGCAGGCTTAACTCCTGCCCCAAGTTGAACCGGCCTGTTTGCGCATTTTGATCGGTGATCCAAAAGGGGCCGGGTATGGTATGAGCGGTTTCCAACTGGTAATAGCCGGCGCTGGCATTGGCGTTGTAGGTCAGCACGTCGAAGAACGATTGCCCGATGAGATAACCCTGGACTTCCGGTAACCGATCGGTTTCCGTCACCCAATTGCGAATGCGCTGTTCGAGGAGAAACGTCCAAGCCCAGTTATCTTTCTGTTGTTCAACGTAAGCAAAGGTCTCTTGATTAAAGTCAGTGTCGAAGGAGTTTTTCTGATACTGCTCGTAGAAGTTTTTGTCACTAAAGGCGCCCAAGCCCGTTCGCACGGAAAAGCCATCGGGCAGCCCGCGAATAGTTTGATACCACTGCAGGCTGCCGCGTTGTTCGGGATGGTGTTCGAATTCGCCGCGACCGGCTCCCAGAATGTCTTTGCCATGATCGTCTATGCCGAAAGCCTTGACATAGCCGACGTATCTGCCCGGCAAACCAAAGAGGCCATCGACGTTGTAATCAAAGTCTGTCGAAAGAGCCGGCCCGCGGAGCGATAAATAGTCGATACCAAAATCCCATTTCATGCCCACGGGAGGCGTGATGGCCAAAAGATCAAAAACGTTCAAGGTGACGCCGGCCTGAAAACCGAAGACGCGGTTGTAGCCGGCATTGACGCTGCGGATCGGACCTAGGGGATCGTTGGCGTCGCCTTGGACGAAAGGCAAGTAAAAGATGGGCACGTCCTCGAGTTTCAGGAAAACGTTGTCGCCGTGAACGATTTGCTGCTCTTCCGTTTCAACAAGTCCTGTCGTCCTGTTCGTGTACTGCTCGCCGAAAATCGAGGTCCTGGGAACCCTCTTTTGTTCCAGCGTCGCTTCGGCCATGACCAGCTTCAGACCGGGGTCGGAGGGCAGCCGGCTTGAATAGAATTCCGCCTGGATGGCCTTGAATTGGTTTGTGGCCAATTGCTCCAGTTCGCTGGCGCGAAGGTGCAATGGATCGGGAATGCCGGGTTGCCGGAATTCGAGATCGGCGCCCACCGCGGCGGCCACATTGCGGCTCAAGTCGTAATAAACTTCCTCGGCCCGCAAGGTGTGGATATCCTTGCCGTTTTGTTCACGGATCTCAACGTTGCCGGAGAGGTAAAACTCAAACTCCCGGCCTACCTGTCCATCTGGGTTCCTCAGATTGCCTAAGGATTGATCGGGCCGGCCCTTCATCCACAGGACCATACGATCGGCTTCGATGTCAATGACACTAACCGTTCCAACCCCTCGGACATTGACGATCACGCCTCCCGTAAAAACCACGGCCTGCTGGCCATTCGGCAAATTGACCGCCCTTTCTTGAAACGTCCCCTGCGTGCGCGGCAAGATCACGAACTGTCGCAGCGTGGATGTCGGAGGCGGTGCTAATGCGGGTTTGATTGGAAGGACTTGAGTGGCGGCCGGATTTGAAATACTGGGTGCAGACGAAGGAGAACCAGGAGGCGGTAAATCCGGCGGCGGCTCTATGTCCGACGCCGCTGGACCCGGCGGAGCCGGACCCGGCGGCGGCAAGTCGGGCGGTGGCAAGTCCGGTGGAGGGTCCGGCGGCGGCGATCTGGGCGTTTGCAGACTCCCTCCCGGCGGTGGAATAGTGGGTTGTCCCGGTTGCTGAACCGGTGTGATTGGCGATTTCGAAGGGCCGGCAGTTGGAATCTCTTGGAATGAGGCTTTTCGCAAAGGATCTTGTTCCTTTACGGGGTCAGTACTTGCCTTGGGCGTCGCGGTTTGATTGGAGACTGATGCCGATCGGCTCTTTCTTTCGGTTAGCAGACGGCGATAAAGGGGCTCGTCAGTCCGTGCCTCGCGTATCACTTTACCCTTATGGGCATTCATCTTGAATTCGCCGCGCGTAAAGAGGTCAACGACGGCTTGTTTGCCTGTCTTGGTATCCTGGCCATTTGCCAGGGAAACATCACCTTCCGCGCCAAGCTCCAGATGAAGAATTCGCGTCTGACGTTGATTGTCCAGATCGATCCATGCGGCGCCTTGATCGAAACGGGCTTGCACGACGCCAAGTTGAACGAGCACTTTGCCCTTCATCAAGACGATTAGCTGGTTGCCTTCTTTCCAGGTCGTGATTTCATCGGCGTCAATCTGGATGGGTTTGGAATCGCCGGGCAGATTGCGAACCAAGCGTAATGGATCATCCGCCCTTGCCGTGGCGACGAAACTTGCCAGGACTGCCAAGGCCAGCAGGCTGCTGATCGGACGGATTGCCATGGATCGCCCCACCTCGATGCCTCCCGCGAATGGAACCCGCTTCGCCTTGGCCAGCTGGCTTGGATTCATCTCAGCCAAGGCGGCTTAACACTTTCAATTACCTGACCAGCGAGCAGCGGAATATAGAAAGTCACACAGGGTCGTCAAGACCAGGTGGGGGCATCGTTTGTGACAGGGTGCTGCAAGTCTTGATTATTGAAATGGTTAAGGGCCTGAGCCGAGGCGCAGGTGCGGAGACGGCATCCTAACCAAAACAAAAGGCCGAAGCGCCAGCGAGGGAATGGCGATCCCTCGCTGGCGCTTCGGACTTGTGAGAATCCTTAAATGCCTTATCGCCGGCGGGGCCTGAAGTCTTCGGGTTGAGGCAGTATTTTCACTTCGTTGTTGTTGCTGTCAAAACAAGTGAATTCCAGCGTTTCAGGTGGGGCGCCTGGTACGCCGGTCACATGGACTTGAATTCCGCCTTGCTCTTCGAGTTTGGTGATCTCCTTACGTTTCTTGTTCAGCAGGTAATTCGCGACTTCCTCGGTAACCTTGACATTGATCTGTCGTAAATTGCCCTTATTGGCTGCCATTTGAACCATGCGCATTACCTCGATGCTCATGCTTTCACCCGTCTTAACGTGGCCGGTGCCGTGGCAATTAACGCATTCCCGGTAAATACTGCGTTTCAATGAAGGCCGGATGCGCTGCCGAGTCATTTCAATAATGCCGAACTGAGAGATGCGCAGGATCTTCGTTCGGGCTCGATCGCGCTTGACGGCCTCGCGCATGGCCCGCTCCACGGAACGGCGATGCTTCTCATCGCGCATGTCGATGAAGTCGTTGGCAATCACGCCGCCCAGATCGCGTAATCGAAGCTGGCGGGCGATTTCCTTGGCAGCCAACAAATTCATCTGATAAGCGGTTTCCTCGGCGTTGTTGTCCGCACGAAAATTGCCGCTGTTGACGTCGATAGCCACGAGGGCCTCGGTTTGATCGATGACGATGGACCCGCCGTTTGGCAAAGGAACATGACGCTGCTGAATGCGGAGGATCTCGTCCTCGATTTTGTACTTGTGGAACAACGGCGCAGGGTCGTCGTACAGTTTGATGCGGTTGGCGTAACGCGGCATGACGATTTGCAGAAATTCCTTGGCGTGCTCATAGGCCGTTGGCTCGTCAACCAGAATGGCGTCGATGTCGCCGGTGAAGATGTCGCGGATCGTCCGGGTAATCATGTCGCTTTCTTGATAAATCTCAGCTGGCGCTTTGACCTTGCGAATGCGGCGTGCCACCACTTGCCAGAGCCGCGACAAGTAAGCTAAATCGTTTTGTAGTTCTTTTTTGTTTTTGTCGATGCCGGCCGTGCGGATGATGAACCCTAGACCCTTGGGCGGCTGAAGTTCATTGAAGATTTCTCGCAGTCGGCGGCGCTGATCGTCGTCAACAATTTTGCGCGACACGCCCACGCGGTTGAGGCCCGGCATAAGCACGAGGTATCGACCGGCGATGCTAATGTAGGTGCTAAGCGTCGGGCCCTTGGTGCCGATGCCTTCTTTGATGACCTGAACCAGCACCTCTTGGCCGCGCTTGAAAATGTCCTGAATGAGCGGCTTGGGCCGGCCCATCCCCGGACGGCTGAAGCCGCGCCTTCCGTTTTGGGGGCGGCCGCGACGGTTATCCCCCTGGCGGTTATCGCCTTGTCGAGGACGCCGCCGTGGTTCCTCGTCCAAATCCTCGTCAAAGTCAGGCCTTTGGTCATCGCGCCGGGACCGGCCGCGAGGCTCCTCGTCCACGTCGTTTTCAAAGTCGGAAATCTCTTCGGACGATTCTGAGTCGGCTATTTCTTCTTCGGTCTCATCAGTTTTCTCTACTTCCTCAGCTTCTTCTAGATCGATGACCGTTTCTTCCTGGATAGCCGGTTGTACGTTCTCTGGAGGAAACTGCTTTTCATGACCAAAGAAAGATTCTTCCTCGGCATGCGCAGGTTCTTTGGGAATAGGCTCTTCGGTGGTATACGATTCGCGAATCTCGGAGTGAACCGGTTGTTCGGCAGACTCGGCAGGCGCCGAACGCGGGAAAAAGAGGTCATCGTCCGCTACGCTTGAAGCCCCTGCCTCCATTTCGGCGTCTTCTTCTTCAGTGCGCCGCTCCGCGGAATCCATCAGCTTTGGCTTGGGGGGATTGTCGTCTTTGGTCTTGTTCTTTTCCGGCTTTTCTTCGAAAGTTTGCGCTTCTTCGGGATTTGGCGGGGACTCGGAGCCTGGACCCTCGGCTTTTGACTTCTTGTTCGACGAACCGCGCCGGCGGCGCGATCCTCCGCGGGGCCGTCGGCGACCTCGCGGCCCTTCTTTTTCGGCTTCATCGGCCAGCGGTTCTTCTGCGGCGGGCGCACCGGCTTCGGGGCCTTCATGAATGCTTACTTCGACATCCACCTGGTCTGGCTCACCCAATAAAGAGATCTCCGAAGGATCCTCCACCACTCCAGCGCCAAATTGAATGGATTCGACTTCAACCTCCACAACGTCTTCAACTAGCGGGTTGTGGTCGGAGGGATTCAATTCGTCCGTGGGCGCTGCATTTTCCTCGGACAAAGTTTCGTCAAAGCGCCGGTCTTCCTCATCGGGCCGTGGAGCATGCCGTTCCCTGGGCATGCCGCGTCCTCGATCAGGATCGCCCTGTCCTCGAAAACGGTCGCGGCCATTGCCTCTGCGACCGTCTTCGGGCCGGCGGCTTTCCAGATGCTTGTAATAGGCCGGCTCAACGTCCGAAACGTGCAGGAACCCGTTGCGGCCGACTCCGAAATCGACAAACGCCGCCTGGATGCTCGGCTCGATATTGACAATGCGGCCCTTGTAGATGTTGCCAACGTAACTCTCATGGCTGGTGCGTTCGACATAGAGTTCTTCAAGTACGCCGTCTTCGAGTATGGCGATCCGGCACTCCTCCGGCTGCAAGACATTGATCAGCATTTCCTTTTTCATGTTTTCCCTTCCGAATAGACATAAGTCGTTGCGATTGTCTAACTAAAAAGGACAGTAACCCTCAAATCACGGGTCCTGCCCCTTTGCCGCCAGACAATCTAATTCATCGTGTAATTCTAATTGGGTCCGCTCCAGGACCGCGCCCTCGGCTGTCAGTTGTTCCAGACCGAGAAAGCCGAGGATTTCCTCGGGACGTGCGGTTCCCTTGGGAGTGACCCACAAATCCATTTCCAAGAAGCCCCCTTCAACGCGAAGCGAACGGATATAGGGGCGGATATTAACGGTGCGGCCGGCGGGCTTGATTCGTTTCGCCAGGCAATCCGTCTGAGCCAGAACGGAAGTGATGGCACTTTCAACCGCTGCGACACGCTCCGCCGGCAGTGCGACCCGGTAACGCATGGCGTGGACTTGAGCGGTCGTTTTGGTGTCAATACGGACAATGGACAAAATCTCCACGCCCGGAGGTGCATGTCGAATCAGGCGAGATTGGATTTCATCGAGGGGAAGCTGCTCGTCAAGCTCCAATTCCAGGACTTCCTCGCAGCCAACGACTCCGAGGGGCAAAGCCAGTGCGAAGACCAGGCGAGGTTTGGGGTGAAATCCCTGGGTAATGTGATAGGGGAGAGCCGCCCGGCGGAGCACGCGTTCGAAACAGCGCATCAAGTCGTGATGGCTGACCAAGCGCAGATCGCCGCCTTTGCGGAATCGTATACGGACCTTGTCACAAACCATGCTGAAAAGAGAAGGGGAGGAGGAGGGAGAGAGACAAGGTTCGCCTAATCGGCGGACGGTTGCGCGCTTCCCAACTCCACCCGTTCTCGTCTCCTCTCAAGAAGGAGGAGGGGCAGAGCCCTTGGCAGCGGCATGGCAAACGCAATACCCGATACCCAAATAAGGCGGACGCGGTTGTGCAAGTGAGGCAGCGATATTCCGCGGGGTAAGTTCGGTTTCGGTTGGCCACGTCGTGCGGGACACGGGAAACGGGTTCAATTTCCACTTCCTCGTGCCCCGGCGTTCAACCCACTAATTCGGGAAGAATACGCCGGGTCTGCTCCCGCAGGTAGTTATTCACATCACGCGACGTATCAAGGCGTAAGGCCTCTTGGGCGACGCGTTTGGCTTCATCAATGGTGGTAGAGCGAATGATCTTCTTAATCTCCGGGATGCTGTGCGGCGTTGCACTTAGTTGGCGAAGCCCTAATCCCAGAAGCAATTGCGTGTAAATCGGTTCACCGCTCATTTCGCCACAAACGTTGACCGCAATGTTGTTTTGTCCGGCAGCCTTCACCACATGGTCCAGCAACCTCAGGACCGCTGGGTCCCCCGGGCTGTAAAGCGAGGCCACGGTTTCATTTCCCCGGTCGGCGGCCAAGGTATATTGAGTCAAGTCGTTGGTGCCGATGGAGAAGAAATCCACCTCGCGAGCCATTTGCTCGGCCATGATTGCCGCCGAGGGCACTTCGATCATGGTACCAATTGGCAATTGGCGATTAAAGGGAACGTTTTCTTCTTCCAAATCTTCCTTTACTTCCGCCAAGATCATTTTGCATTGCCGGATCTCCAGCAATGTACTGACCATGGGAAAGAGTATGCGCACGTCGCCCGACGCACTGGCCCTAAGAATGGCACGCATTTGCGTTTTGAACAAGGTCAAATTACGCAAGCAGAGGCGAATGCTTCGCAGGCCCAAGAACGGGTTGCGTTCATGCATGATGGGTTCGGATGCCATGGCGAACTTGTCGGCGCCCAGATCGAGCGTACGTATGACGACCGGACGCTGGCTGCCAAGGGTCTCCAAAACCTTCAAATAGGCCTCCAGATGCTCCTCTTCGGTCGGATCAATCGTCTTGTTCAAATAAAGGAACTCGGTGCGATACAGTCCAACGCCGGCCGCTCCTCTTTCGAGGCAATGCAAGGCTTCCTCGGGAAACTCGATGTTGCCGAGAAGCGAAATAAAGATTCCGTCGCGTGTTTCGGCCGGCAAATCGCGAAGTTCGCCGAGCTGAGTCTCGAATTTACGAAAGCTGCTCTGAGTGCTTTCGTAAAGTTGAAGCGTTTGCTTGTCGGGATCGAGAATAACAACGCCCTCGTTGCCATCGACAATAAGCAGGTCTCCGCCGGAAACGCTGGTCACGAATTTACCCAGACCCACTACGGCGGGGATCTCAAGTGCCCCGGCCATGATGGCGGTATGGCTGGCGCGGCCACCGGCTTCCGTGGCGAAGGCATGGACCATGCGCCGGTCCATCGCGGCCGTCTCACTGGGTGTCAGATCGCGGGCCACGATGATGACGGGCTGTTTTAGGTCGTGCACGTTTTCTCTTTGTTGACCCAAAAGGTGCCCGAGAATAGACCGTTCGATATCGAAGAAATCCGCTGCGCGAGTCGCAAAATGGCCCCGGTCGATGCTTTCCAGGGCCTTGGCATACCGGCGGATAACCTGACTCACGGCGTACTCGGCGGCGAAGTGCTGATGCTCGATCAAGGACTCCAATTCGCGGGCGAGGGTCGCGTCCTCGACCAGCAGTGCGTGAGCGCCAAAGATCGCGCCATAATGGGCGCCCAGCTTTTCCGTGACCGCCCGTTGATTGGCTTCGGCTTCGGCGGCGGCTGCCGAAAGGGCGCGGCGCAAACGCTGCATTTCCTCCGGGACCGCCTTGGGGTCGATGAAGCGCTGGGGAATGCGATAGCCTTCAGTGTCCAACACCAAGGCCGGACCGATGGCTACGCCTGGAGAAACAGGGATGCCGCGCTTAATTTCCATGTTACGGCCGTAAACGGTCCGCGTGAGAGGTTCTCAAGGGTCGAGGCGTGTGATAAAGGGGGATCACCCTTTGCGCGGCAATGGAGGCTCTTCCGGGTTTTCTTGTTCCGCAGTCATTGTGGCCATCAGATTCACAAGCGCTTTCAAAGCATCGGCGGCATCGGGGCCGGTTACCCGCACGGTTAATTCCGAACCTTGCTCCGCCGCCAAAAACATGAGTTCGAGGGGACTTTTGCCGTTAACGTGCTTGTCTTCCTTGCTGACCGTGACATTGCTTTGGAAACGGTTTGCGACCTCGGCAAAGGCGGCCATCGGGCGGAGATGGAAGCCCTGCGGATTGCTGATGATCAACTTGTATTCAATCGTTTCGCCGCTCATTGCAGGCGGGCTATCCTGGAACAGGGAAGAGCTAGCAACTTCCACCGCACCGTCGTTTTTGGAGACCACCCCGGAGGCGTTAAAGGGGAAATTACCACCGGTCATGGGTCACCAATTCCGCCATTGACGGCCCTTAATCCAAAAACCGGAAACGAATCGAGTCTTTGGTAATTGTTCCCTATCCATTGAAGGCAAGGACATATTCTCTTAAGGTTCGCTATCCAAAAGCTGAGTCCTTAGCCTCTTAATACTGATCTCCTATCTGTTCTCTCTTGTTATCCCGGCTGCTGGTCGGACTCATCTAGGAGTGCCCAAATTTGCTCTCGCGTAGTTGCCGACCGCAGAGCTCGCACAAATCCGTCATCGCGCAGGGTGCGCGATACGTTCTCTAGGGCTCGTAAATGATCGCCGGGACGGTCTTGAGGGGAAACCAGCAAGACGAATACATGCACCGGCTCGCCGTCAAGGCTGTCGAACACAACGCCTGGGCGAGAAAGAGCGACCGTGCCCACGAGGCGTTCTACGCTGGTGTGCTTGGTATGGGGTATGGCCACCCCGCGACCAATGCCGGTTGAGCCTAAAAGCTCCCGTTTGAGAATGGCCTTGATGGTGTCTTCCGGGTCGCCTGTTTTGAACTGTCCGGCGGCCCTGAGGCTTTCTACCATTTCGCGAATTACACCTTCCTTGGTAGCGGCCTTCAAATCGGGAATAATCGCCTCGCGGACCACGAAATCCGACATGCGCATGCCTTGGTCTCCCTCATTCCTCGCCTGATTGTTCCTTGAGAGTGGGCGCTCCCGCCACCTTGCCGGTCGAGGGCGTACGGCGGTGGTCTTGAATCTTTTCCTTGTAACGGCGCAACTGGCCTTCCAGTTTGGCAAGGACGAGGTCCACGGCGGCCAACAGGTCCGTATGGCTCTCGCGCGCCACGAAATCGTGCTTGTGCTCCGCTTGGACCAGAAACTCGACTACCTTCGCATCGTTCTGCATATCAACGGTGACTTCGATTATCGTCAACCGTTCAAAAATGCGCAGAAGTTTTTGGGCTTTCTCCTGAATGAATTTTTGGGTTGCTTCGGTCAAGTGCCCATGACGGGTGGCAATCTTGATTTGCACGGACTGAACTCCTTCCACGGAAAGCGAAAGCAGGTGCAAAACATGGCGATTCGGTGCGCCGTCTAACCGGTATGTCCGCGGGGTGCCTACTCAGTCCGTTCCACACCTGCCGCCTCACAGGGAAAGCGCGGTAATTATAGGTGTCCTACAGACTTTGTTCAACTGCCGCGCCTTAATCATAGCCTTGCGGTGGCGATGTGAGAGGCTTGTGCCAGCGCTTCCCAATAAGCGCTGCCCCTCGCCGCTTGTGGCAGTGCTTGCCGGCAGGAAGGGCACCCCGGCAATTGACTAAAATCCCTACGCTCGGTTCGACGAATGGCGCAACGACTTCCATGCCCCATGTTCCTTGGAACTGGCGACGCACTGAGTAATGAAATTCATTCCGTCCAGGCCATCGGCCACGTTCGGATACGGGCTCTTGGAGCTATCAATTCTCTGGCCCGTGGCCCGTTTGACCATATCTTCGAAAGCAGCGACATAGACGTTGGCGAAGGCCTCGAGATACCCCTCGGGATGGCCGCTGGGTGTACGGCACGAGCTTCGGGCGAGCGCGGATTGGAAGGGCGCATTCGGATCGCGCGTATAGACCTTATGAGGCTGGCCGTTGGCGCGGATGAACATTTTGTTAGGCTCCTCCTGATGCCATTCCAGTGAGGCCTTGGTGCCGTCCACCTCGATCCAAATGTCGTTTTCCCGGCCATGCGAGATCTGCGATGCCGTCACGGTTCCCAGCGCCCCATTTTGAAAGCGAATGAGCGCCGTGCCATAGTCGTCCAGCGCCCTCCCTTCAACGTAGGTCTTGAGTAGACAGGCGACCTGATCGGGCAGCAACCCCGTGATGAAACGGCCAAGGTTATAGGCATGCGTGCCAATGTCGCCGAAACAGCCGGCTGCCCCGGAGCGCTTCGGGTCGGTACGCCAACTGGCTTGCTTCTGATTTTCTTTTTCCAGGCGGGAACGCAGCCAGCCCTGGATATAAAACGCCCGAACAGCGTTGACCTCGCCTAATTCTCCAGACAGAACCATTTCCCGAGCTTGGCGGACGAGGGGATGGCCTGTGTAGTTATGCGTCACGCCGAAAACCACGCCCGTCTTTTGAGCCACCCTGTAGAGTTCCTCGGCCTGGGGCAAATCAAACGTCATTGGTTTATCGCACATGACGTTGAACCCCGCCTCGGCGAACGACTTGGCGACCTCGAAGTGCAGGTGGTTGGGTGTGGCAATGGAAACGAAATCAATCCGCTCCGTGGCCGGCAGCTTGGATTCCCCGGCCAGCATCTCTTGGTAAGACCCGTAGGCGCGGTCCGGCTTGATATCGTAATCGGGCGCTGAAGCCTTGGCCCGAGCTGGATCGGACGAGAGGGCTCCCGCGACGAGCGTGGCGCGGTTGTCGAGAGTGGCGGCAATGCTGTGAACCTTTCCAATAAAGGCGCCCTGGCCGCCGCCGACCAGTCCCATTCGGAGTTTGCGATCTAGAGGTGCATTCACGCCCATGGTGCGATCTCCTTGTTTCGCTTTCCGAGAGAGGGGCTGCCTTTCCATGCTGTTCACGCGGCAGATTACCGCACTTCCGCCGTGAAGAAAAGGGCTGCGCGGGAAAATCCGCATTTGTGATCAACCTATCGCAGGCGCTTCCCTTGTCTTGGGAGATTGCCCGTCTTTGCCCAAAGACGGCCTAGCTATCCTAGCTTGGCAATAATCATCTCATAGGGCTGGACCTCGGAAGCAGGATCGGGCCGGTTCGTCTTTAAACAGTTGCGCCCATTTTTTCTTTGGCAAGGGTTATGAGCAAAGTAGAAGGATTACAGAATAGGCCAACTCTATCCAGTTTAAGGCTTCTAGGACGCAACGTTGCGGAAATCCCGAATTAATGCCGCAATGTGGCGTTCCTTGGAATGAACAAAAAAGTAAACTCAAGGACGACTTACGTTGCACAATCCCAGGCGTAGGGGGGCGAGCGGGCCGAGGGTCCGCCCGGAGGTGGAATCATGTCCAACGACGTTAAGTTGGCTATCCTAGCCGGTGTTGGTTTAATCTCCGCTTTCGCGCTGGTGAAATACAAGAAAGACATGAACGGCCGCCCCTTGACGGGAAAAACGGAGGCGGTCGCCTCCACCTCACTTCCGGTGACTAGCCGAACTCGCCAATTCTTACCCGCGCCAACCTACGACCCGAAGCCAAACGTCCGGAGCTCCCGTGGCAAAAGTGGGTACTATCATCGCGTCCAGCCCAACGATACGCTGATCGGCCTGGCCCAGCGTTTCTATGGAGACGGCGATCGCTTCATGGATATCTTGAACGCCAATCGAAGTGTCATCGCGACGCCTGATCGGTTGCCTGACGGCGCTGAACTGCTAATTCCGGGAATCGATGAGAAGGGCAGAATGCTAGGCGACCGCGGGGGTCATTAGTTTTATCCCTTTTCCAACCCGCATTGCGTCCTTCAACTCTTGCCAAAAATCGGTCCAATCAGCGCATAACCTGCCAAAGTCAGACAGGCGACGGTCATCGCAGCCGCTATTGCCAGGCATATGCCGGAACTCACCACGCTTTCCCCATCGCCGCCCAGTGACGCCCATCCTGATGGGCGAGCCGGTGGATGAAACTGGAAAGGTTCCGAAACGGCCCGTAGCTGAGGAGCATGCGGGAGCAAAGCTGCCGCACGGGTCGGCAAAGGCGTGCCAGGCGGCCTAGCATGGGTGGGTTTTCGAATGGGAATGGACGCCGGCGCAATCGTCGTTTGGGGTCGCGGCAAGGGTTTAGATTCCGCAGGGTCATTCTTGAGGGGGTAAACTCTCAACGTATCAATTAGAGCCGCGTCCGCGCCATCGGTAGGCGTGCCAATGTCGATCACCGGCAGCGTCGGCGGCAAGACCTTATCGGAGCGCTGGGGACTATTGTCGGATTTGCCGGGAAGGGAAGCGAGCAAATCGGAGGCCACGCGAACAGGATAACTTCGCCGCAAGTCGCTCAAATAAGTTTGAACATCCGGCGACTTCAGAGCTTGTCCAAACGAAGAGAATGGCTTCAGTAGATGGTGGGGATTGACGCGCAGCAAGCGCTGGCGCAGTGCTTCCGCCTCATCAGCCCGCCCTTCCGCAAAGGCGCTGTCGGCCGCCAGGACCAAAAAGCGATCGCGATGTTGAGGTTGGCCGTGGTTATGGTGCCAGTCCGCCAGTTTGCGATAAATGTCTACGGCTTGAAGCGCAGCGGTCATGAATCACCTCGCTTGGTGAAGCCGGTATTAGGTCGAAAATGGAGAATACCTGCCAAACCCTTAATCATGGCATTCTATCTTCTTGTTCACGGGAATACACGAGCAACGCGATTTTGGGAGCTAGGTAGGAACGACGAAAGTTTGACCTGGCGAGCGGGGGGCGTGAGCCCCCTGATTCCGCTATAAATCAGGGGGCTCACGCCCCCCGCTCGCCGATCATCGGGTAATACTTTTTGCAATCCTACTTATTTGTGATTCCAGGCGAGCGAGCGGCTTCAGCGGGCCAGGCGGGGGCGTTCGTATTTCTAGTTTCCAAATCTCCGCGGCCCAATTAAGCTTAAGGGTATGAAACCTCTCATGCGATTCACTCAGGTGGCGTTCGGCTTCCTCTTATTGACCGGGCTGGCGGGCTGTTCGGCGGAGGAAGACCCCTCCAAGCCGGCGCCTGAACCCCAGGCCAAAAAAGTCAAAGCCGGCAAAAACGTCTTTTTGGAAATCCAGGGCGACAAACGGCGTGTCTTAATTGAAGCAACCGTTTGTCTGCGGGAGGGGCAGCTCGAAATGCTCATGTGCCGCAAGCAAACAAAAGAGCACGAGGCAGTTTTGACAGCCGACGTGGACGCGCGGGACATTCACAAGGCTCTCATTCTGGCGGGCGCCGAACCCGGCTCCCCGGTCCAGTTTTCCCCCAAATTCAAGCCGGCCACAGGCACGGTTATCAAAGTCACCTTGCAGTACGAGGAGAAAGGCAAGGTCGTAACTGTGCCGGCCCAGAAATGGGTTCGCAACGCCAACACCAAGAAGGAACTCGATCAAAACTGGGTTTTCGCCGGCAGCCGATTCGTGCCCAATGAGGAAGATCGCACCAAGCCGGATTACTATCTGGCGAACGAAGGCGATCTTCTCTGCCTGTGTAATCTTGAAAGCGCCATGATGGATCTACCGGTTCAAAGTCCGAAAGCTTTGACGGAACGTTTCTACGAAGCCAATACCGACCAAATCCCGGAACGAGACACCAAAGTGACCGTCATTCTCGAACCCGTGGTCGAAAAGAAAGAAAAAAAGAAGGACAAATAGCAGCCCCGTCCATCGTTTCTCGCCGCCGTCACCACTAGCGAAACGATCCTTTTTGCCGGAAGCCTTTATAGCGGTTTTTCTTAGGAATGATCGTTTCTCGACCCCCCCACACACCCCCCATCCCACGCTTGTCAGAAACGAACTTTCGACAAGACAGTGTCTTGGAGGCGAGCCGGTCGCGTGAGCGGCCGGAGTCCCAGCACACTCTAGGCTGGCATCGGGTGTTCAATAATTGATCACCCTCTGGCTCAATTGCTGCTGACCCAGAGGGTCGGTGCCTGATCCTCAGGATCAAAGTGGTGATCCAGAGGGTCCAGCTGCAAAAGCACGAGTCCTTCTGACATCCAAAGAGGGCAACTGCGCTTACCGCCCAACCCGCCCTGGAGACCCGTTTTGTTGGTCCAGAGGGTCGGCACCTGAGACACAGGGTCCAGCTGCAGAGGTCCTGCCTTATAGAACTCCGGCAACGGTGCTTGGGAACGCGCAATTGGTTCGGTATACTCGGCTAGTGAGAGTCGCGCCGGATTTGGTTCTCTCCTTTTCGCCTGACCGCCTGTGGAAAGAAATGGAAATTATTAGGTGTTTAAGGCCGGCTCAACAAGTGCAAGGGGCCAAATTGATTTGCAATCCACCACCTAAACAGCAGGTTCCGCACAATGGGTTTTTTTTCGCCTACATGAAATTTGGCGTGTGGAGTCGTGACATTTCATCCGCTTGCTCCGGCGTGAACCCGGCCACTTGTAAGCGTTGTAGCCGATGCACGTGCATTTCATCCATCAAGGCGCGGACCTGGCCGGTTCCCTCGGCCAAGCGGTCCAGATTTAGGCCGCCGGCCGCCAAGATGGCCAAGGCTTCTTGCACGCGCGGGCTAACTTCAGTTACGGACCTCATGAAAGCGGCCCGTTCGCGCACGGTGGCGAGCAATTCTCCATAGTGGGCCGGGTCTTGAGTCAGGTAATAGCGGACGTGGGCCATGCCAAAGTGGACGTGGCGGCTTTCATCGACGCGGGCTCGCCGACAGATCTCCGCTGTCACGGGATCAGGAGCGTACGTTTCAATGAAGCGCAGCAAGTCAAGAAATGTGCCTTCCCCAAGGACTGACAGAAGAAACGAAGCGCTCGTGAAATCGTGTTGATCGAACAGCGTCTTCAAGCTCAACTGGGTCGATGCGGCCGAGTATTGCAAGCCACCCCCGTTGGCCAACGCCCGCTTGGTGAAGGCTTCGATGTGCCGGGCCTCGTCCATCATCTGGGTACTAAGGAACAGAACCACTTCGTTGAACTGCGGGTTGATCTGTGGGATGAACTTGGCGGGGACATATAAGGCGGAGTACTCATTTTCCGTCAAAAAGGTCATTAACTGGCAGACCGCTCGTTCCATCGGGTCGGGCAGCGGTTGCAGCAGGCCCCAGGGAATATCGCGGGAGGCGTCCCATTGATTGGCCGTCGCCTGTTCATAGAGATCGAAAACTTCGGCCGCCCAGACAGCATCGCGCGAATTGATGGCAAAATCGAAAGCCGGCGCTCCTTCCTCAACCACCGCCCCGCGCGGCGCGAAACCCGTGGTAGTCAGAGCTTCCTCGGGGACTTGGCCAACGCGGCCCACCATCCAGTCACGCGTATGCAGCTCCTGGCCTTTGCGAAGGGGCAGGCGGATGCCCCAGTCGGGCTGTTGGCCCGCGGCGACCGGGCGAAACTCCCCTTTGCGAAAATAATAGACGGGTCCTTCCGGGCCCGAATCCGATCCCAGGTAAGAATGCGCCATGACTCGACACCAGGCCGGCAAATCATGAGCGGCCGCGGGATCGGAGGTTCGGACCGCCACGACCGCGCTGGCCGGCAAAGGGTCGAGAGTTTCGCGGATGACCATCAGCAACCCCGTGCCAACACCCAGGGCGCCCCCTTCGACGCGAACCGAGGGATCGGGAAAACGAGAAGAAGTCATGAACGCCTCAAAACTGCCAGTTGTTGGCCAGGCCTTGTCGTTCTACCGCGTCAAACAAGACTTGGTAACCTTCTAGGATAGCGGTATCGGCGCGGATCCACCGTTTTAGACCTTCTTGGTCCATCAGCCCCCGCCAGCGCGGATTGTCATAGTGCATGCCTAGCAACGCATCGGTCCAACTCTGGCCATCGAGGTCGGGAAAGTCGGACAAAACCGTGAAATTGCAATGGCAATAGCCGGGCGACGTCCAAATCGGCCGGATCTGTCGAGCGTCGATTCGCCCCTCGGCAATCAGGCGGATCCAGGTCGTATCTCCCAGCGCCCCGGCATCCGCCTTGCCTTCACGCAGGGCACGCAGGACTTCCACCTCGCTGGTGCCGGTATCGCCATGTTTGCCCACGTCTAGATCGAACCGCAACAATGTACAGTCTTTTTCCGGCTGGATGCCTGCCTGTTGAAAAAAGTGCAGGGGAAGAATGGCGGCCTGGGCGGAATCGGCCGAACCCAGGGCAACACGCTTGCCTTTCACGTCGGCCAGCGACTCAATGCCGCTATCGGTCCGAACTATTACAACGGTGGTGAATTGGGCATCAACGTCCCGCATGGCCAGCGCCCGGCACGTGCCGTTGGTGGCGCGGTGGACCTTGACCCAAGCAAGGTTGGTATTCCAAGCAATATCAATTTGGTGCTCCAGCAGAGCTTGCACCTGCCGGTCGTAGTTGGAAAAGAGCATGTAATCAATGGGTGGCCCAGCTTCGCGGAAATAATCGCGCATGCCTTCCCAGATCGGAACCACGCGCGCATCATACGCCACCGCGCCCACCAGGATGGGTATCGCCATGAGGAGCCTCAAAACAAAGGCATTTCCAAAAGCGTCTTGGCCACGAAATCATGCAGGACATCAGTTGTCGGAGCCATAATCGCAGCCGCGCGGGCGTCGCGGAAATTTCGCTCCACCGATAAGCGTCGCCCAAAAGCAGCGCCGCCGCAGACGCGCATGGCCAGATCACTGACGTGAAGAGCCGCATCCGCCGCGCTCGCCTTGCTTTCGAGTAAACCGAGCAGCGTTGCCGGCACGGGACTTTCCATCATGCCGGCGACATGCTCAAGGAAGGCCTGTTGGGTATCCGTTGCGATCTGCATCTGCGCCAACCGAGCGCGGAGATTTGGCAGGTCCGCCAACGACTGGCCCAAGTGCTCGAGCTTCGCGGCCAGAAGATGCTGGCGCGTTCCATCAGTGGCAGCCCGAGCAATTCCGACCGAGACGGCCGCACTCCCGACCTGGAACCAGGGAAGCGCGGCGCTCATCATCATGGCGAAGCCAGCTCCGTCATCGCAGAGCCGATATGACGGCGACGCCGCCGCTCGATCAAGCCTCATTGGCGCGCTGGCATTGCCACGCAACCCAAGTCCGTTCCATGCTTCGCCAACGGTGACCCCAGGCGCACCTTTCGGCACATAATACAGCGTACTGGCCATAGGATCGCTTGCGCCGGCGCTGCGCGTGGAAACGATATAGCTATCGACTCGGCCGGCGCCCGTGACAAAGGACTTGTCCGCCGACAACCGGTGGCCATCGCCTTCGACCACCGCTTGGCTGACCGGCGCCCAAAAATGACTGCGCGAACCTTTTTCACTGAAGGCCAGCGTACTGACATGCCGGCCCGCGGCGATTGATCGCAGCAATTCTTCACGCTCGGTAAATTGCTCCGCGGCCCCGATAGTCTGAGCCGCGCAGACGTGCATCAAGTAAATCATCGCCGTCGATGCGCAGTGCTCAGCCAAGGTTCGCGCGACCGCCGCGAAGGTTCGCGCCCCCTCTCCAGCTCCCCCGTACCCTTCAGGCACTGTCAGCCCGAGCAGTCCCGACGCGCGGAGCGCACCAATGCTCTCCTCCGGCCAGCGCCCTTGGCGGTCCACATCGTCCGCATGAGGGGCCAGCACTTCGCGCGATAGCGCCTGCGCTTTATTGAGCCATCTATTGTCTGATTGAGTCACGGTTTCCGCCTCTTCCGCGCCAATTGTGACGGTAAGAGAATTACATGATCAGAGCCGCGATCGTTAGGGGCGCGCTGGCCGCCACTCCCTTACGGTCGCGGCTCTGACATGGTGTTGCTTAAGGCAGTTGGGCTACTTCACCGCCTGCTCCGGTCCCCAGAGCGCGAAACAGGGCTAAAGGAATGTTATCTTCAATGAACCGAACCGACCCGTCAGTCATGGCAAACTGGACTCCGCCGGTGTGAGCACTGGTGAAAGCGTAGCGGTTCCACCATTGGTCGGCAGGATAGTCCTTTCCGGTTAGGGGGTTCTTGGCGTTGGGTGGGTAGGCGCAGGTGGCAATGGCATTGTCCATGTGGCACCAGGCATTTTGGTTATCTTTGCCTGTCAAGGCCTCTCCAATCATGATGGTGTTGCTGGTGCCATCCGTAATATCGGTGATTCGTAAGGGATTATTATTCTCCCAGATCACGCCGTTGCCGGCCGCGCAGCCATCATAGGCGAGGTTCGGATTGGCATTATTCGGGTCAGGGTTGCACCACTGAGGATCAGTTCCCCACCACAACGGGCTGCCGGGAGGCCCACCGCCCCAGTTGGAGCCTATGTTGGACCGGTAGCAAGTTACTTCGTAGGTGAGAGGGCCCAAGACGGGGTCAAGCATATCAAAATTGGAAGGATAAGAAACGGGCCCTTTCAATGCCTTCGGATCACTAGGGCAAAGAAATGTTTTTACTCTTGTGGCGATCTGGGGAAGACTTTGATTGATGTTATTGGGAGAACTACCGCCGATGTTTGCCTGGTTATAAAGATTATCCTGTTCAATGTGGGGCAGGAGGTGGGCCAGCCAGCTCCAATTTGGCTTTGTCGGATCGTATGAGTAAATGCTGTTAACCGGAAAAGTGCCACGATCGGAGTGGTAGTTGTGAACAGCCAGCGCAAGTTGCTTCAAGTTGTTGGCGCACTGGATTCGGTTGGCTGACTCGCGCACCTTTTGCACGGCCGGCACGAGCAAGCCAATCAAGACCGCGATAATGGCGATAACGACCAACAGTTCAATCAAGGTAAAAGCTGTTCGGCGCGCGGGCCGCGTCAAGAGACTTCTCGTGGCGACAGAGAAACGGATCATAGTGATCTCCTTGGAAAATGGGGAAGAATATAAGTTCGGCGTAGGTTGATTCCCGGCAGGCTCATTTAGTTAGCTTCAAATCATAGGCCCCAGGGAGCGGATTTTCGACGACCTCGATTGATAGATCCGAGGTTTTTTCCTGGCCATATTTAGCAGGCACCAGAGACTGCGCCACTGGGCGATGACCCTGAGGGCTATTCGGATGCACTGGGGAAGACTCCGTGGCTGTCACTACGACCTTATACCAACCGGGAGGTGCACCTTTTTTGCCAATGGTTAGCAACGTGTAGTCCCCATTTTCATCAACGCTGCCTATAGGCTCAAAGGTACTCGTGTTCCCCTTGGAGGCATCAGGCTTGAACAGCACGACAGTGCTTTTCGCCGTGAGCGGCTCCTGATTGATCGTTATGCGGCCGACGACCGGAAATGTCTTTCCAACGCCGGAAGCGTCGCCGCATCCAAACGCCAGCCATGCGAGCAAGAGGGTGGCTAGAGATGGCAAACGATGCCGAAAGGGCCGCGCAGGAAGGTTGGGCATAGTATTTTCTCACGAAGAAGCGGAATTGGCTTCGGTGCCCAGGCTACTTTGCCTGACCATTTCGGCCAAAAGGCCGATTAGGCGCGACACTCTGAATACCTTCATCGCACTATAAGCGAGAGACGGCCATTCAAAACGACCACAGGCACAGTGGCAAACCAATAGCCGGTAGATGGATTAGCGTTAGTTCCAAGAGCAGACACGCCGCCGCACTCTGGCAAGTCGTCAGGAAAAGCCCTGGCCATGGTCGACGGGTGTAAAAACGAAATGAGCCTGGCGTTTATCAGCGCGAACCTCAAGTGATGGCGAATAGATCATGGAGCGGACCTTGATGCCAAGCTAGGAGGATATGCTAAGGCAGCGAGAGCCGCCTGTCTAGCGCCAAATAGATAAGTCGAGAATAATGAATTTGCTAGACAAATGGAAAAGAGGTTTAAGTTAATGGCATTCGTCACTGCCACTTTTTTGAGTCCGGTCTCTGTCCGCGGTCGACTGCGGCAACCGAGCAGCGAGTTCCGGATGTATCGAGGAACAAGACTTGATTTAGGACGGACGATAGAGATCGGCGTGGTCATCTCCGTACTCGAGAGCTAGGTCGGCGTCGATCCGCTCATTATCGGCGCCGAGAGCATGCCCCAGGGTGATGAGGCAGTCGTCCAACGCGGCATCGGCGGCAGCGAGTTCTTCATCGCTTGCGTCAGTGGCCTTTCCGGTTGTGCCGTTCTTCGGTAAGCGTTCTTGAATCCAACCAGCCGGAGTCTTGCCGCTGGCTTGGGCCGCACGCACAAGGTCCCTATAAACGCTTTCGGGTAGTTCAAGCGATCTGTTCATAGCGGCTTCCTCCATACGCTTGAGTTTACCTTGAACCCGTCAGCGCGTTCAAATCCGGTTTGAGCATGCGAGGTTCAGCTTTGATGGATTCACGCTATCAGATCCCCTTTAACAAAAGATGCTCTGCTTATCCCCGTGATGCCCTTTTTTTACTGCGGGCACCTTCGAAAAAGTTATACGCCGGCTCCTTCTTTTCCTCGGGCCCGGTCCTTTTTTCCGCCCCGGCTAACCTGGTGCCGAACAAGTCATAGAGCACGGGAAGCACAAGCAGCGTGAGCAGAGTGCAGCTGATAATGCCGCCAATTACGACGGTCGCGAGCGGGCGCTGTACTTCCGCGCCGACGCCGGTGCTTAGCGCCATCGGCAGGAAACCCAGGCTGGCAACTAAAGCCGTCATGAGCACTGGCCGCAATCGGGTCAAGGTCGCCTCCTCGACCGCCTGGTCGAGCGGCATTCCTCCTTCCCGTAGTTGACGAATAAATGAGACGAGGACCATGCTGTTAAGGACGGACACTCCAGACAGAGCGATGAAACCGACCCCGGCGGAGATTGAAAATGGCAGCCCGCGGACGAGAAGCGCCAGGAGGCCGCCCACGCTGGCAAAAGGGACGGCGGAGAAAACTAGCAGCACTTCCCCGAGATGTCGATAAGTCAGGTACAGCAGGGTGAAGATCAGAGCCAGGGCGATCGGCACCACGATGGTCAGACGCTGTTGGGCGCGGTCGAGGTTTTCGAACTGGCCGCCCCACTCCAGCCGATAGCGACCCGCCGGCAGCGCGACCTGTTCCGCAACACGCCGCTGCGCCTCCGCGGCAAAGCTCCCCAGGTCGCGGCCACGCACGTTGCACTGCACGACGACCCTGCGCTGGCCTGCTTCGCGCAGGACCTTGGGCGGCCCCTCCGCCACTTCAATCGTGGCTAGCCGCGACAGCGGCAGCCGTTCGCCGGAAGGGGCCGTGACCAGCATGCCGCCTACGGCCTCCGGGCTCGCCCGAAATCTCTCCGGAAGGCGGGCAACCAGCGGAAAGCGAAACTGCCCTTCCACGACCTCGCCCAGCGACCGGCCGGCGAGTGACTCCACCAATTGGATAACCGTGCGGGCCGGCACGCCGTACCGCGCGATTTGATCCTGGCGCACCCGAATTTGTAAGACCGGCTGGCCGCTCAATTGCTCCGCGCTTACATCGGCGCTGCCGTCAATAGATTCGAGCACGTCTTGCAGTTCCTTGGCCTTGGTCGCCAGGACCTCCAGGTCGTCCCCGTAGAGCTTGACTGCGACATCGGAGCGCACGCCTGAGATCATTTCATTTACGCGCTGCTCTATTGGTTGAGTGAAGGACAAGCGCTGGCCGGGCAGGCTTTTAAACGCCTTCTCGATAAGCCCCACAAGTTCCTCTTGCGAACCGGCCTTGGTCCACTGATCGCGGGCCCGCAAGGTAATAAAGAAATCGGTCTCTTCCGGGCCCATCGGGTCAGTGGCGACTTCCGCAGTGCCGCAACGGCTCCAAACGTTTTCTATTTCATCGGGGAAGTCCGCCAGCAGCGTCCTTTCCATTAATGTGTTGTACCGCAGCGATTGTTCTAGGTTGGTGCCGGGTAACCGGAGAATGTTTATGACGATCGCCCCTTCCGAGAGCCGGGGGACGAATTCCGATCCGAGCCCGCGCGCCACCAGCCCCGCAACCCCGAGGGACGCGATTGCCAAGACGATTACAGCAAGCCGGTGCCGCAGGGCGGCGTGCAACACCGGTGCATAAAGAGCGCGCGTCAGGCGCACGAGCCAGGGATCCTGTTTCACAACCTGCCTGGGCAGCATTAGGCTGGCCAGCACGGGCATGACCGTTAGCGACAGCACTAAAGATCCGATCAGGGCGAAGATCACCGTCAGCGCCATCGGCCGAAAGAGTTTGCCCTCAACTCCTTGCAACGTCAGAATCGGAAGGTAAACGATCATGATGATTAGCTCGCCAAACATCGTCGGTCCGCGCACCTCCAGGGCCGCATCGCGAACCACGTCAATGCGTTCCCGCCGTCCGGCGCCGTCATGGGCGAGATGACGCATCACATTCTCCACCATCACCACGGAGCTATCGACCACCAGGCCGAAGTCGAGCGCGCCCAGGCTCAATAAACTGGCGGCAATCCCGAAACTCAACATCCCGCAAAAAGCGGTTAGGAGGGAAAGCGGTATGGCCAAGGCCACGAGCAAACCAGCCCGGAGATTGCCCAAGAAGATGAATAGCACCGCGATAACAAGGAGGCCGCCTTCGAAAAGATTGCCACGAACGGTGTCGATGACTCGATCCACCAAACCCGTTCGCTCATACACGGTCCGAACCTTCACTCCCTGGGACAGGTTCGGCTTAACTTCGTCGAGCTTTTCGCGAAGGCGAGGTGTGACCACATGGCCATTCTCTTTCATGATGAGGAAACCTAGGCCCAGAACGGCCTCGCCACGGCCCTGAGCCGTCACGCCGCCGAGGCGCTGAGCTGACCCCGTGCGCACTTCCGCCACGTCCCCAACGCGAATTGGCACTCCCTCGCGGGCGGACACCGCGATGCTCCGGATTTGCTCTAGAGTATTGGTCCGTGCGATGCCCTGGATCAGCAGAAGATCCCCTGAGCGCGGCAGGCCCCCGCCGCCGCCGTTGAGATTGTTCTCCTTAATCGCTTGCATGACCTGATCAAACGTCACCTCGTATTTCAGCAGGAGGGCCGGGTCAATGACCACCTGGTACTGCTTTTCTAAGCCGCCCCAGCCATTGATTTCCGCCGTACCCGGAACGGTGCGCAAGGCCGGCTTGAGGACCCAATCTTGCTGGGTTCGTGCCTCGGTCAAATCCCCCTCGTCACTGGTGACCAGATAGTGGAATACCTCGCCCAGGCCTGTGGCGACAGGGCCCAGCCGTGGCCGCTGAATGCCATCAGGCAGCTCCACGGATCCCAGGCGTTCCGTAACGAGCTGGCGCGCGAAGTAAATGTCGACGCGGTCCTCGAAGGTCACAACGACTTGGGACAATCCGAATTTGGAGATCGAGCGAAGCGATTGCAAGCCGGGCAGACCGCTGATGGTCTGCTCGACGGGAAAGGTGATTTGCCGCTCCACTTCCTCCGGACCAAGGCCTGGCGCGACGGTGTTGACCTGCACCTGCACCGGCGTTGTGTCGGGGAAAGCGTCGATATTGAGTTGGTAAAGAGAGATCCAGCCCAAGGCGATAAAGCACATTGACCCGGCAAGGACTATTAGGCGGTTCCGCAAGGACCATTCGATGATTGCACTCAGCATTCGATCTTCCACCAATGCTCGCGCGGACAATATCTAAAGTGATGTCAATCGCCGGCCGCGATCCGCTCCTTGAGCAGTTCCGACTTTAAGGCGTGGCTGCCCGCGGTTACAACGGTCTCGCCCTCCTCGACCCCGTTAACCTCGGTGAAGTTGTCCGCGACCAAGCCTGGGCGGACGGGCCTCGCCTGAAAGGTGGTCTCCGAGGACCGGACAAAAACCAGGTGCGCCTGGCCATCCCACTGCACGGCTTCGTTGGGCACGCTGATAGCCCGAGGGATTTCACGGATAAGAATGCGTCCCGTGCCAAACGTATGTGGGCGCAACTTCCCATCACGGTTGGCGAATTCCGCGTGAACCTGAACAGTTCGCGTTTTCTCATTCACTTCCGGGCTGATATGAGAAACTTTAGCGGTCGCGGCGCCATCCTCCTTAATTTGCGACTGAAACGTGACTTCCTGCCCTTTCCGTATGAAGACCATATCCTCCTGACGCACATCCAGATCGATATGAAGGCGACGGACGTCGGCCACGGCAAATAGCAAACGCGGTGTGGTTGTGTTGAGCACTTCACCGGGAGCGGCGTTGCGCATGACCACTTGACCGGCGAACGGGGCCGTTATTGGCAGCAGGTTGGCTGTGAGGGTCTCCGGGTCTTCCTCGTCGCGGACTTTGTCTGGAAGCCCCAACAATCGCAGGTGCCGAACACGCTGATCTTCTGTCATCTTCTGCACTTCCGCGAGCCGGAGAGGAAGACCGAAGTTAAGGAGACGCTGCTGGTCATTGAACAGGCGAATGCGGGCCTCACGCACAGTGAGCTCGGCTTCCAGCAGAGAGCGCTCAGGAACCGATCCTGCCCCGGATACAGACTTCATTGAATCCAGCGTCTTGGTGCGCAATTCGACCTGCGTTAGGCTCTGGAGAAAATCCGCCTTGGCCTGGCCGACATCCGCTGCCTCGATCAGAGCTAGAACTTCGCCCTTGCGAATTGGGTCCCCGATTTCTTTATAAACGCTCCAAACCGTACCCGAGGCACGGCTGCTTAGCTGAGCGTAAAGGGAGGGTTCATAATCAATCATTCCGTTGGCCGTGACGTACTGGGCCATGGGCCGAACCTCGACGGGCGCGGTTTTTATGCCGGCCTTGGCAATTGTCGCCACAGAGGGGAACTCGATTCGCTTTACCTGAGACGACCTTTGAGAGTCGGCGGAGGTGCTGGAGGCCGGGTCGGGGACGACTTTGATTGCCAACTCGGCCGATTCTGTTTGGGCCGGATTCGGGGAGTGCGAGAATTTCCAATTATTTCGAACACCCCAGACGGCCAAGCCGCAAAGCGCAGCGAGGGTCAAAGCGGTGGGAAGCCAGGAAAAGATTCCGGCGACGACGATCCGGATCCACGGAAACATGAAGTCTCCTTCATCTTTGCTCGGCGATGGTAATCGCACGGTTAGGAGCCATTTTCAAATAAGGGATTTCTACGAGCGCGGGGTAGGAATGTTTCGATTCACGCGATACGGAGGCTCGAGGGAACTGTGGAATAGGCCTACATAACAGAGCAGGAAAGACTGTTGCCAATTTCAGGAAGACACTTTCAACGGATAACTTAGTCGTAAAGCGCTACACAGCCATTATTAGCGTGAACACCTGGGAAATTCAACACTGTCGGAACTTCGCTTAACACGCGTGTGACGCAGGCGTGACGAGGGACGAGTGGACAGTAGCGCCATCCAAAGTCTTGAAGTGGTCTTTCGAAGAGCCGAATGGATCCGCGTGCTAGTGGAAAACCTGGTCCAAATTCGGATTGTGAACGCGCCCAGCCCCTATCGGTTTCCCTATCGCGCCGTTTTTGGGATGTATCGCCCTTTTCGGTTGTATCGCCCGTTGAGGTAAACCAATGGCATCGCGGATTGCCGACATGGCACAGCCTTTGCCCACATTGCAGCGGGAATAAAGAAGGCCAGCTAAGTCTATTTGAAGAGCGCTTTTCGATACTCTCTGGCCGTCTTGCCAAGGAACAATTTTCCACTTGTTTGAGCGCAAGCAAGCAGGTTCCTTGTTGTTCACTCTCTACAGGCTAAAGAAGTGCGCGCCGGAAAAAGCGGCGCCAAGGACGTTCCGTCGGAATGAGATCCGATGGAGGTGATTCGGAAGGAGAAGACCCTGTTCAACTCATCTAGGAAAGGCACACTCGTTATGATTCGGAAAATGATCCCTTGGTCTGTAATGGCGATGGCTCTTCTTTTGTTGACAAATCAGAAGGCAAGCGCCACCAGTCCGTACGACCTCACGGCCCTGGAGGATCTCACAACAGCGCACGACTACGCCACCTCGGCGTACGACGACCACCCAGACAGCATCGACGCCTATTACGCTTATTATTACTCCTACTATGCCCAGTATTACGCCAGCTACGCCTACACCTATGACGACCAGAATGCTTGGTATTGGGCCTACCTCTATGCTCAAGATGCCTATACCTACGCTCTTGACGATTATGATCTGACGGTCGATCCAAACTCCTTTTACGCCTACTACTACAGTTCTTACGGATCGATGTATGCCTACGACGCCTACACTTACTAAACAGCGTCTTTTGCTTGGCTAAAAAGCGTCTTTGGCTTGGCATAGTCACCTGTGACTATCGACCTTTTCCACGTCCCTGCTCCTAATCCTTTGCCCCCATTGTACAGCCAGGCGTGCATCGTTCGGTTGATGGAGGATGCGCTTGGCGGACAAATGTGGCCGCCTGACCGTGGCACTGCTTACCTATCCCAGTCAGATAAGACCTCGATTGGTCACCAAACTAGCGTGCTCCTGCAGCGCGGAATTGCAACCGCTTGACAAATTGGTTAGCCTCACCACCGACGGCCGGCGCAGCTTTCTTGATGGCAAGCTTCCTGGGTCTTGCTGCCAAACGGCCTCTGCACGCGACCGGGGGCCGTAAGTGGAAGCCATTTGTCACGGGAGTCGGCCATAGGAGCATAGCTTACATGCTGACAGCCTCAACGCGGCTTGGGCCTTATGAGATTGTTGCCCTGCTGGGCGCGGGCGGCATGGGAGAAGTCTACCGCGCTCGAGATAAGCGGCTTGGACGCGAGGTTGCCATAAAAGTTCTCCCGGATTTGTACGCCAGCAATCCCGACCGGCGAGCGCGCTTTGAACGTGAAGCCAAGGCGGTGGCGGCGCTTTCCCATCCGAACATCCTCGCCATTCATGACTATGGTACGGACGGCAACGTCACCTATGCCGTGATGGAACTGTTGGAAGGCGAGACCCTCCGCGGCCGCCTGGCCAAAGGCCCGCTGCCCTGGCGGGAGGCGGTTGAGATCGGCGCGGCCATCGCGGAAGGGCTCGCCGCCGCCCACGCCAAAGGCATCATTCATCGGGACATCAAACCCGAGAACCTGTTCCTCACCGCGGACGGCCGGATGAAGATTCTCGATTTCGGCCTGGCGCGGGTGGCAATCCCGGCTTCGACGGAACTCGAAACCGGCCCTCAAATCCCAGCCGAAACAGCCTCTGGTGCCATCATGGGCACCGTCGGTTACATGTCCCCCGAACAGCTCCGCAGCCTACCGTTCGATGCACGCACCGACCTTTTTGCTCTGGGCTGTGTCCTCTATGAACTCGTGGCGGGAAAGCGCCTCTTTCAGAGGCGGACGGCCGCCGAGACCGCCGCAGCCATTCTGCACGACGAAGCGCCCCCGCTGGGAAGCATCGGGACGGATTTACCGCCCGAAGTCGAGGGCCTCATCGGGCATTGTCTCGCCAAGGAAACAGGTAAGCGGGTTGCCTCGGCACGCGACCTCGCCTTTGCCCTGCACGCCCTCCTGACCGGGACGGATCCTTCAGCGCCTCAACCGCCGACAACCCTATACCGCCCCAAGCCGCCGCGCCGGCGGCGCCAAGCCATCCCTTCGCTGGCCGTCCTGCCATTGGCGAATACGAATCTCGATCCCGATAAGGAATACCTGAGTGACGGGATCGCCGAGGGCATCATCAACTTGTTGTCGCAACTTCCGGGCCTACGGGTGATATCCCGGAACACGACTTTTCGCTGCAAAGGCAGCGACGTGGACGCCCAGGAGGTAGGTCGGGCCCTCAAGGTTCGGGCGGTGCTCACGGGCCAACTCTTCCAGCGCGACGACCGCTTGGTCATCAAGATGGAACTCGTGGACGTCAAAGACGGCTCTCTGCTTTGGGGCGAGCATTACAATCGGAAGATGTCGGACATTTTGGTCGTCGAAAAAGCCATTACCCAGGAAATTGCCGAGAAGTTGCGCCTGCGTCTGACCGGGGAGCAGAAGCGCCGACTCAGTCGACCAACCACGCACAACGCCGAGGCCTATCAGTGTTATCTGAAGGGCCGCCACCACTGGAACAAACGGACCGCCGAGGGGCTCAAAAAGAGCATCAAGCTCTTTGAGCAGGCCATCGATATCGACCCGACCTACGCACTCGCCTATACCGGCCTGGCGGACGCCTACCTCAATCTGGGCGGCTGGGGCCACCTGCCGTTCCGCGAGGCTTATCCGCGCGCCAAAGCCGCGGCGACTAAAGCCTTGGCGATTGATGAGAATCTTGCCGAGGCACACGTTTCCCTGGCGATGGTCTTAAAGGAATACGACTGGGATTGGCCCGGCGCTTCCCGCGAGTACGAACGCGCCATTGAGCTTAATCCGAACAACGCCATTGCTTACCAATGGTTCGGCGAGTATTTGGCGGCTGTCGGGCGAACTCAGGAGTCCATTGCCGCACTCTTGCGAGCCATCGACCTGGACCCCCTCTCGCTTATCATTCATGCGACCTTGGGGCGGCATGGCTATTACTTCGCCCGGCAATACGATCAAGCCATCGCTCAGCTCCGGAAAACGCTGGACATGGACGATAACTTTTGGGTGGCGCACCTGTGGCTCGGATGGATTTATGCCACCATCGACCGGCTTCCGGAAGCGCTTGCCGAACTGCAAACGGCCCGCCGGCTCGACAATAACCTGGAAATCGTAGCGGCGCTCGGCTACGCCTACGGGCGTGCGGGCCGGCGCCTTGAAGGGCAGCAAGTCCTCGACGAACTTCAGCAATTATCCCGGACGCGGTATGTTTCGCCGATGCTGGGCGCGCTGATTGCAACTGGAATGGGGGAGTACAACCAAGCTTTAGGCTGGTTGAAACAGGCCTACGCCGATCGGGCGCAGATGATGAGTGAACTCAAAGCTGAACCCGCGTTCGACCCGCTCCGGGAGGACCCGCGCTTCGCCGAATTATTGCGGCTCGTTGGGCTGGATGCGGCCGCGAGATCCTCAAATCGCCATAATGCGCTTTTCTCTTAGCCGGTCAAAAGCTTCCCTGTCCTTCGGTTGTACCCAATCCCACCCGATACGGGCCCAGTCGGGATCGTCAGGATCGAGTCCAAGTTCCCGGATTGCTTCACTCGTTGTCACGAAGAAGCAACTTTTATAAGCAAGCAAGTACCCGCCTTCTAAATCCAGCGAGGCCCGCGCCTCTTCATAGGTGGTGAACCAGCGGCTTAGGATAGCATCCATGCGCGGCACATACATAAAAGAACTTTCATCGATTAAATCCGTCATGTTCACCCCAAGGACAGGATCGGCCAAAGTTGAAAAAGATTGAATTTCAAACGCCAACTGACATTCTGTTTTCCGGCGAATTCAGGAATTACATAACCAGGGACATCCACCGTCCTGGTCACGCAAGTTGACAGTGGAAAAGATAGCGCCGATGACACAAGGTCTCAACATGTTTAATTGGTTTCGATCAAAATGTCCGGTCGACCCTACCGAAAAAGTATGGATCGAGAAACGAATGAGCTGGTTGACCATGGTATTCGGCCTTGAACGTCTTCTCAACGCCAGGGTCATTCTACCAACGGCCGAGTTTTTTCCCGATCCGTACGCGGGAACTGAAGAAGACGTTCACCGGTTATTCGAACGCATCTGTGGTTTCATGGGAGTCGATCCAGGAAGAGTCGATCTTGGATTCTTGGACGACGAGGATCCCGGAACAACTGGAATTGCGGGCCTGTATTTTCCTGGAGACAGAGAACGAATCTTCATAAAGGATTCGCAAAAGAAGGATCCCATGGCATTGGTAGCCACCCTCTCTCATGAGTTGGCCCATGTGCTTCTTCTGGGTGACGGTCGAATCACGGATGAGGCCGCCGACCATGAACAGGTTACCGACCTCTTGACCGTTTATCTCGGACTGGGGGTGTTTGGATCGAATAGTGTAATGCGTGAAGCCCATGAAACAACCGGGCATTGGCATCGGTGGAGCATTTCCAAACAGGGGTATCTTTTCGAGAAGGACTACGGTTATGCACTAGCCGTATTCGCTTATCTACGTCGAGAGATTCAACCGGCTTGGATCAGCTATTTGCGTTCTAACGTCCGCTTCATTTGCAAAGCGGGCTTACAATACCTCAACAAGACGAAAGACTCCCAGTTCTACGTGGATGTGGATGAGGAAACCAAGGGTCATCGAATCGCTCGTTTGCGCCTGGCCCTCCAATCACCTTCGATAGGTACCCGCGTTTCTGCCTTGTGGGATTTGCGAATAGATGGACCGCTCGGGGTTGAAGCGCTCCCGGAACTGATTCAATCCATCCAAGACAATGACGATTTTGTTCGCAAGGAAGCCGCCGTAACTCTTGGTTTGCTGGGTCCGGCAGCTGAGAGTGCCGTCCCGCCATTGCTTGAGGCGACTTTACTTGAATCGGAATCATCAACACGCGTGGCTATGCTTTCGGCAATTACCCGGATTGCTAGGAAGGGAGAGAATGTTGTCCCAAAGGTAACCGTTCTTCTAAAGGATCCCAATCCTATCATCCGTGCTGGAGCAGCAAAGGCGCTTGGCGCCTTTGGCGCCCTGGCGATTTTCGCGATGGAGGAGGTGATTCCCCTAATAAACGATGCGGATGAGGAAGTTCATGAAAATGCGATTCAAGTTGTGAGCGCCATTGGCTCTGGCGCAGAGTCCGCGATACCTTCATTGATTCATGTGATAAAGACTGGAGACGGTCCCCAACGGGCTCATGCAGTCAATGCCTTGGGCAAAATAGGGATCGCATCCGAAACTGTTCTCAAAGTTCTTCACAAGGCAGCCGTTCAAGATGAGGATCCAGGTTTGCGCTATTCGGCCATTGAGGCCCTGGGGAATCTAGGACCTCCCGCCAAAAGCGTCACAGCGAGCCTGGAAGGGTTGCTTGCGAGCGAGGACGCTGACACGTCCGTGCAAGCGGCAGTGGCTCTGGCGAAGATCGATGGAAGATTCGACCAAGCCCTTCAGACTTTCCAGGACCATCTTCCCAAGGCCCTGTTAGCTTTCACCAGTCAGCTCGCGACTCTTAGCGAATCTGAAAAGAATGTTTACAAGCAGATTGTTGACGCCCTGCAGAACCTTTCGCTAGTTCTCGTTCCCACGTTGTTGGAAAGGCTTCGAAGGAGCGATCAAGAAGGAGAGGCCTTTGCCCTTTGGGCACTCGGAATAATTGGTCCGGCAGCAACTTCTGCAAAAGAAGATCTTCAAGGGCGACTTGCCTCAATTAATGTTCAATCGCGATTCCTTGCCGCATGGGGCCTTTGCCGGGTGGCAGTCCCAGCAGATGCGGCGGTTTCGATCTTGATTGAGTTCTTGGAATTAGACGACCGAGAATCGCATACGGCCATGACCATTTCGGAGAAGCCTGAGGCAGAAGTCTTCCAGGTGTCCGCGGCTCATGCCTTAGCGACCATCGGGATATCTACTCCAACAATTTTGCTCGATCAGTTTCTCAAATCCGGAACCTATAGCGAGAAAATGGCCCGGCTGGTAGGACGCTTGGCCCAAGATTCCGAGAAGGTGGCAGAGCTTCTTGAAACCGCCAAGCTGCAAGTGGAGCCTGATGTTCGGAGAAGAGTTAGCAAGGCGTTAGAGTTTCAAAAGGAAGCAAGAGATGCCGTTCGGACAAAACTCCTTAGAACAATGTCGGTTCCTCCATTATTGGAGACTCTTCCTAGCGAAAGACAATATGACCTATATAGTGGATTCTTAATTTGGTGATCACGTCAATAGTCAGCAGAGTTTCAATAACTGCGAGGAGCGATTACGCCTGGATGCGCCGGAGACACGGCCGGTGTTATTGATAAAAGATGGCAGGGTAAAAAAGAGACGGGCACAAGCCGGGACCAATAATGAGACCTAGAGTTTTTCACCCGTGGCTAGCTCGGTCCGCGATCAGTTGCATGGCCGGTTGGCTCACGAAGATTTTTTTGTGAAACCGCTGGCCCCAGGATAGCGGCGTGACGTCGCGATACTCGTGGAGGGTATCCGGCCCATATCCGGGGTGAAGTTGCTTGCGCAGCGAGGCCCGCGCGTTGGGATCGGCGCCGTGGTCTAGCAGCAACTGCGTGAAGGGCGCTACCTGCGGTTTTCCATTGTGATTCATCCAGAAGTTGGGCTGAGACACCACGGTTGCGAAAAGCGCGGTGTGGCCGCCGAAACCGTCCTTATCGACTGACGCCTTCGCGTCCACGTTCATTCCGCGATCGAGCAGCCTCTTGGCGATCTCCATCTCGTCATAGTCGACACACATGTGCAGCAGCGTCGCCCCGGCCAGCGGGGTTCCGTGTGTGGCGAGCACCTCATCGTGACATCCCAGGTCGGGTGGGTAGATTTCTTCGTGCGTGAAGGTCCGTTCCAACACGCCGGGATCTCGGCGCAAATGCTCCTCGAGGAGATCGATCCGCCCGCGATGGAGCGCCATCGTCGGCGTATCCGGCAACTCGAACCCGTTTTGGACGTACATCTCCAGAATCTGGTGCTTGGCCGATGGATTGCGGCTATCCGTTTCGAGCACGACATCGACCGGCGCGAGACGCTTCCCATTCGCGTCACGAACCTGGACGCCGAGTTCGAACAGGAGCGCCGTTCCGGACGCGCTCAGCGTATAGGCGGGTCCATCCAGAGCGCCCGCAGGCGGCCGAGGCTTGCCCATCAGCGCATGCACCTTGCGTGCGGTGCCAATCTTGCTCTGAAGCGTTGCCCGGTCAAGGGCCGATTCGAGGTCCGTGGCCCCGAGCCCGTGAAGCATCTCAATGATGGCGTCGCGGCCCAGATTGGCCGCATAGCTCATCGGCGGACCCCAGTTGCATCGTTCCGTACCGCGCGCCATTTCATGAAGCAGGCGCGCGTGCTTGGATACCAGCTCCCGGACTCCTTCAACGTCATCGCGCCAAATCGCGTCGATCAATCGGCAAGCCAGCACGAGGCGCGGCCAGCTCGGCACGCCGTAGCTGCGGGCCAGCGCAAGCTGGGCATCGGCGAGCTTGGCGGTCGCCGGATCGACGTGCTTGGAATGATGGCTTTTTAGTTCCTCGATCGCACCGGGATCGCCTTGCCGGATCTGTCGGAGCAAGTCCTTCGCCTGGTGCTTGAGTTGATCAAGGTTGGGACGGACGGGAAGATGACGACTAGACATGACGAGCCTCCTCGGAAACTGCCCGCGGTCCGCTAGCGTCGGGCACAAAGGAGGTTCGTTTGAACCGTATTTCTAAACGTGGAGACCAGGTGGACTCAGTCCTGCTCGCGGACCGAAGGCGTCCTGCACGCCGGAAATGAGCATAGCATCCGATTGGCTAACCTTCAATGATTCTCAACGCGCGTCCATCCGCCTTCGTGATTCGTCACCCTGAGATCGCTGTGCGTGTCGCGCCATGGCCCAAATGGACGAGTTGTTTCCCGATACATGACGCCACCTAGTCTGCTAAAAACTTTACTATCTTGATCATCTTGCCACTCTCTGTTGCTCTGGCTGGACCCTGTGGATCAGGTGATGACCCTCTGGACCAACAAAACGGGCTCCAAGTGTGGGTTGGTCGGTAAGCCCAGTCGGCGTCTTTGGATGTCAGAAGGCCCCATGCTTTTACAGCTGGACCCTCTGGACCACCCCTTTGACCCTGAGGGTCAGGTTCCGACCCTCTGGATCAGCGCCAATTGAGCAACAGGGTCAGAGGGTATGCATTTCCATGAGGAACCATTTTACTTTGGAGGTGGACTAAAGGAATGGTACGATAAGGCCCTTCCTGGATGCCCCAGCCAATTATCTCGCCGGATGAGTCAGGAGACATAATCATGCGTCGCTTCCTGGTGCTAACCATTTTAGCGTCCATTGCCGGTTTTACGGCCATCGCCGCTGACAAAGACGCTGATACCCCCAAGGCTGCCGCAACGCGAAAAAGGCTGCAACAGAGAATCTCGGTGAATTACAAGGACATGCTTTTTCGTGATGTCAGGGATGACCTGAAGGAAAAGGTGGAAGGCCTGGGGGTTCTCGAAGACCTTAAAGGAGGGGTGAATCTAAACCTCAAAGTGACCTATAAGGCCGACGACGAAACGCTGGAGAAGATCCTCAACGCCATCTGCGACAAGTATGACATGGGATACTATGTGATTTCCCAGCAGAATACAGGCTACGACGGGTCCGTCAAGTTTACGCGCAATAAGGAGCAACGCGGTTTCGAGTCCGGCAAGAGTCCTGATAAGGCGGCTCCCAAAGACAAGGATAAACCCAAGGACAAGGAAGCTCAGAAGGACAAATCCCCTAGTAAAGACAAAGCCGTCAACAAAGACAAAAGCGAAGAGAAGCCCAAGAACGAAAAACCGGCCAAGGAAACCGAGCCGGAGGACGAGGTCCAGAAGGCCGAGCGCCAGGCCGCGCTCAAGCTGGCCGCAATCAAGGGTGTTATAGAGGACCGCAAAACCGACCGTGCCATTGAACTGTGCGAAGAATTGCTAAAGAAATTCCCCGGCACCAAGGCCGCCAAGGAAACCAAGGAGTTGCTGGAAAAGTTGAAATAGCGGCGGGAAGGGAATGGGGAGTAGGGAATAGGGAATAGGGAGTTGGCAGAGCGAATCCTACACTTAATCTTCATCTTACTCTTACTCCTCTTCATACTCCTGATCTTCCTCATAATCTTTCTCTCCTTTCGGCCATTTGCTGCATATTCACGCAAAGTGACTTAGAAGTTCTCGCAAACGGCATAGTGGCGTCCTCTCCACTCCCTATTCCCAACTCCCTACTCCCCTCCTTCCTATGGTACCCTGGAAGGCATGCCCCGTTCGTTTTATGTGGATCCTGAATTGGCCGATGAGTTTGGCCTGGTCGCCGTGGGCGGCGACCTGAGTCCCGATCGGCTCTTGCACGCCTACCGCGCGGGGATTTTCCCCTGGTTCGATCCAGGCGATCCCGTCTTGTGGTGGTCACCCGATCCACGGGCCATTTTTGAGTTAGACGGCTTTCACGTCTCCCGCCGCCTGCAGCGCACGATCCGCTCCGGGCGGTTTCACGTCACCGTCAATCAAGACTTTCAAGCCGTCATGAACGGATGTGCCGTGGGGCGCGAAGAAGGCACTTGGATCACAGCGGAAATGATGCGTTCCTACTGGCAACTCCATCGCCGCAGGCATGCTCATAGCGTTGAAGTTTGGCATGGAAGCGAGCTGGCGGGCGGCATCTACGGCGTGGCTATCGGCGGATTTTTCGCGGGGGAATCGATGTTCACGCGTGTCCGCGATGCTTCGAAAGTCGCGCTCGTTCACCTAGTTCAGCGGCTCCGCGAACGCGGGTTTCAGCTTTTCGACATTCAATTCCTTAACGAACACACCAAGCGGCTGGGCGCAATCGAGATTCCCCGCGCGGAATACCTGACCCGCCTGCGGCGCGCCCTGCCCTGCAGCCTGTCATTCGCCTGAGGAACTCGTTGGGGGCGGCTGATTCTTATCCGCCAAGGTTCGCTTGATAAACTCCAGCGTCTTCCGCTGCACGAATTTGCCGCCGTAGCCGTGGCGAGCGTGCGGATAGAACATCACCTCGAAATCTTTGTCGGCCCGTTGCAATTCCTCCATCAATTGAACCGTGTTCTGCAAATGGACGTTATCGTCCATGATGCCATGCATGAGCAACAGTTTGCCGTGCAGGTTTTTCGCGGCCTTTACCACGGAGGTCTTCTCGTAGCCTTCGGGGTTTTCCTGGGGCACTTGCATGTAGCGTTCGGTGTAGATCGAATCGTAGTTGCGCCAGTCCGTAACTGAGGCGCCTGCGATGCCGGCGGCGAATTTGGTGCTGTGCGTCATGGCATAGGAAGTCATGAACCCGCCGTAGCTGGCGCCGCTCATGCCGATTCGCTGCGGGTCGATCCAGGGATTCTTACATAGCCAATCAATCGCCTCTTCGATGTCCTTGAGTTCTTGGACGCCGAGTTGCTTGTAAGCCGTCCACGCGGACACGGCGCCCTTGCCACTGGCGCTGCGCGGATCGCAGTGAAAGACGACGAAGCCGAGACTGGCCAGAACTTGATCGTAGAGTCGCCCGCCGCCCCAGGTATCGCTGATCGACGGAAAATGCGGGCCGGCATAGGTCTGGAACCAGACGGGATAATGCTTCTTGGCATCAAAATCGGGCGGCTTGATCAGGATGCCTTCGAGGATGAAACCGTCGGCCATCGGGATCTTTAGAGGCTCGACTTTGCTTAAACGATACTCCTCCCGAGCGTAGACAGGGTTAGTGTCCAGCACGCGCACGGGAGAGCCGTCGGTTTGACAAAGATGAACTTGGATGGGCCGGCTAAGGTCGCTGTAGCTGTCATTGAAAAGGCTGCCTGTCGGACTGACTTGGGTCTGGTGGCTGCCGGCCGCGGTCGTGAGGCGTTGAAGGCTTGAGCCATCGAGTTTGCAGCGATATAGATTCTCGGCTGTCGGACTGTCCTTGGTCCCTTCCAGATAAATCCAGCCATTTTTCTCGTCCACGACATGCAGCCGGCGAACTTCCCATTCGCCGGTCGTAATCTGATTGAGCAGCTTGCCGGCCTTGTCGAAATGATACAAGTGCCGCCAACCGGTGCGTTCGCTGAGCAGTAAGAATGAGCCATCTTTCAAAAACGTCGGCTCGCCGACATCCTCCACGTAGACCCATGCCTTGGTCGTTTCGCGAAAGAGCCGGTCGACCTTGCCGCCGTGTGGAGAACACGTGCATACGTCGAGCCAGGTCTGGGCCCGGTTTTGCATGTAGAACAAAACGTGCTGGCTGTCCGGCGTCCAACCGACCCGTGAAATTAGCGAACTGCTCGGTGAATAATCGCTCAGGTCGGCGAAAGATGGATCACCGCCGGCAGCCGAAACGATTCCCAATGTGACGAGCGGGTTGGGATCGCCGGCCTTTGGATAAGGAGTGGTTTCGACCTTTTGCCGAATGGGCAAGTGATCCAGGACGGTGAACTTGTGGACCGGCGTATCATCAAAACGCATGAAGGCGATCCACTTGGAGTCGGGACTCCACCAGAAGGCCTTACCATGGCGATTGAAGATTTCCTCCCAGTAAACCCAGTCGGCCTTGCCGTTGCGGATCTCCCCGCCGCCATCGGTAGTCAGAGCGCGTTCGGCCTGGGTCCCAACGTCCACGACGCAGAGGTTGTCCGCGCGAACATAGCCGACATATTTGCCGTCGGGGCTGAACGACGGGTATTCCTTGGCGCCTGGGGACTTTGTTAAACGCACCGCCGAACTGCCGTCGAAATGGGCGAAATAGAGGTCGTTGCCAATAGTGTAAAGGGCGCCGGTCCGCTGCGGATTCATGTTGTAGTGAGGCCCCTGCGCATAGTTCTGCACCGTTTCTGGGTCGAGCGTTGGCAGCGCTTTCAGGGATTGGGCGAGCTTGGCGGAATCGACGAAGAGTTCGGATCGGCCCGAACGAGCCTGCACTTTGCGGAGCTGATTGTCTTTGATTTGCAGGAAATGCTCGCCGTCCTCGAGCCACGTCAGGCCGCCAACCGGATTGCCTTGGAGATTTGGCATGGGCTCCTTGCCGTAGAACATGTCTTCGCTGATCGGCTTATTAAGTTTTCGCTCCTCAGCCAGCGGCCGGACCGGGCCGGATGTCAATGGGGTAGAAGAGGCTAGCCGAACAACCGGGTAGTCCTTGCCCTCCGCCAGGCCTTCATCGAAGAAATTCCAAGTCGCCAGGCCGTCATCCGATTGCGGCTCGAGGATGAAGGCGGCGAGGGCGCCTAATGGCTGGGCGGTTTTGACGAGGATTGTTCCGGCCGGCAAGCGCCGGGCTTCCGGGCGAGCGGTCACTTCCAGCATTTCGAGGGTGTGCTTCTGAAAGGGTTGCTTGGCCTTTTCGATCTTGTCAACCCGGTAGACCTCCAGGTCAAGCTCGATGTCTTCGCGCAGTTCTTCGAAAGCGATGCCGTGACGCTGCAAGGTCTCCACCGCCTTCGCATAACTGGACGGAAACAGGTAAGCATAAGGCCGCGTGACGGAGAGGGTCGGTTCAACGCGATCGAAAAGTTGAACTTCGTAGTCCTTGGGCTTATCGCTGGCGACGTGCTTGCCGTCTTTTTCGTCTTCAATCCAACCCAAGGCCGTGTAGGGCTTGTCCCGCGCGACGGTTTTCGTGCGGAGAGGAATCTTGTCAGGTGTCTTGGGATCGGCTTCCAGCTTGCGTATTTCGTCTTTGTGCTCGGCCGCGTATTCGAAGAGCCCGAGGGCGAACGCACGGCCGGCAAGCACCCGGTCCTTGAAGGAAGCGTAGGTATACGACTCGGATAGGATGGCGATGCGATGACGCATGGCCACGTATTGCAGTCCGAAACGCGGCTGGGCCCCGTAAGTCAGCCATTTTTTGTGATCGGGGGAGAAGTCGCCATAGAAGAATGACTTGTAGCCGGTGCGGAGTTCCAGACGTTTGCCGACGTCGGGCAAGAGCTTGTCGCGCACGGTTTCGATCAACGGGGCATCGGCGGCGGGATGCCGCGGGCCGTCATACGTCAGCGTGTAACGGTGATAGGAACCATTGGTCGTGTGCATATCGACCATCAGGGCGGGGTTCCATTTATTGTGGAAGCGGACGAGCGCCCGCACCTCGGGGCTTTCCAGTTTGACGAAGTCGCGGTTGAGGTCGAAACCTTGGGCGTTTTCACGAATGCCGACGCCGTCGGCGGGGCCGTTTTGGTCGGTGCGGTGTTTCTTGTCGATGCGTTCGTTGCCGTCGGCGTTGAAGATAGGGGCAAAGACGATGACCAGGTCCTTGAGAAGCGGCTTCTCCTTGGCCGTAGCTAGGTCGCGGACAAGCATGAGCAGAGCTTCTTTGCCATCAACTTCGCCGGCGTGGATGTTGCCAATCGCGAACACGACCAGCTTGCCGCTCTTGGCCGCCTCCTCCGGCGTGCCGATCGGCGGATCGGCGAGAATCACGAGTGGCAGCTTGCGGCCCTCGCTGCTGGTCCCAAGTTCACCGAGCCGAACGAGCGGCGCTTCTTTCGCCAGGCGCTCACAAAAGGCGACGACGTCCGCATGGCGGGACGTGGCTTTGTAGTCGCTCTTCTCGGCGATGGTGAGCAATGGTTCGGGAGAGGCTTGTTGACCGGGATTGACGAGAGTGGAAAGAAGAAAAGCGATGCGATAGAAGGCAGTTGACACGTTGTTGTCTCCTCAAGTGGGGTTGAGGAGATTTATACACACTGACGGCTAAATCGCCGATCCAGCTTGCCTTGATTATTCGAAGGGAGAAGGGTTTCCAGGTCGTTAAACTCGAACAACCACCTGGTTCGGCCACAATTGTCCGTGTCTTACGCATGTGCTCCCACGACGAGGATCAAGAAGGATAAAAGGGCAGGAGATTGGCAAAGTCATGGTTAGCCTTGGGGAAGTGGCAAGTTGCAAACCTGCCCCACATTCTCTAGCCAAGCCCAAGCCCAAGTTGATTTGCATTCAAATTCAAACTCGGAAAAATCGTGGATGCGCCATAAATGGGACTTCCCCCGGTCCCTACGAACCGTTGTGCATAGCCAAACCGCGAACCAGAATTATGGCCCTTCGCTCCCATCCGGTACCTCCGCTTTCAAATCGCCGGCTTCAAAGCGCTTCAACTGTTTTGCGAAATACGCCCTCTTTGGCTCCATGTCGATACACTTCTTGATTGTTTGGATTGCTTTTTCCTTGTCACCGCGCTGGAAATGAATCTCGGCCAGCGTATCAAGGTAGCCGGCATGCCCGGCGTCTAGCCTGGTCGCCTCCGTCGCATGATCGAGAGCGGAATCGAGTTCCCTTTGGCAGTTGACCAGGAACCAGGCAAGCGTGTTATGAGCGGTGGCGCTTTTCGGATAGTCCTTGCAGTGCTGCTCGTGTCGCTTGAGGAGCGCCGCAAAAAGATCGTCGGCTTCTTTCTTGCGGTCGTGCCTTTCCAGTTCAGGAATGAGATGGAGCGCCGGGTCGATCGCATCGGGCAGGATCGCCTGGCAGGCCTTCGATTCCTTGAGCGCCTCATCGAGCTTGCCGGCGGCCAGGAGACCGCGGGCGCGCAATTGGTGGATGCGATAGGGCACGATCACCAAGGCGCCGCCTTGAATGAAGTTAGCGTGGCTGCCGAGGACGGGCAGCATGGCCATTTCTTGCAGATCGGCCGCCTTGAGATAGTCCTTCGCGTCCAGACTCTCTTTCATGATTTGCAGCAAGGCCTGGCCGCGGGTCAACGAGGCGGGCTGACCCAGCGTGAGAATCAAGGCTCGCTCGCGGCGGGCTTCCTCGGGAAAGCCGCGTTTGACCAGCTGGGCCGCGAATAGTGATCGACCATAATCCTGGCCCAGCGGCAACCAATGGGAAACCTCCATAAGACGTTTGCCTTCCTTTTCCTGACCGGCTTGGGCCAGCGCCCACCCACGCAGAAAAAGCGGCAATTGCTGGGAGTTGTCCTGATCCCAGGCGTCCCTGTAAGCATCAGCCGCCTTTTCCCATTCCTTCATCTCGACCCAATAGTCGCCCAGGCGAAGCAACAGAATCGGTGTCTTCCCGATTTGCAGGGCCTTTTCCAAAAATGTCTTGCGGAGATCATTGCGACCGAGAGCCTGGGCGGCTTCAGAAACGGCCAGAAAGCCCCGCGCCGCATCCCTAGAATTCATTTCCTTTACAGCCTTTTCCATGTGCTCGGAAAGTATCGTCAACTCCTCGGCGGCAATTTTTCCAGCAACGAGGGCATCGACGCGCTTCATGGTCGCGGCAGGCTTTTCGACCGGATTTTGCTTGCGGAGAAGAAACCACCATGCTGCGGCGGATGGGCCGTTTTCGCGATATAGGCGAGTAAGCAACCGAACGTCGAGGCCCGCCACCTTGGTGGTAGACAGCAGACGACCGGCGTGGTCGAGCGCGCGATCCTTTAAGCCCAGGCGACTTTCCATGTCCACCAGCGATTCATACCAGGAGGCATGGGCGTCGTCTCGGACTTGGCCGGCGAGACTGTCCAACAGGGCGAGCGCCTGATCCTTTTCGCCGAGTTGATGGAGCGTTCGGGCGCGAAGCAGATCCAGCATTGGCCGTGTTTTTGCATCGTCGGCCGCGGCTTTGTCGGCCAGGGAGAAGGCTTCCTTGTATTTCATTTGGTCGACCAGGATCTCCAACGCGGCGAAATAATGCTTGCTCTTAATCAAGATATTCAACGCGTCATCCGGTTGATCGTTCAGGAACAAGGCTTTCGCGGCTAGCCAATGAGATGGGTCATTTTCAGGTTTTTCCGCTGATGCCTGGCGTAGTTCCCGGCAGTATTCCTGAAATGCCTTTTGCTCCCCGGCCAAGCGTAGGCAGGCCGCCGCCAGGGCCATATCGGGAATCAACGTTGCTTTCGGCTTGGATTGTTGGCGCGCCGCGAGCTTTGTCCATTGACCCTGTTCCATCAGAATGGCATCGGCAAGTTCCGGCTTGCCACACGCCTCGGCGGCCTTTAGCGCGTTTTCCCGATCCCCTTTGGCGCGGTAGAGAAAAACGAGGACGTCCCCCGGCCATTTTCCGGAGTTGGGCAGCTTCAGCCGAGCTTCATATTCTTTGACCTTCTCGTCAATCTTGCCCGTGAGGAACCAGTAGGCCGCGTAGTTGGCCACGCCTTCGGTTGTGCCGCTGGCGGCGCTGAACTCAAGCAATTCCTCCAAGAGCGGGATTTGTTCGTCAACGAGCATGCTCGGCGTGGACTGAGGCAAGTTAAGGGCAAGTTGTTGATAAAGTTGGCGTCGCTGTGTTTCATCCGGCTCCGCGCGGGCCAACCGGATAAGTGCTTTACGACCGGGGCCGCCGAGTTCGAAAAGGCTCCGAGCGGCCTGGGATTTGATGTTGAGATCCAGATTGTCCTTGTAGCGCTGGATCAAGTCGGCGACAGGCTGCGGCGTATCGGGATAAATGCCCCACCGGAAGTCCTCCAGAATCTCCCCGGCGCGGCGTTTTACTTCGGCCTCACCGTTTTGGAACGCTTCCTCCAGGGCGGGCTCGGACGCTTGACCAGCGGCACGGAGTTTCTTGGAGGCGTTTTCTCGCGTGCTGAAATCGTCGCTGCCCAGGTCTTTGACCCACTGGGCGATATCGCTCTTGGTCGGCGGTTTCTTGGAAGCGTCCTCGGACAAAGCAAAAGAGGCAGCAATGAGCCGGGCCAGTAAGCCAAGAGCTACCGAGCACCTGGACACGGGAAACTCCTTTAATGGGATTTCAGGAGCCTTGCATCGGAATGGAGAACACGAATCGCCAACAGCATACCATAGAACGGTTTGCTTGCGGATTCCTAACTCGAACAGTCCCTTTACCTCACCAGCCCGCAGGGCCAGCAAGGGTGAGAATATGCGTCCTTGCCGGCGCTGCTGCCTTGTAGAGTAGGGTGAGTTAGCTTTTCCGGTGAGACTTCTCTACTTTGTTGCGCAAATAAGCTGTGATGAAGTCGTCGATTTCGCCGTCGAGGACTTTCTGCACCTGCGCCGTTTCCGTGTTGGTGCGGACGTCTTTGACCAGCGTATACGGCTGCATCACGTAGTTGCGGATTTGATAGCCCCAGGCCACTTCGCCTTTTTCATCATAGAGCTTTTCGACCTCGGCCTGGCGCTTTTGCTCCTCGATGCGATAGAGCTTGGCCTTTAGTTGAGATAGGGCCATGGCGTCGTTTTTGTGCTGACTGCGCTCACTGCGGCTCTCGGCAGCGATGCCGGTGGGTTTGTGAATATAGCGGACGCCGCTTTCCGTTTTGTTTTGATGCTGGCCGCCGGGGCCGCCGCTGCGGAAAGTCTGGCGTTCCAGTTCATCGGACCGGAGTTCGATCTCGATGCTGCCGTCGATTTCCGGCATCACGTCAACGGCGGCGAACGATGTCTGCCGCCTAGCATTGGCGTCGAAGGGACTGATGCGCACCAGCCGATGAACGCCGGCCTCGCTCTGGAGATTGCCGTATGCGTAGTCGCCGACGATGTGCAAGGTGGCACTGCGGATGCCGGCCTCTTCGTTTCTCAGCTCATCAACGATGTCAGCGGTGTAGCCATGGCGCTCGGCCCAGCGGGCGTACAGGCGCATGAGCATCTGGGCCCAATCGCAGGCCTCGGTGCCGCCCGTTCCCGCCTGGATGCGCAGGTAGGCGTTGCTGGCGTCTTGCGGCCCACTGAGCATGGCCCGAAGCTCGAATTCGTCGAGGCGTTTTTCGATCCTTCCTAGTTCGTCTTCCAGTTCACGGTCGTGGCTGGGATCCTCGGCGGCAAATTCCGCGAGGACTTCCAGGTCATGGCTTGCGGCTTGCAATTCCTCGAACGGTTTCAAAAGGGCATTGAGCGGCTTGAGTTGTTGAATGACCTGTTGGGCTCTTTCGGGATTATCCCAGAAAGTGGATTCGCCCATCCGCGCGTTCAGGGCGTCGCGCTGTTTGGATTTGGTGGGGATGTCAAAGACTGTCCCGCAGATGAGTCAAACGGCTAATCACCTCATCGGTTCGTCGGCGTAAATCGGCGTTCATGGAGGGATCATTCCTTTCGGGGACGCGGAAATCCTGTAACTTAACCAAACATACCACCAAACGCTTGCTCTGCACAATTGGAGATGATAAGGGTTAGCTTGGGTTCGGAGAATTTCTTGCAAAGGCGCGAAGGCGCCAAGGATGATAAGTAGCGATGAGCCGATTATCAAATAAAGTGGCGTTAATTACCGGCGGCGGCAGCGGCATCGGCCTTGAAACAGCCCGATTATTCCTTCGCGATGGAGCGAAAGTTGCCATCGCTGGGCGCGATGAGAGCAAGCTCAAGGAAGCCGCCAAGAACCTGAATGGAGGGGACCGCCTTTTTTTTAGTCCTTGCGATGTCAGCGAGATGAATCAAGTAAAAGCGCTGGCCAAGCGCGTCACGGACCATTTCGGCCCCATAAGCATCCTGGTTAACAATGCGGGGCTCAATATCAAGCAGCGCGCTTTCCGCGATTTAACTCCCGAACTATGGCAAAAGGTGGTCCGCACGAATCTCGACGGCGCCTTCTACTGTATCTACGCCGTAGTTCCCGGCATGATCGAACGTCGCGATGGCGTCGTCATTAACATCAATTCCATATCCGGCAAGCGGGCTACGCCGCTGGGCGGCCTGGCCTATGTGGCGGCCAAACACGGCATGACGGGAATGGGGTTGTGCTTGGGCGCGGAGGAAAATGACAGCGGCGTGCGCTTCTGCAATATTTATCCAGGGGAGGTTGACACACCTATCCTCAAGGATCGTCCGACGCCGCTGAGCCAGGAGCATTTGAGCCAGATTTTGAAGCCGGAGGACGTGGCGTCGGCGGTCTTATTCGTCGCGACTCTGCCGCCGCATGTGTCGGTGCCGGAATTGATTATCAAGCCGGCGAACGCGGTGTACCTGTAACGTTTAGCGGCGAGCCTCGGGCGAGCGCGTTGCAAACGCGCTCGCCCGAGGCTCGCCGCTAAACCAATTTTACTTTTCCACGACATCAAACACGATACACGACACGTTATCGCGCGAGCCGGAGTCGAGCGCCAGCTGCCCCAGGCCATCGGCACAAAGCTGCACATCGGTCTGGTCTTTGACAAAGTTCAATAATTGCTCGTCGTTAACCACTCCGCTCAGGCCGTCGGTGCAGAGCACAAAGCGGTCGTCCGCCATAAGCTGAATTACCTTTACTTCAGGGCCTTCGCCCACTTCGTTCGAACCGAGGTATTTCCAGAGTACGTTGCGATAGCGGTGCGTCTTTGCCTCGGCGGCGGAAATGGTCTTGGCTTCGACGAGAGCCTGGGCGATCGAGTGGTCGACCGTTAGTTGCTCGATTTTCTTGGTGCGAATGAGATAGCAACGGCTGTCGCCCAATCCCGTGACATACATCACGGCGCTGCCCTTGCGCCAGACCGCCATCACGACGGTCGTCCCCATGTTCTTGAGGTCGCGATCCAGAGCGGCCATGGCCATGATCTCTTCGTTGGCCTGGACGATGGCCTTGCGAATGATGGTCTTGGTCTCCTCATTGCCGACGGCGCCTACGATATTTTTCTTGAGTTCGCGCGGCACGATTTCCACCGCCCGCTTGCTGGCGATTTCACCTGCCGCCTGACCGCCCATGCCATCAGCCACCATCAAGACGGTCATATCGGGGAATGGCTTTACGTCGATGGAATCTTCATTGTTTTCCCGATAGTTACCGAGAAGGGTGCAGGTGCCGATGTTCAGAGATAAGGCCATGGGGCCACCTCATTCTTTCAGTCGTTTGCCGCCATGGAACGAGTCAATGGGACAGTAATGCCAGCGGTTCCGCGTTTTTGGACTTTCTCTAATCAACCGAAAGACCATAGGCGACACCGACTTACGGTGCCCAGCCTACAAATCTAGCCTAACCAGCAGGCTGGCGGTTCACAAGAGGTTGCCTTTGCTTACCGGCAAATCAAACGGTCACTCAGGCGATACAAATATTCCTTGCCCAGTCCCGAAAAGGCATTCAGAGGGGCCGCTCCACCGAGGAACGCCGTTGCCGAGCCGAGAGGACCAGGCAAAGCAAGAAATTCATTGCATCGTGTAAATATAGACCGGTCCCGGTAGGGACGCAACTGCCGCCAGACCGGAACAGGATGAGCAGGGAACCGATTGCATGGCCTTTGCGGGTAGTAACTATTGCGGGTGCCTGCCGGTCTTCGGCTATCCGGATGCCAAACTGGTCCCTGGCTTGCCGCCCCAATTGGGCATTTCTTGACTCGTAGAGAGGCTCCGAATTAATTGCTGGTGGAGTCGCGAAGCATTTATGGCTACAATCATAACCGACCTTCCCGCCAGGGCTTGATGCCTCAATGCATGCCGAATTCTTACGAATGGCGTGCTCCCGCCTCGCCGGAATCATGGAGCTTGCGATGCCTCGACGGACATTAGTCCATCTGATCAGGCTGGCTGCCTTCCTTTTCTGGATCCTTATAGCTGCTCCAGCCGCATGGACCGCCGAGGCCAATCTGGAAGGTATTGAATTCTTCGAGAAAACAATCCGTCCCTTGCTCGCCGCTAATTGTTTGTCGTGTCATAACGCTGCCAAACATAAAGGAGGGCTGGTGCTGGAGAACGAAGCCGGCCTGATGAAAGGCGGCGACACCGGCCCGGCCGTGAAGCCGGGCGATCCCGATAAGAGCCTCCTAGTCGAACTGATTCGTTACACCGGCGATATCAAAATGCCGCCTAAGGGCAAGCTGCCCGACGAAGCGGTTGCCCAGCTGACAAAGTGGGTCAAAATCGGAGCGCCCTGGCCGGCAGATCACGGAACTGGAGCCGGCTCCAATGCCGCTAAGCCCTTTGACCTCAAGGAGCGGTCCAAGCACTGGTCACTGCAACCACTCAAAACCCTCCACGCCCCCAACGTCAAACAGGCTGATTGGCCGCGTAACGACCTGGACCGCTTCATCCTTGCCAAGCTAGAGAGCAGCGGATTGAAGCCCGCCCAACCGGCGGACAAGCGCATCTGGCTCCGGCGCGTTACGTTTGACCTGATTGGCTTGCCACCTACCCCCAACGAAATTGACGCCTTCCTGGCAGACGACTCCGTTCAAGCCTACGAAAAAGTTGTGGACCGTTTGCTCGCCTCGCCCCATTACGGCGAACGCTGGGCCAGGCACTGGCTCGACTTAGTCCGTTATGGAGAAAGTGCCGGCCACGAGTTTGATTTCGAGATGCCTGAAGCTTTCGAATACCGCGACTACGTGATCCGAGCCCTCAATGATGACCTGCCGTATGATCGATTTGTCGTCGAGAACATTGCCGGCGACCTCCTGCCCAAGCCGCGTCGCCATCCCAAGGACCATTTTAACGAATCGATTATCGGCACGGGCTTTTGGTTCCTGGGCGAGTCCATGCATTCACCCGTCGAAGTGCGCAAAGACATGGCGGACCGCATTGACAACCAGATTGATGTTTTCGGCAAGACTTTTATGGGAATGACCATGGCTTGTGCTCGCTGCCACGATCACAAGTTCGATGCGGTGCCGACGAAGGATTACTATGCGATGATGGGATACCTGGAGAGTTCGCGTTACCAGCGGGCCTTCATTGATGATCCCAAACCGACAAGAGACCTAGTCGATCGGCTTCATGAAGTTCGCCAGGAACTCGAACCAAGAGCCATAGCGGCCACCTCACGCTCCCTGTTGTCTCAAATCCAAAAGGGGGAGGAGCCTGCCAAGGCGGACGCAGTGATTAAACCGTTGCTAGAACTTGCCGGCACGGATGAGAGTCACTTCGCCGCCAAAAAAAACGAACTGCTCGAATGCTGGAAAGCCGAGAAGGAGCGGGCAGCCGGGTTTGAGGGCCAGGCGGCGCCGTTCGAATGCTTTACCAAGTCGGGCTATAAGGACTGGTTCGTAACCGGCGAGGCGTTCGGTGAAAAGCCGGCCCATTTCGGCCAGATTGAATTGCGGCCGGATGATTCAATGCCGGTGCGCCGAGTTTGCCGCGACGGCCTGGCCCATAGCGGGCAACTTTCAGGACGCCTCCAAGGCGCGCTGCGCTCCAAGACGTTCCGGCTGGAAAAAAGCCATATCTTCTACCATCTCGCCGGCCAGGGCGTGCGCGTCAATTTGATCATCGACGGTTATCAGCGAATCCAGGCGCCTATCTACGGCGGCTTGACGTTTTACGCCCAGAATGATCGGCTCTATTGGGCGGAGCAAGATGTGAGCATGTGGAAGGGCCACAATGCTTACATTGAGTTTCTAGACGACGGTGATGGATATGTCGCTGTTGACCGCATTGTGTTCGCGGACAATGCCATGCCGGCCGATGGTCCGAATCCATTACTGACTAAGCTCTTGGAAGAACTCTCGGCCGATACCCCAACAAAACTAAGGGAGAGAATACAGGGCCTTTTCCGGGAAATAATCGACCAATGGCAGTCAGGAAAGCTAACAAAGCTGGACGACCGCAACGAGCGAATAGACTTACTCAATGCATTGCTAAGCAGTGAATGGACGAAAGACGCGCCTGGAGAATCCAAGGATCAGGTGGACCGCGATCGGCTGAAGTCTTCTCTGACTAGATTGCAAGATATCGAAAAACAACTTCCCACGCCGCGCCGGGTCATGGCGATGACAGACGGCACGGGGATCAACGAACGCATCTTCATCCGGGGCAATTACAAGAGCTTGGGGGAAGAAGCCCCGCGCCGGTTTCTGCAAGTTTTAGCGGGAAGTGACCAGGCAGCCCCATGGTCGGGCAGCGGCCGCCTTGAATTAGCCCTGCGAATGGTGGCCCCGTCAAACCCCTTGTTGTCCCGCGTAATGGTCAACCGCATTTGGAAACACCATTTTGGTGAAGGAATTGTCCGCACTCCGGATGACTTCGGCGTGCAGGGCCAAGTGCCGACTCATCCTGATTTGCTTGATTATCTTGCCGGGGAATTCATTCGCCAAGGCTGGTCAATCAAGAAGATGCACCGCAAGATGGTGCTTTCCAGCACGTATCGCATGGCCAGCCATGCATCGGCGAAGGACGAAGAAGCCGATCCGCAAAACAAGTTACTGCACCGCATGCCGATTCGGCGTCTGGAGGCTGAATGCATCCGGGATGCGATCCTAGTGGTATCGGGAAGGCTCGACAAGAAACTCTATGGTCCCAGCGTGCCTCCCTACCTGACGGATTTCATGCTCGGCCGAGGTCGGCCCGCATCGGGTCCGCTCGACGGCGACGGCCGACGCAGCCTCTATATAAAGGTCCGGCGCAATTTCTTGACGCCCATGTTTCTCGCCTTTGACTATCCCATTCCCTTCACGACCATGGGTAGACGGAGCGTTTCCAACGTCCCGGCGCAGGCTTTGGCCCTGATGAATAATCCGTTCATCATTCAGCAAGCCGGACTATGGGCGAATTGCATTCTTTCGGAAAAAGATTTGACCCCAACCCAGCGAATAATGGGCATGTACCGCTCGGCGTATAGTCGAGAACCCAGCGAGGTTGAGATCGCGGATGCACTAGGCTTCGTTGACGAGCAGGCCAAGGAATACGGCAAGAAAGACGATCCACGTGCCTGGACCGATTTGTGTCATGTGATGATGAACGCGAAGGAATTCATTTTTATCAATTAGGAAGCCGCATCGGCTTGTGGCATTTTCAATATGCATTGCAACAATTTCCTGCAACCGCCTCTCTCGCGCCGTGAAATGTTGGCTCAATGCGCCAATGGCTTTGGCGCCCTGGCCCTTACCGCGCTGCTTGGCGACCCGGCTTACGGCGCCACTCCGGACGACAAGGATCCGCTGGCGCCCATGTCGCCGCACTTTAAGGCTAAGACGAAGAACGTCATTTTCCTGTTCATGGACGGCGGCCCGTCGCAAATGGACACGTTCGATCCCAAACCGCGCCTGGCCAAGGAACACGGCCAGCCGATCAAGGTGAAAGTCGAACCGACGCAATTCAACAACGTCGGCACAGTGCTGCAATCGCCCTGGAAGTTCAATAACTACGGCAAAAGCGGCATTCCGGTTAGCGATCTATTCCCCAACGTCGGCCAATGTGCGGATGATCTCTGCATCATCCGTTCGATGGTCTCCGAGTTCTCCGAACACACCAATGCCAATTACTTCCTGCATTCGGGCACCGGCCAGCAAGGTCGGCCGAGCATGGGTTCGTGGGTGACTTACGGCCTTGGTTCCCAGTGCAAGAACCTGCCTGGCTTCATCGTGCTTCATAGCGGAATGATCCCGCCCGGCGGCCTGGATTGCTTCAACAGCGGCTTCCTGCCGGCTTCCTTTCAAGGATCCCTCTTTCAGCGTGGCGATGTTCCGGTCGCGGATCTGAAGCGAACCGAGTCAACGGCGAAGTTGCAAGAGGGCAAGCTCGGCCTCATGCGCAAGCTCGATCAAGGCTTGGTCAAGCGCAACGGCGCCGACGATAAACTGGAGGCCGCTATTGCCAATTATGAATTGGCCTTTCGCATGCAGACCGCCGTGCCGGACCTGATGGATCTAAAGGGGGAGTCAGACGCGACGAAAGACCTTTATGGCGTCAATGACCAGAAGACAGAGATCTTTGGCCGGCAATGCCTGATCGCTCGACGTTTGATTGAGCGAGGCGTCCGTTTCATCGAACTGCTTTGCCCCAATCTCGGCCACGATCGCTGGGACCAGCACAGCAACTTGAAAGGCGGCCACGAAGCCAACGCCCGCGCCGTGGACAAACCCATCGCCGGACTGCTCAAGGACCTGAAGTCCCGGGGTCTGCTTGATTCCACACTGGTCCTTTGGGGCGGTGAATTCGGCCGGACGCCAATGGCGCAGGGCAGCGATGGCCGCGACCATAACCCGTTCGGCTACACCATGTGGCTCGCCGGCGGCGGCGTTAAGGCCGGCCACATCCACGGCGCCACTGATGATTACGGCTATCATGCGATCGAAGACAAGGTGCCGATGCATGACCTTCATGCGACCATGCTTCACCTTTTGGGATTGGACCACAAAAAGGTGACGTATCGATTTGGCGGCCGTGATATGCGCTTAACCGACGTGTTCGGTGAACTCGTCAAAGGCATTTTGGCATAGTATAGTTTCAGCAATCTTTCGTAGGTTGGGTCAGAGGGGATGCCCGAATGCCTCAGGTCAAGCAGTGCAGCGCATGCCAGACGGAATTAGATGCCGGCTCACCTGATGAATTCTGTCCCAAATGTCAGCCTCATTTCGGAGTTACCGCCACCGCTGCCACACCACCCGGCAGTGAGGCTCAAACGCCCGGCCAGCGAGCCCTTTTTGCCGCCCCCGCGCCGGCCGAGCTAGCCCCTCGCTTTCCCAACCTGGAGATTTTGGGCCTGCTGGGCTTGGGCGGGATGGGCGCTGTTTACAAGGCCCGCCAACCAGCTCTGGATCGCCTGGTGGCTCTAAAGATCCTGCCTGCCGAGGCCAGCCGCGATGTCGCCTTTACGGAGCGTTTTACTCGTGAGGCCCGTGCGCTCGCCAAACTGAGCCATCCAGGCATTGTCACGGTCTACGATTTTGGCCAGAGCGATGGCCTGTTTTATTTCATCATGGAGTTTGTCGATGGGGCCAATCTTCGACAACTCATGAAAGAAGGGAATCTGACGGCCGAGGGCTCTTTGAAATTGGTTCCCCAGATTTGCGACGCTCTGCAATTCGCACATGACGATGGCGTGATTCACCGCGACATTAAGCCGGAGAATATCCTGGTGGATAAGAAAGGTCGCGTGAAGATAGCCGATTTCGGAATCGCCAAGTTGCTGGGTCCCAAAACGAATGACTACACGCTTACCGGACCTTGGCAGATCATGGGCACGTTGCATTACATGGCCCCCGAGCAGATGGACAATCCTCTGGGTCTCGATCACCGGGCTGACATTTATTCGGTAGGCGTGGTTATCTATGAAATGTTGACCGGCCAATTGCCACGCGGCAATTTCCCCCTGCCATCGCGGAAAGCGGGGGTCGATTCACGCATCGATCAAATTGTCTTGCGGGCCCTGGAGACCGAGCCCGGCCGCCGCTATCAGCGCATCATTGAAGTGAAGGCAGCGGTGGATTCGGTAACAGCTGAGGCGCTTCTCGAAGTCGTTCCTGCCGAACCTCGCCGGAAGAGCAAAAGAGCACTCGATCTAGCGATAATCGAAGCGGAAGTACAAGCCTCGGCCAATGCTTTGATGTGGGCGGGGCGGCTCAATTGTGTCGTCAGCCTAATCGGATTAATCGCGTTTTTGGTTCGCGGCTCTAGTGAAATGAGCTTTGTATTTCTTGTTGTTTTCGTGGGGATGGGAGTCACCATGATCCAGGGCGCCAAGAAAATGATGCGCCTGCAAGCCCGCGGTCTCGTCATGCTCTGTGCCGTTTTTGCAATGTTGCCTCTTCCACCCGGCTGCCTTATTACGTTCCCGATTGACCTATGGGTGTTTTCGACTTTGAGGAGGGACGCAGTTAAGAGAGGATTTCAAGAAATGCTTCTGCAATCCGTGGAGGCAGCTCCATGACTCGCTATTCTGGCATGGTTCAAACGGAGGTTACAGCGTGGGGCAGGTTTGCAACCTGCCGGGCACGGAATCGCCCGGCAGGTTGCAAACCTGCCCCACGCTACTTGTTACCTCAACACCGCAGTTCTTGAACCATGCCGCTATTCTTGACTTGTTTCAGCCGTAATTGACGCTTTTGTAAAACCTTCCGAAGATCTTGTAATTTGTGCATCCCACCCGCCTTAGTATTCTGGCCTTTTCACGGTCGCGGGCCTCTGCTACATTCCCGCCCGTCTGATTGAAAGTTGCACGCCCAACGGGCTCGTGTGGCTTGACTCACCGCCCTTCTCACACCCGCGCTTGACCCCTCGCCGGCTCGCCATTGTCTGCTTGCTCTTCTTGCGAACTCCAAGGCAGTGACATTCCATTGTCACATGCGTGGACGGTGCGCAAGTTCGTCTCAAGAATCCGCGTCAAGCCCGACCCAAATCGTTGGCTTGACGCGGCAAGGAGGATTTCCCGTCATGCGCAAGGACGCGCTTCTCTTCGCTTTGTGGTCAATCGGGGCAGGACTGTGGATCGGCGCCGCGCCGCCGCGTTGTGGGGCCGGCTGACCGCCGGCGGGGTGCCCCACCCCCGTGATCGGCGGTTCGCCGATCTTTCTTCCTCCCAGTTATGCGTCAGGGCCCGGCCAGTATCCCGCCAGTAAAGGAAATGCTCAGCAAATCCGGCGGCCGCAAGCCGTCAAGGTGGCTGCAAACCCGCCCCCGCGCGTGGCTCGCGGAAAGGTAGACGATCCTCCCATGCCGGAGCGGACCACCAAGGAAACCCGGCCCGCGCCTCTAACCCTGCCTTCTCCTGAAGAGCTGGGTATCGCCTCACCGAAGGCCGGGGGCGATTCCTTTGACTGGAGTCCCGTGCAGCGACGCTTCCGTGATGCCGGGGCCAGTTGTTTTCATGTGGAGTTTATGCCTGAAGGCGGCTGCAAGCTTATCTGTTTGTTGCCGGCCGAACAACCGGATCGCAATCACCGGATCGACGTCCAAAGTTCTTCGGAAGAAGAAGCGGCGCGCCTGGCGCTGGCCAAACTGGATGATTGGCATGTTGCCAAGAAAAAGTAACCAGCTTTCTGTTCTACCGCAATTTTAATACCGGCCGCCTCAAGGGCAGGATTAATGCTAGAGTGGTACAGACCTGATTCTATACCCCTTGACGAGCCGACCCCGCGGCGGAAGCGAGTGAAGCGTGTCCACCTTAACGGAGCCATCTTCCAATGGCACTCCCGGCGCATCGACCACCTTGCAAGATGTGGCTGCCTCGGTTGTGCGGCGGGCTCAGCAGCAAGGGTACATCGTTCCTCGGGAGATCCGCGATGAACTGACAAATGCGGGAATGCCGGCTTCTCATTGGAAGGAAGTCATCGCCCTGGCTCAGCCCGCGCTGACCTTGCGCCGGGGCCGTTATTATTTCGTGCCCGCCATTAGTCTTCGCATGCAGCAGGAACAGAAACAACAGCAGGACATTCACCAGTCCGTTCGCCGCATCATTCGCCATTACAAAAAGGCGGCGAAATTAGTCGAACGGCGCGAACAAGACCGCCTTGATTTCATTCAGCCAGTGAAGATCCACACGGAAGAAGGGCAAGAACTGAACCTCCTGAGCCGGGATTTATCATCGACCGGCATACGGATCGTCGGCACGCACCGGCTGCTTGGGCAAAAAGTTGTCATCACCGTGCCCGATGTCGATGGCAGCGAACCGGCCCGATTCGTGGCCCGCATCCTGTGGACTTGCTCGGCTGGCGATGATTTGTTCGAAAACGGCGGACGCTTTCTGGAAATAGCCAAGAAGGCTTGAGCATTTCATTCATTCGTTGCGCCCAGCTACCTAATTCTCCATAAACCTTTGCAAGCTAATGTGTTGACGAATGCACCAGATCCTGCCGTGCAACGAAAGTAACAAATCGTAAATGCCTCTCTATGGCGATCAACATGGTTCAATATCCGCCCTTCACCGATGGCCGAGATTACCAGAACCCCAACGGCGCTAAGAAGCATTCTTTCCATTGCTTTCCAAAGGGGGTGTGGCAAGGTGGAAAGAAGCAATTGATATCATGATGCCTTGTAAGTAATGGAGCGGCCCCGCCGCGGAGGCTTGTTAGGCTTTCCACGCCATACCCACCAAACCTCCCGCTGCCATTAGCCACACTGAATTGAACCGATAGCGAATCAGAATGACCAAGCTGATGAAGGCCATGGCCCACGTCGGCACGTCGATCAACGCTTTCGTCCCCAGTTGCCAGGTGACTGCGGCCATCAAGGCTAGAGCGCCGGCGTTGACGCCGTCCAAAAAGTCCCCCGCCCGCTTCGACTTGCGTATCCAGGGAATTAGCGGTCCGCTCAGCGCCACGAAGGCAAAACCCGGCAGAAAAATGCCGACCGTGGCAACCAGGGCGCCAAACGGACCGAGCAAGACGTAGCCAATAAACGTGGCTGTCGTCGACACCGGCCCCGGTGTCACCTGACCCGCGGCAATGGCGTCGAACAACTGCTGCTCCGTCAGCCAGCCCCCGCGCTCCACTAGGTCCGCCCGCAGAAAAGCCAGCAACACATAGCCGCTGCCAAACAGAACTGCCCCGATCTTGAGAAAGATCAAGAAGAGTGTTCCAAGTCCGATAGCGCCACCGGCGGCGCCTGTGCCGGTGACTGCCAGCGGCAGAGTCGGCATCAATAGCGCAGTCGCCGAAGTGCCGGCTCTTCGATGGCGGAGGATCTCCCGGCAAACGCAAACCGCCAAACCGGCTCCGAATAGAACTGCCAGCTCATGAACGTGAAGAATGTTGAGCCCGACTGCGATAATCGCCACAAGAAGAAGCAAAGGAGTTCGGATAGCCGAGCGCCCCAGGTTCCAAAGCGCCTGGGCGATGACGGCGATCACCACGGCTTTGACGCCGTAGAGCAAATCACTGTTTTCCCACGTCGACCCGTAGGAGACATAAGCCCAAGCCAGCAAGGTGACGAGCAGCGTCGCCGGCAGGATGAAACATGTTCCCGCGATCACAAGCCCCAGCCAGCCCGCGCGCAAGCAACCCAGGTGAATGGCCATCTCGGTGGAATTCGGCCCCGGAATGAGGTTGGTCGCGCCGAGCAGATCTAGAAACTTTTCGCGCGTCAACCAGCGACGCCGGTGGACGAACTCGTCTTCCATCATGGCGATGTGAGCGGCCGGTCCGCCAAAGGAAGTGAAACCCAGTCGCAAGAAGACCCAGAAGACTTCACGAAGCCTGGTGGACAGAGGAGCCGTTGCGGATTCCGCTTCATGGGTAGGTTCGCCCTGCATGATTACCGCTTTCAGATAGGGAATGTCCGGTTGGCTGGAGACCTATGGAATAGGTTGTCCCCCTACAAGGCAAGAGCGGTTCTATCGACGGCCCGACGAACAGAAGGTAGACTAGAATTATGAGCGAAACAATGCTAACGATTGAAGACGCCGCTCGTTGTCTTTCTGACCTGGTGGAACGGGTTCACGCGAACGGTGAGATTGCGGTCCTTATGAAGTCCGGACGGCCGCTTGCCCGAATCGTGCCCGTTCCGCCTACGGAGCCAAATGCGGAAGACCTGCTCGCATTTCTGCGCCGATGGCGCATCGAGCATCCCGAGCCGGATGAGCAGTTCGCGGAAGCCATTGAGGAAAGCCGAAGAGCAGTACAGCCTCCTCGAGATCTATGGGAATAATTCTGGATTCCTCCATCCTAGTTGCCTTCGAACGACGGCGATTCGATCTGGAACGATTGCTCACGGATCATTCACCCCCTGCAATCGCGGCAATAACGGCAGCGGAAATCCTCATCGGAGTGGAACGGGCGGACACGCCTGAGCGCCGGAGCCGGCGCGAATTATTTGTTCAAAACATCTTCGCACGTGTGCCAATTATTCCCTTCGACATGGCACAAGCACGACTATACGCCGTTCACTACGCCGAGTTGGCTGCCCGCGGAGAAATAATCGGTGATCGTGATCTGCAAATCGCGGTGACTGCCTTGAGCCTCGAGCACGATTTGGCAACTCTGAATGTTGGTGAATTCCAGCGGGTAATTGGCTTAAAGCTCGTAGACTTGTCTGTCTACAAAGCTCCGTAAGGCTGACTGCCAGGCAGCAAGTCTTTCTAGGCGCGATCACCGAAATCGTTGCACTGATAGTCACGATTGCAAAAAACGAGATTCCCTTGAAGAAGCAGACCAAGGTCGCGCCATTCGGCGAAAGGAGAATTGCCGTGCAAATCTGGTTTTGGGCCGGTTGCGCCATCCTAATATTTTTCGAACCCGCGGTGGCTGACGAGCCATCCGAAAAGGAACCGGTTAAGAAGGAGGCCCAAGCACCAAAGCCGCCGCCCAAGCCGATTCTGCCGGCTGGAAAGCCAGGCGAACAAGTAAAGGCTCTCATCAAGGAATGCGACGAGGCTGTAGCCGCTTTTCGCAAGAAATTCGAGGCGGCCAAATCCGATGAAGAGCAAGAAAAGCTTTTCGAGCTTATGCCCGATCGAGAAGCTTACGCCGCACTCATTGTCGACGTGGCGGACAGGAATCCGAAGGACCCAGCGGCATTCGACGGCCTGATTTGGGCCGTCCGCAACTCGAGTCGGCCTCCCAAGCGAACTGATACGCCCTTCGCTCGAGCCAAAGCCGCTCTCATCAGGGATCACCTCGACAACCCCGGCATCGGCCGTTTGTGCATGACTCTCAGGCATGAATTCTGCGATCCGGGGGCCAAGGAAATCGCCGAGATGATTTTGGCAAAGCACTCCGACAAATGTGTCCAATCCCAGGCGTCTTTTTCGCTAGCCCTTCTTTTACATGCACGTGCCATGGAGGCAGAATACCTGAATAAGCTGGAATCCAAACAGCTTGAAAGCCTGGAAAAGACCTACGGCAAGGAAGCGATCGCCGGCATTCGAATGGGCGATAAGGCCGCGCAGAAGAGACGAGCCGAGGAACTACTTGAGAAAATCACTGAGGACAAGGGCTATGCCGCCGCGACGGTTGAGCGCGGCGATAAAAAGCTTACCTTGGGAGACCTGGCCCAGCGCCAACTATTCGAGTGGCGCGAGCTACAACCCGGCAAGCCGGTTCCCGAAATCGCCGGCGAAGATATAGATGGCAAGTCGCTTAAGTTGAGTGATTACAAGGGCCAAGTGGTGCTCCTCGATTTCTGGGGACACTGGTGAGGCCCTTGCCAGGCTATGTACCCACACGAGCGGTCGCTTGTGGAGAAGTTTCATGGCAAACCGTTTGTCATCCTCGGCATCAACAGCGATCCGAACCGCGAAATCGTGAAAACCGTCTCGGTCAAGGAAAAGCTCACCTGGCGTTCCTTCTGGGACGGCGGCTCAACGGACGGCCCGATTGCCTCGCAATGGAACGTAACCGGTTGGCCGACCGTTTATCTAATTGATCACAAGGGCCTCATTGTCCGCAGGATCGGCATGAGCAAAGAGGATGACAACCTCATTGAGGAGAAAGTCCAAGAGGCGGAAAAGGCGGGCAAGAAGTGATCGACAGTTGGCCGCCGCACGGGTATTAACCCTGGCCGTGAAGGTGCCATTACTCGGTGTGCTCCGCACGAGTCTCGCCGCGCTTGTCGGGAGTATCCGAATGTCGAAGACCCACGTTCAGACGAGCGAAATTCGTCTGGCCCTTAGGAAAACTAAGCTCAGCTCGACTTGGCTTATCGACACTCTCTACAGCTTGTTCCGCAATAACTGCAAGTGCTCGAATTTTGAGCCGAGCACCGTTTTGCTATCGACGGCCAGCCATTGGTCGAGCAGCGTGGCGTATAGATTGCGGAAATCGGTGTTGTGTTTGAGGTCGCCGGCATCGAGGTCCGCCAGGCTTGGGTGCTTGGTGATGGGGCCGTTCTTGACCGCCGGCCCGGCCACGAACAAGCAAGAAGCCGCCCCATGGTCCGTTCCCTTGCTGCCGTTTTCATGGACGCGACGGCCGAATTCCGAAAACGTCATGGCCAGTACGCGCTTGTCATGGCCGGTTTCCTTGAGGCGCGTGAAGAGGAAGCTCACCGCATCAGAAAGTTCGGCCAGCAGCCTTTGTTGATCTTCGGCCTGCCCGGAGTGCGTGTCGAATCCATCGATCATGACATAGAAAACCCGGGTGCCAAAGCCCTTGGCGATCAGCCTAGCGATCAAGGCCATCTTTTGGCCCAAGGGTGTGGCCGGCACATTTTGATCGGCTTTCTTGTCTTCTTTCAATATATCGCGGAGACGATCCAGGGTGCTGTAGGTTTGGATCTGGCGGCGCTGAATGAACTGAAGCAGGTCGTCGGCCTTGCCGGCCGGCTCAGGTTCGGCGAGATCTTGAATGAGCTTGCGGCGGGCTTGTTTGCGTTCGGCGTCGCCTTTGCCTAGATCGAGAATATAGGCCTGCTCGTTATTGATGCTCACTACGCCGGCCGACGAGCCTTGCAAGGCCAGGGGGAGTCGATTAGGCCCGAGCTGAACCACCGGGACATTGCCTTTTTTGTCTTGCAAGTCCGTGGTGCTGCGGCCGATCCAGCCGGTGCCGACCTTACGCAAGGGGTCGGCCGACTGCCAAACGTCCATGGACTCGAAATGCGAGCGGTCCGGGTTGGGATAGCCCACACCCTGCACGATCGCCAGCGATTGGTTTTGCAACATTGTGCCGAAGGCTTTCATGGCCGGATGCAAACCGATGTAATCATCGACCTTTATGACTTTTTCCTTGGCGAAGCGAAGAGTTGGCCTGGCCTTCTGGTAGATGTCATCCGCGTACGGAATAACGGTATTGAGACCATCATTGCCGCCGGTCATTTCGATGACAACAAGGACCGAGTCTTTGCCCACCTCGGCGGCCCGAGCGGTGTTGGCCAGGAACTGCGGCACAACGCCGCCCAAAGCAAGCAAGGACGAGCCTTGAAGCGTGCGGGCCAGAAAAGCGCGGCGGTTTAGCATGATCGGGTCTCCTTAACGCAGCTCGCCGCTCCGCGGCGGAATGCCGCGACGGAGCCGCCAGGTACATTGCATGCCGCGACGGAGTCGCGGTTACTTTAAGTTCCTAGGCCAACTGATATTCCGGCATCGTCATAATCGCATGCGCCGTGTCGCGGACACGGATGCTATGGTATCTGCCCTCGGGTTTGCCTTCGCCCAAAAAAGCGATTAACGCCTGGTGAGCCTTTTCGCTGACCGGTCCTTGGAGCAGGAGTTCCAAGAGTCGATCAACGATAAGTTTGGGATCCCGAATCTTAAGGTTTCTAATGTAGGTCGCCACATCGGTTTTACCCGGCGGATCCGGCTCTTCTTCCCAACGGGGCGGGTCGTCGGAGGAGGTCTCTTTCTTTTCCTCTTCGGGAACGATGCGATCGAGAAAGCTGCCGTTAGGTGTGTTTTCCGGCCAAAACCCGGAGGCGGCGACATAAGTGAAATTGTGTCGCGCCAGGATCGTCGAGGTATTCAGCCAAGCCGTGCCGCCGGGCCATCCTTTGACGTTAGGCGGAGCCATGATTAGTTGGCCCATGGCTTCGAGCTTGGTCACCAGCGCGTTCTCCGGCACGGGCCAGTCGCCAAACATAAAAGTCTTAACCGTGCCGATGACGAATTCAACTGGGCTCTTAATGCGTTTGCGGTAGGCATGGTCCGAGAAGAAGAGCCGGGAACGAAGAATCGTGCTGACCAACGCCGCGATGTCGTAGTTGTTCCTTCGGAAGGAGTCGGCCAAGGCCGCCAACAGAGCTGGGGGCGGATCGATTTCGCTTACGAAAAAGCGATACATCTTTCGGACGATGAAATCCGCAACCGCCGGCCTCTGCAATATGATGCGAACGACATCGTCGCCTTTCCAGTTGCCTTCCTTGCCAAGGAATTTCTTGATGCCGCGATCATGCTCGCGGCCATTGAAATAGAATTCCTCGCCTTCTGTGTGCCAACCGGTAAAGGCGCGGGCCGCCTCGCGGATATCCTGCTCCGTGTAATTGCCCACGCCCAAGCTGAAGAGTTCCATTATCTCGCGGGCATAGTTCTCGTTGGGATTGCCTTTCTTGTTGTCGTTTGAATCCAGGTAAATGAGCAGTGCCGGATCAGCCGTCATCGCTTGAAGAAACGGGCCGAACTTGCTCAAGGCATACTTTCGCAAAAGCATGTTTTGCAGGAGCATGAGCTTGCCGTTTTTTACCTTGGCGATGCTCGAGCAAAAATGATTGTGCCAAAAGAGCGTCATCTTCTCGCGCAGCGGGTGCATGCTGTTGAGAAGGATGGCAAACCACCACACCTGGAGTTCGAAAGGGTCCTGATTCTCCGGGGGCATCTTTTGGCGCTCTTCAAACATCTTGAGTGCCATGCGCTCGCGGGTGTAATAATCGTTGGCGGCGCCAACTTCTCCTTGCAAGATTTCGCCGAGCGTGGCCTCGAAGCCAACATCGACCGCCGAGCGCACCTTGTCCAAGCCGACGCCAAGGGTCGCGCGCCGGTAGAGATGGCCGGCCCATTTTAAATCAAACGGGTTTGCTTTGTCCGGCTCCCAGGGCGACCACGCCAGGCCCGGATCGACTTTTTCCAGGGGAATAGAGATGCTGCCGCCCACGAGGAAGCCCTCCAGCAGGCGAGAACACGGATCCTTGAACAGGATGCGTTCTTGCTAAGCCCAAGGCTACAAAAACCGTCCGCACTCCTTTGCCGTGAAAATGGCGTCTGCGAACTAAATCATGGACGAACCAACACAAAAATGCCAACAAGAAATCTAATGAAGACCGAAAAAAATAGGTGAGACTGTTTCGACTAGGGCAAAGTGGTGGGCGGAATTAGAAACCACAGACTAAACCCAGGGTCTTCCAAGGCAGCCTGTTCCCCCGAAGCCGCGCATCCGCTCTCTCGGCTTCCTCGACATCGATGAGGCCGTTGCCATCGGTGTCGATTCGGCGAAAATCCTCATCGGCGCCTAGGAATTCGCGTCGGGAGACGTCGCCATCGCCATTCTTATCCATTTTGCGGAACCAAACAGGGCCTTTCTTGCCGCTGCCCGGCAATGAATCGAACCGGTTCCGCGGCGCACCGACCACGGCAAAGCGAGCATTGCCCACTTTGAGCCCCTGGCTCAAGGTCAATTGGAATTGGCGAGGGAGTTCCTTTTGCGTTATAAACCCGTCCTTGTCCGTATCCCAGCTTTCCAGCACTCTCCAGGCCCCTTTCAATTCGCGGGGGCTAAGGCGGTTGTCGTGGTTGGCGTCCAGGAGCTCAAAAAGTCCGTAGCCTTGGTCGGCGAGAGAAACCGTTGTGAAGGAAAGCGTTCCCTTTGTCTGGACATCCAGGAATGCCTCTAATTCATTTTGCGTCACCTTTCCGTCGCCGTTACGGTCGGCCAACTCAAAGATGCCGGCAAGGAATGTATTCTCCTTGGCCCGCTCGGCGTCGAGATGCTCCTTATCGCCCCGCGCTCCTTGGAACTGTTGGATGTAAAAGCGGCGAACCGCGGCGAAATTGTTGACCGGCGCCACTTCGCGCTGCATTTCGATCAGGGCGTTGCCCAGCTTGAGCGTCACCGAACCTTCGGCTGTCTTTTGCACTCCCTTGGCCAGTGGCATAGGCAGATCAGCTGAGTTGTACAGGTCGATGGGTATTAAAATGCCGGGCTTTGGACCTTCGAGCGCTTGCTTGCCCAAGGTGGTTGACAATTCAGGCGGTTGACCCAGAAAGATGCGGAATTCCAGATCGGGCGGCTCCGCAAACCATTTGGCCAATTCCTCAATGTCCAGCTTTCCGTCTTTGTCGGCGTCGAGTTTAGTGAAAAGCGGTTCATCAAATCCGAGTTCGGCGCGGCTAACCCCTTTGCTCTTAACCTTGGCGTAATGAGCTATTACCTTCTCGGCGATTTTCTTTGGAGGTTCGTCGGGCGACAACAAGACAAAATCGGCTACTCGGCTCTTGCCGGGAATGGCTTTATCACTTGGCGCCACCGGCGGTGGGCCGCTCAGGCTGGGCAAGAGCTTTTCCGGCGTGATCCACTCGTCCTCGTCAACGTCAAGCGGACGCAAGCTCTCCTCGGCTTGTTCCAGTTCTATACTGGAAAGTTGGCCGTCCTTGTCGCGATCTAGCACCTTGAAAAGGGCATCGGTCAGCGCCTGCGAGGTCCCTTCCGTGGGAGAGGATTGAAGTTGCAACGGACTCTGGCCGGCTTTGCGATAATAGGCCTTCATTTCAGCAAGCGTCACCTTGCCGTCGCCGTCCGCATCGAGGTCGGCAAACGGCGCGCTCATGTTGGTCGTTTGCAGGCTAAAGGCCCCGGCCATGAGCGTTCCCAGAAACTCGGCGCTTGGGATCCGCTTGGCCTCCTCCTTGCTCAGTACGCCGTCGCCATTGACATCGGCGAAGTCAAAAACCGAACGCATGTACTCATTCCACGCCGCGAGAAAAGGCCGTTCGGCGACGCGGATATGAAGGCGAATGCGCACGGGTTGGCGATCGCCCATGAAAAGCAGATCCTGCACATCGCTTATTTCCTGAAGAGGGGGAGCGGGTTGTCCGTTCTTGACTAGCTCCTCCGCAGCCGACTTCGGGGAGAAAAGAGCAGCGGCAGCGACCACGATCAGGAGGCGGTTAATCATGCCAGCGCCTCCTGGATTGGCCTGGCCACCTTGTCCACGATGCGGATGGGCCGGCCCACGTTGGACTGGTTCTGCTTGAGAGGATCGATGCCCAAGGCCTGGCAGACCGTGGCCAGGAAATCGGGCACCGGCACGGGGCGATCCTCGACAGTTGTGCCATCGGCGCTGGTCTTTCCGATAGTTTGCCCGCCTTTGATGCCGCCCCCGGCCAGGACCGTGCTCCAGGCGTTGGGGAAATGATCTCGGCCTTGGGAATTGTTGATCTTCGGCGTCCGCCCAAATTCACCCATCCAGACAATGAGCGTAGTATCGAGCAACCCACGGTCCTTGAGATCGGCCATAAGGGTCGCCCAGGCGGGGTCGAGGACGCCGCTGAGCCGTTTGACGGCGTCGAAATTCTGCTGGTGCGTGTCCCAGCCATCGAGGGTCACTTCGATGAAGGGCACCCCGCGCTCCACAAGGCGGCGGGCGAGCAGGCAGCCCTGGCCAAAGGGAGTCTTGCCGTAAACCTCGCGCACTTTGGCCGGCTCGGTTTCCAAATCGAAGGCCTTTCCGGCTTCCGAGCGCATAAGAGCCACGGCTCGGTTGTAGGCGGTTTCGTGACTCAAGGCGGCTACATCGGGATGGTTGGGAACAAAATCACGTTCCAGGCCTTGCAACAGATTGATGCGCGCCTCGGCGCGCCCATCATCAATGCTTCTAGGCCGATTCAGGTCCTTCACTTTCAAAGAATCCTCCGTGAAGATTTGAGCCGGCGGGCCAAAGCGGTCGCCAGGATCCCCGACGACCAGCGGGGCATAGACCGGTCCCAGGAAGCCGGATCCATAGGCGGCGGGGCTAAATGATCGGGCTGGGGCGACGCTGACAAAGCTGGGCAGGCCGTCGTCTTCCCTTCCTAGCTCCCGCGCCACCAAGGCGCCAATGGGCGGATACTGAATGGGCACCTGGGGCAGATAGCCTGTGCGCAGAAAATAGGTGGCTCTTCCATGATCGCCTTCCTTGGTGCTCATTGAGCGCACGATGGCCATGCGGTCGGTGAATTTGGCGATTTGCGGCAGATGTTCGCTGATCTGAACGCCCGGTGCGGCCGTGTTGATGGCTTTGTAAGGCCCACCATTGGGGTTCCCGGGTTTGAGATCAAACGTGTCCATCTGGGTCGGCCCGCCGGCCATCCACAGGAGGATGCAGGAGCGTTTTCGCTCGGCGCTTTTGCCGGCAGCTTGGGCCAGCCGTTCCAGCCAACCGGACATGGAAAATCCAATAATGCCGGCCGATGTCAGTTTGAACCATTCGCGTCGAGAGAGGCAAGTCTCGGTGGGACGGTGGGAGAATGGGAAGAGGGGCATGGCACTTCATCCTTTGGGAGAGATTTCCATTAGGTACAAGCGGGCGCGAAACGCCAAACGACCTTCAATGGTTGAGGTTGAATTCGGAGCTATTGAGCAGCGCCCAGAACACATCCGCGAGCGCCGTCCGCGATTCTTCCCTGGTTTTAGCTTTGTTCACGAATTTTATAAGCTTCTCCGCCTCTTCGCTCCGGGGTTTACGGGACAAGGTGGCCAGGTAGAGGGTCTCGATGCGGCCGGCGGTGTCGAAGAACGGCGCGTCAAGTACGGCGGCCAGGGTTTCGCCGACCTCCGGCGTGGTCGCGCTGTGGACGAAGCGGCCATTCATTAGCGCCAATGCCTGCAAAATGGATGTCTGCGCTTCGGTTCGCTTGTCCGCCTGCGCGAACTTGGTCAAGAATTCCTGCCGCGCTGAGATTGGATCAAAGACCCGGTTCGGGTCTGACTTGTCCTCCCTATACCCGGTGGCCTGGACGAGGCTGTCAAAGAGCTGTTCCGGCGACAGTCCTTTGATGGCCATGCGAGCGAAGAGACGAACGTCCGGCGGGTCGGCGCTTTTGGATCGGCTGCTCAACTGGTAAGCCCGGCTCAGGGTGATGGCACGGACTAGGTACTTGAAATCGAAGTCATGGGCCGCGAACTGGCGGGCCAACTCCTCAAGCAACTCAGGATGACTCGGTTTGTTTTCGCCGATAAGGTCGTCTATCGGTTCGACGATGGCGTTGCCGAAGAAGTGGCCCCAGAGCCGATTGACCGTGGCGCGCGCGAAATAGGGATTCTCGGGCCTGGTCAACCACTCGGCCAGCGCCACCCGCGGGCTGATCCTGTTTTTCCAATCCGGCTTACCGCCGTCAAGGAAGGCGGCCTGCACAACTCGAGCGCCGCCGGGCATGACAATCTCATGGCGCTCAGGGACTTCCTTCGCATTGTTCACGAAACCGTTGGCATTTTGACCTTCAAAGCAGGCGAAGAAAGCCGCGGTTTCCCAGAATTGCTGCCGGGTCCACTTGGCGTGGGGATGATCGTGACATTGGGCGCATTCCAGTTTGACGCCCATGAAGATGCGGGCCGTAGCGGCAGCCAAGTTTTCGGGCTTGAGTTCCTTGGCCAGGTAGAAGCTGATGGGCGAGGTTCTTCCGACTCGTGAATAGGGACTTGCACCGGGCTTGCTTTTATCGAACAATTCCGCGGCAATTAACTCCCGCACCGTCTGATCGTAGCGAGTATTGTCGGAAAAATGTTTGCGGAGCCAGGCGTCAAATCCGGGCTCAAGGAAACGCAAGCGGTTGGCCGCCCGGGCTTCGGGAATCAAAAGTTCGCCCCAAACATTGGTGAAATGATTGGCGTAAGCCGGACTGGCGAGCAGTTTCTCAATGAGCTTGGGCCGCTTATCCTGGCCATTAGCGGCTAGAAAGGCGCGAGCCTCGGAGACGGTGGGAATCCGCCCTGCTACGTCGAGGTAAATGCGACGCATAAACTCGGCATCATCCGTAAGGTCACTTGGCTCGACCTGGGCTTCCTGCCATTTCGACGCCAGCAGTTGATCAATGCGCTCCGCAAGGGCAGAAGCCTCTCCAACAGTAGGGCTCGGTTTGATAAGCGCTTTTTCTAAACCGGAATCAGGCGGCGCTGCGGCCAAGGGGTCGACGGCAACTAAGAAAATGCAGCCGAGCATCCATTGCCGCGGATAGTTCATGGCAAAAACTCCCCGAGAAAGTTGAGCCCGTCTAGCTTCCTCAACTTAAACGCCGGGGAGTCTTGGCCATTCCGCGAAATTGCGCCTTCCCCCGGAACGAAGATGGCGGCCAAGTTCACCACGGCAAGAAGTTGCGCGCGGCCATGAAGAGAGATCCCACGGCGTACAGGCCCAGACTGAGCTTAATAAATGCTTGAAGAGTCGTGGGATAAAACGGGAAATTGTACACGCCGCTTAGCATGGGCATTTCCGGCGGCGGCGGCAGTTTTGAACGCTGGGCTAGCTGCATCTGAAGTTCTGAGAGAACCGGAAGCTCTCGGCCTTCCGCGTTTCGCTTTGCCAGTTCGCTTTCTTCCTTTGGATCGTGCCGGACCGGCACAGTTTCGTAGCCCACCGCGGTATAACCGTCTAATGGAATGTCTGTAGGTTGGGCCGGGAGCGGCTCGGAAGAAATCGAATAGCCTTCTAATTCCGGCTTGGCCGGCTGCCTGGGCGCCGGCTCGGGTTCCGATATCTTCTTCCGTTTGCGGCGCTTGGGAGGGCCCTTCCAGGGATTACTGCTGTCGGTGGCGTAACCGGGGACCAGTTCCGGTTTGCTTGCCGATTTCTTTTTCTTGCGCGGTTTGAGTCGTTCGAGTTGCCACGCGACTCGACCTAGTAGGCGAGCATAAGCCAGTAAACTCCACGAGGCCATTGGTCCGAGGAAAACCAGCAACCATATTCTGCCACCCTCGACGGTGAAATATCCCAGCCCGAGGAAGGCCGCCAATAATAGACCGCTTGCAAAATAGAGAGCCAGCAGCGTGCCCGGGATGCGCGCCGATTCCCGGAGAATGGTCCAGCGAAGAAGCACCCAGCGCGATTGGGCGCTCATGGCCGAAAGGAGGCTGATGGGAAACATCAACCATAGAAGGGCCAAGGCCAGACCAAGCCAGGACAGAAAAAGCGGGGGCGAAGCTCCGTTGACTTTCAAGATGCGAGCGATAACGCCGAGCGGCGCCAGCCAGATGGCGATGAGGGCGAAAAGGTAAAAGCCCTTCATGATCCAATCGTAGAGAGGCTCCTGGGGCCAAATTACCTCATCGTTGCCGGCAGCGGTGTCTTCGATAATCACCAAGAAACAATGCGCGGCATAGGCAATTACGAAGAAGCTCACGATCACTTCCATGAGCATGAGCGAGATGAACATCAAGGCGTTGGCGAACCCGGCGGCCATCGGCGACCTCACGCGCCGTTTAGCGGCGAGCCTCCGGCGAGCGCTTTACAACGCGCTCGCCGGAGGCTCGCCGCTAATCGACTGATTAAGTTTTCGCGACCAGCGGCAACGTCCCCTCTTCCGCCATTTTGCGGATGTCCTGCGTGATGCGCATCGAACAAAACTTTGGGCCGCACATGGAGCAGAATTTGGCGGACTTGAACACTTCCTGCGGCAGCGTTTCATCGTGCATCGAACGCGCCGTTTCGGGATCGAGCGACAATTCGAATTGCCGATTCCAGTCGAAGTCGAAGCGGGCCTTGGAGAGTTCGTCGTCCCGATTTCTCACGTTCTTCCGGCCGCGGGCGATGTCCCCCGCGTGGGCGGCAATCTTGTAGGCAATGACACCCTGGCGCACGTCGTCCTTGTTCGGCAGGCCGAGATGCTCCTTGGGCGTGACGTAACAGAGCATGGCCGCCCCGGCCTCCGCCGCCAAGGCAGCGCCGATTGCGGAGGTAATGTGATCGTAGCCGGGCGCGATGTCGGTCACCAGCGGGCCGAGGACATAAAACGGGGCATCATGGCACAATTCGCGTTCCTTCTCGACGTTCATCTTGACCAGGTGCATGGGGATATGACCCGGCCCCTCGATCATAACCTGGCAGCCGTGTTCCCAGGACTTGAGTGTCAATTCACCCAACGTCTTGAGTTCGGCAAACTGGGCTTCATCGTTGGCGTCGGCCAGGCAGCCAGGGCGCAGGCCGTCGCCGAGGCTGTACGTGACGTCATATTGGCGCATGATCTCACACAACTCATCGAAGTGCGTATACCAGGGATTCTGGGCGTGGTGAGCGATCATCCACGCGCCCATGAGTGAGCCGCCCCGGCTAACAATTCCGGTAACGCGACCTTTGGTAAGCGGCAGGTATTCGAGGAGGACCCCGGCATGGATGGTCATGTAATCAACGCCCTGTTTGGCCTGACGCTCGACCATATCCAACATTTGTTGAGGCGTAATGTCCGCGACATTCTTCACCTCGTCTTGAATGATCTGATAGATCGGCACGGTGCCGATGGGCACCGGCGAGGCGTCGATAAGAACCTGGCGGATGCCGTCGATATCGCCGCCGGTGGACAGGTCCATGACGGTGTCCGCGCCAAGATGCACGGCCGTATGCAGCTTTTCAAGCTCGTCGTCGGCCTTGCTGGTGACCGCCGAATTGCCGATGTTGGCGTTGATTTTGCATTTGGAGGCCACGCCAATGCACATAGGCTCCAGCTGCTTTTGCAGATGCACCTTGTTTGCCGGGATGACCATGCGGCCACGAGCCACTTCATCGCGGATCAACTCGGCATCGAGATCCTCGCGCTGAGCAATGAAGTGCATTTCGTCGGTGATTAGTCCCTGGCGAGCGGCTTCTAGCTGAGTCATGAGGTTGTATTCTCCTTATTGATCGATTCATCGGGCAAGCGGAAATCGTGAGAGCAATGAATTGCAAAATGCCAATTGCAATTTGCGTTTTGCAATTGATAGGCATGGATCGAGCCGAGAGGTCCGGAAGGATGGCGCCGAAGAAATGAATTCCAGAGCATGATGCCGCCTCGCTTCCCCACGCCGGTATGAGCCGGATCAGGTCCCAGGGTCTACTCTCAGCCCGCTTCCAAGGCGGACACCCCTAGCGATGAGCCATGAGCATCTTAGCCGGGAAGCGCCGCAGCGGCCAGACATTAGTTCTCTTGGCAGATAGGGAATAACGCGGGACAATGATTTCACCGGCGAGCGGGGGACGAAAGTCCCCCGTGGTTTTCACGGGGGACTCTCGTCCCCCGCTCGCCGATTCTTTGAAGGAGCAGTCCATGCGCTGGACCACGCTAAGCCTTGTCGCGCTTGCCATTGGTGTGTGTCAAGTTCCGCGGACTCCTGCCGCGGATCGCAAACAGGAACCTCTTGTCAAAAAAGTCGAGAAAGCCATCGAACGGGCCAAGGCGTTCATCAAAAGCAAGGCGAAAGACGGCAACTGGGAATCGGACATCTATGGCGTGCCCCGCAAAGGCGGGCCGACTTGCCTGGCGACGTTGGCTCTTCTGACCGCCGGCGTGCCGCCGGACGATCCGCTCATCGAAAAGGCCCTCACTTACATTCGCAGTCTGGAACCGGACCAAACCTACACTGTGGGACTCCAGACAATGGTCTTAGCGCATGCCGGCAATCTCAAGGCCGACAGAATCCAAATCGACAAAAACGTCCGATGGATGCTGGACGCCCGCGTTTACGACGGAGGACAGCTCCAGGGATGGTCGTATCACAAGAACGACGGGTCCGCCCGTAACAATTCCAATACTCAATATGTCCTTTTGGGTTTGCACGAAGCTCTTCAGGCCGGAGCGACAATTGACAAAAGGGACTTGCAGGAGATTCGGGACTTTTATGTGCGAACCCAGACCAAGGACGGCGGGTGGGGCTATCACCCGGATCCGAGAGAACCCGCTACTTTGACGATGACAACCGCCGGGCTGTGCGGGCTCATCATAACAGGGATGGACCTCAATGCCGGGCGGGAAAAGCCTCTTGGAAACGGGACTTGGAAGGATTGCGGCGTTTATAAGGAGAGCGAGGAGGTAAAACGGGCCCTCAATTGGCTGGCTCAGCATTTGCCGGGTCCCAAGGATTTTACGCAGGTTCGTTTTGCAAACCAGATCGTGCTCTATTACTACCTTTATGGCCTTGAACGCGCCGGCAGGCTTTCGGGGCTTCGTTTCATCGGCAACCACGATTGGTATCGCGAGGGCTGCGAATTTCTTGTTGACGCACAGGATCCTAAGGATGGGAGCTGGAAAGGGCTGCCGCCCTTCGAGGGCTCCTCCCTTGTCAACACATGCTTCGGCCTCCTTTTCCTATCAAAGGGCCGGACACCGATTCTCATTAGCAAGTTGACCCATGCCGCGAATTTGGGCGGTGGCCGGATCACGCAAGATGATTGGAACAACGATCGCAATGATGTTCGCAATTTGGTGGACTTCACCAGCCGCGAAATCTTCAAGCGGATGCCGCTGGGTTGGCAGATCTTTGACTACAAACGATCCGCCGCCCAGAGTTCTGAGGATCTCGCCGCGGAGTTGTTGCAGTCGCCGATTGTCTATTTCAACGGCCACCACGCACCGCAGTTTGAGGAAAAAGAAATCGAAATGCTGCAAAAGTACGTCGAGGAAGGCGGCTTCATCATCGCGGAAGCCTGTTGCGGGCAACCGGGCTTTGACCGTGGATTCCGCCAGCTTGTGGAAGAGAAACTATTTCCCGACTACAAGCTGACCCGGCTGTCGCCGGAGCATCCCATCTACCGGGCTTCGGGCAAATTCCTCGTCGATCCCGCCAAAGTGGAGCTGTGGGGTCTGAACTACGGATGCAAGACCGTACTTGTCTACATTCCGCATGATCTCTCCTGCCAGTGGGAATCCAACAGATTCGACGAGGACGCCAAGATTGCCTTCCAAATCGGCGCCAACATCATCGCTTACGCCACAGGAATGGAGCCGCCCCAGCCGCGTCTGCATGAGACCGACATCCTTCGCGACGACGGCAAGGAGCCGCCGAAGAGCTATCTGAAGGTCGCCCAACTGAAACATACCGGCGACTGGCAGCCCGCGAAAAACGCCATGCCAAACCTCATGCGCGAGTTAGCCAAGCGCGGCGCCAAGGTGTCGATCAAGGCCGAACAATTGGCATTCAACGACACGAACCTGATCGATTTCAAACTGCTCTACATGCACGGGCGCAACAGCTTTGACATGCCCAACAAAAAAGCCCTGGAAACGATGCGTTTCAACCTGGAAAAGGCCGGCGGGCTTCTATTTGCCGATGCCTGCTGCGGCTCGAAGAGCTTTGATAAGTCGTTTCGGGAGTTCATTAGGAACATATTCGGCAAAGACCTGGAGCCCATTCCGGTGCGCGATGATCTTTTTAGCGCCGATCTGAACGGCACGGCCATTGAAAAGGTGCGCTGTCGACGCGACATCGCGGACAACAAAGCGATGTCGGTGGGCTATCCCGTCGTCGAGCCCGCCCTCGAGGGGATAAAGATCGACGGCCGCTGGGTGGTTATCTACAGTAAGTACGACATCGGATGCGCCCTGGAAAAACACGCCTCGACGGAATGCCTGGGCCACGACCACGAAAGCGCTGTCCGGATGGCAAGCGCAATCGTCTTGTACGCACTGAAGCGGTGATGGTCTTACAAGAGACCGATAAAAGGTACGACTAGGATGGTAAATATGCCTGACTGGCATCTCGCCCAGGGTTATCGTTTTTCCGGCGTTCACTGTGGCATTCGCCCGGAACTTGACCGGCGCGACCTCGCTCTCCTGGTGAGTGATCGGCCGGCGACAGCGGCAGGCGTCTTCACGCAAAATCGCATTGTTGCAGCGCCCGTTCGTATTTGTCGCGAACGGCTTCCTGCTTCCAATGTCCGAGGCATCGTCATTTGCTCGGGAAATGCCAATGCTTGTACGGGACAACGTGGGCTGGAAGACGCTCGCCGCATGACGGCCTTGGCGGCCATGTTACTGGAATGCGAGTCCGAGCAGATGCTCGTTTGTTCCACGGGGGTCATCGGCCGGCCATTGCCCATGCCCAGTATCGAGGACGGCATACGCAAGGCAGCCAAGGATCTACAGAGTTCAGCAATTGCTTTTGACCAGGCCGCCCATGCTATTCTCACGACCGACACGCACATCAAGGTATCGACGCGATTGATCCAAACGAGCGATGGCCCGGCTCGCATCACCGGCCTGGCCAAAGGCGCGGCCATGATAGGGCCGAATATGGCTACGCTATTGGCATTTGTTTTGACAGACGCTCCTATTGCGGTCGAGGACTTGACGAAACTGGCCAGGTCGGCGGCCGATCAATCCTTTAATTGTGTCCGCGTCGAGGGCCATACCAGCACGAACGATTCCTTGATTTTTCTTGCCAACGGCGCCGGCACACCTTGGCAGGGGGAACCGCTGGCAGCTTTCGAGAGCGCCGCCAAGGAAGTCTGTCGCGACCTTGCCATGTCTATTGCCGGCGATGCTGAGGGAGCCACGCATCTTGTAACCATCCAGGTTGAAGGCACGCGCGACGATGACGAGGCGCGTCGCATTGGCCGAGCCGTGGCGGACAGCCCGCTTGTCAAGACGGCTATCTATGGCGCGGATCCCAATTGGGGCCGTGTTGTCTCCGCGGCCGGCTATGCCGGCGTTGACTTTCAAGAAGAACAATTGTCTCTCTGGCTGGGTGACCTTCCTGTCTACCAAGCCGGCGCGCCACTGCCCTTCGATGCGGCCTCGGCTTCTGCCTACATTAAGAACAACCGCGCGATTTCTATGCTCCTGCGCCTTACGCTGGGCTCTGGCCAGGCCACCGTTTGGACGTGCGATTTGACGCCCGAATACGTTCACCTTAATGCGGACTACACGACGTAACGTCAGAGCCGCGACCGTCAGGGAGCGTAACCTTTCAACACTCCCTGACGGTCGCGGCTCTGTCCGGCCGATTTAATGCGGACTACACGACATAACGTCAGAGCCGCGACCGTCAGGGAGCCTGCCCCGGTGGCCAAAATGTTCATTTCCCGCCGGAGCAGGACGTGTCCCAGTGGGTGCGGAAACGAACTTTCCTAACACCATCGACCACAATGGCTTCCGTCAAGTGAGTTCGTTTCCCTGGTCATGACGGCAACCGGAAATGAAATGGAAAGCCTAGAAGAAGACCTTGTCTTGACGTGCTAAGATGAAACCGGTCGGTAACTACTCTATACCGCCTTGAGGGAAACGGGCGTGGGCGTAGCTGGGACGGAAGCTGCTGCATGGCCACGGGAAACCGGCGATTTCCTGCTCGAATTGCATGGCTTGTCGCGATCCTATGGCAAGTTCCAGGCTTTAGAGGAAATCAACCTCCGGCTGCCTCCTGGGCGCATTGGCTTGCTCGGACCCAATGGCGCGGGTAAATCCAGTCTTCTGAAAATCCTTCTTGGGTTATTGCCCCCTTCATCGGGATCGGGCTTCGTACTAGGCTACGACCTCGGCACGGCCGGCGTCGCTTTGCGCCGGGCGATCGGCTACATGCCCGAGGCTGACGCTCTGCTTCCGGGATTGCGCGGGTCCGAGTATGTCAGCCTGGCGGGAGAACTTTACGGTATGCCACGGCGCGAGGCTCAACGCCGGGCCCACGAAGTGTTGACTTACCTTGAGCTGGAAGATGCCCGCTATCGCAAACTCGAGGAATACTCGACCGGCATGAAACAGCGAATCAAGTTGGCTCAGGCCCTAGTTCACGATCCCCCCCTCATCTTGCTCGACGAGCCAACCAGTGGCCTTGATCCCGCGGGACGGGAAGCGATGCTTCACTTGCTGAACGCACTCGGCAAGGATCATGGCAAGTCGATGATCCTTTCCACGCACCTGTTGGGCGATGTTGAGCGCGTGTGTGATACGGTGGTCATCCTGGATCATGGCCGGGTCCTGCAACAAGGCAAGGTGGCCGACCTGCGCACTCGGCGGCAGGATCGTTACCGTTTGCAGGTTCAGGGCGAAACCAGGGCCTTCATCGAGGACTTGCGTCTTGAAGGCGCCCGGATCGTTCACGACAATCAGGAAGGCAACCTGCGCGTGGCCGTGCCGGAAGGCTGGGTGACACGGAACTTTTTCACCCTCGCCGATCATCACGGCGTACTGCTTCGCGGTTTGCAGCCGGACGACGAAGACCTGGATGAATTGTTCCATCGGGTATTGGCGGAAAGTAAGAACGGGCTTTGATTGGGCGTTCTCAATTGTCCTGCCGAGGTTGACGAAAGAGCGAAACGCAGATTATCGCAGATTGAATATGAACAGATTTAATGAAGCCTTATTTTCTGCGTTATCTGCGTAATCTGCGTTTAAAATGAGTCAGACGAAATGACTGTTCATTTGCTGCGTTATCGGCCCTGGCGAGGAACCCTGCGTGGTCCCAGCGCGGGCATTTGGCCAATTGGGCGGGTCGCGCTGCAAATGATGTTTCGACGCAAGCTTTTCTGGGCGACTTACGCCCTGGGATTGATGATATTCCTCTTATTCTTTTTTGGTCAGTACACCCTTTCGTGGGCTTCCTCCCAGGCGGGCGATCAGGAAGTGCGTATCGTTGGAGGGATGAAGGAGAACCCTCGAGTCTTGGTCAAGCAGCTAGGCGAGAATCTGAAATTGAACGGCAAGGATGTCACATATGCGAATTTCTTTTGGTACCAGGGCTATACGGTCATGATGGTTCTCGCTCTGGCGGGATCCCTGTTGATCGGCAACGACATCCAGCACGGCAGCCTCCCTTTCTATCTGGCTAAACCAATCTCGCGCTGGCACTATTTATTGGGTAAAGGATTGGCAATTGGCATCTTCATCAACCTAATGACGACGCTGCCGGCCCTGATCCTGTTTGTGGAGTACGGGATGCTCGAAGAGGATTACTTTTGGAATTCGGGATACTTGGTGCTGGGCATCCTTGGGTATGGCTTGATTCTTACATTTTCTCTGAGCGTGATAATCATTGCTGCCGCTACATGGCTGCGGCGGACGGTGCCCTTGATCATGGGATGGGCCACGCTTTTCGTTTTTTGCCGGTTTCTTGCCTCGGTATTGGTGGATCGGTTGCATTACCATCCGCGCTGGCGCTTAATTGATCTTTGGAACAGCACCTATTTGCTCGGGGCCTCTTGTTTACGGATTCCGCGCTGGCGTTTGAGCACGGGCGCCCAGCCGCGCTGGTATGAGGCGGCGATTTTTCTAGGAGCGGTATGCCTGATATGCCTGATCTACTTGATTCGGCGGATTCGAGCCGTCGAGATCATACGCTAGATTTGCCCGATGGCCGCAGCTCGATGTCGTTCGTTGAAGAGAACAAGACTCGGATCGCGGCTCCCTATGCGCGCCCAGCCGAAGATGCGCCGTTGCTCCTGTTTGAGCGCGTGTCCAAATGGTATGGACCGGTGATCGGCCTAAATCAGGTTACGCTGGAGTTGCGCTCGGGCATAACGGGCTTGGTCGGAGCCAACGGCGCAGGCAAAAGCACGCTCCTTCGTCTGGCGACGGGACAACTTCGGCCTGATCTTGGTTCCGTTCACGTCCGAGGCCAAGACGCCTGGACGGTGGCTGCCAAGCGTCTGGTTGGCTACTGTCCTGAAGTTGATTCGTTTTACGAGGAAATGTCGGGCCGCAGTTTTGTCGAGTGCATGGCCCGGCTTTGCGGCTACGCCAAGCAGGAGGCCCGCCGGCGCACGGAGGCCGCCCTCGAACTTGTGCAAATGGAGGACCGCGCCGACCGCCGCCTGCGCGGCTACTCCAAGGGCATGAGGCAACGCATCAAAATCGCCCAAGCCTTGATTCACGATCCGGAATTGCTCGTCCTCGACGAGCCGCTCAGCGGCATCGATCCTGTTGGCCGCGCGGAGTTGGTCGGCCTGTTCCTTCGCCTGGCCGAGCAGGGCAAATGCCTTTTGGCTTCGAGCCATGAGTTGGACGAATTGGAAAAGCTAACCGACCATGTGGCCATCATGGCCCATGGCCGGATCGCGGCAGTCGGGACTTTGACGCAAATTCGTGATTTGCTGGACGATCACCCGTTGTCAATTCGAATTGATGCGGACCGGCCTCGCGATCTGGGGGGCGCCTTGTTGGCTATGCCCGATGTGGTTGGCATCGAGCTTACCGATGGGGGGCCCATAATCGTTCGGGCGAAAAACCCGAGGCGGTTCTTCAAGGAATTCAATGGTTTGGTCCTCGATGAGGGATACGATGTTCGTTGTCTGGAAACACTCGATGATTCCGCCCACGCCATTCTTGGCTATCTGCTCGGCGGCAACCGGGAAGCGTGACGGGATGATAGGATCAAAACGGAGAGGTGGGTAGTTTCAAGAATTGATCATAAAAGAGCCGACTGATGTCATCCCGTCACCCCGTGATCCCGTCAGCTTCCTCTCCCATCATTTCCCCTCCAACCGATGCCGACGAGCCTTCTACTTTGCGCGCCTGGCTTTACTTAATCTGGCTCAGCATTCAACGGCAGGCGCGTATGCGCGAGATGGCCTTTATTGCCCTGGCCTTGCTGGGCCTGGCGGTGGCCTTAGTGTGGATTTTCACTGCCACGGATCGGTGGAACATGAACAACTGGCGCCTGTCGCGCCGGGATGGAACGTTAGACTTTAAGGAGCTCACCATCTTTTTGGACGCATCGATCGCCCGCGGTGCGTCGCCCGGCGTACCATCGGTAATGGCCATGCAACAAGCCATGTTGGCCAGCATCCGCTTCGGCATGGATCGGTCGGAGTTCTATGTATTCTCCAACACGGTCATATTCTCAATTCTCGTCAGCTTTCTCCTGCCCATTTGGAGCCTAAGCTTCGCAACGCAGGCGATGGCCAGCGAGCGCGAGGGGACCAGCATGGTCTGGTTGCTAACGCGGCCTCTGTCTCGACCCGGCATCTATTTGGCGAAGTATCTGGCTCAGCTACCTTGGAGCCTGGGATTGACATTAGGAGGTTTTTCCTTAATTTGCCTGGTCGGCGGGCGACCCGGGGCCATGGCCTTGTCGATGTTTTGGCCGGCCATTTTTTGGGGAACCCTCAGTTTCACCGCCCTATTTCATCTGATTGGCTCCTTTTTCAAACGGCCCGCGATCGTTTCGCTCGTCTACGCTTTCTTTTTAGAAGTGTGGATGGGCAACATGCCAGGTTATCTGAAGCGATCGAGCATCAGCTTTTATGTTCGCTGCATGATGTTCGACGCGGGACAGGACTATGATGTTAGGCCGGAAAGCCCGTCGGTATACTTGCCCGTGGACGGCTCAACTGCCTGCTGGACATTGGCTTTGACTACAATGGCTTTGGTATTACTAGGCATGTTGCTTTTTTCCCGATCCGAGTACGTCACGGTAGACTAAAGAGTCGAGAGGTGAACAGACCATTTCAGAACCGGCGGGACAGTGCAATTGATGAACCTTAACAACACAATTAAAGTCTTCGATGAATTCGACGCCGAAGGAGGCAGTGACGGGCCTCCGCACGGATTTCGTGGCGATTTTCCATCGGAGCAGGGGGCGCCTGCAGTTCCCGGCGCTTTGTCCATCGCCGTGAGTCGGCAGACTGGGGCGCGCGGCGGCACGTTGGGAAAAAGAGTGGCCCGGCAAATGGGATGGGAAGTCTATAGCCAGGAGCTGCTCGAATACATCCTCCACGAGGAAAATGTTCGCCGTGAAATGTTGGATCGCCTACAACCAACCGCGTCGCAATGGGTTGAGGATCGGCTGAAATACTTGCAAAATGAAGTGCTGCTCAGCTGTGATCCCGCTATCATCGACTTGGCCAAGATTATTTTGACGATTGGGGCCAGAGGAGAAGCCGTCTTTATTGGCCGAGGGGCAGGCCACCTGTTGCCGCCGGTTAGCACGCTTCACGTTCGCGTTGTAGCGCCGGCAGCGGATCGCGTTGCCTATATGGCCCAATGGCTACGCATGACTCAAGAAGAAGCCCTCGAGCAGGTTCGCAGCCGCGATAACCTCCGGGCCGAGTTCTTGGCCAAACATTTCCATCACGATTTATCGGATTTGGCGAAGTATGATTTGGTCGTCAATTCGAGGCTGCTGGGTGAGGAGATCTGCGCGGAACTTATTATTCAAGCCGCTCGGGCCAAGGGACTTATTTTCACCGGTTCGTTCGCTGATACGGAAGATTCATGAGTCAGGCCGCCATTTTCACCCAATGGGCCGAGGCTGTTCGACGTGCGCGGCCCAGCATCGCCTTCATCCTTGGATCCGGAATGGGGTCCGTGGCCCACCGCTTGGTGAAACCTCAAAGCATTTCCTTTCGCGAGATTCCCGAACTCACTCCCACATCCATTGACGGGCACAGGGGCTTTCTGACCTTGGGCGCCTGGCTAAACCGGCCTGTTCTTATCTTCGAAGGCCGACTGCATTGCTATGAGGGGCACTCCTGGCGCAAAGTCGTCTTGCCGGTGGTGACAGCGAAGTACCTTGGAATATCCTTGCTGATCTTCACGAACGCGGCCGGCGGCATACACGAGAGCCTTATCCCTGGTAGTTTCATGGCTATCCGCGATCATATTGAGTGGACCAAGCCCTACTGTTGGCGGTTAAGCGGACCGGGCGGTTTAGGGGCAAACAGACCTTCGCCCTATTCGGCGCGCTTACTCGGGATCTTAAAACAAGCTGCTCGCGGTCTAAGCCTGGAGGTTCATGAAGGGATCTATGGTTCTGTTACCGGACCTTGCTATGAGACTGCGGCGGAGATTCGCGCATTGCGCGGCATGGGAGCCGATGCGGTTGGCATGTCCACGGCCCGCGAGGTTCAGACCGGCTTTGATGCGGGACTCGAATGCCTTGGGATCTCGTGCATCACCAATCGGGCAGCCGGCCTAAATGAGGCTCCGATCAATCACGGAGAAGTGCTGGCAACAGCTTCTCTGCAGAGCAAGCGCCTTGCCGATCTCTTGGAAAGCTGTTTGCCGGAGTTTTAGGTTTGGGAGCGTCAGCTTTGCGTTTCGCGCTCGCGGGTACCTCGGGGGTCGAAACGCAAAGCAGGAAACCGGAAAATTCTCTTGGAATTATGGTTTACAGTTAGTATATAATTTCACGCTGATGGCAAGTTGGGTTTTGTCTATCAGGGAGAAATTATTGCCCGGTCCAAGTTAACCTCCTCTTCCTACTCCTCGCTCTTCGACGGTTTGGCGCTTCTCCGTGCAATTCCCCCGAAAGACTCCGAGATGGTAGGGCCTTAGTCCAGGGTTAGCATTAAGCGCATTGCCCCGGAGTGACTAACAAACTCTTTCGGGATTTCTGTTTTTGAGCTTTTTTCGGTGCTGCCGCCCTTACGGGATAGGCACGGAAAGGTGTCGCGATGGCGAAGAATATCTATGTGGGCAACCTTGTTTGGGATGCTACCGCGGACGATCTGCTGGCTTTATTTCAGGAACACGGCAAGGTCGCCCGCGCTCAAGTGATTACCGACCGCGAAACCGGCCGATCGCGGGGCTTTGGTTTCGTGGAAATGGAAAACGACGCGGAAGCCCAAAAGGCAATTGAGGAATTGAATGGGGCCGATTTCAAGGGACGGCCCTTGACCGTGAACGAAGCTCGACCGCGTGAGGAGCGCGGCGGGGGCGGCGGACGCGGTTACGGCGGAGGACCCGGCGACCGATATTAGGAAGGCTTTTCTTCCTTCGCCAACCTTATGGAATCTGCAAAGGCCCTGTGAGGTCAACTCACGGGCTTTTTTGCGCACATTGATCTTGACCGCAGCTGGCGTTCTCGTCACTCTTAGCGGACCTCGCATTTTCTCGCGTGACCAAGGAGGGTCAGACCATGATTTACCAGACGGAAGCCAAGCCCCAAGGATGGCGGGCGATGGCAGTTTTCGAAGACCGCAGCGAACTGCTGGTTTATTTGGGCCGCTCTTCCACTCAAGTGCGTGCCGGATTCGCCTCCGCTTATTTCGAACTTCTGGATGATGAAGAGCGCGAACGGGTCAGGGGCATTTCTTTGCAACGCTGGCAAGGCGCTGCCGACGCTGGGCGCTGGTTGCACCAGACAAATCTGAGCGTTCCCACCAAGGTCAAGCTCGCTCAAACGGCCTAATCGCTTGGACTCAGTTTTACGACACAACCCCGCAAGCTCTCGGCCAAATAGACGAGAGGCTCTGCGGGGTTTTTTCGTAGGCGGACCCGGCAAGAAAACGGCAAGATATTGGCATAATTGAGGAAGCGGCAATCAGGTTGGCTTAGGATCATGGTCTAGGCGGGTTGGTTAAACCCTGAAGATTGTAAGGACGAGCATCAAGAAATGGCGTCAACGGACTTGCACTTCAAGGTCAAAAGCCGAACAATGGAAGTAGCCGGGTCGAGAGCGTTCTCGGGCCGATGAGGGCCATACCCGGCGCGGTTTGAGGGGAAGGCGATGAATCCGTATAGCTCCTTATGCGACGACTTCGGAGTTTATGTTTATCTCAATACCAAGATGGATTTGCCAACGGGCCGGGAGACGATTCTTCATTTCTTCGACAGCCTCCGTAAAACCTATCCCAGTATGACCGATTTCGATCACCGTGAATCGGGCGAGTACGTATTGGAGGAAGACCGCGAGCAAGGCAGCTACCGCTGGGTCACGCTCGAGCAGCGCCGTGCGGCCACAGGCTACGTCAACCCGGCCAATTTAGAAGTGGCGGACGAACAACATCAGCATGTTCTGGAACTTGTCCCTTATCACCTGGATTTAAGTCCGCTGGATTGCGAAGCACTCGACGTGGTATTTGCCTTTGATTTCACGTTTGGAGGCAACCACGATGAGGTTGTTGCTGAAGCGCTAGGTCTAAACACGACCTTAGAAAACCTCCTGCAAATGCCGGGCAGCCGGGTAATCAATTACGAACCTTCGCTGATGCTGGCCCTGGATGAGAATTGCCGGCTGCAATGCCGCCTCAGCATTGAAACGCGCACAAATGCGTATCAGGTTCGGACCGGACAATTTCCTGAGGCGCCGATTAGCGTTTACTTTACGGTGCGGCAGTATTGGGGTCGGCAGCCGTTCAAGACCTGGGGCGAGTCTTACACCAATCAGCGCAAGGTGTGCCAGGAACTAGTGGACGCGCATATTATCCCCGCAGTGGTGCGTCCTCTTGCCCAGGCTATCGCGGCCAAGCAATAGTTGGCCAAGTTCGCTCAGCGAGACTTCGTTTTCTCGCCGGCGATGATCGTCGCATAGCAATAGGGCTCAATTGGACCCTTTGAATCTTGCTCCTTCTTAATAGCGACGACTCGATTTCTATCTCGTAAGACAAGACCTAATCGTCTTGTCGTTGCATTCGTTTGCCTGTCTTGATTATGTCTTTTATGCCATGAATCCAACCGCCGCTTCCGCCATCCCTACTTTAAGTCAATTCTCGCGAGGACTTAGCGCCGAGACTGCGTTCGATGTATTGGCGGTTGCCCGCCGATTGAAAGCTCAGGGCAAGGATGTTGTTGAACTTCAAATCGGCGATAGTCCCTTTCCGAGCACCGCAAATGCAGGCAAGGCCGGCATCAAAGCTATTGAGAGCAATGCCACGCACTATTGCGCATCGTTAGGTTTGCCCTCATTTCGCGAAACGGTTGCAAAGAATTATCGGCAAGAATTCGGGGTCGACTTGACTCCGGAAAATGTTGTCATTGGTCCAGGCGCCAAGGTGTTTGAGCAATTCTTTTGCGAGGTTTTCCTTGATCCGGGCGATGAGGTGCTCGTTTTCACGCCGCATTTCCCGACCTACGGGCCAAACATCGAGCGGCGCGGCGCGGCGCCGGTGTATAGCCCGCTGCGCCAAGAAGACGATTTCAGACCCAACCTATCGGATGTTGAAAGGTTCATTGCTTCCTCCCCGCGAGCCAAGGCGATCTTTCTCAATTCGCCTCACAATCCGACCGGGGGCGTGGCCACGGCCGAGGACTTGCATAATCTGGCCGACCTCGTTCGAGGCAAGAACATCGCTGTTTTCAGCGACGAACCCTATTGCCACATGGCGTGGACCTGCAAGCATCATCCCTTCCTAGCCGAGCCCGGGATGCTTGATCAAGCCGTGGCGGTCTATACGTTTAGCAAATCGTACAGCATGAGCGGCTGGCGTCTTGGTTACGCGATTTCAAGTCCGCGCGTCGTGGACATCCTGGGAAAAATGATCAACACATCGCTTTCCTGCGTGCCGCCCATCGCGCAATGGGCCGGCCAGGTGGCGCTGGAGCACGACGCCGCCGAGCGCGACGAAGTGATGCACCGATTCAAGAAGAAGGTCGCTCTTCTGGTAGAGGAGCTTTGCAAAGTGGAGGGTGTCAAAGTTTCGATGCCGGCGGGCACTTTCTATGTTTTTCCCGACGTTTCCGCGATTTGCCGGCGCCTGGGCATTCAATCACACGGATTGGCGATGTATCTGCTCGAAGGAGGCGATGAAAAATTCGGCGTGGCCTGCCTTGGCGGTGAGTGTTTCGGACCGGCGGGCCAGGGATTCTTACGATTTAGTTGCGCGGAGCCAGATGATCGCCTCAAACAGGCGGTTGCGTTTTTTGCTGACGCGGTGACGCGGACCGATCGGGTGGGCCAATACCTGAAAATGAATCCGAAGTATTGGGCGAAGTGAATTCTATAATGCCCCACCCTGTTTATTTCCCTCTCTAGCACGCTACATATGGCCTGCCCGCCACAGTGGCGAAGTGGCGAACTCGCTCCAACACCTCAACGCAAACCCTTTGGCTACCGTATCTTCCAGCGTCCTGGGCAGTTCGCCACTTTCCTAAAAAAGTGGCGGACTGGGGTTAGAACCTTAGGGAGGGCTTCCTAACTTCTACGCGGTTCCTGCCGTCCCCGGGCCAATTGAAGGCGCGTGCCATTGGCTTAAGACAAACGCCTTTTCTTGATAGAAGCAAGGTCTTTACTTACCTGGGCCGCCGTCCTCGTATTGAAAACATCCTTCTTCTCTAACCAGCCACGCCTCGCTACATCGACCCCGTACCGGTAAAGCGCTATTTCTGCCGTGCTGTGAGCGTCGGGATTGATGACCAGCGTTATCCCAAGCGCCCGAGCCCGCTTGCAGTGAATCCAGTCGATGTCCAGACGGACTGGATGGGCGTTTATTTCGACCATCGTGCCGTTCTTGGCAGCGGCCTGGAGCACAGCTTCGAGGTCCACGGCATAGCCTTCCCGGCGTAACAACAAACGGCCAGTAGCGTGACCAAGCATCGTCACATGGGGATTGGTGATGGCCCGAATAATGCGCGCGGTCATCTCCTCGCGCGATTGATTGAAATGACTGTGCACACTAGCAACAACATAGTCGAAAGTGGCCAGCACTTCATCATCGAAGTCCATCCGGCCATCGGCCAGAATGTCGCATTCGATGCCTTTGAAAAGCTTGATGCCCTTCAGTTTCTTGTTGAGAGCGTCAATTTCCTGATGTTGTTTCTTGACGCGCTCCGGTGTCAGGCCATTGGCAATTGTTAGCGATTGGGAATGATCGCCGAAGCCGAAGTATTTGAAATCCAGATCGCGGGCTGCCCTGGCCATTTCCTCCAGCGTATTGGCGCCGTCGCTCCAGTTTGTATGGCAGTGAAAGACTCCTTGAATATCCTTGGTTCCGACAAGCTGAGGTAAATGGTGTTTTACTGCGACATCCAGTTCGCCGGTGTTTTCGCGGAGTTCCGGCTCAATGTAGTCCATTCCGAAGAAGCGATAAAACTCCTCTTCATTCTTGCAAGGCACCGTACCCTTGGGTCCGGATAGCTCGTATTCGTTTAACTTGTAGCCGCGCGCCAGCGCCAGGCCCCGTAGGGCCACGTTATGCTCCTTACTGCCTGTGAAATAATTGAGCGCGAAAGGGAAGGATTCATCGGTGACAACACGCAGGTCCGCATTCATGACGACCCGATCATTTCCGACTCCGCGAGCCACAACAATGCTCGACTTGGTTTCTCCCTGGCCAACGATTTGCTGAACGCCTTCCAATGAAATGAACCGCTTCATAAGCGGCCTGGGATCATCGGAACTGATAAGAATGTCTATGTCCTTGATCGTCTCCTTGCGACGTCGCAGGCTTCCGCAAAGCTCGATGCGCTGGATACCGGGGCCTTTCTTCATTTCCTCAAGAACGAACTCAGCCAACGAAAGAGCCTGATCGAGCCGGACCCGGCCGCTGCCTTCCTTGAGGAAGCCGATGCCCTCCAGGATTTTCTTTTGGGTCTTGGCTCCAAATCCTTTTAGCCCCGCCACCTGGTCCGCTTCACATGCCTTCTTGAGTTCCTCGATACTCTTGATTCCGAGTTCATCATGCAGGACCTTGGCTTTTTTGGGTCCCAGGCCGGGAATGCGGAGCATGTCAAGGAGGCCTGCAGGAACCTTGGCGCGCAAGTCCTCGTAGAAAGGCAAATGGCCGGTTTTTGCGAGGGTCGTTATCTTTTCTTGAAGGGTTTCGCCGATGCCGCGAATCTCACCCAGCTTGCCCGCCTCGATAGCCGTGCCAAGGGCGCCTTCCATCTGTTCGATGGCTCGCGCCGCATTCTTGTAAGCTAGGCATCGAAACGAGTTTTCTCCCTGCAACTCCAGCAGTGTGCCGATCTCATCCAAAATGACGGCGACTTGTTCTTTGTCCATACGACGAGTAGTCAGAAGATAGATGCCAGTAGTTAGTAGAAACCTTTATCTTGGTTTTACTACTGACTACCGGCAGTTGTCTACTGACTACTAGCTTACGCAGCCTCGCTCAACTCCACCTGGCGAGAAGGATGCAGGAGAATTTCGAGCGCGGTGACTAGGCGATCGGGGCCACGGCCATCGATAAGTTGCCGGCCACAGCGCGACATCGCCTGGCGTTCAAGGTTATCGTTCAGAAGATTTTGCACGGCCTGGCGAATGGTCTGCGCAGAGACATTCTCATGCCATCCCAGACATTGGGCCGCGCCTTCTTCTTCCAATCGTTGGGCAGAGGGCCAGTAGGTCTCGGCCTGAACGATCACGAGTTGGGGAATGCCAACACAGGCCAATTCGAGGGACCAAGTATTGCCTGCCGAGAGAGCGAAATGGCACCGTGTCAGCCGCATCATGATCTCAGCCGGTTCCATGGCGATTTCCAATCGGTCGGGGCAAGTCTCCGCCAGGGCCTGGAGTTGGGGCAAATCGGGATGGTGTGATCGCACGATCGCATCCACGCGGGCCACCCGCGGACAATTAAGAAGCAGCTTGGTTAGCGCCACCGACTGATGATGGGGATCGTGATCGCCCAGACTCACCATGGCTCGAAAGGGTTGCGGGGGCTCTTGAGAGCGCACGGGCCTGACCCGGCGTACCTCGGGCCGAACCAGGGCATAGCGGTTGCCCAAAAGGATCTGTGTGTCGGAAACGAACTCGTAGCTTTCTTTCCCAGGGGCCAAGAGCGGATTGATGACCAGCTGGGATGGAAAGTGGATATTGGCCGTATTATCCATCGACACGACCGTCGTGCCCGTGCGGCGAAGTTTTTCAAGATAGGTCTCGGCAATGTCACTAGCATCGACAATCACGGCCGCCGGGCCAATCCGGCGAATCTCCTGAACGGTCTCCTCCAAATCCTCATCAGAACCCGCAGGGCAATCAGCCTCGAGCCAGTTATTGCCGCCGCGCTTGATGCTCAAGGCCAGCGAGGCAGGGTCGAGTTGTGATAGAAAATAGGTTGGACGGCGCCGGCGCTGCAAGGCGGCGGCCAAGATTAAGCACCGGGACAGATGCTCCCAGCCCACGCGAGCGGTACCATCGACCCGAAAGAGAATGGGATCGCGAGTCATGTTTTTCGGTTCCGTTCCGACAAGAGGAGGGGGAATGGATTACCAGGCACGGACCGCGAACGGCAAAGGCCTCGTGGTGGAAAAACGTGTAGAGTTCCGGGATGAGCGCGAGTTGGAAATGGAAGCGGGAGTTTCCCGGGAAGAGATGCCTGCCGGGTCATGGGCGCCCGGGCAGCGTAGTCCGCTAGGGTCCGGAGCCGCTGGCTCCGGACTCCATGCGATGAGAAGTCCTATCATCCGTGCCTCTTCTTCCGTGGCCTTCCGTGGCCGTCGCCGACGGTTCCGACGTCGACGAGCGGAATCATACCCCAACTCCGACGCGCGGAAAAAGAGCAATTGCTTTCGTGATCAGTATTGGTAATCCAGGACAGAACTGGTCTGGCTTCTCGAACCTGTCATCGATTAGGATCCGAGGTTTGAGGCATTTCAATCAAGGCAGGCCCATTGCCAGACCTTGCTGCTTCTTCATTGACTTGCTCGCGGTACCCATTGAGAATGTCCGTTGCGTAATCCGCCGAGCTGACCTCCCATTAGCCGCCTTTCACCGGAAAATTTGATGCCTCCCCTGAGTCTGCCATTCCGTCGCCCTTCTCGGGCTAAAAGCGCCTGTTTGTCCTTGATCCTATTAATCGCGGGAAGCCTCACTTTGGTTCTAGGTCGATCTTTGTCGGACGTTGCGGTCGGCGATGAACCAGCATTTTTGGTCTCACCCTATCTCCAGTTGCCCACGACAACAGGGATGACCGTGATGTGGGAAACCGACCGAAGATTGCCGAGTCGGGTCGAATACGGACTGACCAAGGATTTGGGCAGTAAAGCCGTGATCGAAGGACGGGCAAAGCTTCATGAAGTGCGGCTTAAGGATTTAATGCCGGGGACCACCTACTTCTACCGCGCCGCGAGCGGCGAGCTAAAGTCCGAGCTACACAGTTTCCGAACCGCGCCTCCCGCCGGCGCCAAACGTTGGCGGATGGCGCTCTATGGCGATTCACGGACTAATCCCGCAACCCATCGCAAGGTGGTCGAGCAAATCGCCAAGGCCAACGTTGACCTCATTCTCCACACCGGGGACATCGTAACCAATGGCCACAACCATGAGAGTTGGCGTCGCGAATTCTTTGAGCCGCTGGAACCTATCGCCCACTCGGTTCCCTGGGTCAGCACCATTGGCAACCACGAACGAGACTCCGACAACTATTTCTCCTACATGGCCCTCCCCGGTAATGAGCACTACTTTGGGTTCGACTACGCCAACGCCCATCTCGTATGCTTGGACAGCAATGCCTGGATTGCCAAGGGGCGGGACTCCCAGCAGTTCCAATGGGCGAAGGAACATTTCAAGGAAAAGCGCGACGCAACCTGGACGTTCGTGGCGTTCCATCACCCCCTGTTCAGCGCTCATGCCACTCGGCCAATCAATGCGCTGCGGTGGGATTGGGCGCCCCTTCTTCTTGATGCCGCGAGCCAAATTGACGGCGTACTCACGGGCCATGATCATTTTTACGCCCGCAACTATCGCATGGGCATTGTTCAAGAAAAGCCCCAACCAGGCGTCCTCTTTCTGACAAGCGCCGGCGGCGGAGCAAGCCTCTACCGCTCAATCGCCCGCGACTATGTTGCCAAGGAGAAATCCGCCCATCACTTCACGCTCTTTGATTTCGACGGCGATAAGGTGACCATCGTCGCTACGGACATTGCGGGCAAGGAACTTGACCATTATGTCCTCACCAAGAAACCCACGCCCGCCGAGGAGTTTTGTTCTTTCGAGGTCGAGCAGTTTCGGCAGTATCTTCGCCAGGCGCTGACCAACGCTGATCCCATTCGGTTATCGGGTAAAGACGCGACTGTGATTGATCGAGTCCTCAAGGTGCCGACGCGATTCAGCGTTCCGCTAGGCGGCCGGTTGATCTGGAAGCCTGCCAAGGGCTGGGACCTCAAGCAAGAAGAGACACTCTTCACGCTTGAGCCTGGCCAGGCTCTCGCGATTCCATTGCAAGCAAAGGTGGCTGCGGGGTTGAATTCCGCGAGTCCGACTTTGACCATCGCCTTTGACGAGGGCAAGTTTCGCAACCGGATCGTTGAAGTCGCACCTTGGATTCTGGCTGGGCCCGAGCAACTGGAAGTGCAGCGGGTGGAAGATGCCATCAAGGTTAACGGCAAGCTGGATGAGCCATGCTGGAAAGGCGCCGGCCAGGGTCTTCTCGGACTGCCGCCACGGGGTGGCCGAGGAGACACAGTGTGGGCAGGGGCCGATGACGAATGGCTCTATATTGCCTTCCGCCTCGATGATCCTGATTCCAAGGTTCTCACAAAGCCGGCGGCGAAGGACGTCGAGGGTAGTCGGTTGCTGCTCCTTAATGAGCATGTCCGGGTCATATTGTCAGACGGCAAACGGTCGCGGACTTTTGTCGTCTCGCCGGCCAACCTCCGCTATGCGAGCGATGACGACTTCGACGAGTCAGCGGACTCACGCTGGAAATCGGCGGTGGCAACTGAGCCGGGTTCCTGGTGCGTGGAGATTGCCATTGGGCGAAAACTCTTTGGCGACTGGTCCAAGGTTCGCATCAACCTGGCCCACCGTCGGCAAGAAGGAAAAGACGCTGCGGAGTTATTGCTCAGTCCCGCCTTCACACTCGGCGGCGATCCGGACCAAATACCGGATGCCAAGCCCGACGAGTCGTTCAATCGCATGATTCCTTTGAAGATGCCGCGATAATCTGTCTGGTCGGCACGTTCCACGTGGAACGCAGCACTGCTACCAGTCCCTCTTTCCGGTCAACCGGGCGGACCGTTCCACGTGGAACAACCAGTCCTCTTCTTGCCCGTTTTAACCCTGCCTTGTCCGTCAGCTTAGCTCGGTGTTAGAATCAGCCCGTCCTCGATGGACCGCCTTCAACAAGACAAATGCAGGATGCAACCCCATGGAAAAGAAGAATCGCCTGGGTCGAGGTCTCGATGCCTTGCTCAGCACTCCGGCCGAACCTGAGAACGAAGGCCAAATCTCTCTTCAACAAATCGATCATAATCCCTACCAGCCCCGGCGCTCGTTTGATGAGGACGAACTAGCTTCGCTCAGCGAGAGCATCAAAACTCATGGCCTCTTGCAACCATTAGTTGTTCGAAAAGTAAACGGGCACTTTCAATTGATCGCGGGCGAGCGGCGGCTGCGAGCGGCGCGGGCGGCCGGCTTAGATTCGGTGCCAGTCCGCGTGGTCGACTTCAATGATCAGCAAGTGTTGGAGGCGGCCCTCGTCGAAAACATCCAGCGCGCCGACCTCAATCCCATTGAGAAAGCTCAAGGTTTCAAGGAACACCTGGATCGCTTCGGACTGACGCACGAACAGTTGGCCGCGCGGCTCGGCCTGGCGCGCACGACCATCACCAACCTGGTTGGCCTGCTCGACCTGCCCGGCGAAGTACAAGATGCGGTCCGACGCCAGCAAGTCAGCACGGGCCATGCCAAGCTTCTCAAGGGATTGGCCGATCACGACCGCCAGGTTCACCTGTGCCATGAGATTATTGCGCGCGGTCTGTCCGTTCATGCCACCGAGGCCTTGATCAAACAGCCGCTTCACCAAGAGGCGCCGGTTTCCAATTCAGGCGAGACGGAAAAGGAACCTGTCGAAAAGACCGCTCACATCCAAGGCATCGAGGACGAATTGCGGCAGAAGCTGGCGGCACGCGTGGAGATCCGCCTCCGTGCCGTGGACAAAGGGCAGATTGTTCTGACGTTCGGTTCGAATGATGATTTCGAGAGGCTGTTGGAAGTCCTGCGTCGCTGACCAAACAACACTCCGCCGCGCCGAGTTCAATTGCCGTCACATCGCGATTCCGCTAGGCTACATTTGCAAACAACGGGGCGTAGCTCAGCCTGGTAGAGCGCTTGGTTTGGGACCAAGAAGTCGCAGGTTCGAATCCTGTCGCCCCGACTACAAGAAAAGGCAGCCCTTCATTGATCATGGTGAGGGGCTGATTATCGTTTCAAGGCTTCAATGGTTGCGCGCGCAAGAGTTGTGGGGCAAGTTTGTAACTTGCCAGTAGCTTAAGGCAAGTTACAAACTTGCCCCACACTCTCGTTCCATCAATCAAATCCCCTTAGGCCAGCGGCGGGTTGCTTCGAGCGATTCGCCGGTTTCGAGGAGGCTCTTGAGGCTGGCTAGAATTGCCGGCCAACCGTTTGAAACGGATTGAATCAGCTTTGAGTCGGGCTTGTCCATTTCATGAAGTACGGTGAGTTTCACCGACTCACCCTGCGCTTCGAGTTCGTAGGTGAAGCGCGAATGGCCTTCAGCACGGACCTCGGGAAAAAGTTCGTTGCGCCAGGACAGGACTAGACGGCGGTGCGGTTCGATTTCAAGGACCTCTCCGGTGTCGGCCGCGCGGCCATCAGGCGCCATGATCCGCCATGACGCGCCGGGTTTCCATTCGCATTCCTGCCACGTTTCACACCAGAAGCGGCGGGTGAATTCGGGCTCGATCAATGCCTGCCACAATTTCTCCGGCGTCGTGCGAATGTAGGTCACGTAAACGAAGCGCGAATCAGCCATTGGTTTCTCCTTCCAGTTGTTTTTTGAGTTCGGCGAGGATGCGAAGACGGCCCCGCTCGAATTTGCCAATCCAGCGCTCGGCGATCTCGTGAATTGGCACCGGGTTGAGATAGTGTAACTTCTCGCGGCCCCGCCAAAGGATGACTACGAGGTTCGCCTCCTCCAGGATCGCGAGGTGCTTGGTCACCGCCTGGCGGGTCATGTCCAAGTGGGCGCAGAGCTGCCCGAGCGTCTGTCCGTTGTTCGCGTGCAACCGGTCGACCAACTGCCGACGGCTCGGATCGGCTAGCGCCTTGAACACCTTGTCCAGGTCTGCGTCCACAACTTGATTATGCAACCATATGGTTGCATGTCAAGGATGGTTCTTTCCAGGCGTCAGGATTCGCGTCCGATGGTTTGAAAGCGATGTGGCCAGGTCAGGTTGGGCTTATCCTTGACAGTACCAATCGCGACCACGAAAATGCGGCAATGTTTTACCGCACGTCGGCGGTCGATTACTTGTTCGGCGGACTACGCTTGCGTCTCGGAAGCAGGAGTCGGCCATCGCTGTTGACACGCCACAATGTCGCCGCCGAATTCAGCAACTCGTCAGCAATGCGTTTCCGGGTTGTGCTGCGGAATTCGTGGCCGCGAGCCCAGGGGCACTCGCCTTTCGAGTTCGCGGTCCCACCGGTCGCTTCCGTTCCGGAGTCATGAGTCTGCCGTCGCACCATAAACGTGTTAGGCTGAACTCGGCGTGGCTGAATCGGCTGTTGAAGAGGGCAGCGCGAACGTTGTAGATTGGTCTTGCCGATCCAGCTGCTGAAGCTGGCCGGAGCCGCCATTCCGGTATTCCGGGCGTTAACGTTCCTGAAGGCGACCCGGGCAGCTTAGCCTTCGTTATGCGGCATGGCTGTGGATGTAGCCCTATGGCTGACGGCTTTCCAAACGACGCAGACGGTGATGCCATACGGCGGCTCGCTCAGGACGGCTCTGATCTGTCCAAGCCAATGTTCATCAACTTTCAAGTTGCCGTCCCAGATAAATCTTCCGCTAAAGAGTTGGCCGTGGTCGCACGAAAGCTCGGCTATCGTGTTACTATCTACGACAGCCCCGAATGCACTCTACCCTGGACGTGTGAGTGCTCGACCCGCATGGTGGCTACATATGAAGGTGTGATCGCGGTCCAAAATGAGCTTGCCGAAATGAGCGAGCAATTCGGTGGCGTTCCCGATGGCTGGGGGTCTTTCGGCAACGGCCCCAACGGTCAGCCACCGGTCTGGTAGCTAATAGGGTAGGATGTAGGCGCCGAACCAAGCGGCCGAACCTGCCTTGGGCCGCCGTTATGGTTTTCCGACCGTCAAGGATTTGGCGGCTCCGGCAGCTTACACTTGGCATTCGGCGGTATTCTTCCTCTTCACACATCAAAAACAGGAGACAGGACATGACGACAACCTACGACTCCCCACGGGCCCAACAGTTCGCTCGCATCGCCGGCATCAGTTGGTTTGGCTTCTTGGGTTTCCTCGGCTTTCTGGGCTTCCTCGGCTTTATTCCCGGCTGCGAGCGTTTGTTTGGGCTTTCTGGCTTGTCTGGCTTCTTTGGCTTGTTTGCGTTCGCCGGGTTTTTCGGCGTTGCCCGCTATGTGGAGTGCATCCATCACCGAAACGCTAACCATGCATAACAAAACGAATGCAGTCGACCGGACCGGGATATTCTCTTTCCGGGATTTGAGGTCCTTGCAGCCGGCCCGGCAACTGATTCGTATCGTTAGGCAGCCTGTAACGCATTCACAAATATGCTCACGTAATCAGCCAATCGCTGAACATCGATCTCTCTATCGGAAACAATCCTATGAAAGCTTATCTCGCTAGCACGGGCACGATCTTTGGCCTGATTGCTGTGTTGCATCTCCTGCGGTCTATCGATGAACGGGCCCGTTTGGCAACTGATCCGTGGTACTACCTGGGCACTTCCGCGCTTGGAGTCGTGGCGGCCGCCCTATCCGTGTGGGCATGGTGTCTGCTCCGGCTGCAGGTTCGGACGTGACTCCGAATGGGCTACCCCCTCACCTACGCTCCAGCAAACAGCCGCCGAGCGTGGCACGGATTATCACCATTCGCTCTCGGCCCCTCAGTTCAATAGCCGTCTTGTCGCCTCGATTTCTATCCTGCCTAACTTGCCCAAATGGGCGGGTGGTGACGGGATTTTGAACCACATTTCCACGGCGAAAAACCTCTACGAGCCGTGAGCCCGCCGCTGGCATATGATTTGGGTTCTGGCCAGGCGATTGCCGAGGTGGCCTGCGAGTAATCGTCCCCATCATGGCGGAGCTGACGTGCTTTCGAACCGCTATCGCCCGGCGATGGCCAATTCTTGCAGGCGTTCGACAGGGCGCCGAGGGTGGCCGTGTCTGGCCTAGCCCTGTTGGCGCTGCTGCTCGGCCTGGGACGAAAGCCTGCTCAAGGCTGAACCAAAAGACCGCAAAGGTTCAAACCGGCTTGAGATGGTTCGAAGCCGTCTATTTTTTTCACTTGATATATTCCCACATCGGAATATAATTGCACCATGGCTCGGGCAGCAACGACCTCCGATGTTTTCAACGCCATCGCCGAACCCCGCCGGCGGGCGATTGTGGATCTGCTCGCCCTGGGGGCCGAGCGCGATGTTACTGAACTGGTGCTCAAGCTCGGTCTTCCCCAGCCGGCTGTTTCCAAGCACCTGGGTGTGCTGCGAAAGGTGGGTGTGGTTACCGTTCACAAGGCTGGGCAACGCCGGTTGTATCGGCTGAACCCGCAGGAGCTCAAACCCGTGCACGACTGGATTCATAATTTCGAGCGCTTCTGGACCGACCAACTGGCCAGCATTAAGGAAGCCGCCGAACGAACCGCCAAACAACTTGCTGCGCACGATCGCGCTGCATCTAACCAATAGCCTCTTTCAAAGGAACAGAATCATGGTCAATGAAGAAATCGAATCTACCATCAAGACCCTGCACATCGTCAAAAAGGTGCTGATTGCCGCCCCGGCGGATGTGGTCTTCCAAACCGTGCTGGAACCACATGGCCCCATGAAGGAAATGAACATGAAGCTGGAACCCTGGCCCGGTGGGCGCTGGTTCCGCGACCTGGGCAACAACACCGGGCACCTATGGGGTCATGTCCAGGTGATCAAACCACCGAAACTGCTGGAACTGGTTGGCCCGACGATGATGTCCTACCCGGTGGCCTCGCACGTGCAGTACCGCCTCACCGAACAGCCCGGCGGCACCCTGCTGATATTCACCCATCAGGCCATCGGTCTGATCGAACCCGGACTCCAGCAAAACGTGAGCAATGGCTGGGAAGACATGCTGAACCACATTCGCACGGCTGCGGAGAAAAAGCGCGGATAGAAGTGGTTTCAGAACCGTATCGTGACATGATTTGATTCAACCCATTTTATTCAAAGGAGCACTAATGTCCATCGCACACGCCATGCTTGGCGAATTCGAACAAGAGTCCAAGATCACCCGCAAATTTCTAGAGCGCATTCCACAGGACAAGCTGGGGTGGAAACCGCACGAGAAATCGCATACCGCCGGCGAGCTGGCGTTACACATCGCCATCGTGCCGGGGTTCGTGGTGCGGTTCGCCCTGGGGGATGAGTCACCGCTGCCCGACGTTGCCGCGTTGTTCAAGCAACCCGCAACGGTGCAGGATATTCTCAGCAGTCATGAAAAAAGCACCGAGGCGGTGAGAGAGATTCTTCCCACGTTGGACGATGCCCGCCTGATGACCAACTGGTCAGCCATGCGCGATGGAAAGCCGGTCGCGAGCATGCCCAAGGTGATGGTTCTGCGATCGATTATGCTGAACCACTGGATCCATCATCGCGGACAGCTGGGTGTGTATCTCAGGCTCGTAGGCGCAAAGGTGCCCTCCAGCTACGGCCCCAGCGGTGACGAAGGGTAAACCACAGGGGGCGGCCAAACTTTATAGCCAAGGCGTCGCACCCTTTTCGTTAGCTCCCGGCATTGCCCGCAGAGCGGAGGGCTAACGGACTTACCATTAGACTTGTCACGAAATCAACCAATACTCTAACGGTCTCACCCCTTCCATTATGAGAATACAATGACGGCGGACGCGTTCCGAGGCGACAGACAATTGAACAAAGGAATCGATTTATGAAGGCAAAGCACGAAAACGCGATCACATTTCCGAAAATCGTGGATCAGGCCGAATGGCAGAAGGCGCGCGATGTCCTTTTGATCAAGGAAAAGACGGCAACGCGTGCGCGCGACGCGCTGGCTGCCGAGCGCCGGCGACTGCCGATGGTCAGGATCGATAAGAAATACGTCTTCGCCGGACAGAAAGGCAAAATGAGCCTGCTCGATTTATTCGAAGGCCGCCGCCAGCTCATTCTTTATCATTTCATGTTCGCCCCGCCGGTGCCGGGTTGGCCGGATGCGGGATGCGTGGGGTGCTCTATGGTGACCGACCAATTCGGCCACCTTGCGCATTTCCACGCCCGCGATACTTCCTTCTGCCTGGTTTCCCGCGCGCCTTTAAAGAATATTGAGAAATTCAAGAAACGGATGGAATGGACGTACCCTTGGTACTCCTCCGATGGCACGGACTTCAATGTGGACTTCGGCCTCACAACCGACAAGGCCGAGAACTATGGCCTGAGCGTCTTCATCCACGACGACAAAGATGTCTATCGCACCTACCATACCAACGGCCGCGGGGTCGAGGCGCTGAACATCTGGACATTCCTCGACCTAACGCCACTCGGCCGGCAGGAGGAATGGGAAGACTCACCCGCCGGCGGGCCGCGGACCAAGCCGTTCGTCTGGTGGCGCCGCCACGATGAATATGGGAAAGACTCCGGAGAGCAGCACTCATGAGCAATTGTCCGCTCTGCAATCTTGACCCCGCGCCAAACCCGAGCGACGGCAAACGACCAACCGATCTTCTTCGTCGCGCTTGGCGAAATATCCAATGGCTCTTCCCCGCCACCCTCCTGGCGTTGATGCCCAAATGCCCCCTGTGCTTGGCGGCTGATGTCGCGCTGTTCACAGGCATAGGCATTTCCGTCCCAACCGCCCGATGGATTCAGATTCTAATGCTGGTGTTCTGCTTGGCTTCATTGGCATACCTTGCGGTCAGACATTGTCGTAGGCGCGTTAAAGCGCATGGATGTCCGGTTTCTTCATCGTCATGATCGCCTTCATGAAGCGGTCCGATTTCCCTGGGCCGGGATCGCTCAATCGCTTAGGTCGGTCACGGCCAGGGGTCAGGAATAATTCTTGGCATTCGGGTGGGCGGAATCGCGGGGCAGGCATGACTGTAGGCTCGAACTACGGGCGCCCGCGCTATTTCGCCGTGGGGAAGTTCATGGGCTTGTTCGTCGGGGCCAATCCTTGCCGCCAAGGATGTTTAAGGCATCAAGGCAGACTGACGCCGCTGTAAGAACCGGCGGACCGCGGCATCGCGTTCGAGGCCGATGGCGATTTCGTACGAGTGACGCGCTTCGCCGTTCGCGCCTTGTTTGGCCAGAAGGTCCGCCCGTGCAGCCCAATAGGGCTGGTATTCGGTGAGCCGTGAATCGGCAGCGATCTCATCCATCGCCTGGAGAGCGGCGTCGGCGCCTTGCATCTCCGCAATAGCCAGGGCACGATTTATAGCGACCACTGGCGATCTGGAAAGGTCCAATAGGGCGTCGTATAGCTGCACGACCTCCGGCCAGTTGGCGTGACCGGCGCGGCGGCGATGCACGTGGGCCGACTGAAGAGCGCCTTCGAGTTGATAGCGGCCAATGGCGCCCAAGGCGCTGGCACGCCTAAGCAGAGCCTCGGCCGCTTCAATCATCCGTGAGTCCCAGAGTGATGTATCCTGCTCGGCGAGTGGCACGTATTCGCCTTGCGCATTCCGCCGCGCGCGGCGCCGGGCTTCCGCGTGAAGCATGAGAGCGAGCAGGCCCAGTGCCTCCGGTTCCTGAGGCATGAGCTCGGTCACCAGGCTGCCCAGAAATAGGGCTTCCTCAGCGAGATCGCGGCGCGCGACATCGGTGCCGCCAGGGTCGCTCCAACTTTCCGCGAAGGCGGCGTAGATCGCATCCAGCACCGCAGCAAGCCGGCCGGGAAGTTCGTCACGGTCCGGTATGCTGATCGGAATGCCGGCTTGCCGAATCTTGTTCTTGGCGCGCACGAGCCGCTGCCCCATGGTTGCCGGTGACACGAGGAACGCGGAAGCGATTGTTGACGCGTTGAGTCCAAGAAATATCTGAAGAATCAACGGGGCTCGAATGCCCGCCTCGATTGCCGGATGCGCGCAGGCGAACATGAGCCCGAGACGATGGTCCGGAATGTCCGCGTCCGCCCTTGCTGCGTCGGTGGATTCCGCGAGAAGCTGCAACTGGTCGGTTGCCATCTCCTCGTGTCGGCGTCGCCGAGCGAAATCGATCGTCCTACGCCGAGCGGCGGTCCACAGCCACCCTTCCGGGTTCGATGGACAGCCATTCCGCGGCCAATTCTCAAGCGCCGACACGAACGCTTCCGACAGGGCGTCCTCAGCGGCAGCTAAATCCCCTGTGCGAGCCGCGAGAAGGGCGACGAGCTTGCCGTAGCTGCGACGCGCGACCGCGTCGGCCATGCCGCGAGCTTGCCCGTCGCCATTCAACGAGTTCGCATGCTCACTCATGAGCTACACCAGGTTGGACGCACCTCGACGACGCCGTGACTTGCGCCCGGGCAACGGGAGGCCCACGAGATTGCGGCATCGAGATTGGGCACGTCGATTAAATAGTAGCCGGCCAGCTGCTCCTTCGAATCGACGTAAGGGCCATCCAGCACCTGCGACTTGCCATCCGCGACGCGAACGGTCGTCGCGGTCGAAATCGGCTGAAGGCGATTCGAGCCCTTGAGAACGCCGGCCTTGGTCAGCGCTTCCGTGTACGCCGTGTAGGCCGCCATCCCCTTTTCTTGCTCGGCCTTCGACATCTTGGACCACCCGCCCTCGTTCGCATAGATCATCAATAGGTATTGCATGTGAATTCTCCATCATGGTCATGGTCACGGGCGAGCACGATGCTCCGCCACTAAGATATTGACGTTTAGGCCCCTCGCGATTTCGACAGCCAATTAGAAGAAAAGCGATTATGGCTCGGAAATCGTAATTCTCAAATCATTTGTGATTTATGGTCGCTGGCCTGTCGCCCTACCGGCATGGTTCAAACGGAGATTACAGCGTGGGGTAGGTTTGCAACCTGCCAGGCACGGAATCGCCCGGCAGGTTGCAAACCTGCCCCACGCTGCCTGTTACGTCAATGCCGCAGTTCTTGAACCATGTCGCCTTACCCAGCTTCCCGGTCAGGGAATCGCCCGGCAGGTTGGAAACCTGCCCCGCGCTGCCTGTTACGTCAATGCCGCAGTTCCTGGACCATGTCGCCCTACCCAGTTTCCCAGCCCCGGACGTCGGCCAGAGTAGTTCAAAAGCTCTCTTGTCGCCCGTGTCATGCGCAGCTGGACCCTGTGGATCAGGTGATGACCCTCTGGACCAACAAAACGGGTCTCCAGGGGGGGTTGGACGGTAAACGCAGTGGGCGTCTTTGGATGTCAGAAGGCTCCATGTTTTTACAGCTGGACCCTCTGGATCACCACTTTGACCCTGAGGATCAGGCACCGACCCTCTGGGTCCGCACCAATTGAGCCACAGGGTGATCAATTATTGAACACCCGATGCTGCCTGAGAGTGAAGGTTCGTTTCCAAGCGGCGTGGGAGGGGGTGTGTGAAGGGGTGGAGAAACGATCTTCCCCAACCCAAAGATGATAAATAGGTTGCGCCGAAAAAGATCGTTTCTCTAGTTGAAGAGCCAGCATGAAACGAAAACGAAGCTTCGGTCAAAGGAGACGAAACGCCTTCCGGGGCGGATATGGCTTTGCCAAAGATTCTCGCTATTTTGATTTTTTACTTCGACCCTCGTTCTCCGCGATCCGAGCCTTCACCAGCTTTCGCACAAGGGCAACCGGCAAGGGCTTGTCCGCTTGAAAGCGGATGGATCCCTTGCTGGTGTCGTAGTCTTTGAGGTCGTCCTTGTGGGCTTCCACCGTGGAAGAACTCATCGGGTAGAAGGCGCAATGGTTCGCGGCCGCGCCGAAGCCAACCAGCGGTTTTCCGTCAAAACGGAACGCCGGCAGCCCGTAGCTGATGCACTCTTCAGCCTCAGGCGCTGCAGCCTTGATGGTCTTTCGGAGTTTCTCGAGCGCGGCGCGCTTGTCATCGCTAATGGCTGCGAGGTACTCGTCGATATTCTTCGGTTTACCCTTGCTCATATGCTTGCTTTAAGCCCTTAACGTCAATCTTGTCCATTTGAAGCATTGCTTTCATCACTCTTTTCGATTTCTCAGGATCCTTGTCGTGCAACAACTTGCCTAGAGCAGTGGGGATGATCTGCCACGACACACCATATTTGTCCCTAAGCCAGCCGCATCGGTTTTTTTCTCCGCCCTCGGAGAGTTTTTCCCACAATTCATCGACTTCTTCCTGGGTCTCGCAGTTCACGAAGAACGAGATGGCCGGCGTGAAAGTGAATTGCGGACCACCGTTTAACGCCATGAATTCTTGTCCCTCGAGCTGGAAACTCGCAGTCATTACCGTTCCCTTCGGTCCTGGCCCTGCATCTCCCCAACGACTAACGCTTCCAACCCTGGAGTTCTTGAAAATGGAGGTATAGAAATTCATGGCTTCCTCCGCTTTACCATCGAACCACAAGAAGGGGGTGATTTTTTGCATCGAGTCTTCTCCGCTGTAGTAAATTAGTAGCTAGCCAAAGTATGAACGGTCCAAATTAAATCACTCTGATAGACATTTGGCAGAGTTCAAACGCTGCCGTGCGAGGACAACTTAAAATCTCCTGACGCCAAAATCTTCTCAAGCTGGTCATATCCTGCGGCAACGCCGTGCTCCATGGGGGACTTGAGAACTGCGTCGCGAACCGCTTTCGACGCGTATAGCACGGTGGTCGTGGCCGTTGTTTTTCCGTCCTTCTCGACGAATACGAGGGTGTCCACGGCCTCGCCTTCGTACCAGGGTACGTCGAACACCTCCGTGCACACGATCCGCTCGGCAGGCACGATCTCGCGATACACGCCGCGCATTCCCATCTCCGCGCCGTCCGGGCCACGCCACACATAGCGATAGGCGCCGCCCACCTTCAGATCGATCTCGCAAACCGCAAATTCCCAGCCGCCGAATACTCCGAGCCAGCGTTTGAGCAACTCGGGCTTGGTCCAGGCATCATAGATCAACCTGCGCGGCGCGTCGAAAACGCGCGTCATGGCGATCTCGCGGTCGCTAGGTGTAGTGATTTTCAAATTCCCCGTGTTTTTCATCCGAAGTCTCCTTTACCTTTTGCCTTCTTGAGCCGGTGTCGCCGCCAACAACTCCGCAAGCTTGTCGTAGCTCTCCGCCGCGCCGTGTTCCATGCCGGATTTGATCACCGCGTCGCGAGCCTCCTTCGAGGGGGAGAGCACCGTGGCGATGAGCGTTGTCTTGCCTCCCTGCTCGACGAATATGGAGGTTACCTGCGCCTCTCCCGGGTAGTCGTCGAACGACTCCATGTGGACGGAGCGCTCGGGCGGGACGATCTCGCGATAGACGCCGCGCATGCCCATTTCTCTTCCGTTGGGGCCGCGCAGCACGAATCGAAAGCCGCCTCCCACCTTCAGGTCGACCTCACAGACCACCAACGACCAGCCGCGCGGCCCGAACCAGCGCTTGAGCAAATCGGCCTTGGTAAACGCGTCCCAGACTAGGTTGCGCGGTGCGTCGAAGACGCGCGTCAGCACAATCTCCCGGTCGGAGGGAGTCGTGACTTTCAAGGTTCCCGTGTTTTTCATTGGTAGTCTCCTCTAGTATTTGGGGTGTCCACGTTTCTTCTCTTGGGTTTTCAACTCATCGAGCAGAGCGTCGAGGCGCTGGAAATTCTCCTCCCAAATCCGGCGGTATTCCTCTAACCATCCGTCGGCTTCCGCCAACGGCTTGGCTTCAATCCGACACGGTCGTCGCTGCGCATCACGGCCGCGCGAAATCAGGCCCGCGCGCTCCAGCACCTTAAGATGCTTGGAAATTGCGGGCTGACTCATCGCAAACGGCTTGGCCAGTTCCATCACCGATGCCTCGCCCGCGGCGAGTCGGGCGAGGATCGCTCGCCGCGTTGGATCGGCGAGGGCTGCGAATGTTGCATTGAGACGATCGGACTGCTTCATGAAATAACCTATAGGTTATAGAACTGCATAGTTATATACACGACGCCGACATCGCCGTCAAGCCCCCAGGCAATAGCGGTGCGAACGTAGCCCGGTCCTAGAACGCCCTGCATCAGAATTGATGTGCTGCCGGCGCATGGTTGATCGATCGCAGAAGCCGTGCTGACGATTGGCGTGGCGGAAGTTACCCCCCAATGAAAATCGAGGCCCATGCGGATGAAACTCTTAATCCCGTTTCAGTAAAATAATTTGGACCACTCGCCTCGCTGTCCTATGCATGAGGCTCAACTAAACCAAGGATCTACAAAATGAACAAAGTTTTGAACGATGAAGGGTTGGACCTGATTTTCCGTGAAGCGCGAACGCACAATGTTTGGCTGAACAAACCGGTTGACGAGGGTCTGCTTCAGCACGTCTACGATCTGGCGAAAATGGGTCCCACCTCGGCCAACATGTGCCCGATGCGGATCGTCTTCGTGAAATCCAAGGAAGCCAAGGAAAAGTTGAGGCCGAGCCTGGATGCGGCGAATGTGGACAAGACGATGATCGCACCCGTCACCGCCATTATCGGCATGGACGTCCGCTTTTACGAAAAGCTGCCCAAACTATTCCCTCATGTTGATGCGAAAGCGTGGTTCAAGGACTTGCCCGAGAACGTACTGGAAATCATCGCACTCAGAAATTCCTCGCTGCAGGGGGCGTACTTTATGCTCGCAGCTAGGTCGCTTGGCCTCGATTGCGGGCCGATGTCGGGATTCAATAACCAGAAAGTCGACGCGGCGTTCTTTGCTGGAACGTCGGTCAAGTCCAATTTCCTTTGTAACCTTGGCTATGGCGACACTTCAAAGCTCTTTCCGCGCCTACCGCGCCTCCGTTTCGACGAGGCATGCACTGTACTCTGAGGTTCGAAGGTTCAAGCCCTCTTGTCCTGCCTCTGCCGTAACGGCACATCCCGTCAGTGGTTGCGAAAGCAACTATTGGCGGGATTTGTGTTTTCTGTGTTCAATGACGCCCTGGGACTTTTTGCACAGCCGAGCGTGCAGCCTCGGTGATCCTTGGCGACGATGCAAGTGATCGACCGATGGACCTTCCCGGGCGCGAAACGGAATAAGGCAAAGGTTTGCCGAAAAATACGAATATTTTAAAAAAGATTTGGAGCGTGTCGATTTCGCCGCCCTAGTTCGACGCGTAATTAGAGTCTAGGTGTAGCCGGCCGAAATCGTCCGGGAGGCCAGCACTAAATCCAAAACCAGAAGGAGACACAACAATGCGCGTCATGGTGATCATCAAAGCCAACAAGGAATCCGAGGCGGGCGTTCTGCCAAGCGAGCAGCTCCTGACCGAGATGGGAAAGTTCAACGGAGAGCTGGTGAAGGCCGGGGTGATCCTCGCGGGCGAAGGCCTGCACGCCAGCTCCAAGGGCAAGCGCGTCCGGTTCTCCGGGGACAAGCGGACCGTGATCGATGGCCCCTTCGCCGAGACGAAGGAGCTGATCGCCGGCTTCTGGCTCTGGCAGGTGAAGTCGATGGATGAGGCGATCGAATGGGTCAAGCGCTGCCCCAATCCCCATAACACGGATAGCGAGGTCGAGATTCGCCAAGTATTCGAAGCCGACGACTTCGGTCCTGGGCTGACGCCCGAACTCCGGGAGCAGGAGGAGCGCAGGCGCGTTCAGGCAGCCCCGAAGAAGTAGACGCGGCGCGCCTCGGCTGCGTAGCAGGGGTCGATTTCGAATACGTCCAAAAAAAGTTACTGCCCCCTGTCGATTTCGCCGCCCCTTGTTCGACGTGACAGTGGAGCCAGGGTTCAGCCGGTCGAGATCATCCGGTAGCCGAGCTCCTAACCTGAAACCAGAAGGAGACACTACGATGCGATTCATGATGTTGGTCAAGTCCAGTGAGAAATCGGGCCCTCCGCCCAAGGAACTCATGGATGCCATAGCGAAGCTCGCCGAAGAGGCGGTCAAAGCCGGCACGATGGTCGATAGCGGCGGGTTGGTCCCAACTGCCATGAGCACGCGCGTCCGGCTTTCTCGAGGGCAGGTAACCACTATCGACGGGCCCTTCACGGAGGCCAAGGAAGTCGTCGGCGGGTATGCGGTTTTCGAGTTGAAATCGAAACAAGAGGCGATCGAAGGGGCGCAGCATTTCATGGAACTTCACAAGAAACACTGGCCCGGCTGGGAGGGTGAGACCGAGATTCGCCAGATGTTCGGGCCGGAAGACTTCCCTCCCCAGGCCTAAAAGCGCTGGCGCGCAAAGCTGGCCGCAAGGAAATAGTCGCAAGGACAAGTTCAGAAAGGTCAGAGTCGAACAGATTGGATTTGCTCCAGAACCTCAATGGAGAATAGGAAATGCGATTTCTAATGATGTACAGGCCCGATCAAAAAGAGGGCACTCCTCCATCCCCCGAATACGTGGCCGAGATGGGGAAGCACTGTGAGGAAGCGGCCAAGGCCGGCGTGCTTCTCATGAGCGAGGGCCTTCAACCGACTGCCAAAGGTGCGCGGGTTCGCCTCAAAGGGGAAAAGTTCATGGTGACCGATGGCCCATTCACTGAAGCGAAAGACGTGATTGCCGGCATCGCGATGATTCAAGCGAAATCGAAGCAGGAGGCAATCGAATTGGCCAAGAATTTCATCAAAGTGGGAGGCGAGGGCGAGACCGAGGTACGCCAGCTTTACGAGCCATCGGATTTCGGCTCTTAGTCGCTCCTCGGCTTGCAATGGTGGTTTTTAGATGGTGTGATCGGTAGTTATGACGGCTACCGACACCCATCGCACTATCGACGCAGTCTGGCGGATTGAATCGGCCCGCCTGATTGCTGGGCTTGCCCGCATTGTGCGTGATGTCGGCCTTGCGGAGGACCTGGCTCAGGAGGCGCTTGTGGCCGCGCTCGAACAGTGGCCGAAGTCAGGCGTCCCGGACAAACCTGGCGCCTGGCTCATGGCTACTGCAAAGCACCGAGCCATTGATCTCTTGCGTCGGAACAAATTGGTCGAACGCAAGCACGAGGAACTCGCTTACATGATTGGGGGCGAGCACGGGGGGGCCGCGCTGGATCTCGACACGGCCCTGGATGATAACATCGGCGACGACTTGCTTCGCTTGGTGTTTACAACCTGCCACCCGGTCCTCGCCACTGGGGCGCGTGTGGCCCTCACACTCCGCTTGCTCGGCGGTCTGACAACCGACGAGATCGCGCGGGCGTTCCTTGTCTCGGAGCCGACCGTCGCTCAGCGCATCGTACGGGCCAAGCGGGCCCTCGCCGAAAAGCAAGTCCCATTCGAGGTCCCCCGGAAGGACGAGCTTCCCGCCCGCCTGTCGTCGGTGCTCGAAGTCATCTACCTCATCTTCAACGAAGGCTACACGGCAACCGCCGGTGATGACTGGATGCGGCCCTCGCTCTGCGAGGAGGCCCTGCGTCTTGGGCGCATTTTGGCCGAACTCATGCCGCTGGAGGCCGAGGTTCACGGTCTCGTCGCGCTCATGGAGATCCAGGGGTCGCGTTCGAGAGCGCGGGTGGGGCCATCGGGAGAGCCGATTCTGCTTCTCGATCAAAACCGCGCGCTCTGGGATCAACTCCTAATCCATCGTGGTCTTGCCGCGCTCGAGCGTGCCGACACGCTTGGCGGCGTGCGGGGCCCGTACGCGCTCCAGGCCGCGATCGCCGCCTGTCACGCCCGAGCGCTGGCCCCGGCGGAGACGGATTGGGTACACATTGCAGCGCTCTACGCGGAACTCGCCCAGCTCGGGCCCTCCCCAGTGGTGGAGTTGAACCGTGCGGTGGCGGTCGCGATGGCCTTCGGTCCCCAAGTAGGCCTCGAACTCGTCGATGTGTTGACCTCGCAGCCGACACTAGACGGCTACCACCTCTTGCCCAGCGTGCGTGGCGACTTCCTCGCCAAGCTCGGCCGCCTTACCGAAGCCCGCCAAGAGTTCGAGCGCGCGGCCTCACTCACCCGCAACGCCCGCGAGCGCGCGCTGCTCATCGAGCGTGCCCGAGCATGCACCAACGAAATGTAAGAAGGGGACGGTAGTCACTTTCAAGAAGCACTGCCTCCAGCCACCTTTTTGCTTCTCCGGTTTCGTTTCCCGTCGCCCTCACCATAGAGGAAACGATCTTTTTTGCCGGAAGGCTTTGTTGCTTTTAATGTCAGGAAAGATCGTTTCCACACCTCCACCCGTTCGCCTGAGCGGCTGGAGTCCCAACGCACTCTCGGGTGGCATCGGGTGTTCAATTATTGATCACCCTCTGGCTCAATTGGTGCGGACCCAGAGGGTCGGAGCCTGACCCTCAGGGTCAAAGTGATGATCCAGAGGGTCCAGCTGCAAAAGCGCGAGGCCTTTTGACATCCAAAGAGCGCAAATGCGCTTACCGCCAAACCCACCCTGGAGACCCGTTTTGCTGGTCCAGAGGGGTGTAAGGTGATCCACAGGGTCGAAACCTGGTCCACAGGGTCTGGCTACCGCAACGGTGTTTCCGAATTAAACGCCCTCCGCGGTATACTCGGGTAGTCGGAGTCGACCTGGATTCGTGGTATGGGGGTCCGCTGATTAAATAAATCTCTTACCCCCCGCACTCTGCCTTTTGGTTCAAGGGATGTATGGTCCCCTTTAACCGAAAGGAGAATGCTATGTCCCGTCCGCGCGC